>Ga0075436_100001976_pt1 | contig 14140 bp, 13 predicted proteins | sample RhiMethybrSRZTD5_FD_75303 | JGI IMG/M metagenome (GOLD analysis project Ga0075436, IMG submission 75303) | Populus rhizosphere microbial communities from Tennessee, USA - Rhizosphere MetaG P. TD hybrid SRZTD5 | ecosystem: Host-associated > Plants > Roots > Rhizosphere > Soil | place: USA...
CTCTTGTTAGTGACGCTCAGGGAGCTGGGCGGAGTAATGCTGATGATCAGCGCGATGCTGTTCCTGGCCGCCCGCGATCCCGCGCGCAATGTCGCAATCCTCGACGGGCTGATGGTGGGTCTGTGCGTCCTCAGCGTGACCGCGGCGCTGTCTGCCGGAATGCTCGGCGGCATCTACCCTGCGTACCTGATCTGGGGGAAAGCAGCGGTCAGGCTGGCGCTGGCGGCGTTACTCTTTTATGTGCGCCCCCGCGGGGCCGTGATGCCGCATTAGAAGGACGGTGTGGCGCATTTGAAGCCCTGGGATCCCCAGACGGCGCGGTTTTCGCCGCTCGTGTGGAGATCCGTTTCATGTCCAGCTCCAACTCCCGCATCTAATTCAGCTGCGATCAACGTAACCTGCAACCTCTGCAAGTGAACGGCAATTTAGAATCAGACGTAGATGGCAGAAAGCACGCTCCCACACATCGAGACTCGATGCGTTTGCATCGCGACGCATGGGCAAGCCGCGCTCGCGGCGGTGGTTTCCAGCCATTGTTCCGAAGCAGGGGTCTACTTCCCAGTCTTTGAGTTCCCTAGCGTCGACGTCCCTTACTCGCCGTCGAGCGATTTTGGTAAGGATGGTTACTTTGGGCGAATTTTGGGAGATCGAGCGGCGCACCAGATAAACAACTCATTGGCTCGGCTGCAACCACATTCGATACTGCTTGTAGGCATGACGCAAAATCAAAAGAGCTATCTGCGTGCACTTCTTCCTGCTCAGAAACTCATCGAGATCGACTCCCTCGACGACGTTCCGACCAAACTACCCTTCAGTCTCCCCATGACTGACCCCGTGCAGTGTAAAGCCTCGCAACTGAATGAAGGCTATCTACTGGCAAAGTTCTCCCGGAAGCCGCTAGTGATCGACGAGAGCGCTCCACCTCTTTCCGCCAAGCATCTGCACAGCGGCGAGGGTGTTCTGCTGATCGAAAACGACGCGTCAGTCCCGGACGTTGCGGCGATCAACTATGGTTTCGCAATCAATGCTGATATTGTGCTGGTTGCTGCCACCGACAGGAATCAGATGCGTTCCTTACCGCGACAGCTTGAGGCTTGGAGCAAAGACAAGTCTCACTATGAGTTCGTATGGGCTAAGCGCGCGGCCTCGAAGAGACTCCGGGAAGTAGACTTCGCGACGTACAACTTTGCGACATTCTTTACGAATGGCCTGCCATATGGACTCTTCGTCGGGAATCTCATCCCGTGCAGTCACGTGATGAAGGAATTGGATTGCGGATTATTCATTACGAATGCGCTCATTGAGGAGCATGCGCCAATCGGCCTCGCCAGTGCGATCGTCTTTTCTCCGGAACTATTTGTTTCCGAAGAAACCCAAGACATCTCCAATCTCTTGGACGCCAACAGCTACACCGTGACAAGCCTTGTTGGAAAGAAGGCCACGGTCAAACAACTGACGAACTATGGCAGCCATTTCCCTTACGACCTGATGCACATCTGTGCCCACGGCGGCGAGACAGACGGCTATTTCGCTATGCAAGAGTTCACGGATAGGAGCGGAAAATCCCACAACCTGGAGTTCTATGAGGTCGTAGGGTTTTCACCAACCGAAGGCGATATGGTCGAAGTGCACAGAAAGCTGATCTTCAAGCGCTTAGACGGATTCCCTTGGATGAGCCCGCCGCTCAAAACCTACCCACGCTACATTTTTGAAGACATGATGGTCGCAATGCGACTCGATCGTGAAAACAACGTGCGGAGAGTTCCATTCAAGTCCAATATTGCGCTATCTTGTCACATTCAGTGCGCCGACAGTATTCATCAAGGCGACTTTCATTGCCTTGCGGGGTTTGGGCATCCGTTTGTGTTCAACAACACCTGTTCATCCTCTCACGAAATTGCTGCAACGATCATTTACGCAGGCGCACGCTCATACATCGGCACGCTCTGGAGGGTAGGCAATGAGACGGCAAAGTTGGCTGCGAAAGCTTTCTACGAAAGCCTCGTTCAGCAGGGCAACTTGCTATCCGCGTTCTTCGCGATGAATAAGACAATCATCAAAAAGCAATACGAAAACGTCTACATCTTCTGGGGTCTGCATCTCAGCACGCTCGCGAAGGCGTCCGTCAAATCTGACGCCAAAATCCTCGCCGATTTGATCGGCCTGCACCTAGTTTGGCTAAAGAAGGTACAGACGACACCGGATCCCGAAGTGCGGCGTAATAGCATTCCCATCGCGAGATTCCTAGCCGACGAAATCATGCGACGGTTCACACCCGAACGGCTGAAGGAGATCAAGAGTTTCGATTTGACAAAGCTCGATGAGGAGGAGCGGGCTGCCCCTCAAGCGATTGATGATTTTAGTCGAGGCGTAAGCGAGATAGAAATCGAGTAAGCATATCGACGGGTGGCCCACTCAAGCCAACCAGTTTTGAATGGGCCAGCTGCGTTCAGTATAAAGGTGCCTCGGCAAGGCTAGACTGCACGACGGGTATTGCAAACCCGAACCGTTTTAGGAGTGAAGTGATCAAGTCTCTGACCCAGTCAGGCGCGGTCGGAGTTATGTAGATCCGCTCGATCAGGCTAGGAACTTCAATTGGAACATACAAGCCTCGCACATCCTTCAATTTGTTACCGGTGCCCCAGTCGTTCTTTCCATGTTCCATTGTCCAAATTACCGCTCTTAGCTCTCGTTCATGCTCAAAGCTCTTTCGCTTGTAAATTGTCGGAGCAATAATGTTCCCAACCGGGATCTTCTCATGTTCGTAGTCAATGTAGTTCACCATGCCGACGTGAACCTCGTACTCGTCGTAACGGCTTAGGGACTCGGTAAGGCGCTTATAAGATGACCTAATAGCAATCCCCTCGCTAGTTTTGAGATATTGGGACCACATGGCAGCTGATTCATGTTGATTGCAATACCATGAGTTCACAAATGTGATTTCGCGTTGATTCTTGGCAAACTCGTGCATTTGCCTGTGATTCCCCACAACGTTCTTAAACGCCTGTTCGTTCGGAATCTGGCCCTTCAGTTCCTCAGGCAAGTCCTCGAAACTTAGGCGTTCAAAGGCAAGGATGGATTTCGTATAGTAGCCCTCGAATGGATCTTCAAGTTTATCGAGTCTCGGGAAGAACAGGGCAGAACGATCCAAAACTGAAAGGAGTTTTGCTAAGTCCGTATATCTCCAGATGAATCCGTCGGCATCCTGTGGTGGAATAAAGACGGGATGAGGCGGGGCCAATGCCACATCTTTAATTCAATCACGTTTTCTTGGCGCCCACCAATCGATTTCTCGACGGATTGGGGCCTGGCCCAGCCTATCAGGTTGAATTCCCAATTTTGGGTTGCCTTCTTTCCAGAAAACTTAACCTGGGTTGCCCCACCCCTTCGACTTCGCTCAGGGCAGGCTCTTTCGCCGATTTTGGCGATGGGTGGGACTCAGCTTCTAGGGCAACCATGAGAAGAATTAGCGAAAGGCTGGGCACGCCCCAACAAAGTCGTTCATCCAAGTTGGCTTCCGACACTCTAGCCAAGTACGGGTCCCACTTCGTGCGGACCCGCTGGCAACCCAAATACGATGGCTGCTGCCCCGAGATGTAACACAACTGTGGTCTTACCTCTTACATCGTTGCTAACCAGCCGGATAGGGGGAGGCGTGTTAGGGTCAACATCGAATTGAATGTTGGCCACAGTGATCTCTGGGCACTGGAATGTAACTGAGGCGGAAATACCGGGCAGTGGTCCGGAAATCATAATCGCAATGGCCGAAACTCCGAAATCGCCGCCGGCCCCAGGTCCCTGCACGGAGGCTTTTCCTGGAACCGTCGCGGCGAGCGAGTCAGGAATCAAGACCTCTCTCCCTATTGTCCCTCCGCCTCTTGGTAAGTTAACTCGCGTCGCGCGCACGGGTTCGTAAGAGAGTTGGCCCTGCGCACTTATATCAAGCGTGTCAGTAAAGGTTGGCACTCGGGTGTCTGGCGCTTCGAAGTGATACTCTACGCTGAATGGAACTACCAAGCGGTGCGCAAAATTAACCTGCTTTTGCAACGCGGCGCACTGAGTGAGTGTTGTGTGGATCGACTGGTCCATCGCCCCTCCTGTCGACACAAATGCCTGTTGAGAATTACGGTCAGCGTTACCGGTTTGAACTGCGCAATCCTAAGCCTCTTCCGCACTAGAGGCAATCGATTTCTTACGCAAAGATTTGGTCGCTACCGCTCGTGCGCCACGCGGGGTGGGAGGGCAAGGCTTGGTTCTCTTGTTCCAGGATTTCAACCCCTCAGAGACAAGGGATCGATGTTCCCACCCTTGCAAAGAACACAAGAGCCTGCCCTGAGCGTAGTCGAAGGGATGGGGCACCCTCAGTCTTGATAGTCCCCAGCAAAAAGAGGGCGGGTCGCCTGGCTGCATCAATTGCGAATGCCCTTTCTTGTGATTCGCTAGGCCGAATGAAAAGTCACACCCGGTCCTAGTCCCCCGATGAACAGGATCGCCAGGATCACTGCGGCGGTCGTCCATCCCCAGGAGCGTTCGATTTCGGGCATCTGCATTTGAGTGCTGGGGATCCGCGGACCATAGAGCAGGCTCGACATCCAGGCCAGCCCGGAGTGCCCGCCAAATGATGCAGCCGCAGCGGAGATCAGAATCAGTACCGGGCCAACTGGATTCAGCGCGCCTGCGGCGCAGGAAAGGATCCCGGCGGTGAAGTAGGGCACGAGCGTGAGTTGGCGCGCGCGGCGCACACGGGTCTTCGTATCCTTCCCCAGGAACGGGCGCAGTTCACGCAAGCACTGGGGCACAAACAAAAAGAAATAGCTAACTGTTCCGAGCGTGGCCAGGCCCACGCGCCACGCCCACGCTGGCCGCCATCCCGCCACCACCGCCGTCCAGTCGCCGATGTTGCCGATGCCGGAGAACAGAAAATATCCGCCGGCCTCTAACAGATTAAAAGTCATCAGCAGCCAGAAGAAGTAGCGCCAAGTCGCGGACTGCCTGACGGCACGTGCGGCTCCCCAAAAGAGTGCGCCAAATATCAGATTGGCCAGCGTGCCACCCGCCGCCACCAGACGGGATTCCGGGATGCACTCGAAGTGCACAGTGGAGAGCGCCAGCGGCTGTCCACCCGTGGCGATGCACATGCCGCCGTGGCCAAGGCCCTCGTGGATAAAGTTCGCGATCACGCTGGCAACAACGGTGATTGCCGCGATGGTCAAGACATCGGGCTTAGTCGATTCGAGCGATTGCGGCGGGCTGGATTCTGCCGCTGCGTCCGTCGAAATATTGGCGGCCATGCCGTGGATTGTAGCTCTTCAGCTGGCAGGCTGCGGAGAGACTGCGCTGTGCGGGCTTGCTGGGTGCACACGCTCAGGCTGCCTTTGGCTAGAGTGGGGGTTCACATGTCACACACACCGATCCGCGTGACAAACCCGATCTATTTCGACCGCCCCTGCACCACGCGGGAGAGTCTTACAACTTCTGCATTAGGCACCGCTTGATAGAGGACGTAATCTGCGTCATTGGCGCGCACGACCTTGACCTGCTTCGTTCGCGCACCCTGCCGAACTTCGACGATCTTCCATTCGCTGGGGACATAGGTTTTCAAAGTCAACGGCAGATCGTAACTCAGCTCAGTTAGTCCGCTGCGCAGCACGACCGAGATAATCTCGCCGTCTTTGAATGAGGTGACCGTGCCATGACTACGCTCACGAATGTATTTAGTCACATCCTGGAAGGTGGCGACCCAGAGGTCTGGTTTTTTGGAGTTGATGTACGCAAAATAATCCTTCAGCTCCGCACTCGTCTTCGGTTTCCACCCGATTCCATCCACGCCATGAAAGACGAGCACCAGCCAGATGTTGCCCTGCGCCGCGGTCTCGTTGATCCACGACTTCATCAGTTCCATCGGAGTCTCGGTCAGCGGTCCGCGCTGCCAGCGGACATACTCTTTGCGGGAGGCCGCAGGGTCCGTGGTATTCCAGCGGTCCAGATCATCTACATCCGCGTCAGGCATGTGGTTACGTGCGACCGGGTATCGCAGCAGCGCGGCGTGGACCGCTCGTTCATTCTCAGTCCCATAGGGACACTCAACTGAGAACGTGTGCTTGAAGCCGAGGTGGTCAAGGATATCCTGCCGGCTCTTCTCGAGTTCGTACACCAGGTTGGCATCATCGAGCGCCGCCAAACGCGGATGCGTCACGGTGTGGCTGGCGAACTCGTACCCGCGGTCGGCTAGCCGCCGCAGCTCATCCCAGGTTATGGTGTTTGAATTCTGTGGCAAGCTTTCGTGCGCATTGACCGGAGCGAAGCCGCCTGATCGTATCTTCTTATATGCATCGTCCAGGACGCGATAGGCCTGGTCAATATTCTTGCCCTCGTCATACAGCGTTCCCGCGCGGGTATGGTACTCAGGCGTTCCCTGGTAACCCAAATAGCCGATGGCCGAGGCGCGTTCAAAGAAGTTGTCCTTGTTGGTCGGGACGTTGGCCGTTTCCTCGATGATTTCGTTCGTCGGACGGCCGACGAATGTGCCATGGTACCGCGAGCCTGGGATATTTCCCGTGATGATGAAAAAAGTGGCAGGAAAGCCGAAGCTATCCATGATCGGCACGGCTACACGGAACTGGTTAATCGAACCATCGTCATAGGTGAGCGAGACTGCTCCATTCTTGCCATATTGCCACTTTGTAATTTCCGTCTTGCCGACTTGGGTGGCGACAAAAGGTGATGAAAAAATCATCATCCCAATCACAGCAACTACATTGATCACCCACTTCATCGCATCTCCTCGGCATTCCCTGTAGGTGGCACTCAAGATCACATTTTTGCCGATTACGCAGAGTCCGCCGAAACTCGTAGGGTCGTCGGCAAACTACAAATAATACAAAATATGATCCTTTAGGATTGCCCTCACGACGTGAGCGCGGGATTTCCAGAGCCGCGAGCAATTGATTCGGGATATTCCGGATGTCTCCACGTTGTTTCGCCCATTTTCCTTGTAATTAATCCACCGCAACAAGAATTGACATTTTCATGACAATTCATCGTTGATTTTCGTATCATGTAGTTCGATCCTGCGGTCTGGCGGAGGTATTCGCGGTGTCGAACCCTGTCCTGCGCAAGTCCCTGAATTTTGTCATGCCGCTTTTGGTGGTTGCCCTCATAGCGGCAAACATCATCCTGATACGCCAGAATTATCGCCTCAAGACCGAGTTGCCCTTACCTTCCGCATTGGCCGTACATCGCGAGGAGCCGCTGCACGATATCGGCGGTGTCGGTTTTGATGGCAGGTTCCACATCGTTGCAATGCCCCGCTCTGCCGCTGAGCACCTGCTGGTCTTCACCTTCGCGCCGCGATGTCCCGAGTGCGTCTTGAGCAAATCGTTCGACGCAGAGTTGAGCGGGCAGGCCAAGAAACTGGGATGGCGCACGGTGTGGATCAGCCGCGGCAATCCGGAGGAAACCCGCGCCTTCTGCGACGCAAGCGGCGTCCCTCTGGAGGAAACACTCGTGAATCCTCCGTATGCCACTTACTTGAGGCTTGGACTCGCTGCCGTTCCTCAGGTTGTGGCCGTCGGCGAAAATGGCAAGGTTGACGAGGTCTGGTTGGGACGCCTCACATCAGGCTCCGCGAAAGCGGCGGCGAAGTTTTTGTCGGACCACCCCGGCCTGCAAGCCAGCAGTAGCGCACCTACGTTGTCGCCGTGACGCACTTCTAGCTTGCCATTGCAAGCTCTGTACGAACTTCACATAAAGGAGAAATGAACGATGCAAACTACAACAAGAGCAGTGCTCACCATGGGCCTGTTCGCCTGCCTGGTCATGAGCGCAGTACAGGCCATGGCCCACAAACCTAGAGGTACGACATGCGAAATCGTTAATGGAGCATGCGTGTCGGTGAACTGCTCAGGGGAGTGTGGCCCAATCTTTCCACAGACCTGTGCATGTATTAACTAGGAAGGACCGTAACCCGCAGCCCCACCGCATGGCGGGGCTGCGCTCGGTTTCCAGGACGATCAAGCATGTTCACCTGCGTTGAGAATGTTGTTTGACATTCGATGCGAGCGGCGCGCATAAAGCGGTGAAATCCAGGGCGGCGGCATGCACGGAAAACAAAAGTGGCGCACCGGAGTGCGCCACTAGAACGAGACAGTTGTTACACCGCCAGCTAATGCGTGAGCTCGAAGTATCCAAGCGTCAACTGGTTGGGATCGGTCTCGATCGCCACCGCTCTTTGGTTGTCGATCAAGTAGTAGGTAAACGTGTCCTGGTTCGCGGGGCCTAGAACATCCAGGCCCGTGATACCGGTATTAGTTGTAAAGACGCCGCTGGGATCCGCGATGAAGTCGCCAGTTAGCGTCAAGCTAGGGACTGGTGCGCCAGTAGACAACGAATTCTGATCGACGGTTCCGGTCAGCGACCCAATTCCGTCAGCAGTGACCGGGCCGACAGAATCGACTTGCAGAAAATTAAGGTCAGTACCGGTTGCGTCCAGACCGTAGCTTCCGGAGAAAGATGCAGCGTTGAACGATCCCGCCCCGGTTTGCAAGTACGCCTGACCTGCCAGCACATCGGAGGCATCCATGCTGGCCACGGTTCCGTTTCCATTCCCGTCCAAATACATTTGAATGGTGAAGCCGTCGGTCGTATCCTGCACTGTGACCCGCCCGGTTGCGTCCACTGTGTAAGTTCCCACGAAGGTAAGCGGCGCTTGTGCCCCTGACCCCGTGAGATCGTTGAAGTTGAGCGTTCCATTTACGGTTGTGAGATCGGGGTTAGTGGTGAAGACACCTGCCGCTTGGAAAAACCCGTTAGGATCCTGTCCCGTTGTCCCAACAACAAAGCTAGAACCGGCGATAGATGCGGCGCTAAAGCTTCCGGTGTTGCCCCCCTGCGCAAAAGCGGTTCCGCCCGTGACGCCGAAGAACACATCGTTGAGATCATTGCCGTTTTCAACCAGCCGGATGCGATTGCCATCCACGATATAGCCAATTAAGCCGATTCCCCCAACCGAGGAGGTGGAGGTGGTTAGAACCATGCTGATCTGAATCCGGCCAAAAGCGTCGGGCGCAGAGACGGTGCTGGGATCAATCGGCTGACTCTGGGACACATTGGTAAAGTCATTGATGTCGAAGACACTTCCAACGCCTGAGATGGTTCCGGGCCCATCAACGTTGACCACGCCCCCGATGCCGGTTGGCCCGCCGTTGGAATCAGCTCCGGTTACAAAGAACGCGTAACCGCCACCAGCCGCCGAGGTACTGGTTTGCCGATCCAGTTCCCCGCTGGATGTTGCTGAGGCGTCGAACTCGGTGATGAGGGCTCTGGAACCCGACTTCGAAACCAGAGTTCCTTTCAAAGTCTCAACCCCGCCTACACCGACGGAATTGTCCCCGGTTCGGAGCGTGATCTGTAGGTTTCCATCAGCGCTGGTAGTCACGCTGCCGCTGCTGATAGTGTCCTGGAGAGTGGTAGGCACGTTGAAGCTGACGAAGTCCTGCTCGCCACCGGTGATCGTCCCGCCCTTGATCTTAAAAGCTCCGGCAACATAGTAGAGATATTGGGCAGCGGCGTCTTGCCCAGCCAAAGAAAAAACGTAGGTGCCGTCCGCGAGGACCGGAGTTGGCGGTGGCGATGTGATCGATCGTGAACCACCGCCGCATGCCGCCAGCGCGGCAATCATGCTCACAGCTGTCAGTAAGAGAATCGTTTGACGGAATTTCATCGCGCGCCTCCGTTCGATCCAGACGTTGCAAGACCGGGCCGGGCAGATGCTCTCCGGGTCGAGAACGATCGGAGCAGGAACCCTCGCGGATTTCTGATTGTGATCGCGTGGCCGTCGAATGTGAGCTGGCGAGCCAGCAGGTATTGTCTGCCGTGCAGCACCTCCACGGCGCCCACGATCTGAATGGGAAGGCCGGTACGCAATGCCTCTCGCGTGTCTTTGGCGAGAAATGGACCAACATGCGCATCCACGACGCCTTGCGGTCCGGCAACCAGCAGATGTATGCCGGCGGGACTGCCGAGAGCGTGTTTGGTGACCACTTCCTGCACGGTGCCGTTGATTGTGACCTCGTGAGTGGCGTCATAGCCGAAACCAAAGCCGCGCCCCGATTTGAGCGCGCTTACCGGTTGCGCATTGATCGGAGCTGCGAACACCGCCAGCAACAGCCCGGAGAGTCCGAGCAGCGCCGATGGAACTTTCACCCTCGGCATACACCTCATGGAGTTCTCCCTTCGAAGTCTTGCTTCACTTGCATGAAAAGAGTTACGTACGACCGGTGGGTCCCCTTGATGACGCAAACGTTACCACATAAAGAAGAAAGAGGACAGAAAAGTTCAATTTCGCGCGCTGGCAAGCTTGGTGCGTTTCATGCCGTCGCGGTCTTGGCCGCTCGGCCAAATTCAAAGGCCAGCGTCGAGCCCGGTGGACGTCAGTAATCATCTCGCCTCTTTTTTGTAATAGCTTGCATGAGTCGAGAAACGTAAACTAGGAGACATCGTGATCGAGCAGAAAATCAACGAGTTCTTTGGCGATGCCGAGTCTACTGGTTTTGGGACGGGCTGGTGGAGCGGGATATTAGCAGCTTTCTTTGGATGTCTTTCATTTGGAGCGGTTTTGTGCCTGCACTTTCCTCAGCTGCTAAGCTCTCCTGAACTGCGGCCGCATTATCCCATGCACGCTATGCGGGTTTTAATCGAATGCCTCATCGTGGGGACGCTCGTATTCGGAACCATTTCTGCGATTCTGCGCAAGAAAAAGATTTTGGCATTCACTGGACTGCTGCTGGCCACCGCGGCAACGCTTTTGGGAGGATCAAGCGTACCCATCAACGAGAACCTGGGCAATGGGCCGGCAATCGGCCTGGACTGGTTTTTGCTTGATATGTTTTTGATGGCACTGATCTACGTGCCGCTCGAAAGGCTGTGGCCGCAGTATCCAGCACAAGGAACATTTAGGAACGAGTGGACTTTGGATGTGGTCTACTTTATGTCCACTCATCTGCCGATACAAATTTTGTCTTTTCTGGTTTTACTGCCCGCTACCCTGGCGACTCGATATTTGGGCATTCCGGTTCTTCAACACTCCATCGCTCGCCTGCCATGGCTTTTGCAATTTTTCCTGGCTGTTGTGGTTGCCGACGTTGCTGAATATTTTATTCACCTAGCTTTGCACAAAGTGCCTTTTCTATGGCGTTTTCATGCCATTCATCATTCCTCGAAGGCGCTCGATTGGATTGCTGGCTCACGCTCCCATTTTGTCGACGACACACTGGTGCGCGGATTCATCCTCGTTCCGCTCATGTTTGGATTTTCGCAATCGATCATCCTGGCGTATTTGATTTTTGTTACCCTTCACGCTACCTGGACGCATTGCAATTTCGGCCCTAATGCGAAATGGCTCGAGAAGTTCCTGGTTATGCCCAGATACCATCATTGGCACCATACTTCTCAAAAAGAGGGTATCGATAAGAATTTTGCTATTCATTTTCCGTGGATTGATAAACTTTTTGGGACGTACTATTACCCTGATCACTGGCCGGAGCGTTACGGTCTAGACGGCGAAGAAATTTCACCCAGCTTCCTGGGACAAACCATCGAACCATTCACTATAAAGAAGAAGGCCGCCCTAAAAACCTAACGCGCCCAATGGAACGTCGTCGGGTATCTTTTCACCCCTTGTGGTTGCCTTCACCAAGCCAAGAGATTTCATAATTCTGACGGTTATGAATCCGAAGTCATATTCGGACTCGTTGTGGCTTAGCCGCAAAAGTCCTGGGTAGTGGTGATGATTGTTCTGCAGACATGCGCTAAAGGTTGCCGTTACCGGCAGCCACTCGCCCACGTTCATGGCGTTGTCGTCATCATCGTGATACCGCCGGTATCCGAATGTTCGGGTGTGGGTCCAATAGTTCTGGATCATGTTTACCCACAGCGCAAAAATTCGCGTTCCAAACCACATCACCAGCGCAAACTTAAGACTTTGAGCTAACTTCCATAAGAGATAAAAGCTTGAGGCTTGCACGAGTATTGCAAAAATCGGGTTGGCGACGATCCGGAACGTCCGCGAGTGCAAAATTTTGTCGGTGGTCAAACTCTCAATGCATTTGTACGGCATTACGCAGAGATACATGGTTCGCCAAAAACCGTCGCCTGAAACTTTGTTGGGGTCCCCGTGATGGTCGGAATTTTTGTGATGCAATCGATGGCGATTTACCCAGGCGATCGGATCTACATAGATCGCCATCGTGTTATTCACGACAGTGACAACTTTTATGAACCATTCCTTATAGTCCAGTGAGCGGTGAGCGATTCCCAGATGAAGAACATCGGCCAAATACAACCCGCCCATGAACCAACAAAAGATCAAATAGGCTCCGCCCATCAACAACCCGGTCCACGGTCCCAACTGAGTTGGAGCGGAATACATACACGCCAGTAAGTAAGAAAAAATAACCAAATAGCCGGTGAGACTGTAGATTTTCATGATGGCTCCGCGTCGGGTTATTCAAACAGAAATCGGAGATCCTTTCAAATAAATGATCTGCTGAGTGGAGACCTCCGGGCCATCATCCCCTCTATCCGGACTCTGTGGAATAATCAGTCGCCATGGTACCCGCAGAGCATCCTGACTCAGCGCATCCCGGAGGCGTGCTTGGCCCCCACGCAGCCGCGCTCAGGGCAGCACTCTCGCAACCATTTCTCCGCTTAAACTTTGTGACGCTCTGGGTCCGGGACCAAGAGCGCAGTCGGCGCTTCTTCGTGGAGAAACTAAACTTCGAGGCGATTATCGACGTGCAAATTCCCGAGGGGGGCCGGTGGATCGTTGTCGCGCCGACGGCTGCCGGTTGGCTTTCTGGAACAGCAAGCGCGGGCTTGACCGGGATCACCCTCATCGTTCCACCCGAGGGATCGCCGGAGCAACAACGCATCGGCGAAAGTACCGGATTCAGCTTTCTTACCGAAGATGTGCGTAGCGTGTTCGAAGAATGGTCCAGACGCGGAGTCCGTTTCCCGCTCCCACCTATGAAACCTTCCTGGGGAAGCGGGCAAGCCAGGTACGCAGTTTTTGAAGATGTGGACGGAAACAGTTTTTCTCTGATTGAGTACGATGATGCGACGCGCACGCTGGAAGCAGAACGCCGCGCCCAGGCTGCCAGGCTCGAGGCCGAGCGCCAGGCCGCGCATGACCTGGCCATCGCCAAGCAAGTCCAGACTCGTCTTTTTCCGCAACGCCAGCCGCTGATTCGAACCCTTGTCTATGGAGGAATTTGCCATCCCGCTCGGACCGTCGGTGGGGACTATTACGATTTTCTTGATCTCGGCAGCCGAAGGCTCGGCCTGGTACTAGCGGACATTGCTGGCAAAGGCATGGGCGCCGCTCTGCTTATGGCGAATCTGCAAGCAGCTTTGCGCAGCCAGTGCGCGACCGCTTGGGAACAGCCCGAAAGATTTCTGCGGTCGGTCAATCAGTTGCTTTACGACAATACGGCTGAGGGAGATTACGCAACCGTCTTTTTTGCCCAATACGACGATGAAACGCGCAAGCTGCGCTACTCGAATTGCGGCCATCCGCCCGCCTTGCTCTTACGCGGCGACGACGGTTTGGAACGGCTCGAAGCAACTTGCACGGTGGTGGGCTTGTTCGAGAAATGGGATTGCGCGATGGAAGAACGCGAACTGGCCCCAGGCGACGCCATTCTGCTTTATACCGACGGTGTTACCGAAGCGCTGAATGGTGAGGGAGAGGAGTTCGGCGAAGAGCGTCTGCTGGAAGCCGCCCGACAACATCGTGAGCTATCCGTCCCGGAGTTACTGGCAGCAGTTGCAGATCAGGCTCGAAGATTCAGCCCTCAGGAACAGGCAGACGACATCACGTTGATAGTCGCCAGATGCACATGAGGTCAGCAGCCTCCCGATATTGTTCTTCCGCGCGTGGCCCATTCAAGCCCGGTTTTGGCTTGAGTGGGCATATTCAGATCTTATCAACTCTGTCATCCCGACCGGAGGAGATCATCGCAAACGCGATGATCTGCGGAGTGGAGGGACCTGCTGTTTCGCCGAAGCCCTGAGCGAAGTCGAAGGGGACCTGCTGTTTTCGTGCGTGAGTGAGAAATCCCCATGCTTTTGATTTTCCCGAATG
>Ga0075436_100001977_pt1 | contig 14138 bp, 10 predicted proteins | sample RhiMethybrSRZTD5_FD_75303 | JGI IMG/M metagenome (GOLD analysis project Ga0075436, IMG submission 75303) | Populus rhizosphere microbial communities from Tennessee, USA - Rhizosphere MetaG P. TD hybrid SRZTD5 | ecosystem: Host-associated > Plants > Roots > Rhizosphere > Soil | place: USA...
AGCCCATGCAGCGCAATAGCCGGCTCTCATCGCGTTGCTTGGGCATGTCCGTCAGCTCGACGCGCGAGCAATGCGGCGCGAGACGCCGCACGATCCAGCGGCCTTTCATGTGAACAAAGGGATCCACCGAGCGCACGGCGCGCCCGAGGATTTCGTCGTAATAAATGGCAGCGGATTTCCCATCGATTGCCCAGCCGACGGCCGAGGGAACCAGGGCCTTGGCTTCACGCGCAATCTTGCCGCCCTCAAACTCCGCCAGAGCCAGATACCGCTCGCGGCCGAGACTACCCAGGCCCGCGACGCGATGCACGATTCGATGGGACAGGCCTCGCGCGGGCAGCAGTTTTTCGATGGCTTTCAGGGCGCTCGCGGGTACGTGCGCTTCGGTGGCGAGAGCATCGAGTCTGGCCCAATAGCGGCGCGGTTCACGCAACACTCCCGTAACGGTATCGCGCAGCCAGGCGTGATGTTCTTCTAGAACAAAAGCGCGGCCTCCCGACGCCAGCCCGTCCTGATATCCGTCCAGAATGGCCACACATGCGTCTCTCGAGCCGATACTCAGATGGGCGCCCTTGATGGCCAGATGCGCGCTCGCCGCCAGGCGGACCAGGTCAACGGTATAGGGAAGGCGGCACGCTTCATCGAAATCATTGATGCCCCAGACGAGCCTTCCTTCGATGTCCCGCCAAGTCCCGAAGTTCTCCAAGTGCAGGTCGCCTACAGCCAGCAGTTTGGGCGCTTTGAGACACTCCAGGCACACCTCGCTCCACTGCTGCATCCAGCGGTAAAAAGTCGCGCGCAGGAAATAGAACGGGTCGGCGGCCATGGCGGCGTGCTTGCGCTCCAGGTCGCGATGAATCAGCCGGGTGTACCCGGCCAGCCATGCTTCGTAGCGACGAGTCGCTTTGATGATATTCATGCAGGCCCGCTCACTTTCGGGCGAAGCGCGCCAGATAGTCGATCCACCAGCGCTCCTGGCCGTCGGCGTCAAATACTTCCTCCCAAAACTTGCGGGCGGCGCCGGCTTTGGCTGCGGTGCGACGCGCCAGAAAACTCGAGGCTTTTGCGGACCGCCGGCCGATCAGGTCGCGGGTGGCGACACAGTCATTGATCTCGCCCAGGTAATCCTGAATCTTCCGCAGCCGACTCAAACGCTTTTCAAGCCCGGGACCGTAGCAGGGCGCAAACAACTCGAGCGTGTAACGGAATCGCTTGGTATCCAACCGGAAGCGGTGCAGAGCGCGCGGTGCCGGGACTACGCGGAAGATCGCGCGGCCCGCGCGGAAGTAGGCGCGAGTCAGCATGGGCAACTCGAGCGACACGTTCTCCGAGACGCTGTTGGACACATTCCAGAGAGTCTGGCGCGGTTTTCCCATAAGTATCACCGCAGCCGCAGCCGCGAGCGCCATTTCCGGGAGACGTCGCGCCGGCCCCAGCGGCGCAGCAAACGCGACAGCTCGCTTTGGGCCTGCTTTTTCTGTTCGAGGAGCGCGGCCGAAAGTGCCGAGTCAGGAGGCGTCCCTGCCTTCCTGAGAAGATACAAGGCGATGTCGCGGTTGCGTACCTCACCCGACAGTTCCATCACCTCATGAAGACGCTTGTGAATCTTCTTCACGGCGCCGCCGGGAAAGAACTGCTGAAAGACTCTGACGCACTGCTGAAAGCGGCGGACGGACACTCGCAAATCATGAATCGAATCGGCATGGTGGAGCCGGGCGGCGCGATGCATGCGAAATGCCATCCGGCGCAGCAAGATCGAAGTTCGCTCCACTGCGTACTTTCGCATTATGACCGCAACCTGCTTAGGACAATTTCACGGCCATAGACCTCGCGGAAGGCTTCGGCGGAGCGTTCGGCCGCCCACTGCTCGAGATCGATATCGCTCTTGGACCCGAGCCGCATCAGAACCTGCCCATCCCGAACATGACATTCCAGCGTTTCGACGCGCTCTTCATGGCTGCGGTCCAGACTGTCGGCAATGCGCAGCAGTGGGATCAGAAGAATCAATGCACGCCTCTCATCGCCGTTCAAAGCGTCCAGATTGGCATGGTCCGCCGCGGGCATGGCCTTGCGGTGAAAGCGGCACAGATTGGCGATGAGCTCCCTTTCGCGGTTGTTGAATCCCGGTAGATCGGAATTGGCCACCAGATAATACGAATGCTTATGATGACGCGACTCGCTCACGTAATGCCCGACGTCATGCAGATACGCCGCGGCCTCCAGCAGTTTTCCGGTGGGCGGGGCCAGGTTGTGGAGCTGGTGCAAGGATGTAAACAGTTGGTTCGCGAGGTTTGCGACCTTACGGGCGTGCGGGAGAGGAACGCCATACCGCCGCGCCATGGTCTCCACCACCCGGCGCTGTTCGCGATCGAGTTCAGAGAGCTCATGGCCCACGCCGCGCATGGCCAGGTCGGCGATAATGCCGTCCCGCAAACCGGCGGCGGAGTAATAGAGCGAGGGAAGCTGCAGATCCTGGAGAAACCGCAGCAGCACGGCGGCGCCGGGGATAATAATTTCGGCCCGTTTGGGTCCGATACCGGTGATCTTGCGGCGTTCGTCCAGATTGCGCGCGCAGAGTTCTTCGTATAGCTTGCGAATCTGGGCGGTAGAGGCGCGGAGACGGTCGGCGTGATCTACCTTGGCCTGCGAAACCTGATTGACCGCGCACACCACGGCCGAGGCGGTGCCCGAAGTCCCGATGACGCGGTCCCACCGCCACCGGCCGATGCGGCGCATGGCAGCCGCCAGCTTCTCCTCGATGTATTCCTGCATGCGGCGCAACTCAGCGGGAGCGGGTGGATCGTTTTTGATGAACACTTCCGTCAGCCGAACCGCCCCCAGCGGTTTGGAGACCGCTTCGCGGAGATGACCGTTTTCGCCGTGGATGACCTCAGCGCTTCCTCCACCCACGTCAATCAGCAGCACGCGCTGTTTGGAGTGGGGCCATCGGCTTTGCACGCCGAGATGGATCAGCCGGGACTCTTCCTGGCCCGAGATGATCTCGACGGGCGCGGCGATGGCTTCCGACGCTTTGGCCAGAAATTCTTCCTGGTTGCTGGAGTCGCGGATGGCGCTGGTGGCCACGGCGCGGACGCCGATGACCTCCAGCCTTCTATACTGCTGGGCCATGGCGCTCAGCACCTTACAGACTAAGGCGATGGCCTCGGGGCTGACCTTGCCGGTGCGAAAGACGCTTTCTCCGAGGCGCGTCACCTGGCGGTCGGAGGCAAGAATCTTGCCGGGCGCGCCCGGAACAACTTCCGCGACTTCCATGCGAAGAGAATTACTGCCGATGTCGACGGCGGCGTACCGGGGCATATAAAGCTATAATAGTGTCCTCTCTCCCCTGTTATGCCACTGTTAGCCCCGAATCGTTTCAAAGGAAAATTGATTGTGGTGGAAGGAATCGATGGATCAGGCAAATCCACGCAAATTTCGCTGCTAAGCCACTGGCTCCGTTCCCAGGGAATCGCGGTGGCTTTCAGTGAATGGAATTCGTCTCCGCTGGTCAGGGAGACCACGCGCCGCGGCAAGAGGAAGGAGATGTTCACGCCCACGACGTTCAGCCTGATTCACGCGACTGATTTCGCGGACCGCATGGAGCGTTATGTGCTCCCGCTGATGAAGGCCGGCGCGATTGTGTGCGCGGACCGGTACACCTATACGGCGTTTGCCCGTGATGTGGCGCGGGGCGTTAGCCGGCGGTGGGTGCGCAATCTCTACAGTTTCGCTACTCGGCCCAATCTCAGTTTCTATTTTCGCGTTCCCCTGGACGTGGCCATCGGCCGGATTCTGGGAGGCCGCGACGCGATCAAATATTACGAGGCCGGCATGGACATGGGGCTGAGCCGGGACGTGGAAGAGAGCTTCCGGATCTTTCAGGGCCGGATCCTGGACGAATATGAAGCCATGGCGCACGAGGTTGGGTTCCATATCATCGATGCGACCCTTTCCATCGAAGAGCAGCAAAAGCAGATGCGCGATATCGTAATCCAGGAACTGGGCGAGAGCCTTAGAAACGGCGTGCTGCGCATGGCGCCGGGAGAGGTTCATGCAATCGAAACAGCCACTGCACTTCTACAATGAAGCGCTGCCCGGCGTGGACTCCGCCGAACTGCACGGCAAGCTGATCGTCATTGAGGGCCCGGACGCGGTGGGGCGCACTACGCAAGTGGCACTGCTGCGGCACTGGTTGGAACAGGAAGGCCACGCCGTCCTGGACACTGGAATGGCGCGGGGCGCGCTGGCCGGCAAGGGCATCAAACAAGCAAAAGAAGGCAATACGCTCGGGCCGATCACCATGACCCTGTATTACACGACAGATTTCGCCGACCGGCTGGAGAACGAAATCGTGCCGGCGCTACGGGCAGGCTTTGTCGTTTTGACGGACCGCTACATTTTCTCCATTGTCGCCAGGGCCATTGCCCGTGGAGAAGACCGCCGGTGGATCGAGCAGGTGACGGGGTTCGGATTGGTACCGCACGCGGTGTACTATCTGCGGGCCGACGTGAAACAACTGGTCTCGCGGGTGGTGCTGGGCCGGGGCGCGTTTGATTACTGGGAGAGCGGCATGGACATGCGTTTCGGCGACAACATGTTCGACAGCTTCGTGAAGTATCAAACCCGTTTGATCCGTGCTCTGGATGTAATGGCGAAGAAGTACGAATTCGTCACCGTGGATGCGGGCCGGCCGCCGGACGTCATTTTTCAGGACCTGCGAAAACACATCTCGCGTCTCAATCTTAAGACCATACGCAACACGCCCCGCATCCATGCGACGACGCGGAGCAACGGATCGAACGGCGCAAAGAGGCCGAGGAAGGCCTGACCATTGCGCGTCTACGTCCTGCGGCACGGTATTGCGGAAGATGCACCGCCCGGTGGGTCAGACGCGGATCGTGCGCTAACCCAGGAAGGGAAACAGAAGCTACGGCGGGTGCTGGAGCGCGCGCGCGATTCGGGCGTTGACCCCGGATTGATTCTGACGAGCCCGCTCAAGCGGGCTGTAGAGACGGCTGAAATTGCCGCGACGGTCTTGCGTGTCGGGAGCGAACTGGTCCGGACGAACACGTTGCTACCGGCAGGCTCACCCGAGCGGGTCTGGAAGGAGATCCGCGCGCACAAGGTCGAGGAGCTCCTGATCGCCGGCCATGAGCCGCTGCTGAGCGGGGTGGTAGCTTACCTGCTGGGCAGCCCGGCGGTGCAGGTAAATATGAAGAAGGCGGCGCTGGTTTCAATCGAGCTCGAGACTGCACACCCGCAGCCCGGCGGCGCGCTCAACTGGATGCTTACGCCAAAGATCGCAGGCTAGGCGTGCCGCACCCGAGGAGCCGCCGGGGACGGCAGGCTGGCGAAGGCGCTATGGAGCTCATTCAACATAGATTGAATGGAAGCGGCGGTTTGTTCCTCAACCGCTAAAGACTCGATCAACTGCGCCACTGCCCTGGCGCGAATCACGTCGGCCTTCGAGCGGGCGTCGCTCGCGTGCTGCAGTTTACCCATCGAATAAGCCGTGGAGGAGATCTTGACGAAGGTCAAAGCCAACATCAGCTCGTTTTCCACAGACTTCAGGGTCTGCTCGGGGGGCAGCTGTGTCATAGAAGGAGCAGTATACCCTACTTTTGTAGCGGCCAAAAATAGGGGCAGTGCCCTAACGCACCGACAGCCACGCCAGCCGCATCGACACGAGGATGAACGCGAGTTTTAGGAGACGCGCGACTGCAATCGCGCGCTGAGGGACGACTGTATCGCCTGGAACAACTCCCGAGGCCGCAAGGGCTTAGTCACGTACTCGTCCACCCCAGCCTGGGCGCAGCGCTCGCCGTCGCCGCTGGCTGCATGGGCCGTGATGGCAACAATCGGGAGATGATCACCAGTGGCATTTTCCCGACGCCGGATCTCAGTGGCGCACGCGAACCCATCCATGACGGGCATCTGGATGTCCATGAGCACCAGGTCGAACTGGGCGCTCTCCAGCGCGGCCAGCACTTCGCGGCCGTTATAGACCGTTTTGACGCTGTGACCTCGGCTTTCGAGGAGCTTCGACGCGATCTTCTGGTTGATGAGATTGTCCTCCGCCAGCAAGATGCGCAATGGCGTGGAGGCGGACTCGTGCGGGGCCACGGGCGGCCCGGCGTCATGCGCTGGCTCGGCAGGGCGTCCCGCCGCCTGAAATTCGGCCGTGAAATGGAATGTGCTGCCCTTGCCGGGCTCGCTTTCCACCCAGATGCGCCCCCCCATCAAGGAAACGAGCCGCGAGGAGAGCGTCAGGCCCAGCCCGGTACCGCCATACCGACGGGCATTGGAGCCATCCGCCTGCCGAAACGCCTCGAAAATCAAATCCATCTTGTCCGCGGGGATGCCGACGCCAGTGTCACAAACGGAAAATTGGAGACAAACCGTCGGATGCCTCAGGCTGTAGCGCCGGACCGAGGTGTCGATGGAGCCGGCCGACGTGAACTTGACAGCGTTGTTCAGCAGGTTGAACAAGACCTGGCGAAGGCGGGCTCCATCCCCCACGAGATCGTCAGGCACATCAGGCGCGACTTCTACGCGGACGTCTACGCTCTTCTGCCCGGCGGTGGGAAGAACCGTACCGACGGCGTTCTTCACACATTGCCGCAGCGAAAACGCTTCAGGAACAAGGTCCAGGCGCCCCGCCTCAATTCTGGAGAAGTCCAGCACGTCGTTGAGCAAGCCCAACAGAGACTCGGCGGAGTTCTTGGCGATGGTGAGATTTTCGCGCTGCTCAGCAGAAAGCCTGGAATCCAAAACTATGTCGGTCATGCCCAGGATGCCATTCATGGGCGTGCGAATCTCATGGCTGATATTCGCCAGAAACTCGCTTTTGAGGTGGGTGGCTTCGTTGGCCGCCGCCAGCGCCACGGCGAGCTCTTTGTTCTTCCTTTCGAGCTGAGCGGTTTGGGCTCGCACCTGGCCGCGCAGGAGAAGAACCCATCCCACAGCGATGAATGCCACCACGGCAACCACCAGCAGGAACCACAACATGCGGGCCAGTGTCCACAATGGCGCGCGGTGCAGGACAACAATATCTTCGGGCGTACGCAGCAGCACGTGAAACGATTGCGGATCATTGTTGCCGCCTCCGGTTTCGACCATGCAGATGCCGCGAACCCGCAAATCGCTGCCCTCTTCCAAAGAGGCAATCGCAGGATCACTTTCCGGTTCTTCGATCTGGGCATTGAAGATCCGGCCCCCGGCTTTCAAGGCGAGTAAATCACCCCTGGAAGTCCGGGTTCGCGTCAGCAGCTTGCCGTCCACTTCGACCAGGGAATTGTCCAGATCGCCTTTGAGCAGTTGTTCGGCGGTCGCCCGTGTTGCGCCGGGAGCTGCCTGGCTGCCGAGCTTCTGAAAAATTCCGTCCTGCAAGATCGGGGCGTAATCACCCAACGACGGAAACCCGAGCACCTCAACCTGATCTCCCGGATTCACTGGAAGCTTCTGACGCGAAAGGGTCATAAGGTCCTGGTCGCCATCACGAATGAAGAGCGCCCGGCCGAGCTGCTGGAAAGTCACCACGCCACGCACTCGAACTCGCTGCTCCGGCGACGTATCTGGCGTAAAGCGGAGTAGGGAGCTGGCGCGGCGCAAGGGAAATCGAGCCAGAGTTGCGCCCGGCATCTCTTCGATCACTAGATCGTTGAAGTCCTGAAGGTAGACCAAAATCCCAGTCAACTGGCGTTTATTGTTGAACGTCGCCCCGCAGGCGCCATGGAAATGCACCCTGGACTCGATGAGCCGATCGGGATTGCCGGGCGGGAAATTGACAATTCGTACTCGCAGGCGGCGGCCATCGGTAGACACCTCGAGGTTCAAACGGTTGTCTTCAATCACAGCGGAATGGACGACGCCCCCGGCTTCCACCCATTGACTGTCCTCGCGACCGGACGCCATATCTTCAATCGTGACCCTGCGCGGCGCGGGCAATGCGCCCGGGCCCAGCACGCGCACCTGCGGCTTGATGACTTCGGGCGCAAAGTCCCCGGGGCCGGTGATACCGGTCAACTCGATCTCCTGCCCCCGCTGGATGTTCAGCGGCTTCTCACTCTGCACGTATACGCCACCCGAGGCATCTTGGACGAAAAGCTCGAGAGACACCGGATCGTAATAGGTCACGACCGCACGCAGCCGCACGGGAAGCCCCCGAGCCGCCTGCGAAGCGGAGAGATTTCGAATTTGGGAAACGCGGTCCAAGCCTCCGGAATGGACAGGCTCAGCGTGCGTCACGCACGGCGCAAACCAGCACAACAGCAGTGCGCTGACGGCGAACAGGTGTCGTGAGGTGCAATTTGGTTGCATCGTCTGCGCAACGGCTATCGTGCAGGCCCCCGGGCGCTTTCCGTGAGACGCGCCTACCTGGCGGGCACCGGACGGGACGGCTCGCCGGATTTCATGCCCTGGCGGCACAGCGGATAGATCTCCTCCAGCTCGAATGCGACCGACCGGTATACTTCCGCCAGCTGCGCGAGAGCCGGGCCGCAGTCTTGCGGGTCACTGGCTCGAATCGCCGATTCGAGCCGCGAACAAACCTCCGCCAACCGGGCGGCGCCGACGTTGGCGCTGCAGTCCACAAGCGCATGGAGCGTCTCGACGGCCTGAAACGAGTCGGAACCACGGAGGGCATGCTCCAGCCGTTCCAAGGATTGCGAAGTGTCAGTCAAGAAGTCACCGACCAGTTCCTGCATGGCCGCCGCACCGATCTCTTGTTCCAGTTCCTTGACGCGTGCCGCCAGATCGGCGTCTCCGGCAAGGTGCATGGCCGATTCCCGGACGGCAGCGGATGGGTCCTGCACGCTTTGCGCCAGGTGCCGCTGGAGAGTCTGTTGCAGGTCTTCGGATCGTACAGGCTTGGTCACGTAGTCGTCCATGCCGGCAGCCAGACACTTTTCCCGGTCGCCGCTCATGGCACTGGCGGTCATCGCGATAATGATGGTACGGCGGCCGGCACCTTCGCTCCGCCGGATCTCCCGAGTGGCCGCGTAACCGTCCATCTCCGGCATCTGGCAGTCCATCAGGACCGCGTCGTAGAGACCATGCTGAAGTTTTTCGACGGCCTCGGCGCCATTCACAACGGTGTCCACGTAATAACCCAGTTTCTCCAGCGTGCGCATGGAGACCTTCTGGTTGACCGCGTTGTCCTCCGCCAGGAGGATACGGCCCCGTATGGCGCGCGATACCTGCGGTTTGGGAAGCGCTGGAGGCGCCAGCGCCTGAACGTGCCGCAGCGATTTGTTCAGGCATTCACGGAGCTGCTCGAGCCGCGCCGGCTTCATGACGCAGGCGGCGAATCCGGCCGTGTGGAGATTTTCGCTAGAAACCCGCTGTATGTGGGAACTGAGCAAAATCAAGACCAAGTCATTCCAGTCCGCGCGGGAGCGAATCTCGCGTGCCAGAGTGACGCCATCCATATCCGGCATGTCATGGTCCACGATGGCCGCGCGAAAGGATTCGCTTCTTTGAGCTGCCGATGCCAGCGCGCGCAATGCATCAGGACCGCTGGCCACGCACTCCACGCGCATCCCCAGCTTGGTTAGCTGCGAATCGAGAATCCTGCGATTCGTGCCGTTATCGTCCACGACCAGGACGCGAACCTGGCGAAGGTCAAGCGGATCTTCTTCCGGCAAAACATCACTGATCTTGACGGGTAAGGTAAACCAAAATGTGGAGCCGCGGCTCACGGCGCTCTCGAAACCGATCTGGCCGCCCATAAGCTCGATCAGGCGTTTGCAGATGGTCAGCCCCAGGCCTGTTCCTCCATGCCGGCGCGCGATGGACGAATCCGCCTGCATGAACGGTTGGAAAAGCCGCTCCTGCGCCGATGGCGAAATGCCGAGGCCCGTATCGGTGACAGAGAACCGCAACCTGGCCGGACTGTCTTCTTTTTCGCGCCATTCCACCCGCAAAGTCACTTCCCCCTTGGTGGTGAATTTGACGGCGTTGCTCAGCAGATTCAAGAGCACCTGGCGCAGGCGCCCCGGATCCCCCTCCACGCGCGAGGGAACTTCGGGACCCATCAGGCAGCCCAACTCGAGGTCTTTTCGCTGCGCTTGTTCGGCCAGCACGGCGGTGGTCTCCTCGACCAATGTGCGCAGGTCGAAATTGACTGACTCGATGGGCAGTTTGCCGGCTTCGATCTTGGAAAAGTCCAGGATGTCGTTGATGACGGTCAGAAGCGCATCGGCGGACTGATGGATGGTGTTAACAAAATCCCGCTGTTCGGCCGTCAACTCCGTGCCCAGCAGCAGGTCCGTCATGCCCACGACGCCGTTCATGGGCGTACGGATTTCGTGACTCATGTTGGCCAGAAACTCGCTCTTGGCGCGCGAGGTCCGCTCGGCCTGCTTCTTTTCCTCGGCCAGCTCGTTCATGGCCTGAGCCAGTTCGGTGGCCTTGGCAGCCAGCACTTTTCTAGTGGCGAGCGTAGTCGAGTACCAGGAGGATTGTTGCCTGATCTGAAGTAAGAGGTAGCTCAGATACAGGCCCGCGACACCCGCTGCGGAGTAGCCGGCCGGACCGCCATGAATCATGCCCCACGCGATGAGGGGAGTCAAAAGGACGACGAGATAGCGGCGAGCCACATCCAGAACAGGCGAGAGCGCGATCGCCTCACCGCTGGCCACAATGGCGGTGATGGCGAGCAGAAGCAAGAAAGTCGGCCCACCCGCGTAAAGCAGCGCCGTCGCGCAGCAGAAAGCCGACCAGACCAAAGCGGAGCCATAGGTCCCGACCAGGAGCCCCCACCAACGCCAATCGTTGCGGCCATCATGTTGCTCCGCGATCCACCAGGCAAAAACCAATCGCGCGGTGGCGAACACCAGGATCAGCACGCCGGTGACGAGAAATGTTTTGGGATAATCGCGGACGTACGGCGTAGCAGAAATGGGAATGACCAGAAGTATCAGGTAAGCCAGCGCACCGGGAACCGACCGGTGGGCCAGTTCTCGGACCGCTTCGTTGCCGGGCTGAACACCTGCTAAGGATGGTTTATCGGACATTGGAAACGCCTGCGCCGCTATCGTTCTTGTAGTTCCATCTGGCACAGACAGAGCGATTTTCTCAAGCGTGGCAGCGGACAGGATGGAATATTAGCCCTCATTGCTAACCTTATTTTCAGACTGTGCCTCGCGGACTGGCAATCATGCCTTTAGTTAGCAAAAAGAACAAGAAGGCATTCCCCGGCGCAATTTGCTCAATCCGGCAGGCAAGGCAAAACAGGGCGTTCTAAACGCGGTTCGAGCTATGTGCGTCCCGTGCGATGAATGTTAATCCGGGGCCTATTTTGCCATGCGACCAAGGTCAACAGTCGAGGGTGAATCGGCGTTGCTTCTAAAAAAACTCAGAAATACACCTGAGCAAGGCGATAAGGGTACTGAACGCGGTACCTTGGGCATCTGAAAAAATCAGCGGAGAACCCAGGCCCGATGCTGTCGGGGTGTATCGCCAATAGGATATTTCATCTATGTCGATTTCAATCCAAACGAACGTAACATCTTTGATCGCCCAGGAGAACCTGAACATCAACCAGGAGTTTGAAAGCAAGACGATCGATCGGTTGACCTCTGGATACCGCATCAATTCATCGGGAGACGACGCTGCCGGTCTGGCCGTTGCCAACCAATACCGCGCCGACATTTCCGAACTCACTCAGGGCGTCCAAAACGCCAACAACGGCGTGAGCCAGCTGCAGATTGTGGATGGCGGCTTGAGCAATATTTCGCAGATGCTGGACCGCATGAAGACGCTGGCGGCCGAGTCGGCCTCGGGCACATTCACCGGTGACCGCAGCACGCTGAACACAGAGTATCAGCAGCTCATCACCGAAATCACGCGCCAGGCGAGCAACATCAACCTGAACGCGGGCGGCAGCTTTAACACCAGCCTCAACGTGTACATTGGTGGCGGCCGCACCAGCAACCTGGCCGGCTCGACGCAGATCAATGTGGACTTGAGCGGTTCGTCCAGCGCGGTGGATGCCGTGTCCCTCGGCCTGAACGCCACCTCCGTGATCGGCGGTGGGACCGATTTCGCCAGCAACACCGTCGCCAACCTGAATAACCCGAACGTGGTATTCAACCAGACGGCAACGACCGGAAGCACGAGCTTCGCGATTGATTACGCAGACGCGTCCGGCAACGTGCAGAGCAAGACCGTGACCGTGAATGCGAGCGTGGGGGGCGAGAGCGGCACCCAGTTCGTGAGCGATCTGAACGCGGCCATCACGGGCGCGGGCATCTCCGGCATCGCCGCGCAGATTGGAAGCAACGGCAAGCTGCAACTCACCGGCGGCAGCCTCCTTCAGGCTACCGAGTCGGATACCGGCCTGGTCTCGGGCACTAACGTCGTGACCAGCAGCACTACGCTGCTCAATGCCGGCAATTTCCAGAGCGCAGCCGGCACGTTGACCGCCCTTTCAGGCACCGACACGCAGGCGATCACGGTCACGGTGGGCGGCACCAATTACGTGACGAACCTAACTGCCACGAACGGTGACACGGCCGCGCATGCTGTCACGGCTCTCAACACCGCGTTGGCGGGCAGCGGCGTCTACGCCGTCCAAACTCCTGCCGGGGCGGTGGCACTGGAGGGCGCGAAGTCCTTCACGGTGGCAACCGGGGTAGCGAGCGGCACGGGCAATCTGTTCCAGGCAACCGCGGGTGCGGTGGCCGTCACGGCTCCGAGCAACTCGGCAACCTCAACCGGCAACGCCCTGAACGCTATCACCGCGATCGACTCGGCGGTGCAGGCGCTCGGCCTGGTACAAGGTAAAGTTGGAACCGGCGAAAACCAGTTGCAGTACGCCATCCAACTGGCGCAGTCGCAGATCTCCAGCTTCTCCGGAGCGCAGTCCTCAATCCGCGACGCCGATGTCGCTGCTGAAGCTGCCAACCTGAGCAAGGCGCAGGTTCTGGCGCAGTCGTCTGTGGCAGCTCTCGTGCAGGCGAATGCTATGCCCCAGGCGGTCCTGGCTCTCCTTAAGGGCTAGTAGTCTGACCTGGTAGTACGGCAGGCTGGGCCGCGCGTGGCTCAGCCCGCCTTTTTTGTTAACTGGAGGTAACAAGTGGGTAATCCGATTGGGGGATTTAGCGGCGCCCCCACGCTCGTCCCAACTCTCAGCAGCAATCCTGCCACGCCCGCATTCGCCGGTTTGAGTAGCTACGCGGCCGATCTCCAAAACGCGCTGAACCGCTCCGTTGGGCTGGCGGCGCTTCCCCTGCAGGAACTTCAGAACGAGCAATCGCAGTTGACCAGTCAATCCTCCGCCCTGAGCGGTTTAGACACACTATTCTCGGCGTTGCAGTCGACGATTTCCAACCTCAACTCGTCCAGCCAGAATCTGGTGTCGTCGACAGTGTCCGATGCCAGCGTGCTGAGCGCCACGGCGGCGGCTGGCGCACTCCCCGGCACCTATACGATCGACGTGAAGGATCCGGGATCATTCTCGAGCGCCCTCAGTTCGAACAGTCTCCCAACCGTAACCGACCCGACCAAGCAAAGCATCAGCAGCTCTTCGAGCTTCACGCTGACGGTCAACGGCATAACGCAGACGATCACTCCCGCCGCCAACAATTTGAATGCTCTCGCGGCTGCCATCAACGGCGACGCCGCCGCGGGCGTGCAGGCCACCATCGTTAACGTCGGGCCGCCCGCGGCTCCGGACTACCGGCTTTCGCTGCAAAGCAACACCCTCGGTGCGGTGTCCATCCAACTCAATGACGGCACAGACCTAATGAGCCCGCTGACGTCGGGAACTCTGGCCCAATATCAGGTGAACGGTTCGCCGGCCATTCCCATTTCGAGCAATTCGCGCAGCGTTACAGTCGCGCCCGGCGTGACGGTGAATCTGCTTACCGCGGGCACAAGCATTATCAATGTGTCCCAGAGCGGTTCTTCCATCAGCAATGCACTGACGGCTTTTACGACGGCGTTCAATGGCGCGGTCGATGAATTGAGCAAGAGCCGCGGCCAGAACGCAGGTCCGCTGAGCGGCCAAAGCATCGTTCTCAGCCTTACGCAGATGCTGCACGGCCTGGCGAACTACAGCGGTACGGGCAGCGGATTCACATCGCTCGCGGACCTGGGCCTCACCTTCGACACCAACGGCCATCTGAATTTCGATC
>Ga0075436_100001986_pt1 | contig 14123 bp, 1 predicted proteins | sample RhiMethybrSRZTD5_FD_75303 | JGI IMG/M metagenome (GOLD analysis project Ga0075436, IMG submission 75303) | Populus rhizosphere microbial communities from Tennessee, USA - Rhizosphere MetaG P. TD hybrid SRZTD5 | ecosystem: Host-associated > Plants > Roots > Rhizosphere > Soil | place: USA...
CCGGCGCCCTCGACGCCCTCTCCCGCGACGCCGGGGCGACCCTGTTCATGACCCTGCTCGGCGCCTTCGCGGTGCTGCTCCACCGCCTGTCGGGGCAGGACGAGGTGACGATCGGCTCGCCGATCGCCAACCGCGACCACTGGGAGATCGAGCCGCTCATCGGCTGCTTCGTCAACACCCTGCCCCTGCGCGTGCGGATGGCGGGGGAACCCACCTTCCGCTCCCTGCTCGGCCAGGTGCGCGAGGTCACTCTCGGCGCCTACGACCACCAGGGGGCGCCGTTCGAAAAGCTGGTGGAAGAGCTGGCGCCGGAGCGCGACCGGGCGTACACGCCGCTCTTCCAGGCCATGCTCGTGCTGCAGAACGCGCCGCAGCCGCGGCTCGCGATGGGCGGCCTCGTCCTGGAGATGCGGGAGCTGCCGACCGCGACCGCCAAATTCGATCTCACGCTCTCGCTTGCCGAAGAGAGCGGGGAGGTGAGGGGATCGCTGGAGCACAATACGGACCTCTTCGCGCCCGCTGCCGCGGCGCGCCTGGCGCGCTCCTTCGCCGAGCTGTTGCGGGACGCCGCGGCGGCGCCCGACGAGCCGATCGGCGAGCTGCCGCTCCTGACGGCGGCCGAGCGCGAGGAGATCCTGGCGGGCTCCCCGCTCTCCGCCCTGGAGGCCGTGCTGGCGGGGCTCGCGCGGCCCGCCGGGAGGACCGAGCGGCAGGCGAAGGTGCGCGGGCCTGTCGGCGCGGCCGTACCGCGCACGCCCACCGAGGAGCTGCTGGCCGCCCTGTGGTGCGAGGTGCTGGGGCGCGACCAGGTGGGGATCCACGACAGCTTCTTCGATCTCGGCGGCCACTCGATTCTCGCCATCCGCCTGGCGTCGCGGGTGCGCGCCACGTTCGGCAGCGAGCTCCCTTTGGCCAGGCTGTTCGACGCGCCGACCGTCGCCGAGCTGGCCCGGGTGCTGGACCGGACGCGGGCGGCGGGCGGCGCGCCGGGCGCGGCGGTCCTGCGCGCGCTGCCGTCCGACGTCCGGGCGCGGGACCTGCCGCTCTCGTTCGCCCAGGAGCGCCTGTGGTTCCTCGACCGCATGCAGGAGGGGTCGGCGGTCTACAACGTGCCGCTGGCGGTGCGGCTGCGCGGCCGTCTCGGGGACGGCGACGTGCCGCGGCTGGCCGCCGCCTTCGGCGCCATCGTGGTCCGCCACGCGGTCCTGCGCACGGTCTTCCCGGAGCGCGACGGCGAGCCGGTGCAGCGCATCCTGCCGGCCGGCGATCCCGCGGCGTGGAGCCTGCCCCTGGTGGACCTCTCGGCGCTGCCGCCGGCGCTCGCCGAGGCCGCGGCGCAGGAGCTGGCGATCCGCGATGCGACGGCCAGGTTCGCGCTGGAGCGCGGACCGCTCCTGGCCACCACCCTGGTGCGCCTGGACGGCGCGCGCCAGGAGCATCTGCTGCTCGTCAACATGCACCACATCATCGCCGACGGCTGGTCGCTGGGCGTCCTCCTGCGCGAGCTCGCCGCCTTCTACGGGGGCGGCGCGGAAGAGCTTCGCGAAATCGCGGTGCAGTACGCCGACTTCGCCGTCTGGCAGCGCGAGCAGTTGCGCGGCGCCGAGATGGACCGGCAAGCGACCTATTGGAAGCGCCAGCTCGACGGCGCGCCGGCCCTGCTCGAGCTGCCCACCGACCGGCCGCGTCCGCTGCTCCAGACTTGGCGCGGCGCCCAACTGCCGCTGCGCCTCGACGCCGATCTCACCTCCCGCCTCGCCGCTCTCGGCCGGCGGCAGGGGGTTACGCCGTTCATGCTCTTCCTCGCCGCCTGGAGCATCCTCCTCCACCGCCACAGCGGCCAGGGCGACTTGAGCGTCGGCTCGCCGATCGCCGGCCGCAACCGCTCGGAGCTCGAGCCGCTGATCGGCTTCTTCGTCAACACCCTGGTGCTGCGCAGCAATCTGCGGGGTCTGCGGGGTCTGGGGGACGATCCGTCCTTCCCGGAGGTCCTGGCGCGCACCCGGCAGACCACCCTGGCGGCTTTCGACCACCAGGACCTGCCGTTCGAGAAGCTGGTGGACGAGCTCAAGCCGGAGCGCAGCCTGAGCCACCAGCCGCTCATCCAGGTGATGTTCGCGCTGCAGAACGCTCCGCTCGGCGCGCTGGCGCTGCCCGGGCTGACCCTGGAGCCGGTCCACCTCGGAGCGGTGATCGCGAAGTTCGACCTGACCCTCAGCCTGATGGAGGAAGGCGACGCTCTCTTCGGCCTCCTGGAGCACAACACCGACCTGTTCGACGCCGCCACCATCCTCCGCCTGAGCGGCCATTGGGGCGTCCTCCTGACGGCGCTCGCGACCGATCCGGACCTGCCGGTCTCGGCGTTGCCGCTGCTCGCACCCGCCGAGCGCCACCAGCTCCTGGCGGAATGGGGCGACGCCCATCCCGAGCCCCTGGGCCCCACCCTGCACGAGCTGTTCGAGAGCGCGGTGGAGCGCGATCCCGAAGCCCTCGCCGTGCTCTGGGAGGACACGGCGTGGAGCTACGGCGAGCTCAACCGCCGCGCCAACCAGCTCGCCTGGCACCTGCGGTCGCTGGGGGTCGGCGCGGAGACCCGGGTGGCCCTCTGCGTCGAGCGGTCGGCGGAGATGCTGGTCGGCATGCTGGGCGCGCTCAAAGCCGGCGCCGCTTACGTGCCGCTCGACCTGGCGAATCCGCGGGAACGCCTCGCCTTCATGCTGGAGGACGCGGGCGCGCCGGTCCTCCTCACCCAGGAGCGGCTGCGCGCCCGGCTGCCGCCGGTGTCCGCGCGGCCGATCTGCCTGGACTCCGATTGGGACGAGATCGCCCGCCAGCCGGCGGGCAATCCGCCGCCGGGGGCGTGCGGGACCAGCCCGGCCTATGTCATCTACACCTCGGGATCGACGGGCGCGCCCAAAGGCGTGATGATCCCGCACGACGCCGTGGTGGCGTACAGCCAGGCCTCGGCCGACGTCTATGGCACGCGGCCGGGCGACCGCGACCTCCAGTTTTCGTCGATCAGCTTCGACGCCAGCGTCGAGGAGATCTACGGCTGCCTGACGCGCGGGGCCACCCTGGTCGTGCGCGGCGACGTGCACGAGGGGATCTCGGAGCTCCTGGAGCACTGCCGGGAGAAAGAGATCACGCTGGTCCAGTTCCCCACCGCCTTCTGGATGCAGCTCGCCACCGCCATGGAGACCGAATCGCTGGCGCTGCCGGCGGGGATCCGCGCCATGTTCGTCGGCGGCGAGAAGATGCTGGCGCAGCGCCTGGTCTCCTGGTGGCGGCTGGTGCCGGACGGTGTGCGGTTCATCCATGCCTACGGTCCGACCGAGACGACGGTGGCGGCCACGCTCTTCCAGTTCCCGGGACCGCTGGCGGTGGATGCCGGCCTGCGCGAAGTGCCGATCGGCCGGCCGCTCCGGCACGCGCGCGGCTACGTGCTCGACCGCGGGCTGCGGCCGGTGCCCATCGGCGTGGCCGGCGAGCTCTTCCTGGGCGGCCTCGGCCTCGCCCGCGGCTATCTGGGCCGCCCGGCGCTGACGGCCGAGAGGTTCGTCCCCGATCCGTTCGCCGGCCTGGCGGGGCGGCCGGGCGAGCGCCTCTACGGCACCGGCGACCTCGTCCGCCTGCTGCCCGGCGGGCTGCTCGAGTTCGTCGGGCGGGCCGACTTCCAGGTCAAGATCCGCGGCTACCGCATCGAGCCGGGCGAGATCGAGGCCATCCTCGCCGGACATCCGGGAGTCGGACAGGCGGTGGTGCTGACCCGTGAGGACGTGCCCGGCGACGTGCGGCTGGCGGCCTACGTGGCGGCCAGGGGGGAGCCGGCGCCGACGCCGGCGGCGCTGCGCGAGTACCTGGAGGAGCGCCTGCCCGCGTACATGGTGCCGGCCGCCCTGCAGGTCCTGCCCAGCCTGCCGCTCAATCCCCAGGGCAAAGTCGATCGCCGCGCCCTGGCCGGCTTGACGCCCGAAGCCCGGCGGCAGCGGCCGGTCTGGGCGGCGCCGCGCAACGATCTGGAGGAGGAGATCGCCGCCGTCTGGCGCGAGCTGTTCGGCCTCGCCGATCCCGCGGCGCTCGGCGTCGACGACAACTTCTTCGACTCCGGGGGCAACTCGCTGCTGCTGGTGCGGCTGCACAGCCGCCTGCAGAAGACCCTGGGACGGAGCTTCCCGCTGGTCGAGATCTTCAAGCATCCGACCATCCGCGCGCTCGCCGCGAGCCTGGAAGCGGAGGGGGCGGACGGCCACTCGCCCGGCGCCGCGCTCGGCGTTGCGCTCGACAAGGCGCGCGCCCGCACCGACGCCCGCCGGGAGTCGATGCACCAGTTGCAGCAGCTCCGCGACCAGCGGCGGAGCCAGAGACGAGCACGGTGAGGAGAGCGTCATGAGCGCCGACACAGACCAGACCGGCCAGGAGCCCGCGCACGGCATCGCGATCATCGGGATCGCCGGCCGCTTCCCCGGCTCCCCCGACCTCGCGCAGCTCTGGCGGAACCTGCGCGAGGGGGTGGAGTGCGTCACCTTTTTCAGCGACGAGGAGCTGCGAGCGGCCGGCGCCGATCCGGTCGAGCTGGCCGATCCGCGCTACGTCCGGGCGCGTGGCGTGCTCGCCGGAGCCGAGCTGTTCGACGCCGGCTTCTTCGGCTTCACCCCGCGCGAGGCCGAGCTGCTCGATCCGCAGCACCGGCTGTTCCTGGAGGGCGCCTGGCAGGCGCTGGAGGACGCGGGTTACGATCCCGACCGTTTCCCCGGCCGCGTGGCGGTCTTCGGCGGCAGCGGCGCGAGCACCTACCTGCTGAACAACCTGCTGCCCGACCGGGACCTCCTGGAGAAGGTGGGATCGCTCCAGGCGCTGCTGATGAACGAAGGGGACTTCCTCACCACCCGCGTGTCCTACAAGCTGAGCCTCCGCGGCCCCAGCGTCGCCGTGCAGACCGCCTGCTCGACGGGCCTGGTGGCGGTCCACATGGCCTGCCAGAGCCTCCTCGCCGGCGAGAGCGACATGGCGCTGGCGGGCGGCGTCAACGTCGACGTGCCGCAGGTCAGCGGCTACCTCTACCAGGACGCGAGCGTGATGTCGCCCGACGGCCACTGCCGCGCCTTCGACGAGCGCGCGGCGGGGACGGTGGGCGGCTCGGGCGCCGGCGTCGTCCTCTTGAAGCGCCTCGCCGACGCGCTGGCCGACGGCGACCCGGTCCACGCGGTGATCCTCGGCTCGGCGGTCAACAACGACGGCTCCGGCAAAGTGGGCTTCACCGCGCCCAGCGTCGAGGGGCAGTCGGAGGCCATCGCCGAGAGCCTGCTGATGGCCGGCGTCGATCCCGGCACGGTGACCTACGTGGAGACCCACGGCAGCGGCACGCCGCTCGGCGATCCGGTGGAGATCGAGGCCTTGACCCTGGCCTTCCGCGCCGGCATGGCCGGTGTCGAGGCGGACGGGGAGCGCACCGGCTTCTGCGCCGTGGGCTCGGTGAAGACGAACATCGGGCACTGCAACGCCGCGGCGGGGATCGCCGGCCTGCTCAAGACCGTGCTCGCCCTGGAGCACGGCGAGATCCCGCCGAGCCTCTATTTCGAGCGGCCGAACCCGCAGATCGATTTTGAGAAGAGCCCGTTCCGGGTCGCCACCCGGCTCACCCCCTGGCGGACGCCCGCCGGCACGCCGCGCCGCGCCGGCGTGAGCTCCTTCGGCCTCGGCGGCACCAACGCCCACGTCGTCCTGGAGGAGGCGCCGCCGCGCGAGCCGGCCGCGGCGGCGGCGCGGCCGGCCCAGCTCCTCGTCCTCTCGGCGCGCACGCCCGACGCGCTGGAACAGGCGGCCGGCAACCTGGCGGCGCGCCTGGAAGCGGGTCTTCGATCCGGCGAGGACCTGCCCCTGGCGGACGTGGCGTGGACGCTCCAGGTGGGGCGCAAAGGGCTGGACTACCGGCGCGCGCTGGTGGTGGGGGACACGGCGGACGCGGTGGCCGCCTTGCGCGACGCGGACCGCGGCGCGAGCGGCCGGCGCGCTGGCGCCGGGGACCGTCCGGTGGTCTTCCTCTTCCCCGGCCTGGGCGACCAGTACGTCGACATGGCGCGCGGTCTCTATGCCGCCGAGCCGGTCTTTCGCGACGCCTTCGACCGCTGCGCCGAGGGCCTCGCGGGCGAGCTCGGTCTCGATTTGCGGCAGGTGGTGTTTTCAGAGGGTGTCTCGGGTGCGGGGACGGGGGTGAGGCCTTCCGGGCCGGACCTGCGCGCGATGCTGCGCCGCGGGAGTGAGGAGCGGAGCCCCGCCGCCGCGCGGCTGGCGGCGACGGAAGTCGCGCAGCCGGCCTGCTTCGCCGTCGAGTACGCCCTCGCCCGCCTCCTGTTGGCGTGGGGAATCCGGCCGCAGGCGATGATCGGCTACAGCCTCGGCGAGTACGTGGCGGCCTGCCTGGCCGGCGTGCTCTCTCTGGACGAGGCGCTCCTCCTCGTGGCGCGGCGGGCGCGGCTGATCCAGGAGCTGCCGGCGGGAGCCATGCTCGCCGTGCCGCTGGCCGAGGCGGACGTCCGGCCGCTCCTGGCGGAGGTCGATCCCGGCCTCTCGCTCGCCGCCACCAACGGCCCGCACTTCTGCGTCGCCGGCGGTCCGGCCGCGGCGATCACGGCGCTGGCGGAGCGGCTCGCCGGCCGCGGCGCCAGCACCATCCGCCTGGAGACCACCCACGCCTTTCACAGCGCGATGATGGAGCCCGCAGTCGAGCCCTTCCGGCGGGTGGTGCGCGAGGTCCTCGGCGCGGGTGCGCGGACGCCGGAGATCCCTTACCTGTCGAACGTCACCGGCACGTGGATCACGCCGGACGATGTCAACAACCCGGGCTACTGGACCCGCCACATGGTGGGCACGGTGCGCTTCGCCGAAGGCCTGGGCGAGCTGCTCGGCGCCCGCGAGCGCGTGCTGCTGGAGGTGGGGCCGGGGGCCACCCTGGGCACGCTGGCGCGGCAGCATCCCGCGGCGTCGGCGGCGTCCTTGGGATCAGACCTCGTCACGTTGTCGACCCTGCGCCGGGAAAGCGAGGACCGCGCGGACGTCGATCACCTGCTGGAGACCGTGGGCCGGCTGTGGATCGCCGGCGCCAGGGTGGACTGGGAGGCTTTCCACGGCGGCGAGCGCCGGCGGCGAGTGGCGCTGCCGACCTATCCCTTCGAGCGCGTGCGCTGCTGGATCGAGCCGCTGCGGCGGGACGCGGCGGCGGCGGCGCCGTCGCCTGACCCCGCTGATGTCCGCGACGCGGCCGCCGACACCGCCGACTGGTTCTGGATGCCGGTCTGGCGCCAGGCGCCGCCGGCGCGGCTCCGCACCGGCGCCGGGCTCGCGGACGCCGCGGGCGACGAGGCCGGCTGGCTGGTGTTCCTCGACGGCGGCGGCCTGGGCGAGCGGCTGGCCGCGCGGCTCCGCCAGGCCGGCCGGCGGGTCTCCACGGTCGCGGCGGGCGCCGGGGAAGCGGCGTTCGCCGATCTCGGCGGCGGCGCCTACGCCCTCGATCCCGCCCGCCGCGAGGGCTACGACGAGCTCGTCAAGAGCCTGCGCGAGGCCGATCCCGCCGGGGCGCCCGGGGGATTGCCCGGCCATGTGCTCCACCTGTGGGGGCTCACCGCCGGCGCGCCCGCCTACGCGGAAGCGCAGCAGGCGGGCCTGCTCAGCCTGATGTACCTCGAACAGGCGCTCACCGGCGGAGCCGGCGGAGGCGCGGCGGACATCCGCATCGGGATGGTGGCGAGCCATCTGCACGAGGTCCTGGACGGCGACCGGGTGGAGCCCGCCAAGGCGACCGTCCTGGGCGCGTGCAAGGTGATCCACCAGGAGTCCGCGCATCTGACCTGCGCCGCGATCGACGTCGTGCCGCCGGCGCCCGGCTCGCTGGAAGAGGAACGCCTGATCGCCCAGCTCCTGGACGAGATGGCGGTCCTCGCCGCCGGCCTGGAGCCGGTGGTGGCCTACCGCGGCCGCCAGCGCTGGGTCCGCGGCTTCGAGCCGGTGCGCCTGCCGGAGCCGGAGCCAGGCACCGCGAGCCGGCTTCGAGCCGGGGGCGCCTACCTGGTCACCGACGCCGTGCACGCCGTCGGCCTGGGCGTCGCGGAGTACCTGACCGGCGCTCTCGCGGCCCGGGTTGCGCTGGTGCTGCCGCCCGACTTCCCGGCGCGCGAAGAGTGGGAGGGCTGGCACGGCCTGCCGGACGTGCCGCCGGGGCAGGACGTGGCCGGCAAGGCGATCCCGCGGCTGCTCGCCCTGGAACGGCGGCCGGAGGTGACGATCCTGCGCGCCGACATCACCGACCCGGCGCAGATGCGCGCCGCGCTGGCGGCGGCGCGCCAGCGTCTGGGCGGCGCGCTGGACGGCGTGCTGCACACCGCCGGCGGCTTCACCGGCGGCCTCATCCAGCTCAAGACACCGGAGGGCCTGGCCGCCTCGCTGCGCCCGGTGATCGGCGGCGCCGAGGCGCTGTTCGCCGCTCTGGACGATCCCGCCGAAGAGGCCGCGGATGCGCCCTTCGTCGTCCTCACCGGCTCGACGCTCACCTTCGCCGGCGGGCTCGGACAGCTCGACATCGCGGCGGCGGGAGCCTATCTCGACGCCGCCGCGCAGTGCCGGGGATTGAACAGCAGGGCCGGCACCGTCGTCGCGCACTGGGACCCCTACCAGTGGGACGGCTGGCTCGCCGTCGGCACGGCGGCGCTGCCCGGCGTGTCGCCGGAGCAGATCCAGCAGGACCTGGCGACCTACGGCGTTCCGGCCGCCCGGAGCGGCCAGGCCCTCCGCCGCCTGCTCGCCGCGCCGCTCGCGCGGGCGGCCGTCTCGGCGCGCGACGTTCCGACCTTGATCGCGGAGACCGACGCCTTCACCATCGAGGTCTTCCTGGCGCAGATGGACAAGGCGCGCGCGGAGGCGGGCAAGGCGCGCGGCGGGCGGGCCGGGATCGCGATCCCCTACGCCGAGCCGCGCGGCGAGCTGGAGCAGGGGGTCGCGGCGATCTGGGAGGAGCTGTTCGGCATCCAGCCGGTGGGCCGCGACGACAACTTCCTCGAGCTGGGCGGCCATTCGCTGCTCGCCATCCAGATGGCCACCCAGCTCCGCACCACCTTCGCCGTCGAGCTGCCGGTGACGGCGCTCTTCGAGGCGCCCACGGTACGCGACCTGGCGGCGCTGATCGCCCGCGAGCAGGGGGGCGGCGACGAGGCCGATCTCGAAGGGCTCCTCGCCCTGGTCGAGGGGTTGTCGCCCGCGGAAGCGCTGGAGAGGATGCAGGAGCTCGGCGTTGCTGCGGATTGACCAGAGCGTCGGCGAGCGGATCTCGGCCCTCGCTCCGGAGCAGCGCGCGCTGTTCGAGCGGCTGCGTGCCGGGCAGCGGAAGGCGGCCGCGCCCAAGGTCCATCAGCCGCCGCCGATCGCGCGCCGCTCCCCTCCGGACGGCACCGGGGACTGGCCGCTCTCCTTCGACCAGGAGCGGATGTGGGCGCTCTACTACCTGGAGCCCCAGGGCACCGCCTACACCATCGACACCGCCACCCAGCTCACCGGTCCGTTGCAGATCGGGCCCTTCCGCCGGGCGATGGCCGAGATCGTGCGCCGCCACGCGGCCTGGCGCACGGTGTTCGCGCTGGTGGACGGCAGGCCGGTGCAGCGCGTCCTGGCGGCGCTGGCGGTCCCCCTGCCCCTGGTCGATCTGAGCGGGCTGGCGCCGGCGCGCCGGCGGGCGGCGGCGCTGGCGGTCCAGGCGGTCGACGGACGCACCCCGTTCGACCTCGAGCGAGGACCGCTCGTGCGCACGGCGCTGCTGCGGCTGAGCCCCGAGGAGCACATCTTCCTGGTCACCGTGCACCACATCGTCACCGATTGGGTGACCTTCCAGCTCCTCTGGCGCGAGCTGGCGATCCTCTACGCGAAGGAACCGCTTCCCGAGCCGCCGGTGTGCTACTCCGACTACGCGCTCTGGCAGCGCGAATGGATGCGCGGCGAGGTGCTCGGCGATCTCCTGGGATGGTGGCGCGAGCAGCTCCGCGACATGCCGCTGGTGCTCGACCTGCCCACCGATCGGCCGCGGCCAGCGATCAATCGGCTGCGCGGAGATGAGATTCCGCTGCGCGCCGGGGCGGAGCTGGCGGCGGGGGTGCACGCCCTGGCGCGCAGCGAGGGACTCACCCCGTTCATGGCCGTGCTCGCCTTCGCGCAGGCGTTGTTCCACCTCTACTCGGGGCAGGAGAAGCTCCTCCTCGGCTCCAACAACGCCAACCGCAACCGCCCGGAGATCGAGGGCGTTTTCGGCTTCTTCCTCACCCAGGTGGTCTTCGCCGGCGACCTCTCCGGCGATCCCACCGTCCGCGAGCTGCTGGGCCGCGCGCGCCGGTCGGCCCTGGACGCCTACGCCCACCAGGACCTGCCCTTCATCAAGCTGATCGAGGAGCTGCAGCCCGAGCGCGATCCGAGCCGGCAGCCGCTGGTGCAGGCGCTCGTCCTGCTCCTCGACGGCAGCCATGTGGAGCATGAGCTCGGCGGCCTCGGCTTCCGCGGCATCGACGTCCGCGACGGCAGCTCGCGCTACGACGTCCTGGTCGGGTTGTGGGCGGTGCCGGATGCGATCTTCGGCGGCATCGAGTACAACTCCGACCTCTTCGACGCCAGCACCGCGGTCCGCCTCGGCGAGGCTTTCCTCCAGATCATGGCGGCGGCGGTGGCGGACCCCGGCCTGCGCCTGTCGCAGCTCCCTTTCCTCTCCGCGGCGGCGCGCCACCAGCTCCTGGCGGAATGGTCGGGGTCGCCGCCCGCCGCGCCTGGAGGCACGGTTCTCGATCGCTTCGCGGCGCGGGTCGCCGCCGCCCCGGACGCGCCGGCGCTGTTCTGCGCCGGCGCGGTGATGACGTTCGGCGAGCTCGACCGCGCTGCCGATCGCCTGGCTGGGCACCTGCGGCTCCGTGGCGTCGGAAAGGACTCGCGGGTGGCGCTCCTGCTGCCGAAATCGCCGGAGCTGGTGGCAACCCTCCTCGCGGTCTGGAAGGCGGGCGCGGCGGCGGTGATCCTCGATCCCGCCTTGCCGCGCGAGCGCCTGGCCGTGCTCCTCGCCGACGCCGAGCCGGCGATGTCGATCGAGTCCGGAACGCTCGGCGATTTGGCTGCGGATCCGGGCGTCGAGCCTCTTCCTGCCCCCGAGGCGTCGAGCCTCGCCTACCTGCTCTACACCTCGGGCACGACCGGCGTGCCGAAGGCAGTCCTGGTGGAGCACGGCAGCCTGCTCTTCACCCTGGACGCCCTCATCGCCCGCTTCGGCTTCGGCCCCGGCGACCGCATGCCGCACCTCGCCCGGTTCTCCTTCGACATCGCCTTCTTCGAGCTCCTCGCGCCGCTCCTCGCCGGCGGCGCCTGCGAAATCCTCGCCGAGGACGAGGTGCTGGAGCCCGAGCGCCTGCGGGCCGCCCTGGCGCGGTCGACGCGCGTGCACGCCGTCCCCAGCCTGATGCGGCAGATCGCCGCCCTGGCGCGAGAGTGCCCGCCGCCTGCGCTGCGCACACTCTTCACCGGCGGCGATCGGGTGCCGCCGGACCTGCTCGCCGGGCTTCTGGAGGTCTTCCCGCGGGCGGAGGTCGCCGTCCTCTACGGCCCCACCGAGGCGGCGATCGTCTGCTCGGCGTGGAGCGTGCCGCGGGCCGAGCGGCCGGCGCGCAGCCTGATCGGCCGGCCCCTTCCCGGCGTCGGCGTGCGGGTGCTCGACCGCCACGGCCGGCTGGCGCCGCCCGGCGCGCCCGGCGAGCTGTGCATCGGCGGCCCCGGAGTCGCCCGCGGCTACTTCCGCCGCGAGGAGCTGACCGCGGAGCGATTCTTCGCCCGTGACGGCGAACGCTGGTACCGCTCCGGCGACCTCGTGCGCTGGCTGCCCGACGGCTCCCTCGAATTCCTCGGGCGCACGGACGACCAGGTGAAGATCCGCGGCTTTCGCGTCGAGCCGGGCGAGATCGAGGCCGTTCTCGCCGCTCATCCGGTGGTGCGCGCGGCGGTGGTGGTGGCGCGCCAGGACGCTATCGGCGGGGAGGAGCGGCGGCTCGTAGCCTATGCCGTGCCGGCGGTGGAGCCCGCTCCGGCGGGGCTCGCCGCGGCCCTGCGCGAGCACCTCGCGGCGCGCCTGCCCGCCTACATGGTCCCGTCGGACCTGGTGATCCTCCGCGAGCTGCCGCTCACCGGCCACGGCAAGGTCGACCGCGCGCGGCTGCCCGCGCCGCCGCCGCGGCCCGCCGCCGCCTTCGAGCCGCCGCGCACGCCCGTCGAGGAGATGGTGGCGGCCAGCTGGCGCGAGGTGCTCGGCGTGCCGCGGGTGGGCCGGCACGACGACTTCTTCGCCCTCGGCGGCCATTCGCTCCTGGCGACCCAGGCCATGATCCGCCTGCGCGACGCGACGGGGATCGAGCTGCCGGTGCGCATCCTCTTCCAGGCGCCCACCCTGGAAGCGCTCGCGGCGGCCGTCGCGGAGCGGCAGGCGGCGGGCGCCGCCTCGTCATCCAGGACCCTGCCGCCGCTCGTCGCCGTGCCGCGCGACGGCTCCCCGCTGCCGCTCTCCTTCGCCCAGGAGCGTCTGTGGTTCCTCGACCGGCTGGCGCCGGGGAATCCGGCCTACAACCTCGCGCTGGCCCTGCGCATCGACGGTCCGCTGGACGTCCGGCGCCTCGCCGGCGCCTTCGCCGCGCTGGTCTCCCGCCACGAGGCGTTGCGCACGCGGTTTCCCGAGTTGGCGGCCGACGGCAAGCCCATGCAGGTGATCGAGCCGGCGGAGGGCGCTTTCCGGGCGCTGCGGCTTACCGATCTGGAGCACCTCGGCGCCGCCGCGGACGCCGAGGTCCTCCGCTTGGCCGCCGCGGATGCCCTGCGGCCGTTCGATCTCGCCGCCGGACCGCCGTTGCGCGCGACGCTGCTGCGCCTCGACGAAGCGCGCCACGTCCTGCTCCTCGCCATCCACCATATCGTCTCCGACGCCTGGTCCATGGGCATTCTGGTGCGCGAGCTGACGGCTCTGTATGGCGGTGAGGATCTGGCTCCTCTGCCCGTCCAGTTCGCCGACTACGCGGTGTGGCAGCGCGCCTGGCTCGACGGCGCGGAGATGGAGCGCCAGCTCGCCTTCTGGCGTGGCCATCTGAGCGGCGCGCCCGTCGGCCTCGACCTGCCCGTCGATCGGCCGCGTCCGCCCGTGCCGAGCCTGCGGGGCGGCCGCGTGCCGGTCGGCCTGCCCGCCGACGTGAGCGGCGCCCTCGCCGAGCGCGCCCGCGATGCGGGAGCCACTCTGTACATGACGCTCCTGGCGGCCTGGGCGGCGCTGCTGTCGCGCCTCTCGGGGCAGGCCGATCTGGTGCTGGGCACCGCCGTGGCGAACCGCGACCGGCCGGAGCTGGAGCGTCTGATCGGGCTCTTCGTCAACACCCTGGCGCTGCGGCTCGACCTCGACGGCGATCCCGCGTTCGTCGAGCTGGTGGCGCGCGCGCGCCGCACGGTGCTCGACGCCTTCGCGCACCGCGACCTGCCGTTCGAGAAGCTGGTGGAGGAGCTGCACCCGGCCCGCGAGCGCAGCCGCCAGCCGGTCTTCCAGGTGATGCTGACCTTCCAGAACGTGCCGCCCGGTACGGCGGAGGTCGCCGGCCTCGCGTTGGCGCCGCTCGCTGTCGAGGACGAGACGGCCAAATTCGATCTGACCCTCACGCTGTTCGAAGCCGACGGCTGCGTTCGCGGCAATCTGGAATATGCGAGCGATCTCTTCGAGCGCGCCACCGCCGCGCGCCTGGCGGGTCACTTCCAGACCCTCCTCGCCGGCGCCGCCACCGTGCCGGCCGCCCGTCTCGGCGAGCTCCCGCTCCTCACTGCCGCCGAGCGCCGGCAGGTGCTGACGGCGTGGAATGGAGACGCCGCGGAGCTGCCGCCGCAGGGGACGATCCACGAGCTCTTGAGCGCGCAGGCGGCGCGCGCGCCGGACGCGGTGGCGGTGGTGTGCGGCGACGCGAGCCTCTCGTACGGCGAGGTCGCCCGGCGAGCGCGGCGATTGGCCCGCCGGCTCCTTGCGCTCGGCATCGCCCCGGAGGAGCGGGTGGCGCTCTACGCCGGCCGGTCGCCGGAGCTGATCATCGCCT
>Ga0075436_100001987_pt1 | contig 14118 bp, 12 predicted proteins | sample RhiMethybrSRZTD5_FD_75303 | JGI IMG/M metagenome (GOLD analysis project Ga0075436, IMG submission 75303) | Populus rhizosphere microbial communities from Tennessee, USA - Rhizosphere MetaG P. TD hybrid SRZTD5 | ecosystem: Host-associated > Plants > Roots > Rhizosphere > Soil | place: USA...
ATCGACGTGTACCAATCCGCCGTGGCGCGAACATCCGCAACATGAATCATCGGAACAACTGTCTGTGGCATACTTCACCCGCAGCGTCGTGACGAGCGTGCAAATCGCGCCCGCCAGTCTAGCACGCGTCCACCGTCCCGAAACTCCATGAGTCTCCTCTTGCCGGTAACTCCCGTAACTCCAAGCGAGGCGCACGTTTTGCGCCCTGGTCGGTTCTACGGCGCATGGTTTGAATTGCTCTTCCCTATTCGTCTTACACGCGCGCGAACCACTCACCCGCCATTCTCACCATTCAACCCTCAATTTCCCCCATTCCCTGTTTAATATCTGACGATTCGATACCTGCCGTGCTACCTTCCTACGTGATTCAGCGCCTCCAACCAGTTTGCCCAAAGCGTTTCCCCCTGGGATTCGCGCTGCTTCACCCGCCTACCGAGCAGCGAGAGATTTTGCTGTTTTCCCAGTCCATCTCTCCTCTTCCGCATCTCCGCGTACTCTGTGTTGAGAGCCGCCAGTCCCTGTCACTAACCCCCGTGTTTGCCACACATCCGAAAAATCGCTGTGTAACTCCTTTATTTGCCACACTTCTAAAAACCGGCCCTCGCAAGTCCTTTGTTTACCACACTTACGAGACCCCCCGGGGGCCCAGGGTTCCTTCCAGTCCGCGCGGCAACTCCATTGGAGTGGCCATGGGCGCTAGCTCTACTTACGACCTACAACTTAAAACTTGCAACTCCTCTCGCGGCCGCCAATTTGGAAGCTGCTTTTCTTCCAGCACCAGGCGCAGACTGTTGCCCATGAAAACCGAAAAACAGTCTAAGCCCGCTGCGCAAGCCAAGTCCGGCCCTCAGACTAAGGACGGCGCGCGCGGCAACGCAAGCTCGCAGAGCAATGTTGGTCTTCAGGCGCTCCACGGCAGGAACGGCCTCGGCCCGCAGACCAAAGCTATTCATGGCGGCGAGCCGAATCGCTACGGCGTGAACGGCCCCATCGTAACGGAGATCATTCGCTCTTCGACGTTCACGTTTACCAACACCGAAGAAATGAAGGAGTGGGCCGAGGGCAAGAACAAAGCGTACATCTACACGCGCTACGGCAATCCCACGCTAAGTGTCGCGGAAAAGAAAATTGCCGCTCTCGAAGGCGCCGAAGCGGCAGTGGTTGCGGCTTCCGGCATGGCGGCGATTTCTTCTTCACTCTTGGCCGTGCTGAAGGGCGGAGATGAACTCATCTCCACTGCGCAGCTTTATGGTGGAACGTACCGGCTGATGCGCGACGTGTTTCCGAACTGGGGCATTACCGTGCATCACGTGCAACCCGATCTCGGCGGCATCGAAAAGCTAGTGAACGCGCGCACGCGGGCGCTCTACGTCGAAACGCCCACGAATCCCACGCTGCGCCTGGTGGACATTCGCAAAGCCGTCTCCTTCGCCAAGAAGCATAAGCTGGTCACGCTGATTGACAACACGTTTGCCACACCGGTTCTGCAGAATCCCATCGCGCTGGGCTACGACATTGTGGTGCACAGCGCGACAAAAGCGCTCGCCGGACATTCGGACATTCTCGCGGGCGTTTCCGTGGGCAGTTCAGAGTGGATGGACAAAGTGCGCCACATGATCATTCATCTTGGCGGCTCGATGGATCCCGGCGCGGCGTATTTGCTCATTCGCGGCGTAAAGACGCTCGGCGTGCGCGTCGAGCGCCAGTGCGAGAACGCCATGGCCATAGCAACCTTTCTCGAAAAGCATCCCAAAGTCGAGCGCGTGCACTATCCCGGGCTGAAGTCGCATCCGGATCATCAGCTCGCGTCGAAACAAATGCGCGGATTCGGCTCGATGATGGCGTTTGACGTGAAAGGCGGCTTGCCGGAGGCGCGGCGTTTTTGCGATCGCGTGCGGCTGTTTCTATTGGCGGCCAGCCTCGGCGGCGTCGAGTCGCTCGTGATTCTGCCCATCTACAGCTCGCATTACAACATGAGCGACGAAGAATTAAAGCGTGTGGGCGTCAGCCCGGGCACCGTGCGCGTTTCCATCGGCCTCGAGGACAAAGAGGATTTGATCGAGGATTTGAAGCAAGCGCTGGAGTAAACCAGGCGGGCGTCGGCCCTTCGTGCTTCGGGTCAAAGAAGAGGTCGGCGCTGCAAGACGAAACTAATTCGAGGTGGCTGGGACGGGAGCGTCCCACTCTTCCTGCTGGGGAAGCAGCGACTTCACGATGTCTTCCAATTCATGAGCGCTCTGAGCGTCCTGCGGGTAATTGTGCGCGGTGATGTCGAATGACTTGCCATGCTTCGTGCGAACTTCCTGCAGCTCTTCTTGCAGGCGGACGGCGACGCGTTTGGCATTGAGCGCATCCGTCTCGGGCAGCACGAGCGCGAAAATGTCGGTGGCGAGCCGGTAGATGGAATCTGTGGGGCGCAGCTTGCGGGACATGGCCTTCGCCGTGTCGCTCCAGGCCGCGTCGTCGTCGCTGTTCTGCTTTGCGGGGCTGGTGGTCGCCTTGCCTTTCACCAGCAGGATCGAGAGATTTTTCTCCATGGTCATCGCCCGGCGGAACTCCATCGTCAGGCGGTCCCAGAAATGATTTTGGTCCGGCATGGAGTGGAGCAAATCCACGCTGGCCTGATGCTGCAGCGTGACGTTGCGTTCCAGTTCCGTCAGCAGTTGCTGCTTCAACTGTCGCACCGTGCGCTGGCGCTCGAGGAGGTAACCGACAAAGAGCAATGTTAAGCCGCAAAAGCCGAAGAACGCCACGCGCAGCGTCCACTTGTTGCCGACGGGGTGGAGAAAGACGAGCGGGTACATAAATGCTGCAAGCCCGCCGGCCAGAACCAGCACGAACACTGCGGCCAGGACGGTGAGCTGCAGCTCACGCTTTTCCAGCCGGTCCAATTCCGCGCGGTTCAGCGTTGCCATACTTTTCTCTGCACGTTCCTCTGGGTCATGCGCAGCGGCACCTTCTGCGCCGAGGCGACACCCGTGAGGGAAACCAAGCCACGATTCCCATGCTCGCCCGGGGAATCGGCGGTAGCAATGGAACTCGGGATTCTTTGTGACGGAAGTGCTACTGCCTTCGCGCGGCGAATCTAGTCGGTTTGTTGAGGGCAGTTTCCGGAGCGCGCGCGGAAGAGTGGCCATTCACTGCACGACACGAATCTCGACGTTTTGCGCGACGGCGTGCTGCGTGAGCAGGGCGGACATGCGCTGCGTCCAGCGGTCCAGGCCTTCGGGCCCGTTGAACGAAACGACGATGGCGATAATCCCTGTGGTTTGTGGCGTGACCATGGTCCGCTCGGAATCGCTGGTGGCGCTGCCATGCGGCCCCACGTCATCGGCGAACAGCGGCAAACCTTCAAGGTTCAAATCATATTTGCCGATGCCCTTGTATGTCTCGCCGGCGCGACCCGCGCGAAAAACCATGCCACCGCTGACATGAGCGGCATCGTACAGGCCCACCGGCAGGCGGCTTTCGACAGAGACGAGATTGATCACGTCGACGACGACATTGATTTGAGGGAAGCCTTTGCCGGCCACAATTCTTCGAAGAAGGGCTTCCGCCGAACCGCGATAGCGTGCAGGATCTTTTCCCAACACTTTGTAGGCTTTGCGGACGCTTTCCACTTGCGGCGATTCCAGCACGCCGCGCGGAAAAGGCAATTCCTGGATTTCGAGCTCTCTTTGATTCATCTCCGCGAGCAGGTCTACCGGTGAGGGGCAAACTTGCACGCGGGCGGTCAGGCAGCCGAGCGCCGTTCGCGGGCATTTATTCTTTAGATCCGCATCAATTTGAATTTTCAATTTTGCGTGTGAATCCGCCTCGTGAATTTACCGTTTGCAAGCGCATTCTACAGCGAAGAGAGGAAAGTTCGCGAGTGCGTACGTAAATTCATCGTTCTTCTTTCCGAGGGGCGGACTTGCCTGCAACTTCGCGCTTTGCCACAGGATCTGTTTCCGTTTGTACCGGAGCTTCATCGTTTGAAGAAACAACGAGGCCTGCGCGCTCCAGGATACGCAGGTACGCGGGGCGGGAGTGGTGATAGTGGTCGGCGGGGACTGTGCCGTCGAGCCACGCGGTGTCCATCGGGTAGACGAGCGGGTCGAAAATGACCATGTAGAAGTGCCAGAGCAAAATCGAGAAGGTTGCCAGCAGCGCTTCGTACCAATGGACAGCGGTGGCGGCGTCCGTAATCCACTTCGGAAAATGGCGCAGCGCAAAATTGTTGAACCACAGCAGAAAACCAGAAAGGGCCATCACCGCAGTGCCCCAAAGAAACGCCCAGTATTCCATTTTCTCGGCGTAATTGAATTTTCCGAATTGCGGTTCTTCTTTGCTCAGGTTCAGGTTGTAGCGCAGGACGTCCATGAGATCAGTCATGTCTTTCCATTTGGGAAACATCGCGAGGAGAAATCCGCGATCGCGGCGGCTGAGCGCGAGATGAACGAGATGGTACAAGGTGGCGGTAATCAGCACGACGGCTGCGGCGCGATGCAGAGTACCGCGAAAAGCTTCGTGCCGGCCCCAAAGGAGAAAAGGAGCGGACCACCAACTATCCGGGTATTTCAGCGCAAATCCGGTGAAGACCAGCGTGGGGAAACTCAGCATCACGCCCCAATGCGCGATGCGAAACCTCAGGTTCATTCGAACGACGCGCTCTCCGCTGAATTCAGGGCGACGATGGCTCCGCAACTTCCTCAGCCAATCAAGAAGATTGTGGAGCACCATGAATCCCAGGGTCAGAGGAATGATCAGCAGGTAGAAGCCGCGAATCCATTGAACGACAGGATGCGCCGCTCCAGTGGTAATTCGCACATGCACGGGGCCGATGGCCAGCTTTTCGCCGATGCCCTGGTGGCACTGGCCGCAGGTCTTTCCGAGGTTTGCAGCGTTCACCGTCGAGCGCGGATCGCTCGAGCGCAGAATTGCGTGAACGCCGTGGCAGGAGGCGCAGTTTGCGGCTGTCAGTGTGCCTTCCCGCACGGCCAGGCCGTGGAAACTGTCGGCGTAGGAGGGGAGGCGGTCCGCAGGCAGGTCATAGAGCCGGGCCAAGCGAGTATCCGAATGGCATCGTCCGCAGGTTTGCGTGGAGATGTTTGCCGCATTTAACGCTGATGCGGGATTGCTCGGCTCGAGAATCAAATGCTCGCCATGGCAATTGGTGCAGTCCGGGGCATCGCGCACGCCGGCTTTCAGCGCTTCGCCGTGCACGCTTTCGTTGAATTGCCGCGCAATTTCGCCGTGACATTTAGCGCAGGTCCCGGCGACATTCCAATGACTCACCGTCGATTGCGCGTCGCGCGCTGGCCGGATGGCGTGGCCTCCATGGCAGTCCGCGCAGACGGCCGCGTTTTTGCCCTGCAGCACAGCGCGCCCGTGCACGCTCTGCAAGTACTGCTCGACGGGATGAAGAACCAGAATCTTGTGGCGCGACAAGAATCCCGGATTGGCATGACATTGCGCACAGGCTGCCGGCTGGTTTTTCTTCGCGACTTTCGAAGCAACTTCGGTAGAAGCCACGATTTTGTGCGCAGACCCGTGGCAGGAGCCGCAAGTGGGGGCGTCCGGGTCGCCGGATTTGGCAGCTTGGCCGTGAATGCTGTTGCTTAATTCCGTTACCTCGGCTGTGTGACATTCCGCGCACTTCTGGGGCTGCAACTTTACGGCGGAAGTAATTTCATGGACGTTGCCGTGGCAGGAAGAACAAGATTCTTCGCCTAAAACTGCGTGAATGCTCTTCGCGGCGTCTGCCACTTCTTCCGCGTGGCAAGTTTCACACTTCACTTTCGCAATCTTTGCCGGGTGGGGAAAATCCTTGATGGACGTATGGAAGTCGGTGCATCCGAGAACGCCATGGACGCTAGCTGCATGCTTTTCGGGGCGAATGGAAATGCTCTTGCCTTTTTCGGATTTCATGTCCGGCTGCCCGTGGCAGGCAAGGCAGGCTTCATCCTGCTTGGGCAGCTGCGTAGGTTTTTCCTGACGCGCCAGCACGGAAATTGCAGGAAATGCCAGAACAAAAACAAAGCGAGCGAGCGCTTTTTTCAGCGGGAATCCCCTCGGCGAGCTTCGCGTCTCTGCAAACACCGCCATACCGGTCTCCATCCATCAATGCTTCACGGCAGCGGTAAGGATTCCCGCAGCTTATTTCAGTCCCAGGTCCGTGAGGACCTTGGGATTCGATTCTTCCACGGCCAGCAGATTGTGGCAGGCGGAGCAATCGTTCGTAATCATCTGGCCGTCCGCGCTCGTGTGGCTCCCATCGTGGCAACGGAAGCAACCAGGGAAGTCGATGTGCCCGAGGTTATTGGGGTGAACACCCCAGGCCACCTTCATCTCCGGGAAAATGTTGCGTAGGTAAATGGCGGCGACAGTCTGCGCGGATTGCTCCACGAGAGCGCGCCGGCCGTCATAGACCGCCGGATAGCAGGTGCGGTAAAACGATTTCACTCCTTCCACAATTCGCTGTTGCGCGGTGTCGCGGTCGGGATAATCCGCTTTCAAAAGCTCCACGGCCTTCTTCCGGATAAAAGGGAGTTCCGGACTAATCCGGCCGGTCGACATTTGCTGATTCACCGCGTTTTCGGGCACTTCGAAGGCGTGAGTCGGGCGATTGTGGCAATCCACGCAATCCATTGGGCGATGTTCCCCCGCGTCGAGCTGCTGCTTTGAGGCTTGAACGTCGCTCGAAACGAATTCGACGGTTTTGCCCTGGTCGTTCGTGTAATAGACGACAGGGATCACCTGGCGCTGATCGTCGATAGAGATATAGCGGATTCTTGCGCCATCATCCAGGTGCCTGCCGTGGATTCCTTGTGATCCTTGCCAGGTGCGGCCGCCGATTTTGAGCAACATGGCGGTGGTCTGCTCAGTATTTTTTTCATCGTCCTTAAATGTTTTTTTCACGACAAACTTGTCGCCGGTGAAGCGCTGCGGCCAGTGACACTGCTCACACGTTTCCCGGGCGGGGCGCAAGTACTTGACCGGCGCATGGATAGGACGGGAGTAAGTGTGAAACGTTACCGCAAAGACCTGGCGCACGCCGGAAAGTTTGGAGCGCACGAACCATCCTGCCCCTGGGCCGATGTGGCACTCCACGCAATTGACATGGGCGTGCGGTGAATTCTGATAAGCCGTAAATTCAGGGATCATTACCGTGTGGCAGGTTTGACCGCAGAACTGCGTCGAGTCCATATATTCCACGCCCCGGTAGGAGGCTGTTCCGAAGATGATGACGTTCACGAAACTGGCCACCCCTACCACGAAGATCCCATGGCGCACCATGGGCTGGCGCAAGTTGATCGCTGGGTAGACATCCAGGAGTTCGCCCCTGGCCTGGAGTTTGCGCCGTCGCAGAATGATGCCGACGGGTATGAGTACGAGCCCCAGAACAAAAACTCCCGGCAAGATCACAAAAAGCAGGATGCCGATGTACGGATGTGGCGGCCCGGGGAGAAGGAAGTCGTAGAACCAGAAGGCGATCAGCGTGACCGCGCCGCTAGTCGTGAGTACCGCGCCTACCAGGGAAACGGGATTCTGTCCCAGGAAGTATAGAAGCCGAATCCAACTCCGAACCGTTTCGCGAAAGGTCATTTCGTTGAGTGTCCGTCCTTCTCTTCATCCCGGAAGAGAAAGTCTCCTTGTTAGGCAAGCCTCAGTCTTGAGCGCCGAACGTTATGGCTGTAGTTACTTCAAAGTGGCCAGATAGGCGGCGAGCTCCTTCACCTGGTCATCCGTCAAGCTTTTCGCGCCGGCATGCTTCGGCGAAGTGGAGATCACTTTCTTGATGTCTTCGGCGGTCTTGCCTTTGATGGAAGGCGATTTGATGGCGGCCTTGCCGGCGGCGTCCGGACCGTGACAACCGGCGCACTTCGCTTTGAAAGTTTTCTCGCCGTTGGCCGTATCCTGGGCTCGAGAAACCGAGCCTATCAAGCACAGCGTGGCAACAAATATGATTCCTGAAATAAGCTTGCTCATGTTTTTCTCCTTGGTCTGATTGTAATGGTGCGCGAATGCCTGGCGTGGAGCCGCCAGGCGTCCGCAAAGCCCTTTTTGGCCGTTCGGTTACTTTTTCTTGCCGAACGCCCGGATGAAGGCCACAAGATCCTTCACCTGGTCCGCGGAGAGAGTCTTAAACGCGGGCATCTTGGCCTTACCGGAGCTAATGGCGGCAGTCAAATCCGCGTCGCTCATCTTCTGGACGTCCTCTGAAGCGAAGTCTTTCACCTTCATCATCTTTCCCGTGGCGGTTTCGCCCTTGCCGTCCGGCCCATGGCACATGGCGCATTTTGCCTTATAGGTCGCTTCGGCAGCAGCGGCATCCGCCTTTGCCGGAGCGCTCACGAAGGCAAGTGTTGCCAGCGCAACGGCAACGGCCATGATTCCCGCGATCCAACTGGTTGTTTTTCGCATGTTCCTCTCCTTTGAGATGTCAGCGTCCGGCGAAAAGCCGCGCGCCGTTGTTGCCAAGTTGTACCATATCCCTACTATCAAATCCCGTGGTCCCGTTCTTTCCGGACTGCCCCTTGTACTTCATAAAACACTCATTTTTGCCATTCGTTTCGACCTGCATCACCGCTTAAGCCTTGGGCGCGTGACTCTCGAGTTGCCGAATGTAAAGAAATAGTCCCAGCACAGTAATAAAAATAAAAACGAGAGAAAGCCCCAGCCCTTTCCGCCGATAATCCCGCTCGGACAGCGCGGTCTGACCCGCTTGCAAATTCTTTGCGGCAATCTTCACGCCCTCCTGGACATCCTGCTCGACGAGTGCCGGCTTGAAGCTGTGAATGGTGACGCGAGCTTTGGTCAAGGCGTCGCGCGCCTGATCCTGGTCTAGCCGCGCCTGGCTGACTTCCATACCGGAGGACTCTGCGACACTGAGAACTTTGTCGGCGGCTTGGACGGCGTCATCCAGCTTCTTCAGGCCGTTCAGCATAGCAGCGCGTTGTTGATCGCAAAAATCTCCGGGCGTATGGCACTGCATGCAGACGGCTTGAGGTCCGCCGCCGAGCTTCTCGTCGGTAGGATGAGCGATGCCGTGGTTGCTATGACAAACGACGCATCCGGGAAGGCCTGCTGATTGAAATGCTGCCTTGTGCGTGCTCTTCTCGAACATCTGATCCTGGAAGACGTGGCACTTGGAGCAAACGTTTTGAACCGAATCCACTCCCGGAGGCGCCGCGCCGTGATTCCCGTGGCACGTGGTGCACGTTGGGGCGCTGAGATCGCCACGGACGGTCAGCGCATCGTGATGGACGCTAGTGCCGTACTTTGCAAACTGATCTGTTGGAATCCCGTATCCTTTCATATAGTTCGCGTCTGCGTGGCACCTGGAGCACGTTTGCGCAATGTTGAGCGGATGAACGCTGGAGCGCGTATCGCTGGCAGGACGCAGTCCATGAACCCCATGGCAGTCAATACAGACGGCAACCTTTGTGTCTCCCTTGGCGAAGAGCCTGCCATGGACGCTGGTCTTGTACTGGCTCAACTGGTCCGTGCGCAGGGATGGATTGTACTGGCGCATAAACGCGGGGTCGGAGTGGCAACGCCCGCAGAGTTCCGGCACGTTTTTGCGGTCGATCTTTCCACGGAAACCTGCGGCCTTGCTCATGGCGTCCATGTCCGCTTTGGTGGAATCGCCGCCGTGGCAGCTCGCGCAAGTGAGGCCCTTTTGCGCGTGAATGTCGTTTGCAAACTGTTGTTCGGTGACTTGCAAGGGCGGTTCCATGCTGCCGTGGCAGGCGAGGCAGGTGTTTTGCGCCCGAGCGCAGACGGCGCCGCCCAAAGACAGCGCTACCAGAACAAGGAACCGCGCCTTCGATGCTCCGCTATTTCGCCGCATAGCCATAGAACGTCATCGCTATGATGTAAGCAAGCGCAAAAACTCCCGCGCCCATGATGAATTTCCGGCCGCGCCCGCCCCCGGCCTTATCGAAGAAAGGCAGCAGCATCCAGACGAGTCCCGCGGCTCCAAAAACCAGAATGCCGACGACTTCACCATCCACGAACCACAGTTTTGCCGGGATTTTCTTGAGCGTCTGGAACATGAACATGAAGTACCACTCCGGGCGGATTCCCGCCGGAGCCGGTGCGAAGGGATCCGCTTTCGTACCCAGTTCCCAGGGAAGAATGGCGGCCAGCGCTCCAAGAACGCCGAGAGCGATGTACCAGGCCATCAGCTCGCGAAGGAAAAAGTTCGGGAAGAATTTCATCTGTCGCGCTTCTTGCGGCGAGGTCTTCCAACGTGCTTCAACGCCCGGTGGGACGCTCATGCCAAAGTATTGGACCAGCGCGAGGTGGAGCAGCACGAAGAGTGTTGTTAGTCCTGGCAAGACAGCGACATGAAAGCCAAAGAAACGCGTAAGTGTTGCGCCTGTGACGTCTTCTCCGCCGCGCAAAAAAATCATCAAATGGCGGCCAACGACGGGGACTTGGCCGGTAATTTCGGTGCCGACTTTGGTGGCAAAGAATGCGAGGGTGTTCCAAGGGAGGAGATAGCCACTGAACCCAAATCCCAGCGCGAGAAAAAGTAAGACCATGCCGCTCAGCCACGTGAGTTCGCGGGGCTTGCGATAGGCGCGCAAGAAAACCACGCTGAACATGTGTGCGAAGGCGGTAAGAATCATCAGGTTCGCGGCCCAGGAATGAATCGAGCGCACCAGCCAGCCAAACTGCACGCGGGTCATGATGTACTGCACGCTTTCGAACGCTTCGTTAGCGCCAGGGCGGTAATAGAGGAGCAGGAGAATTCCTGTGCAGACCTGAATTATGAACAGAAACAGGGTGATTCCGCCCAGAAAATACCAGTAGGAAAGTCGATGAACAGGAACGGTCTTTTTCTTCAGGGGACCGACGAGGTCGGCCCAGTGGAACCGCTCATCGAGCCAAGTGCGCGCGCGGGTGAGAGCGCTCAAGTCATGCCTCCCGTTTTCGGCTGATCACGATTTCGTCGCCGCGCACGTGCACTTGGTAGGCTTCGAGCGGGCGGGGAGGGGGGCCGGAAATGTTGCGCCCGTTGAGGTCGTACATCCCATTGTGGCAGGCACACCAAACCTGGTGGAGATCGTTGCGGTACTGCACGGTGCAGCTCAAGTGCGTGCAAACCGCGGAGAGCGCGCGGTACTCGCCTTCAGAGGTCATTAGCAGGAGGGCAGGACGAGTTCCGAAGCGAACGATTTTGGAGCTATTCGGCTTGAGGTCGCCAACTTTTGCGGCCACGATTTCATCGCCGCCAAGATCGGCGACGGGTGGAGGAACCAGGTAACGGAGCACGGGATAGATGGCGGAGACGATGGAGGCAAACAGCCCGCCTCCCAGCAACATCTCCACCATGCGCCGCCGCAGCGGTTGAATCCTTCCGGGCTCCTCAGTCTTCATAAAAGTGGTTCGTTCTGTCTTGAGTTTTTAAATACAGCCGCCTTCTGCCTCGTCCTGCGAGGTGCAAGTCTGCTAGAAGCGATACTCGAGGGTGGCCATCACCGTGTGCGCATGATAGGAGGGCTGATCTACTCCCAAGAACATATAGCGAGCTGCAGATGGATCGCCCACTACGAAGTAAGGGTAGAACGGGCTGGTGGCGCCAGGAGTTGGCGTTGGCGACGTGGGGCTGTTTAGAATCGGCGTTGCACAGCCGGGCACAGAATTGGTGACCGGCGGCCCATTCGGTGCCGGGCTCACGCAGCCCATGTATTGCGTCATCGGGGAAGTTTGATAATCCTTGTTGTCCCACTGCTGGTAATGGTATTCGATGCGAGGCGCGAGATTCTCTGTAATCTTGTACTTGAAAATGATCGCGACGTCGTGCAGACGGTTGACAGTCTCCGGATAATCCACGGCCGCGTTGGTGCCAATGAGTGAGAACGAGTTGGGATTTGGCGCGGCGGCGGTGCCGATGATCGTGGGATCTCCCAGAAAGCGGGAGAGAACATTTCCCTTGGTGGCCGAGAGCGAGTAATAGGTGGTGAAGTAAGCCCTCTTTCCCAAATAGAGGTCCGCACCCCCGGTTGCAATGTCCACCGGCTCCCGCGTCACACTTTCCCAGTCGTTGTTGGCGCTGTCGCATCCATTGCAAGTCTGGATGGTTTGCCCGGCGCCGGCCGGAGTGCGGTTCCGCGAAATGATGCGCTTGTAATATCTTTCGTGCGAATACTCGGCGAACAGAGTGACTTGCGTGGATACTGCATAGTCCGCGTCGAAGCCGTAATTGTAGGAAATGTCTTTCAGCACTCCGTAGAGATAGTAAGGGCTCGTGGTGCCTGTGAGGAAATTCAGGGCCACGGGGCTGTTGGCGCCTCCAAGGCGATTGAAGTTGTCTTGTAAAGTTCCACCGAATGCAGAGAAGGTGAGTTTGTCGGTGGGACTGTATTGGATCAATCCATCGCCGCGGTCGCGCAACCGGCCCGCTTCGTCAAAACGGCGGCTGCAACGCTGGTCGGACGTGAACGACACTGTAGTGGTGTCGGCGCAGGTCACAGGAAGACCGGTCACCGGATCGCTGGCGTTATCGTCCTGATACGCGTCCGGCTTGCGGTCCGCGTGGCGGTAGGAAACACGAACCAGCAAGTCTTTATGCGGAACCCAGTCGACCGAGGTAAAGAAGGAGTTCTCGAGAGAATGCTCCACGTCGCGGTGCGAGCGATCCATCCATTCGCCCCCATAGCCGGCCTTGAATGAACTCTTCTTGGCGAAGAACCACTCTCCGGACACTTCCACATTCTTGCGGTTAAATCCAAAAGGTGTGTTCTGGGCCGAGGCGGGAGCTGCGGCATCTCCTTCCACTGGAGTGAACGCAAGGATAGGCGTGTTGTTGTTGTAGTCGTATTGGCGGTACATCGCCTTTAATTGCACTTTCTTCCAAGCTGTGGTGACCAGAGTGTAATTCATGGCCAGCGTTTGCTTTTCTCCGTGCAGGCTGGCCGCGGGCAGAACTGAGAGTGAAGTGCAAGCCGTTGCCGCGCCCGCTCCGCAAGTGTTGATGGCCGTGTTCGTGGTGTAGGGAAGGAAAGCGTCATTCTGACGGAGCCAGCCCGGACTAATACTCGCGATGAAGCGCATGTACTTGGTGACATCTGTAGCGCCGGCAAAGCTCAGGTAGTGCGCCTGGTTATCCGGGTAAAGATCCATGCGCCCCGTCAGAGGGTTGGTGATCGTTTCATTCGAAAAACGGAACGGGTTGTCCCAGACGAGCTGTCCCGCATTGTTCTGGAAAAACGATCCGATATAGGCAGCCTGGATGCCCCAGGCCCGTTTTCCGAACTCCGCGCCGGCTCGCAGCGTGTTGTTGAAATAGTTGATAGGTTCTGGCAGCTCGACTCCATAGCCGGCGGTGGCGCTGGCGCTGGGGCTGGAGTTCATGATCAGCCCCAAGGGCCGCGTGCCCGTTTCGTTCTCTCGAGTAAACCTTGCGTTCACGTTCCAAAGGGGAGTCAGGTCGTAGGAAACAAGGGCCGTTCCCGCTTTGCGGATGATGGACGGCGTAATGAAGTTGAAAGTAGGCACGACCTGCGTATTGATGAAACCCTGGATGCTGGTGCCCGCTGGCGGCGCAGCCTGGAAGTTCTGGATGGATTGCCGGATGGTCGCCGGAAAGCTCCAAACCCCTAACGAAGTCTCCGTGAACAAAGTGCGTGTGGTGTTGCTGTACGTATGCGGAATCTCGTCGTAGCGGAACTGCAGTTTGAACTTGCCATACTCGCCGAAAGTGGCCAAATAACTCTGGTCGCGATAGAGCGTCCTTTGCGACTGAAGCGCCACATACTTTTCGGAATGCAGGATGCCGTCAAAATGTACGTCCGCCCGCCGGATGTAGAAACCATTGCGCAGGTCGCGGTACTCGTTGAATTTGGACGTTTTCAAAAGCGGATCGAACAGCGTTCCGCAGCCCAGGCACTGTCCCGATTGGAGGTCCGGCCGGCCGTAAACGCTGCCGGCGGCATAGCGCATGCCAAAATCAACGAATCCATGATCCGTCTGCTGCTCTTTGTTCTTGTTTTCGTTTTTGTTTTCGTCGTTTTTGTCCTGGCCCAGAAGGGTGGCCGGGGAGAACAAAAGTGCCAGGATTACCACAGCTGAGTATTGGTGATATCGCTTCATTTCGTGTCCCCTTCCTTAGCGCAGGAATGCGTT
>Ga0075436_100001990_pt1 | contig 14102 bp, 12 predicted proteins | sample RhiMethybrSRZTD5_FD_75303 | JGI IMG/M metagenome (GOLD analysis project Ga0075436, IMG submission 75303) | Populus rhizosphere microbial communities from Tennessee, USA - Rhizosphere MetaG P. TD hybrid SRZTD5 | ecosystem: Host-associated > Plants > Roots > Rhizosphere > Soil | place: USA...
CAGATTGAAGAATTGAAAGCGTCGGCGAGCGGCAAGCCGAGATAACTGTTGCAAATCTCCATATCACTCAATGACCGGAATTTAGCGAAAGGAAGCGCAAGCTTGTGTATTGTTGATTGCTCCTCGCTCAAAAAGTCTCTCGCGGCAATCAAAGATCTCGGCTCCGGTCGAGGCGGAGTTTTTTTCTTGACATCCCTTTTTTATAGAACCTATTGATGGGTTGTGAGTTCAATGCCCACAAGAAGATCCTTCTGGAAGATGTGCAAACGCGGTCTGGTATAAGAATCTCAGTATTATCTGCCCACGAAAGCGGGAACCCATAATGGCACCATCATCAGAATCAAACCAGGCACGACTCGCAACGCAAAACCACGCCCGCCAGCAGTAAAGGAAAGAGCCGCCTTTGTCACCGTATTCGTGGTTAAGGCAGCGCAGATGGGCAGGGTCGCGTCTTTCACGGTAATCTTCCCAGCTGTCACCAAAGAAGCGACCGAGACCGCTGCCGAGTGTGCGTCACCAAAACCTGCAATTGCAGCAGCGGCGATGAGGCCCCTCTCCCCAAAGACCGCATTCACGGCTGCCGAAGCGAAGACTACCGCAGTCACCGTCACAGAGAGGATAAGCGTGACTTTCAGGCTGAAAGCCGATCCGGCTGGGGCGCTGTCAAGTGAACCACGTTCCAGCGTGCGGAACGTAAAGATTGCACCATAAGCCGCGGCGACAACTCCCGCGGCGATCAACGGAGACCGGATATTCCACAACACGGATCGGTTCGTGACCCACAAAAACACCCCCAATTCAGCGATCGTGGCAATCGAAGAAAGGACTGCTCCGGCAGTCGCAGACGACGAGACCTCCGGTTGCTCGCGCACTCGCGCACCCATCGCAGCTATGGTCGCCGCGCTCGATGCAAAGCCCGACGCGAACCCCGCCAGGGGCAAACCGAACCGAGGGCCGATTGCCCTTACCGCGACGTATCCTGCCGCGCTCACCAACATCATGAGCACAACAATCTTCCAGATTGTGCGTGGATTGACCGCGCCGACCGCGCCGATGTAGCGGTCGGGCATCAGCGGCAACACCACTACGATGGCGGCGGCAAGAATCAGCGCATCGTGCAGCTCCTGCTCGGTGAGCACGGTGCGCACGAAACGATGCAAACTGCTGCGCGCCGCCAGCAGAATGGCAACGACAACGGCAACAGCAGAGGCGACCGCCGGTTCACGCATAGCCAGCGCGCCCAGAACCAGCGTGAGGAGCAATGCGGACTCGGTCGTCAAACCCGGGTCTTGTTCGTGGGTACGCAGATAGGAGAGGGATATGAATCCGGCCAAAGCCAGGATCATCACCGCAATCAATGCCGTGCCACCCAGTTGGAAACAGACCGCGCCCAGTGCTCCTGCTATGGTGAATGTTCGTATGCCTGCGGCGGCGCGCTGCGGTCCCTTGCCCTTACGCCTTTCGCGCTCGGCGCCGATCAACAAGCCAATGCCAAACGCGATCCCGAGCCTTAGGGCAGTCATGCCACTTGCAGACATAATGCGAAATGTTAGCAGGAACGTCGAGGCTTGCTCTTTACTCAGGGGCTGGCCAACAAATTGGGCGTGATTCGAAGGCGTGCTGACAACACTTGTGATTTTGCTAACTGCTGATGATTGATGAAAAATCCCCATATCGCTCATTGACCGAAGTTGGGCTGTCCATGTGAGCACTTTTGAACGGTTTCCCTCCCTCCTTGGCTCTAAACTACCGCTGCCCGAAGTTCGCGGGTCGCACCCGCAGCCCAAGAGGGGAACCTCATGGCAAACATCGGCGTTTATCGTGCAGTGGGAAGCCCTGCACTGGATACTGGGCGATATCAGCACTCGGCGTGCACCCATACCGAGATTTTCGGTAAAGGAAACATCCTGGCACTTTGCAGTAATCGCACTTGTCCCAACAAGGGTGCCAATTGGGTTCTACAAGAGATCACGGCGACAGTTGAACTTGGAGCATGAATGATTGGCCTTTTCCGGGGGCGTTCCTAACCCTGGAGTCGGCAAGGAAACTCCGATGCGATAATTTGATTATGCCAATCAGTATGGGCGTTTTGTGCGAGAGATGCAGAACCGTGTATTTCATTTCTCGTTCCGGCAAGTCCGCTAACATTCACTACGACCGTACACGCGGAGAGTTCAGGCTTTCCTGCATTCCGCCCTGCCCGGCGGTCAGCTATTTCCACCGAACCATGCTGAGGCCGTATTCGGTATCCGCAGAAGGGCTTTTGCGAGGGCATGCAGATGTCGCGGAGTGCCATATGTTAGTCGAACTTTAAGCCTGCTCTATTTTGATTTGGCGTTTGGTTGCGTTCTACGGGTTCGGGCGTCATCACAACCTGCGTTTGCTCGAAGTCTCAAGGCTTCCGACTTTTTCAAGTCGGCCTTCCACCCGGAAATGCAACGGGAGATGACCGTTGCTGACCTGGTTGAGAGGATGGGCGGCCACGGCGCTGCACACCTGCAGCAGATTGAAGAATTGAAAGCGTCGGCGAGCGGCAAGCCGAGATAACTGTTGCAAAATCACGATTTCACTCTTAGACCCTGTTCATGGGGGCGCAGTAGCATTCACAGCGACGATGACTGATCCGGTCGTAGAAAACCTCATCCTTGATCTTCTTGAATGGCTCGGAAAGCAAGATCGAACCTACGAGGAGACGATGGAGGCATGGCGCACGTCCTGCCCCAAACTGCCCGTGTGGGAAGATGCTACTGATCGCGGCTTGGTCTCGATGGACCTTGCCCAAGGCCAGAATATAGTTCGCATTACGGAGGCGGGCTTCGCCTTACTCAAACAGCATCGCCTTCCGAGAACGTGATAAAACGCTGCGAAAGTCATCGTGGTCAGTCAACGATAAATCGCCATAGCACTCAAAATGCGGCGTACCGTTTCGACACGAGGAAAGCCGGGTACCCTACGCAGCGTGACCGTTGGCTTGTGAAGTCTGCTTTCTTTCCTCAATTCTTTCGAGCGCCTTGCGAAGTTCCTTGCAATAAAGGCAATCCGGATCGGCACAGTAGGGTGACCCCGGTTCGAACCTATGAAGGGGTTGGTTTAGGTGCGATTTCATGACAGCCTCCTCGGTGCTAAGAACACCGCTACTCGACAGGAGTGTCGCGCCAAAGTTAAATTTTTCTTAGGCGGTACACTCAATCGGCGAAGGAAGTACACCCCAACAAATTGGCACCCCAGAATACCCCATTCTAGCGAATGAAAAGCGCAAATTTGTGAGAACGCCTGTTTTCTGCAATTGAGACACGTAGCCTATACTTCTACCGTGTTCAGCATTTCCCAAAAGTGGATAGTTGCGCTGCTGCTTCTGGTTACCAGCCTCTCTGCCCAAGTGAACGTCGTCATTCCCAAGCGCCACTACCAACCACAGGAGCAGATTCCGGCAAAGCTCGAAAACCAGATGTCCCAACCGATAACCGTGTGTGTCGAGTTTGGCCAATGGTCTCCAAAGGGGGGCACGATTGAGAGCACTCCATCTCCGTTCTTCGTGGAACGGAACGACAGCGGCAAGTGGAGCGTTCTGCTAAACGGCCCTGATGTTGGGAGTAGTCGACACCCTGTAGAGGTAGACCCCGGCAAGTCGCTGGAGTTTCCCTTCAGGTTGAATGGCGAGGGAACAATGCGTCTCCGGCTCGACTACTGGATCGGTTCCAGGCCCCACGTGAAATGTAATGGTGCTACGAAGGGCGCGAAACACTTGCGTTCCGCGACCTTCATACTCGGCTAGTTGGCGCAATATCTCGATAGCACTCATCGACCCGCCCCTCCTTTTCGTTAAGCGAGAGCATCCAATCCCCAAGACACACAGACTCACTGAAACCAATACCCATCTTCGACACAAACGTTTTCTCTGCCGTCGAGCGCGGCCTGATTCCACCCCAGTAACCGCGAATCGGTGACTGGAGTAAATTGCACCTGTGCACCACCGGATCTAATCTCTTCAAGCGATTCCGTTTTTGCCAGCCAGATCAGATGGTTATTGAAAACGAAAACTACGGCATGAGCACGAGTTTCACCCCTGTTAACGGTGCCAGCGCCGAAGTCCGCGAATCGCTCTTCTGATATCGATCAACGTCGCCGGACAGGATCTGCAGAAGTGCGCCTTCTCGGACGCTGCAACGGCGACAAACCTGAATCTACACGGAGCGACCATTCACGTTAATCGTCAACTGATCGTCGGCTCCGTTATCGCGGTGACTAATCACGATGGCATTGAGGCTTCGGCGCGGATCGTCGCACAGGTGGGAGTCGCGGAAGGCGCGTTCATTTATGGCATCGAATTTGTTCACGGACGCCAACCTAACTTCTTGGGCGTCAGTTTCTATGCATCGGCCTCGCAAGAGTCGAAAACTTGCCCAACAAGAGCGGCCGCCGTTTCCTCATTCTGACGCTGACGCGACCGGGGGGCCTGAGACGACCGCTCGCTTCCACACGCAAAGATCTACTTCCATTGCGCCGCGTCTCCGCCCCTTTCATGCTCTTTGGTACGTTTGATTTCTTCGTGTAGCTCTCGGAGTTCTTTGCAGTAAGGGCAGTTCGGATCAGAACAGAAGGGCGAACCAAGACGGACTTCATGGTTGTCCGGCTTCGACTTCTCCGGCATTTTCCTGACCCCAATCCGCGAACGCGAATTCGCAGTTGCGCAAGAATTGTACTCTGAATGTCAAGCATAATGGTTACGTGGCGGGCTACTGCGAAGTGATCGAGGTCTCGCACGTCGAAGACGCATTAGGGCATCCATGCGGTAGAGATACGGTCGGCGAGTGCACCGATTGCGGCACTCGCGTGTGCAATGAGCACCTGGAGAAATGTCCTCATTGCGATGAGCCATTCTGTATTACCTGCCTGAGCTTCCACGAGAGCACCGTCGTGGAAAAGAAGCCCGTACACGACGCTCAGGGTGAAGTCAAAAAAGGACTGCATAGCGTCAAAAGATTCATCGGCGCTCATCTCACCATGATTCTCTGGATTGATAAAGAAAAAGTGAATGTAAAAGTGTCGTGAAGACCTGTGACCCGGTCTTCGGTATTCAGTTTCTGGAAATTGAGCCTTCGGACACGATTAACTTTCTCGTCGTCCATTTTCACGCTTACGCTGGCGCTCCCGGCCCTATTTGAGATTTGCTATCGCGTCGTCAGCAATCCGCTGGCTTTCACGCAACTCGCGTCCATGTCGGTCTAGGGATTTCTTCGCTCCGTCGGACTGCTTCTTCGCCGTTGTTGAGACTGATTGGTAATCTTTAACCACATCATCAGTGTTTCACCTCTTCTACCACCTTCACAAACGATTGTGAACTACAAAGAAAAAGGTCATACAGAATTTGCTGTATCGCACAGTGAGTAAAACTCGCGTACGATGGCCTGCATCTTAAGGCACACGGGTTCATTGGCTCCCGTTCATGCCGAAAGTCCTTCACATGGCGCAGCAGAAGCAGCCCGAGAGCCTAGAAAAACCAGCGCCTATTCTAAGGCCCATTTTGCCTGATGCGGACGAAGAGCACGCCTCCGTCGCGGCGATAAATAAATGGGTTGCGCTGGGGGATACAGCTTTGAGCGCTGATAGTCCGACTAGAAAAGTGGCGTGATGTCGCGTGAGAATTCAAATTCCCAAAGAAGGTGGGGATGGCAGGACATTGCGCTTGGAGGAATTGTTCTGGCTTCACTGATCGGACTGGCTTACGTCCTATCTCGCCGCTAACGCGCCGATTCTAAGATTTCACAATCCAGAGTACAATCAGCGGCACCTTATCTTAGAAAGGCACTATGGACAACATAACTCTGATTCGCGTTGTTGCGGGGATTCTGGCAGTTGTCGTGTTCGTAATTCTAGTTTTGAGGATGAGAAAGAAGGCTCCTCGTTAGTGTGGAGGGCAGCCCAGTAGAAGCCAATGGGTTGGTACCACTCTGAAAAATACCCTGTCTACCGGATTCCAGCACGCCCGTTGGCTCTTAGAGAGTGGGTATTGTGGGACGCTAGGAACTGGCGAGACACTTACCCATAACGGTTTTTGCCGTTGCCCCTTACCTTGCGTTCCCTTATTTCTTCCCCGTTGCGATTACCAGCGAGTTCAAACGGTCCTGCCCTGGCTTTCTTGCCGTGGCGTTTGTTGACGCTTTCAATTTTGCAGCCGCGGAGCATTCTTAGACTGCTCATATGAGACTGCGGTGAGCACGAGCTGACCCGCCGGTGCATGAAAGTTCACACTAAGTCGGTCAGCTGGTCCAAATGGCCGGGCCGGAAACCTCCGCCCCTACGCCGAGCAGGCGTTCCGGCCCCCTTTTGTTTCGCAAAAAAGCGGGCCGCCGACTAGAGACAGTAGGGCGCCTCATCGAGCGGGTACGCTCGAACAAGGACGACCGTGCGCCCCTCAACTACATACAAGCATTGGGCCTTGCAGCCGACCACAACGGAAGTGATCCGACCTTACTACGACAAGCTTTCAAAAGCGATGGAAAAAGAGGCCGCTCTAGGCATACCCGATGACAATTTTTGGGGGCCGATCCCGTACTTTGAGTTCCTCTGCGTCGCCGGAGACCTATTCAGGATTGAGGGCTCCAGGGAATGCGAAGAAGTTGTCCGTGGGTATTTCGATCATCCCGTCGAACAGGTGAGATGGTGGGCCGAACATGCCTTGGAGGTAAATGGGCCGACCACGCTGAAGCGGAATGAAGAATACGCACGAAAAAAGAAAGCGAACAAACTGGGCGATTTAGGTAATTCGACGTAAGCAGGTTGGTGGCGATAGCTAGTAAGAAATCCCCATTACAATCATTGACCATCTCCTACCCTGCGACAACGATCCAAGTGATAGCGAAACTCAGCGTCTTCCCCGATGGTTAACGGCCTCTGATGTCCGTTCTCCCATGCCATAACAGAATCCGCAGGAGAAGTAGTCGACTTTGCGACTTCCAAAAGGGTGTCCACGGTCGGAAATCGGCGACGGGTGATCCCCTCGCAATCCCACGGGATCAGTTCGTAGCGGATTGACATAAGCCCCTAAAGAAGATTATGGCAGAGCTGTCAATTTCCTGGTGCATTGAGCGGACAAACTGGCGATAAATCCCCATAGCACTCAAAACGCTTGGGCTGGGGTTTTGAGTCAAATCGCCTGGTTACAACAGTTAACTTCCGAGTTGCCCGTCATCCGCCCAATATCGCTGCCATTGCGAAAATCGTTTCCGACAAGCTGACTTCCCATTCTCTTCTGTGTAAAAGCTTCGGGTTTTTACCTTTTGGGCAGGGCTCATTCATGGACAAGTTCCGCAGGATCGGTTTCATTCGAGTCTGTACTTGCTTGTAAGGTCCCGTTGCGCAGGGCGCGCTGTTTCATCATCACGAAAAAGACCGGCACGAGGATCAAAACGTGAATGGTCGAAGTAATCATGCCGCCTACGACGGGTGCGGCAATTGGCTTCATCACATCTGATCCGATGCCGGTTTCCCAAAGGATCGGCACCAGGCTGGCAAGGACCGCTGTTACAGTCATCAGCTTCGGGCGAAGGCGTTGCACGGCGCCTTCAATTGCCGCTTGCTCGATGTCTTCTTCCGTAAGCTCGACGCCGCTGCGGATACGACGGTCCAATGCCTCGTGCAGATAGACGACCATGACAACGCCAGTTTCGACGGCAATTCCAAAGAGTGCGATATAGCCAACCCAGACTGCCACGCTGAAGTTGTAGCCAAGCAGCCATTGCAGTAGCAGGCCGCCGCTCATGGCATAGAAAGTCGGAAGGATGAGCACCACTGCTTCCGTAACCGAACGAAATACCAGATACAACAGCATGAAAATTGCCAAGAACACGATGGGCAGGATCAGCTTCAACCGCTCCTTGGCCCGCAACTGAAATTCGTATTCCCCGGACCATTGAAAGCTAAACCCAGTGGGCAGCTTCATTTCACGAGCCAGCAACTGCTTCGCTCGGTTGACGAAGCTGCCGTAATCGTTCGTTTTGAGATCGATGAAAACGTATCCAGTGAGCTGTCCGCCTTCATCGCGAATCATTGCCGGACCACGGGAAAAAGAAATGCGAGCGACCGAATTGAGTGGCACTTGCGCACCAGACGGGGTGGCAACCAGGACACGCCCAAGGTCTTCCGGCGTGTCGCGGAAGTCCCGCTGGTAGCGTACGTTGATCGGATATCTTTCCCGGCCCTCCACGTTCTCGGCGATATTCTCACCGCCGATGCCCGACTCGACTGCTCGTTGCACGTCTTCAACCGTCATGCCGTAGCGCGCTGCCTCCAGACGGTTCACGTCAATATTTAGATAAAAACCCTGTGAAACGCGTTCCGCGAAAACTGCGCGGACTTCCGGCAAGCGCGAGAGCAGTTGCTCGATGCGAGAGCCTGCGGCTTGAATGCCCTCGACGGTTCTCCCCTGGATCTTCATGCCAATTGGCGTCTTGATACCCGTGAGTTGCATGTCCAGGCGGTTTTCGACCGGCATCGTCCAGGTGTTTGACAGACCTGGGAATTGGAGCTTCGAGTCCATTTCCGCGATGAGTTTGTCATAGGTCATTCCTGGACGCCAGTGTTCACGCGGCTTCAGCATGACTGTGGTGTCATACATATCGAGCGGTGCGTTATCGGTTGAGCTGTCGGAGCGACCGACCACGCCGAACACGCTGTCAACTTCAGGAAAGCTGCGAATGATTCTGTCCTGCTCTTGCAGAAGCTGCGTGGCCTGAGTGATCCCAATTCCTGGCAGCGAGGTCGGCATGTACAGCGACGATCCTTCATATAGCGGCGGCATGAACTGGCTGCCCAGGCGCAAGGCCAGCGGAATGGTGACTGCAAGGAAGACGAGATTAACTACGATGGTTAGCCAGCGGTAACGCAGTGCGAAACGAATGATCGGCAGATAGATCGCCTGCGTTATCCGAGAGACTGGATTCCGGGACTCGGAGCGTAATCGCCCGCGAATAAAGAACAGCATCAACGCCGGGACGACCGTCACGGCGAGAAGTGACGAAAAGGCAACCGACAAGGTCTTCGTCCACGCGAGTGGCCGGAACATCCTTCCTTCTTGCGCTTCGAGCAGGAAAACCGGCAGGAAGGAAACCACAATGACCAGCAGTGAAAAGAAGAGTGCTGGGCCGACCTGCTTTGCCGCATCAATCAGAATTCGGCGGCGCTGTTTCTCGTCGACCTGACCGGCTTCTGAGAGGTGCCGATATCCATTCTCGACGATTACAATCGAGGCGTCGATTAGCACACCGATCGCAAGCGCAAAACCACCGAGCGACATAATGTTGCTGCTGATGTGCAGGAAATACATCGGAATGAATGCGGCCAGCAAAGCAATCGGCAGCGTGAGAATGGGAATGAGTGCCGAGCGGAAGTGGAACAGGAAAATGATCGTGACGAAACTGACGATGACACTTTCCGCGAGCAAGTCCCGTTGCAGCGTCCGGATGGATTCGCTAATCAGGCCAGAGCGGTCGTAGCCTGCATGGATTTCAACTCCGGCGGGCAGGGTGGATGCGATCTCAGCAACCCTTGCCTTAACTCCATTGATCACGTTCAAAGCGTTCTCGCCTGTGCGCATCACAATGATGCCGCCTACGGCTTCTCCCTCGCCTTGCCATTCCGCTACGCCTTCACGAATATCTGGTCCAAAGGTTACGGACCCGAGGTCGCGCAAGAGCACCGGCGCGCCGTTTTTTGCATTAACAGATACTTCCTCCAGATCCTTCAGAGAAGTCAGGTATCCGAGACCTCTGACCATGTAACGCGCGCCATTCATTTCCAGCACCCGTCCACCGACTTCATTCGTGCTGGTGCGAACGCGATCAATGACGGTGGAGAGAGGAATGCCATAGGCAAGCAATTTGTTGGGGTCCAGCTGCACTTGATACTGCTTAACGAAACCACCGATGGTTGCGACCTCCGCGACACCGGGTACAGTTTCCAATTGATAGCGGATTTGCCAATCCTGTAATGCCCGCAAGTCGGCAAGACTGTGCTGATGTGTGCGGTCGACCAACACGTACTCGAAAACCCAACCTACACCGGTTGCGTCCGGGCCGATCATCGGCTGCGCCCCCTGTGGCAAGCGTCCGCCAAGTTGCTGGATGTATTCGAGGACACGCGAACGCGCCCAGTACAGGTCCGTGCCATCTTGAAAAACCACAAACACATACGAGTCGCCGAACATTGTTTGGCCACGCACGGCTTTCACATGCGGTGCAGCGAGCAATGTCGTGACAATCGGATACGTGACCTGATCCTCAATGACATTCGGTGGGCGTCCAGGCCAGGGCGTGTGCACAATTACTTGCACGTCGGAAATATCCGGCAGCGCGTCAAGCGGTATCCGCTGTAGCGACCAGATTCCTCCGAGCAACAGAAATAGAACTCCCGCGAACACCAGAAACCGGTTTCGCGCACACCATTCAATCAGACGAGAGATCATGATTACATCCCTCCCGTTGCGGTGACGTTCATGCGCTTGGTCAACACGAGTTTTCCGGCTTGCTCGGCACTGATCGTGACCTGCCATGTGCCTCCAGAACCGAGTTCGAGCGGCCCTGTGTAGATTCCATTTCCTTGATCGTTCAGCTGGGCCACCGCATTCATCTCTGCCATGCCCATCTCCGGCATGCCCGGCATACGAAACCGGACGCTGACTTTGGCTCCCGACAATGGCTTGCCGTCCGCTGAGGTGAGCTTCACCTGAACCGCGTTTTTACCTTTGTGCGGAGGCGATGGGGCAGTCGTGAGTTCAGCCGAGACCTGCTGCGCTGTGGCGCTCATTTCGGTGCCTGCTCCCGGCGGAGGCGGACTGTATGCTCCCGCAGCCGCCTGGAGCTGGCTTTCGGAATCGATCAAGAAGTTGGCCGAAGTTGCTACCGTGTCGCCCGCCTGCAAGCCTTTGAGAACCACGAAACCGTCGTCAGTACGAGTGCCGAGTTGGACTTCGCGCGGCTCGAAAGAACCCTGCCCTCGCGTAACAAAAACCACCTGCCGGCTTCCACCCTGCAGCACCGCCGAGGCGGGGACAAATAACTGGCGTCCGAGTGGAGCGCGCAAGCGGACATTCACAAACATGCCAGGCTTTAGCAGCAGGTTCGGGTTGGGCATTGCCAATCGGACGCGTAGAGTGCGCGTGGATGGATCAATTTGTGGTAGTACCTGTTCGACTCGCGCGTGAAATGTGCGACTGGGGTACGCGTCAACTGTGACTTCAGCCGGGTCGCCGGGCTTCAGCTTGCCTGCGTCCTCCTGAAAGACTTGCCCGTTGACCCAGACGCTCGACAGATCCGCAATCGTGTATAAGCGCGTCTCCGGTTGCACATAGCCGTTCGGCAACACCATGCGATCAATGACATAGCCAGAAACCGGTGAGGCGAATGTGAAGTCTGTCACCGTTTTTCCGCTGGCCTCTAGTTTGGAAATGTCTGCATCGGAGATATTCCATTGCAACAACCGATCTCTTGCTGAGCGCAGCAGCGTATCTGCACCGGAAGAGACGCCTTCTACCGAACTCTGGCCCACGCGTTGCGCATTGGTCCTGGCAAGCAGGTATTCCTGTTCGCTGGCGACGAGTTCCGGACTGTAGATCGTAAAGAGAGGCTGTCCCTTTTTCACAAATTGGTAGGTCGCGTTCACGAGAACGTCCTTGACCCAGCCTGGATAGCGCGCCTGCACGTAAGCCACACGTCTTTCGTCCACGTCCACAGTGCCAGTTGCACGAATATCCGAATTGATGGTCTTGTACTCGATGCGTCCTGTGCGCACGCCAATGCTTTGCATGCGTTCCGGCGTTAATTCGACAGGCGTGAGCGGAGGGGCGGAACCTTCCGGAGGCGTGTTAACAGTGAAGCCCTCCATGGGCGGGTGTTCTACTGCAGTCGGCGAATTTGGCGTCGGCCTCGATGATCTCCAAATCCAGTAAGCACCCAGCGCAAGCGCGACGTTGAGCGTTACAGCGAAGATAAAAAGTCTACGGTAGTTCATTGCAGTTCCTCCCCGATCAAGCCTTCGATCCGAGCAATCGCTACCTCGTGTTCAGCTAGCGTGCGCTCACGATCGATGGAAAGCTGGAGCGTATCGGCGAATGACGCCAAGAGCCCCTGGTACTCCTGTTTTCCGGCACGGTACCCCGCCAGCCCGGCGTTGAACGCGGCTTCACTTTCAGGGATTAATCCTTCTTCATAGACCTTCAGTTGTTGTTCGGAGGTCTGGACAATGGCGAATTGTTCCCCCAAGTCGCTCTCCATTTGCTTCAGCCGCGATTCTTTTTCCGCCTCTGCTTGCGCGAGCTTCGCTTGCGATTCACCCTCCGCTGCGCGCACCCGAGAACGGTTAGGAAGCTTGATCGAGAATGTCCCCATGTAGTAATCGCGGAAGTTGTCTGCCGTGTGCTGCCACATGTACTGGACGCCAAAATCGGGCTTCTTCTCCCGCTTTGCGAGTTCAACCGCTGCGCGGCGTTGCGAGACTTGTTCCGCACTCACCTGTAACTCAGGGTTGTTGTCTCGCAGCTTGGCGATCAGCACATCGGAACCTGGAATATGGCGTGCAGACAATGGCTCGGGGATAAGATCAGGTGACTCTGGAGGACGATTGAGCAAAGTTTTGAGGACAACCTGCGCCTGGGCGCTTTCGCGTCGCTGCATCGAGAGTCCGTTCAGCAGCTTGGTGCGTTCGAGTTGGGCCCGAAGTACGTCCTGCTGCATCCCTTCTCCCACGCGGTAGCGGGCCTCGGCACCTTGCTCGATCTGATCTGCGACTTGCTGATTCTTTTCAAGCACAGAAATAATGCTTTGCGAAGCCGCGAGCTGGAAGTACGCGAGCTTAAGCCGGTTGAGCACGTTCCAGACGACAGAATTCTTCTCCGCACCTGAAATTGCGACTTCATGCTGGGCCACGTTCGCCCGCCATGCGCGCTTGCCGGGATAAGGAAGTTCCTGTGACGCTCCGAACCCGATGTACGCAAAATCACTGTTGCTGTATCCGGCGAAAGGCCGTGGACTTCCAACCGTGAAATGCTGCACCGTCACTTCGGTGTCGGGCAGCGCAGATGCCTGCTTGGGCATGTAGCGGGATGTCTGAATCGCGCTTTGGGCAGCCTTAATCGCGGCGTTGTTCTGACGCGCCTCCGCGATCAGTGATTGCAAGCTGGTGGCAGTGCTCTGCGCGAAAGCGGCACCCGCCACAAAGATAAATACACATAGATTTCTGATCTTCGTCATTTCTCCTCGCACACGTTTCTGAGGATAGAGGTCACGCGAAGACACACCACGATGCCCTCGCAGTTCTATTGCGACGAAGAGAGGATCAGATCCTTAGGACAGTGCTTATTTTTGGAGGACTCTCGGGCGGAGACTCCGAGGTGCACATGCTGCTTCGAAGCGGCAGTGTTGGAAGGAGCGCACCCTGTTCGAAAAGTAAAACAGCAGGAGCGGCAAGATCACCGTTGGGCGCTTTGGAGACAGCAACCACCTGCGGCGACAAGGCATGCTTGCAGCACGAGTGCGAAGCTGGCATGGCGGAGGTTTCACACATGCTCGCCATCTTCAAGCAGCAGTTGTGCTCGTCCTCGGTCATCTCTCGTCCAGCCGTCACGCATGCTACAAGTGGCTGCCCCAAAAGCAGTAGCATCACCATTGCAGCGACGAGTTTTGAAACTTTGCTCAACATTCTGATTCTACCGCATCGGTGCAATAAGATCGCTTCAAACAAGGTCGTCTTTGCCAGCCTGTGTCTGCCAGGGCGAGTGGCGAGCGGTAGGTCACATATTCCGAGCCGGAAACAGCATTGTCGGAAATTGCTTAGACCGGAGATCAATAACGAGAAAGCCGCTTAGCATCGCTAGTTCCCGGATTATCGGCTACTCGGAAACTGCCGACCTTGGTCAATTAGCGAAAAATCGCTATATCACTCAAAATCCCTGTTTTGGCGAATAAAAAGCGCACACTTGCGATTGCCGGCTAGCGAAGCTCGGCTATAAGTTGGGGGGTAGCGCCCCCTATGGCTTGCGAAGGCAACTTCTCGATACCCAAGGAAAACCGAAACAGCTTCTCGCTTACGGTGAGCGTAAGAGTCTGGCT
>Ga0075436_100001991_pt1 | contig 14095 bp, 11 predicted proteins | sample RhiMethybrSRZTD5_FD_75303 | JGI IMG/M metagenome (GOLD analysis project Ga0075436, IMG submission 75303) | Populus rhizosphere microbial communities from Tennessee, USA - Rhizosphere MetaG P. TD hybrid SRZTD5 | ecosystem: Host-associated > Plants > Roots > Rhizosphere > Soil | place: USA...
CTTGAATGGCGTATCGGTTCAGGCCAGCTTCGCCATAGATCGCGCGAAACACAGAGCGGCGCAATTGATCATCCATCGGCGACAGCGGAAGAACCTCGATTTCATTCTTCACCGAAGCCACGCCCTCAATTCTTTTCACCACGGCTTCCGCATCGGACTTCAGTGTCGGTCGGGTTACCTGGCCCATCAGCGTGACTCTATCGCCGTCCACGCGAAACGCCAGATTGTCGAACACCGAATACCAGGGCAGCATCACCAATTGGTGGCGCACCTCTTTCGCAAGCCGTTCCTGGTACTTCTCTTCATTCCTCTGGTGCTTGCCATCCTGCGGCAACCCTGCCCCGCTGGTTAACGTTGCGCCTAATGCGGTCAGCATTAGCGCTGTAAACAGGGCTCGAATTTCCTTCCTCATAACTTCCTCCTCGACGAACTCCCTCGAAGTTTCATAGGTCCCTACTTGAGTTAGATTCAGGGTGAAGCCCAAATAGGTGCACGAAAGGAAGGAAGAAATGGGTGCTAACATGGTGTTTGAAATAGAAACTTTTTCGCGAGAGCGGTGTTGCGCGAAACAGTCGCAGCAGCAGGAGCGCAATCAGAATGCTGGTGATCGGACATCGCGGGGCTTCGGGGCACGCGCCCGAGAACACGCTCGCCGCATTTCGCAAGGCGGTGGCGATGGGCGCGACGTTCATTGAAACCGACCTGCAGCTCTCTCGCGACGCCCACTTCGTGGCCATTCACGACGGCACCGTAAATCGCACTACCAACGGGCGCGGTTCTGTGCACGACCTGACGCTCGCGGAATTGCGGCAACTGGACGCAGGCTCGTGGTTCGGCAGCGAATTTGCCGGCGAGCGCATTCCCACACTCGAAGAAATCCTGCAATTCTCCAAGAAAAACGACGTCGTGTTTTACTTGGAAATGAAGCCGAGCGGCTCATGGGGCGGCGAACACGCAGTGATTGCCGCTCTGCGCGAATCGGGAGAAATCCCACGCGCAGTGGTCATTTCGTTTGACGCGTCGATGGTGTTGAATGTGCACAAAATCGAGCCCACAGTGATGACGGGATTACTCTACGACGGGCAACTGGCAAACCCAGTGGACAAAGCTGTTGAAATTGGCGCGAGGCAGTTGGCGGTGCGCGGAGACCTGGTCACGCCCGCGCTGTTGGAACAGGCGCGAAAGAAGGATTTGCAGGTTGTCTGCTGGACCATCAATCAGCCCGCGCACATGCGGCTGCTGATCGAAGCGGGTGTTCACGGAATCATGAGCGATTATCCCGACCGCCTGGTCGCCGCGCTCAAGAAAGAAGAAAAAGTCACCTCCTGATTTTCCTACGCTTCGCTTCAAGCAAAGGAATCGTTACGGCTTGTCCGTAGGAGGCGTCAGTTTGAGGACCGTTTGTTGCTCATCTCCAGCGCGAACCTGTTCATAAAGCTGACGGAGAGCCGGATAACTATTCGCCGGCACATAATATACCGTCATCTTGAACATGCGCTTGAGTTCTACAAAGTTCCCTTGCTTAGAGGCTGACGATTCGTAGACTGTGGTGCCCCTCTCGATTCTGGTTGTAGCTGGCAGCGACTCGATCTGCATGCCTGGAGGCAGCTCGAGCCTTACCTCTTCATACGATTCCGCTGGATAGTCAAAGTACACAGGATTCGCGCGGCGCGTCGAAGCGAACGGATGCTGGCCGCTTGAATGGAAAATCGCGACAGGCATCATCAATCTTTGCCCAGCCCGGCTTGCGAAACTGGGAACCTGAATCTCAAATTGCGCTTTCAGCGGTAGTCCCGAGGCTGTCCAGCCTTCCGCAGAAAGGAGCTTGGCGCTCCCGCCCTGTGCCAGCAAATGTTGTACTTCGTCCTCCAATTCTTTCCGCCGCTCAGCTTCATCCTGGTCTATAGCCTTCAACCGGCGGCGCAGGGCTTCCTGGCCTTCATAACTCACCGAGAGTTTCCCGTCCAGATTTCCTTCGGCGTCCAAGTGGAATTCTGCAGTCCGGCGCGTCACGGCATCTTTGCTCTCCGGCAAAGGAGTCGTCTCCAGGTTGGTTGCAAATGGGTCCACGCGGATTCCACCCGCGTCGGTTTCTTCCCAGGGAAGAAACTGATTCGGACAGTACATCGTAGCCGGGTCCAGGAACCTCGGTTTGGACCCGACAATCACCTCAGCCACCAGGGAATTGAGCTGATAAGGATCCGGCCTTTCCATTGTGAAAAAGGCGCGGTTTCGAGCCGCCAGCCGCACGGGGTACGCCTTAAATTCGGCGGCCCGAGCCAGGGCGATGAAAACCAGATTTATTTCGTTGGCGAAAGCATACCCGCGATTTAGAACGTCCGCCGCACTCTTGTTTTCTTTCAGGCTCTCTTGCTTTCGTTCTTTCTTGGTTTTCTCGGGTTCATAGCTAAGGGCACGGATTTGTTGGACTCGCGCATAAATCTTTTGAAGTTTTGTTTCCTCATTGTCTCCCGATTGAAAAAGGCGCCCCGCTTCCTTCTGCACGTCCTTCGGTTTTCCGATGAATTTCTCGTAATACTCCGATTCCCGGCGTGCCAGCGACAGCCAGAAGTACTTTATGTCGCCGCTATACATGCCCACAGTGTAAAAAACATCCGCGCGGACTTTCAGGTTTTCTTCTGGAGGGGAGTATTCTTCTTTTTGAAATGCGGGGACGTAGTTGACTTCGAGTTCCTGCGTGCCATCCGGCAATGTGTTTTTGGTGGCGTCCTTCGGCAAACCGAGGCTGTAGGTTGCGGTCCGCGCACCTTTCACGGGATGTAGCGTAAAGCGGCCATGGCGCACAGCGATGTCCTGCTGGATTTCCCATTCCGCCGCGGGATAGGCGAAGGCTTCATTGATCAGATACCGGCCGGGATTTTTGATTACGTCGGGAATGTCCGAATGCCAGTGCAGGCGGTAGGAATATTCAATGACGCTGCCAACCTCGATGTTGGGGAGGGTAAAAGTCTTGGCGTTGTACAGGAACTTTTTGACCTTTATGACTTCCTTGTCGTAGATGGCGCCATTAAAGTCCTCCCTGTTGCCGGAAGGTGACGTAACGCGGGCGCGAATCTCCTCCACTTTGGTGAATTTTTCAACATAATGGATTTCGATGTCGGCGAACCTCTTGCCTTCCTCGCGGAAAATCTTGATGCGTTTGTAGATCGTCTCCGTGGCTTTGGTGTTGTCACTCTGTACTTCGTACTCGAGGATCATGGCGGGGGAGCCAGGGTCAAAGGCATTGTCCTTCAGCGCCAATTCCTCAGGGGGCACGGGGGGCCAGGCCGAAGGCACCTGCGCGCTGACCGTGGGCAGCTCAAAGGTGGCGGCGATGGCGAACGCCAGGATCGCGCTGAGTTTGGCTGGACAACAAATCGTTCTCATGGCCGGGAGTCTAGGTTTCCATTCATTTGACTGCAAGCGACAAAGGGCGTCAAGGAGCCAATGTCGTTTCATTTCATGAGGTCGTTAGCCGCCAACAAGTTGAGAAAAGAGGGCAGCGAGCTGTGCGACGGTGAGCTGCTCGGCGCGGGCATCTGGGCGCAGGCTAAGCGAACTGAGGACCGCGCGAATCTTTTCCGGCTTAGCCAAAGACCGCAGGTTGTTCACCAGTGTTTTGCGCTTCTGAGAGAAAGACAATTTCACAAAATTCAGGAAACTCTGTTCGTCCTTTAGGGCAAGCTTTGAATGTTCGCCTGGAACCCGCAAAGTGACGAGTGCGGAGGTCACTTCCGGCGGCGGCTGGAACGCTTCGCGCGGAATCTCGAAAACGAATTCCGGGCGCGTGTAGAACTGCGTGACTACGGAAAGATAGCCATAGTCGCGCGTGCCCGGCTGCGCGGCCAAACGCTGAGCGACTTCTGTTTGGATGACGAAATGCATTTCGTCGATGAGAGATGCGAACGTGAAGAGATGATGCAGGATCGGCGAGGTGATGTAGTAGGGAAGGTTGCCGCAGATGCGCATGCGGCGGCCGGAAGCGAGGGCGGCAAGGTCAGTTTTGATAATGTCGCGGGGTACAACGGTGAGCTGGGGGAACTCTTTTGCAATATGGCGCAGGCCGCTGGCAAGCGCCGGATCCAATTCGATGGCGTTAACCGGGCCGCCAGCAGCCAGCAAGTAGCGCGTCATTTCGCCGTGGCCGGCGCCGATTTCGATCCAGCAGTGCGGATCGTCTTTTGGCAACGGGGCGGTGGAATGGGGAGAGACTCGGATGGCGCGGGCGATTTGTTCGCGCCAGTCGAGGTCTGCAAGAAAATGCTGGCCGAGCCGTTGGCGAGGCATGGGACGACAGTTTAGCAGCGGCGAATGATGATGAGTGCCATGTATTCGTCCTTCGTTGCCGCCGTTCAGGAATTTTCAATTGGTGTGAAACAAAATGGCCCCCTTATCCGTTTAGGGGTATAGAATGGGAGCCCTAAGGGATTTATGGGAGAGGGTATGGAAAAAGACGGCGATCTAATGCAAGGGACGCTGGACATGCTCGTGCTGAAGGCGCTGGCGCGTGGGGCGAAACATGGATATAGCGTGGCGGAATGGATCCATGAAAGCTCAAACGACGTGTTGCACGTGGAAGAGGGCGCGCTCTATCCCGCGTTGCACCGATTGGAGTTGAAGGGGCTGCTGGCCGCGGAGTGGGGCGCGTCGGAGAACAACCGGCGGGCCAAGTACTACTCCCTGACGGCGACGGGGCGCAAGAAGCTGGCGGAGGAAGCCGAGTATTGGCGGCGAATGTCCGGGGCGATCGCGAGAGTGATGCAGACAGCCTAAGGCAGAGAGCAGAAAAGAAGGATCACGGCGGTGTGGAGTCGGTAACGGAGAATGCTATGAGCTACTGGATGCGAGTGAAGGCGCTGTTCAAGAGGCAGCAACTGGATCGCGATTTGGGGGATGAGCTGGCCTTTCATCTGGCGATGCGCGAGGCGAAAAATCGCGAGAGGGGGATTGAAGAACAGGAAGCGCGCTATGCGGCGCGGCGGCAGTTCGGGAACATCACACGTATCAAAGAAGCTTGCCGGGAGGCGTGGAGCTTCGTGTCGCTGGAAACCACCTGGCGCGATCTGCGATATGGAGCGCGGGCGCTGGCGAAGAATCCAGGGTTCACGGCGGTGGCGGTGTTGGCGACAGCGCTCGGAATCGGAGTGAATACGGGGATTTTTTCCGTGCTGAACGGAGTTGCCCTGAAGCTGCTGCCCGTTCCAAAAGCAAACCAAATCGTGAGTGTGGACCAGATTTTGCATGGAAAGTTCCGGCGCAACTTGCATGGAGAGTCCGGGCTATTTTCGTACTCCGAATACAAAAACTATCGGGCGAACAATCACGTGTTCTCCGGATTGTTGGCTTACGCTCCATTTTTGGAGGCGACGCTGGGAGGAGACAGCCCCAAGCAGATGATGGGAGCAGAAACGTCCTGCAATTTTTTTGATGTTCTAGGGGAGCGGCCGGCCTTGGGGCGCACCTTCGTGGATGCGGATTGCAGAGCGCCCGGTGCAAGCCCGGTAGTTGTGCTGAGCGACGATCTGTGGCGAACGCGATTTGGCGCAGATCCGACGATTGTGGGGAAAAGTGTTTCGCTGAATCGCGGGACGTTTACAGTTATTGGCGTGGCCGCTCCGGGCTTTCGCGGACTCGATCCGTGGCCTAGTGCATTTTGGGCGCCGGTAATGATGCAAAAGGCGCTGGAACCCGACGCTGATTTGCTTCTCGATGACAACACCGCCTGGCTGGCGTTGCTGGGACGCATGCGGCCCGGCGTTTCACTCGAAGAAGTTCGGGCAGAATTGGGAGTCATTGCCGGACGAATTGACCAACAATATCCCGGGCGAACGACCACGCTGGTGATTCATCGCGCGACATTTATGGGGCGGCCGGAAGAACGCAGCGTGGTGTTTGGAATTGGCACGGTGGTGCTAGCGGCCGTGGGATTGGTGTTGCTGATTGCATGTGCCAATGTGGCGAATCTGCTGCTGTCGCGGGCATCTTCCAGGCAAAAAGAAATTGCCATACGGCTTTCGATTGGAGGGAGCCGATGGCGCATCGTCCGGCAGCTTCTGACGGAGAGCCTGTTGATCGCGTTCCTTGGTGGGATGCTGGGGTCGCTCATAGCATTCTTGTCGCTCGGAAGCATTGCGCGATCGGTGCTCGCGCACTTGCCGATTGGCGCCCCGCAGTTGGTGTGGAATGTTAGCCCGGACTTGCACGTTTGGGGATATTCGCTGCTTCTGACCGCGCTGACCGGGATCGTGTTCGGATTGGCACCCGCACTTCATGCGACGCGCCAGGACTTGAGCACGGCAGTCAAAGGGGAAAGCGGCGGGCTCACGGGAAAGGCACATGGAGGAAAGTTACGAAGCACCCTCGTTGGCGTGCAGGTGGCCGTTTGCATGGTACTTTTGATCTCGGCCGGATTGCTGATGCGCGGTTTGTATTTGGCGCAAACGGTTGATCCCGGTTTCGAGATGAAAGGAATCACGCAGGCGCAGTTTGACTTGCCTTCGCAGGGTTACAACTTGGCGCGCGCGCAAGCGTTTCAGCGCGAATTGTTAGCCCTCGTGGCCGCCCTGCCTGGCGTTGACCAAGTGGAGCAAGCACACGTGACCCCGCTTAGCCATCAGTTTCTGGGGACGGGATTTACGCTGGAGGGTGAGACCGAGAACCGGCAGTTTGAGTTCAACGTGGTTTCGCCAGGATTTTTTGCGATGCTGGGAATGCCGATCGTGCAGGGGCGCACGTTTACGGCAGCGGAAACGCGGTCGAACGCGCAAGTATTGGTGGTGACGGAGTCCACGGCGCGAAAGCTGTGGCCCGGACAGGATGTGATTGGAAAGAAGCTACAAGGATGGGAGAAGAAAGTGTATCAGGTCGTGGGAGTGGTGCGGGATTCACAGGCATCGCACTTGGGACAGAGCGATGGGCTCTTCTTTTACGTGCCGGCGGGACCGGAAGAGCAAGACAGGTTGCAATTGCTGGCGCACAGCAAGGGCGGCGATGCGGCCAACATACAGGGTATTCGTGAGGCGATGCACGCGCTGGATCCGAATTTGATCGTGGGTGTCGCAAAGCTGGCAGACAACTTGGAGACATGGCGAACGCCATCGCGAATCGTTGCGGCTCTGTCTGGCGTGCTCGGAGCGCTAGCGCTGTTGCTGGCCTCTATCGGCGTTCATGGTGTCGTGTCCTACGGAGTGAGCCAGCGCATTCGCGAGATTGGCATTCGTATGACCCTGGGTGCAGACGGGCGCGACGTGATGCGTCTCGTGCTACGGCAAGCCCTGCGGCCCGTGGTGATTGGCGCAATTGTCGGTGTGATTGGGTGCGCGGCCGTGTCGCAGGTTCTTTCTGACGTGCTCTATGGCATAGGCTCGCACGATCCCATTGCGTTCATCGGTGTGCCCGTCTTTTTGCTGGGCGTTGCTTTTCTTGCGAGTTACATCCCTGCGCGGCGCGCCGTTCGCGTGGACCCCGTCGTGGCCCTGCGCTACGAATGAGCCTGAGACCTAGGGATCCCCAAGCATGTTAGCAATAGAGGAAGTACTGCGTAAATCACCCGATAAGGAATTAGGTGTTCCTCCGACTTCTCCACCCGCCTGAGCGATGGTAACAAGTCTTGAGACGCGACAGGAGGGAGGCTCCCATCCCGGAGCTGAATTCTTCGGTCCGAAGGTGTAACCAGATACGCCTCAGTCTCAGAATCGGCCACTGATGGGTAGCACCTCGCAGACTCGCACAAAGGGACAGAAGCACGATCTAAGAGGCAACATGCTGCCTAGGGCTCGGAAGCTCTATGGCATCAGGAGGGATATGTCGAACGGCCGATCCGAGAAGCGGATCGTGAGAAGTGTAAGCCTGAAAGTAAGTGTGCCACCTGAGCCGAAGGTTGGCCGAAGAATGTTGACAGAAAACGTAAGTGCCCATGGTGCGCGTGTTGTGTTGGAGCAGAGGCTTCAGCCGGGACAGGAAGTAATGATTGATTCGCCAGCGGATGGAGTGCGGTTACAGGCACGGATTGTGTATTGCCAACACCTATCCGCTGGAAAGTTCGCAGTGGGCTTGGAGCTAACCGGCAGGGTGGAAACCTGGGCAAGGCCTTACTAGCAGCGAGGGATCCGTGTCCTTAGTGGGGAGAGAAACAGCTATCCAAACCTCAGGCCCCCATCTTTTTTCCCCGTTCGCCCGAAGCTTCCTCATTACTGCGACTCTGGTTACATTCCGGGCATTTCCAAAGACGAAAACTACTTCTTTCGGGATTAACCTGAGTGAGATGCATGTGATGCCCGTCGTTGGGGCAATTAACGCGAGGCATTATTTCTAGTTCGATTGTCTTTAAGTCTTCTGTTTCGAGGAAATACCCGCGCGAAGCATCGTACCGGATTAGGCAGCCTGGCTCCTGGCAGGCGTAGAGCACCCGTTCTGCAGGTTCGCTGAGGAGTATGCGATACATCTCTTTGTGGTGCTGGTAGCAAAGTACGTGAAGGTCATTTCTCGTACTGGTACCCAACCTTTCCATACCGCAATCGATGAGGGGACAGGCATAAGATTACAAGGCTCGGGAGCAATTTGTGGTCCACTGGAGTCAAGACAAGAGCGGCAAGGCTATCTTATGGATACAAATATGTTTAGCTGCCTAAGTCTTTGGCATTTTGCTTCCCCAGGGTTTGACCGCCTAAACAGTGGAGCACTTTGGGGGCATTTCTTGGCAAAGCTATTCTCCTATGACATAAGGACAAGGAAGCCATAAGAAAATATAGAGCAACGGGCGCGCATAGACCTGTGCTCAAGCAGACGATGTGCGGCTTTCTCGAACCTCACAATAGGAAGCGCACGATTAGTGGGAGAACCCAGCGCGAGCCGAGTGCTCTGCCTGTCATTCGGGAGATTAGGCTGCGGAGGACGCTGGGGTGGCGTAAAATGGATGCGCATCCAGTAATGGACCATCCATGAGAATTTTGTTTGTGGCATCGGAAGGGCTGCCGTTTTCGAAAACTGGCGGCCTTGCAGACGTCGTGGAAGCGCTACCGAAGGCGCTGGTAGCGCAGGGCCACGAAGTCGCGGTCGTGTTGCCGCGCTACCGCGGTACCCAAGCCGCGTCTGTGGTGCTGCCGAGTCTAACGATTCCCATGGGAAGCGCGCGGCTGCGCTTTCCGGCGATTGTGGATGGTGCGCTGGTTGGCGGAGTGCGCTATTTCTTCGTGGATGATGCGGCATACTTTGACCGTGAGGGACTGTACGGAGCCGGCGGAAAAGGTTATCCCGACAACGCGGAGCGCTACGCGGAGTTTTGCCGCGCAGCCATCGAAGTCGCCAAGCAGATTTGGCCGCCCGACGCGTTTCACTGTCACGATTGGCAGACTGCGCTGGTGCCGGTGCTGCTGCGGACGTCGTATAGCGATGATCCGCTGCTAAAGAACACTCCGGTCGTGTTCACCATTCACAACATGGGGTATCACGGGCAATTTCCGAGAGACGTGCTCGACCGCGTGGGAATCCCAGCGACCGTTTTTCATCCCGAGGGACTCGAGTTCTACGGCAGCGTGAACCTGTTGAAGGGCGGATTGGTTTATTCGGATTACTTGACGACGGTGAGCCGGAAATACGCACAAGAGATTCAAACGAGGGAATTTGGGTACGGGCTGGATGGAGTGGCGCGAAAGAGGGCAGACCGCCTGGTGGGAATTCTGAACGGCGTAGATTACGGCGCATGGGATCCGGCCAAAGATCCGCTGATTGCTGCAAATTATTCGGCGAAAGACCTAAGCGGCAAGCAAATATGCAAACGGGATTTGCTGGAGACCTTTGGGCTGCCACAGGAGCATCTGGAGCGCCCGGTTATCGGAATCGTGTCGCGTTTCGCGGACCAGAAAGGGTTTGATTTGATCGCGGAGAAGGCACACGAGCTGATGAAAGAGGATTTGATCTTGGCGGTGTTGGGAACAGGCGACAAGAAATATGAAAGATTGTTTGGGGCCATGGCAGCTACATATACGGGACGCGTGGGATTGAAAATCGCATACGACAATACTCTCGCTCACAAAGTGGAAGCAGGAGCGGATATGTTCCTGATGCCCTCGCGCTACGAGCCGTCGGGCTTGAATCAGATGTACAGCTTGAAATATGGTACGGTGCCGATTGTGAGAGCAACGGGGGGGCTGGACGACAGCATCGAGCCGTTTGACGTCGAGCATGGCACAGGGACCGGATTCAAGTTTAAGGAATATTCCGGAGAAGCGCTCTTGTCCGCGGTGCAGCAGGCGTTGCATCATTACATGGACGAGCGCATCTGGAAGCGTATTCAGTTGAACGGCATGGCGAAGGATTTTTCCTGGAAGGGCCCGGCCCGGGAATACGCGAATTTGTACGAAACGGCGCGAGTGGCACGCGGGTTTGCTCCGTCGGTGCAAAAGGCAGATAAGCTTGAGAAGGCCGATGGGGCGGAAGGTCTAGAGGATAGAGCCGCAGGTTTAATAAAAATAACGGGGCCGGAGAAGGAAGCGAAGAGTCAAGCGACGGGGCGGCGGGCAGTCAAGAAGTCAGCTCGGGCAGCAGGGCAGACATCTCAAGCAGATGTAGAAGCTCCTCAGGGACCGGCAAAGCCGGATCAAGGAAACGACTTCCAGGAGGCGGCAAAGGGCACTCAAGATTCGGGGAAGGACTCTCAAGGTTTGGGTCCAGAGGCCCCTGAAGGATCGGGGCAGACTTCCGGAAACTCGGGGCAAGCTGCTGGGGTTTCGGAGGATCAGCCTCGCCCCTTAGAGAAGGCCCCTCAAGGTTCGGGACAGCCAAGGGAGAAACCAAAAACCTGCTACAACATCTAATTAAACTGGCAAAGGAGAGATAGGCGGCGGGCTCAAGGGCAAGCCGCTGAAAACAAAGGTTATGGCAGACAATTCAATTCCGGCGGTGACCGACGGAAACTTTGAAGCGGAAGTGCTGGCCGCGAGCAATTCCAAGCCAGTGATGGTGGATTTCTGGGCCGAGTGGTGCCGGCCGTGTCACATGCTGGCGCCAACGGTGGCGGAAATCGCCCACGACTACGAGGGCAAATTGAAAGTGATGAAGCTGAACGTGGATGAGGCGATGAATTCCGCGGGACGCTACAACATTCGAGGAATCCCCACGCTGCTCGTGTTCAAGAACGGACAGGTGGTCGAACAGATCGTCGGGGCGGTGCCAAAGGAACAGATTACCAAGGCGCTGGACCGCCACGTAGCGTAAAACCTGGAAAACGTGTAATGAATTGAGGGCGTGCCGAAAAGGCAGTTGCGGCACGTCCTTCGTTTTGTTTGGACGAGTTTCCGAGCAGGTGGATTGCGTGAGGGCTATTTGGAGACGGTGAACTGCAACCTGTGCAGGTCCAGCGACTACCGAAAGGTTTACGAAATGCCGGACCGCAAGTTTTTTCGCGAGGACTATTTCACCATAGTGGAATGCGAAGCGTGCGGGTTGGGATTCGTGAATCCGCGGCCGACGCTCAGGGAAATCCAGAAGTATTACCCGGCGAAGTATTACCAGAACCCTCCGAGGAAAGCCATGAGCGCTACTTGGATCGGAGATTTAGCTCCGAGGCGAGTTTTTTGAAGGCGCTGGAGAACGGTGCGAGACGCAAGCGACTGCTCGACGTGGGCTGCGGGAACGGAGAGTTCCCGCGTTTCATGATCGCGCGGGGTGGATGGGAAGTGGAAGGCGTGGAGGTCGCGGAAGCCTCGCAACCGATTACGGATTTCCGGGTGTACACACAAGAATTCGACAAGATTCCCGTCCGCGAACCTTTCTACGACGCGGTGACGGCATGCGCGGTGATGGAGCACGTGCATGACCCGATGGCATACTTTCGAAAAGCCGCGGAAGTGGTTAAGAAGGACGGTTTGTTCGTCTTCTTGGTGCAGAATCTTGAGAGTGTGGCCTCCAGGTATTTGTTCTGCGAAGACGTGCCGCGGCATCTGTATTTCTTCACGCGCGAAACAATCAAGCAATACCTCGAGAAAACAGGATTCCTGCTGGAGAAGGAAGTCAACGGCCGGAGGATTTACAAGCTGGCGCCCTATAACTGGCTGGGGTTCATGGTGCGGACGCGATTGCTGGGAAAGAAGTACGAGTTTCGAGACGCGCCGATGACCAGCAAGGAGTTCCGAAGCGTACGCAATTTGCGCCCCGGCCTTGTGACCGCGCTGAAGTATGCCGCGTATTCGCAAGCGATGGTGTTGGACGGCATGCTGTGGCCCTTGATTGAGACCGCGCAGATCTGGCGAAAAACGTACGGCATCAGCACGTTCGTAGGGCGGAAATTATAAATGAAGACATCTCGAGGCAGAAACATTGTGCGGTGCCAGTGGGCTCAGAATGAGCTGAACATTCCTTATCACGATGAGGAATGGGGTGTGCCTGTCCATGACGAAAAGATGTGGTTCGAGCTTTTGATTCTGGAAGGTGCGCAGGCGGGATTGAGCTGGGACACGATTTTGCGAAAACGCGCGCGTTACCACGAAGTGTTTGACGGATTCGATCCCGCGAAGGTAGCCGAGTATGACAAAAAGAAAATGCGCGAGCTACTGCGCGACCCGGGAATTATCCGCAACAAACTGAAAATCGCAGCGACGATTGGGAATGCGCAGGCTTTTCTGAAGGTGCAGGAAGAGTTTGGCTCGTTTGACGCTTACGTTTGGCGCTTTGTCGGCGGCCAGCCTAAACAAAACGCGTGGAAGAGCCATAGACGTCTGCCGGCAAAAACGCCTGAATCCGACGCCCTCAGCAAAGACCTTCAGAATCGCGGATTCCGCTTCGTTGGCTCGACGATTTGCTACGCCCTGATGCAAGCCACCGGCATGGTCAACGACCATCTGGTGAGCTGTTTCCGCTACGCCGAAATCGCTGCTCGATAAAATATCTCAGAATTTATTTCATTTTGACGGAGGTACTGGCGGGACACCAACTTTGGTGAATCGCAAATGCCATCCACTGAAAGATTTTGTGAAAACGTCGGTAACGTCTTCGTCAAAGAATTTAGTGGGGTCGGGGGTCTGCCGATACTCTTTGAAATAAGTCACGACGGCCGTGTCTCCAAACAGATCCACGCGCATGTTCTTTTTCTCGATGGTGTATGGGCTTGGGCCGTTGTCGTGCGCCGCAAAATTGTGTTTCACGTTTTGTTGAAACTGCGCTTTGGACAAAGCCTTTTTTCCACCCTCCACCACGCACACCCAGTCGTCAGCGAGCACGCCCATTTTGGATGCATCGTTTTGTTCTTCAAATTGAGCGGTTTCTGACTCGATTTTACGCAGTGCCTGTTCGTCTTGCGGCCTGGATTCTTTCTGGCTTCGGGCGAATGCCAGCATCGCAAACAGGCCGGCAAAGACGACGAAAACGAGAGCTTTTTTCATGGATTCTCCTCTCGCGGGGGTGGGGCATTATAGCATTAGGACTCGGCGCGGAAGCGAGATTGTCACGTTACAGCGCGGCCGTTGGCTTGCGTTGAGGGCAGGGCTTGCTTACGATAAGAAGTCGTTGTTTCGTTGTGAAATCCAAAGAAGTTAAGGGGAAGTGAGCAATACCGCGCGGAAGTGTGGATAGGGAAGGGGCCTGCATGAAATCTGTTGTCGTGGTGGGCGCGCAATGGGGTGACGAAGGCAAGGGCAAAGTCGTCGACTATCTTTCAGGCTCGTTTGATTATATTGCGCGCGTCGCCGGGGGGCACAACGCGGGCCACACGGTCATCATTGGAAAAGAACGGTTCGTCCTGCAGCTCATTCCGTGCGGGATTCTGCGGCCTAAGCAGCACGCGGTGATTGGCACAGGCGTAGTTGTGGATCCCGCGGCGCTGGTGGCGGAGATTGAAACTCTTTCCAAAGCGGGCGTGGACGTATTCGGCCGGCTCCATGTCAGCAACCGCGCGCACCTGATTTTTCCCTATCATCGCGAACTGGACAAAGCGGCAGAAATTGCGCGCGGCGCCAACAAAATAGGCACAACTTCGCGCGGAATTGGGCCGGCCTACGAAGACAAAATGGCGCGTCGTGGTCTGCGCATGTGCGATTTGCTCGAACCCGAGTTGTTTCGTAAGAAGGCTGCTCACGTCGTAGCGGAGAAGAACCGCCTGGCG
>Ga0075436_100001994_pt1 | contig 14094 bp, 12 predicted proteins | sample RhiMethybrSRZTD5_FD_75303 | JGI IMG/M metagenome (GOLD analysis project Ga0075436, IMG submission 75303) | Populus rhizosphere microbial communities from Tennessee, USA - Rhizosphere MetaG P. TD hybrid SRZTD5 | ecosystem: Host-associated > Plants > Roots > Rhizosphere > Soil | place: USA...
GAGCATAGTCGCCAGGAAGGCCCGCCAGTTCCTGATCGAAGCCTTGAAAGCACAGGCTGAATCCAAGCGATTGCGCGTACTCCACAAAAAGTTCGCGTAAGAAGGCGATCTGCGAAACCGATTCCGCCTGGCAAATTTCGAAACCGCCGACCGCCGTCGACGGGGCAAGGCGTTGGTCGATTGCGGGTCGGACGGTGGTTTCCGAAATCCGTGACATTGCGTTCCCTATGTCCAAACTATGTTGCACCGCTGATTAGTGGTTTTGCAACTCGCTCTCCGGGCTGCTCCAAACTCTCACTTGCTATTCCTAAGGCCCGTCACTTGATGTACGGTGCCGCTGTTGTGAACGCAGAAAGCCGCTGCCGACGCGCTTGCGAACACGGTACCCCGCACCATCGTTATCTTGTGAGGTCGCAAGAAAGATGGTTCCATGAGGTTGAAGGGAAGGCGATACCTCGCGTGACATTCGGTGGGCTTATGCTGCGACTCGATTACATCTCTTGCGCTCTGACTATGGTCTCCACGCTTATGGTAGGCAGGAAGTTGTGGCAAGGATGGATAATCGCCGGGGCAAACAGCGCGATCCTCTGCTTCATAGGGTTTCGCACGGCACAGTTTGGTTTTATTCCAGCCAATCTGTTTTGCATTGCACTGTATTCCTATAACCTGCGCTCCTGGCGAGAATAATTCGGATTTAGCGGAGATGGCCTCAGTGTAGATGGCCTCCGCACCTTTGGGTGTGCAATTCCGCAGCCCAGGCCACGCTGATCATGCCTGCCTCTACAGTCTGCGATGCAACTGCCGATTGCACTCCTGTAATGGACAATGTCCTGTAATGGACAATGAGAGAACCTGCACATCGAAGACTGCTGCTAGTGCTGAGCGCAGCCATTCTGCTGAGCGGCTGCGGCAATGACAAGACTCTTCCTCCGGTAGGATTCGTCAACCGAACGCAGCACACAGACGAGCAGCTACAGACATTGTGGAAATCCGCTCAACAGGAACTGAGCCAGCAAATTGACTTAAACCCCGTGCAGCGGGTCTTGTCCAATGCTTCGCCAGAACTGTTGCCCGGCGACCCGCGAGTCTGGAGCATCTCGCCTCACCAGCTAATCGTATCCTCGCAGCCGGACGCCTCTTCCGCCCAGCTCTTAGCGGCCACCGGTCTGCAGCGTCCAGATCCCACGGGCCTGATCGCTTGCCCACAGCCTTGCAATGTGCACTATGCTCCAGCGTATTCGCTCTACTCGCCGCCGGTAAGCCGATATGCCGCATCGTGGGAAGTTTCCGGCAACAACTTTGATTTCATGGTCCAGTATGAGTTTGAGAACCAGATATTGAAGGCTCTGGGATACGACATGAGCTGGCGTTGAGGCGGAGTCTATCCCCTTACGCCGCTGAAGTGAACTGGAAGCCAGGCAGCTAAGACCTACCTTATAAGACCTGCCTTATTCGTACGCCAGCGCGTCGATGGGATCTTTCTGCGCAGCTTTGAAGGCGGGATAAATCGCCCCCGCAATCGCGCCCACAATCGCAATGATGGTTGCGCGCAACACCCACCCGGAAGTGATGTCCACCGGCATGGTGGTTCGTTCCCGGATCGCCGCACTCGCAGCAAAGCTGATAATAATCCCGCTGATTATTCCCGCGATGGCGAGCACCGTGGTCTCTCGCAAGATCACATTCACGATGTAGATTTTCGAAGCCCCCAGCGATTTCAAGATTCCAATTTCACGCGTTCGCTCCATCACCGCCGCGTACATTGCCTGAAAGATCACGATGAATCCGATCGTCACTGAAATCCCAATCACAATGTGCAGGAACGTGGGCAGCATCGGGTACTTGTCAGGCGTGAAAGTAGAAAGATACTCGCTCATCGACTGCACCACGTAACTGGACATGCCGTGTACGTTCTTGATCTCATCCAGTACGGCGGTAATATTCGCCGAGTTGTCAGCTTTTATGTAGAGGGCGGATGCCATACCTGGCCTGCCGCTGAGCTGTTGTAATGTCGCAAGCGGCACGAACAGGCGTGCTCCCTTGCCGTGGCCGACGATGCCTGCCACACGGAATGTGTGATCAAACAATTGGACAGGGTCGCCGATTTTAACGTGCTTACCATTCGTGTAAATGTTGTCGACCAGAATGTCATCTGCCTCTTGTAACGGTCCGCCTTTCAAGTAAACAAAGGGCCGGAGCGCATCGAACGACTTCAAATCGACGCCCCACAGGGTTTGCAGGGTCCCCGCAGCCGAGACTTTCAAAATAACCGGCGAGACGACCGCCACGTGCGGCAGCTTCAAAAGAATGTCGGCAATCTTCACTGGAATAGCGGCGTCACTCAGGGTAATGATGTTCGATGAACCCGGCGCCAGCACAATCACGTCTGCCCCAATGCCTTCCTGGCGTGAACGCGAATCGTGGAGCATCCCCAGCGCAAAGCCCACGATCAGCAGGATCAGGGTTACTTCGAGGGCGATCGCAAGAACGCTGATCCCCGACCGTACCGGCCGGTGCGCAAGGTTCGAAACGATCATCTTGTTCATCATGAAAGCCAGCTCTGGCCGTCAGCTCTTACTTTCCAGCGCGCGGCAAGATTCGCCACTGTGCAATATGCGATTTGAATTCTACTGAATTCCACCGTTGGTGCTTGCCTGCCGGTGGTCCAAGTGGATGATCTGTGCTCCCGGTGGCTGCTCAAGCACGAACTTGTCGTTACCGAGGGGCTGGTTCATCTCGAGCTTCACAATACCCAACGTAATGTCGTATTCCTCCTCCGGCCGTTTGATCTCGATCCGGGATGGGAATAGGACCTCGTTGTAGTCCTTGTAATTCGAGTAGCGCGCGTCTGTCACCACGTTGCCTTTTTCGTCATAGATGAGCTGCCGCTCCGGAAGCAGGTCAACCCGGTTGAATACAATCTTGCGCGAAAGCCAGCTGTCTGACCCGTTACCGTGGACCACGTCGATTACATAGTCAGCTTGCTCATACTGGCGGCCTTTCGGCCCCGGCACCGGCTCGGTCCCGTTTTCGAGCACAGCCGTCTCATTCTGCGGATCAATCTCCCGCATCAGGAGCGCGTCGTAAATAATCTGCGGGCGCAGGTTCTCGAGCGGCTGCTGCGGATTCGGAGTCATAAAGTCGTTTCTGCCCACGACGAAGCGGTTTTTCGGAGGAATCCAAACCTTGAATTCCTGCCCATCGCTCACCATGTCAAAGGCGCGATTGCGCACAATCGGAAGCAGCCCAATCATGCGCAGCATGGCTGGCTTGCGCGCCAGCACATATCCACGGATCTCTTTGTATTCGGTGATCTTGCCCTTTTTCTCGCCGCCAACCGCGGTATCAATGTCGACGGTGGCCTGCATGGTCTGGATTTTTGCGGCTGCAGAATTGATGTACGAGACCAGCTCCGCCTTGGTGGCCGATTTTAACGCGGCCGGGCTCATACTCTGCTCAACTTTACGGGTGCGAAACAGGCAACCGCTTAATAGCAGGGCCGGGACCAGGACGAGTAAAGCAGAAGGTCTAGACGTTAATGGCATGCTGGTGGTGATTGGATGTCCCTCTAGTATAAAGGACTCGCCTATAAAGGACTCTCGTGAACCTTGGTACTAGCGCTGATGGGCGACCACTCGCCGTAAGGCTGCCACATTCCGATTGTGCTCTTCGAGGGTGGTGGCAAACCGGTGGTGGCCATTTCCGTCGCTGACGAAGTAGTAAAACCTGGTTTGCGCAGGATTCATGGCAGCGAGCAGGGAACTCCTCCCGGGATTGGCTATTGGGCCCGGGGGCAGACCCGCATGACGATAAGTGTTGTACGCGGAATCAAATTGCATGTCGTTATGATGCAAAGCGCCGCCGTAAGTTCCACGAAGCAGCTCTGCATAAATCACACAGGGATCGGCTTGCAGAGGAACGTGGCTGGCCAGCCGGTTCATATAAACGCTCGCCACCTGCGGCCGCTCTGCGGCAACCGCGGTTTCCTTCTCGATGACTGAAGCCAGGGTCACGATTCTCGCCACGTCAGGGTCGTGGGCTCCCGCACCTGGTGGCCCGTGCGACAAGCTGATCTGCGCCGCCACTTGCCGGAACTGCTTCACCATCTCCGCGGCCATATCGTGCATGCTTTGCGTGCGGGTGAATTCATACGTATTGGGGAAGAGATAGCCCTCGAGCGAGGTCGCCTGCGGGGCAAGATCAGAGATCAGCGCGGTGTCACTGGTGGCCACTTTCAAAAAATCCTGCGCGGGACCGAGTCCGGCGCTTTCTAGCGCCTTAGCGATATCGAAAATGTTGAAGCCTTCAGGGATTACGACGGTGTGTACGTAGACATCGCCGCGGGCCAGGCGAGCGTGTGCATCGATCACATTCGCACTGTGTTCGAATAAGTATTCGCCCGCCTTGAGCGAAGGCCGGCGATGCAGCGCATGCCAAAGGACGAACGCATTCCGGCTGCGAATCACGCCTGCTGCCTTCAGTTCTCGCGCGATGCGCCGGGTCGAGTATCCCGGACGCAGCATGACAAACTTCTGCCCGTCCGGAGAAACCGGCACTAGCAGACCGAATGCCAGCCATGCTGCAGCGGCCAACAGCAGAATGAACGCGAATGCCAGCAATTTTCGCACTGTAAATAGTCTAGAGGATGCGGGAGTAGAAGGCGTGTTTACGGAAGGGCAAGCCCTATCGGATGGGTTGCGCCGTCTGGAGTGGAACTGAATTCAATCTACGCTGGTGTTGAAGCCGTTTGGCTCATGGCTTTCCACGCGTCGAACCCTCCCGTAAGGTTCGCGATATCGCGAAAGCCCGCACGGCGCAGAATGCTGGTTGCGATCGAGCTGCGGTAGCCGCCCTTGCAGTGGACCACCAGCAGTTTGTCGCGATCCAGCTCCCCGACGCGCTTTTCTAACTGTCCCAAAGGAATTCGGACCGACTTCTGCATTGCGCCGGCTTCGACCTCGCCAGCTTCACGGACATCGAGTACCTGAATGTGATCTTTTTCCTTCCCTAGCAGCTCTGAAAATTCCTGCACCGAGACTTGCGGAATGTAATCCAGCTCATAGCCGCCCGCAATCCAGCCGGTAATACCGTCTTCGAGGTACGCATGCACATTCTCAATACCTACTCGGGCCAGCCTCATCTGCGATTCGCGCAGATGGTCCGAGTCTTCTCCGACCAGAATGATTTGCTTCTCCAGCCCCAGAATCCGCGCGGCCCACGACGCATACTGCCCCGAAAGTCCGATATGAATCGATCCCGGCACATGGGCCACCGCAAACTGCATCGCAGGACGCGTGTCGAGCACAATAGCGCCCTCTGCTTGCAGTCGAAAAACCTCTGGCGCTCGCACCGGAACCGGCGGCGGGATTTGGTCGAGCGCGCCGGCGCCCTGGCGGTTCATTTCGACATCGTGGCCGAAATACTCGGGCCGAGGCGGAAGACCATCGGTCAACAGTCGGACGAACTCTTCGCAGCTGCCCGCCTGAAGCGCATAATTACTCACCCGTTCCTTGCCGATGGTGGACGACCGTTCAGTACTCATCTGTCGGCCGCACAGCGACCCGGCCCCATGCGCGGGGAAAATTTCCGTCTCATCAGGAAGTTTCATCACCTTGTCATGCAGGCTGTTATAAAGCATGGCGGCAAGCTGTTGCGGAGTGTGATCGCCGGAAAGATCCGGGCGCCCCACATCTCCCACAAAAAGCGTGTCCCCGGTGAAGAGCGCCTTTGGCTTCGCCGACTCACTCAAGTCGGTCATCGCGATGCAGATGCTCTCGGTGGTGTGGCCGGGAGTGGAGAGAAAGTCGAAGCGACATCTGCCGAACTGGATCGAGTCGCCGTCTTTGACCGCCGTGTGAGGAAAGACCGCGCCGGAGCCAGCCCCGAGATAGATGCGCGCCCCAGTACGCTCCGCAAGCTCGTGATGTCCGGAGACGAAATCGGCGTGCAGGTGGGTCTCAACAATGTGTTCGATCTTCAGGCCCTTCTGGCTGGCGGCTTCAATGTAGATATCTACGTCGCGCTGTGGATCAATAATCGCCGCCACGCCTTCAGAACTGACCAGATAGGAAGCGTGAGCCAGACACCCAAGGAAGAAGTGATCTACCAAAACCGAAGCCATAGATTTGCCCCGCCGTAGTGTAATTCATGCCTTCGGCGAATGCGGAGGAAATCTGGTTTGTAGGGAAAATCTGATTGTTGACGCAGCGACGTTTTCGAAGCAGAGGCTCTTGGCAGTTTCGACTCGAGGCGAGTGCAGGTACTCAGGTCGGAAGCCGCGAACCTACGAGCATTCGCGGTTTCCGCCCAAGCGAAACAAAAGTTAGTCCTTCTTTGGTTCAGCCTTTTTCTCGGCAGCCTTCTTCGCTGCCTCTGCCGTCCACGGCGGAACGATCCCGTTTACGCGCGCATAAGCCACGGACTGGCCGAGATGTTCGTGAGCGTCCGCCACCAGGATGTACACCACATCGCCGGCGTTCGCCTGCGGGCCCAATTTCGGCAGCAGCTTTGCGAAATCAGCGTTGGTCATCCCGTTGATCGTGTTCTGCGCAAAATCCCATGACCGGTTCAGCTCGTCAACAATGCGGGCCCGGTCAGTGGTGGATTTTTCAAATCCCTTTGCCGGGAAATCCGAGGGTGGTGTGGCTCCCATCAGGGCAAGTATCTGATATCGTTCACCCGCCACATGCAGAAGGACCTCAGCAAACGAACGCGAGTCTGCCGAAGGCCGCCACGTGAGCTTGTCGGTTGGGACCGTATTGGCCAGATCGACAAACTTTTTCTGGACTATCTGAAGATCCTGCAACGACTGCGCCTTCATGTCATAACTGGGAGCAGTGCGGTCCGCAGCGGCAGCCGCCTGCGAATCGTTGGCCGATGCACTCATCGCCCCCGCGAACAAACCAATCAGCATCACGGGCAAAAACAATCGTTTCATTTTGGTCCTCCTGTGAAGAAACTGCCTCTGAAGAAACTGGGCTAAATCGTCCTGAACTGCTGGGAATCATTTTTCGAACTCGGATTGCTTTCTGTAAGGTGCTGCTTTCGCTTTTGCCAATCTGAGCTTCGAAACACGTGCGGCCCAACTTCGATCAACCGCGGTATCATCTCGAAAATCGATACTGCGCTCCACTTCGCACCCTGGCGCGTGCGGAATCCTCGGCGGTTAATTTCATCGGCGATGCGAGCGTAGGATCCTTCCTGAACGATCAGTTCCATCAGCTGAATCAGGATTTCCCGCTCCGCCGGATTGGTTTCCAGCCGTTGCGTGTCCGGCGCGATGTGAAGTCCGAAGGGGACATCGGATGGCAGCCCGGACTCCGGATTCTCGACCTCGCGTTCCCACTCGATTGCCACCAGCTTCCAACCTTTTTCGGTGTGCTCTTTGAGCTTCTCTGCTTCGAGTGGGCCAGAGACGGCCTGACGCATGCGCTCCGTTTTCTTCATTTCGCGACACCTGGGGCCTAGAGTCTGGCTACCTCAAGAGCATACGGATTTCCAGAGGAGGCAAAGGAAGGTGCTTTATCTGCAACGCCTCAGGGCTTCAAGAGGACCGGAACTGTCCGCTTGTGGACTGTGGTGTCCGCGAACAGACAGCATGGGATGCAAAGAAAGGCGGGCGTACTGCCCGCCTTCGTGGATCGTGCCGCTTTACTGGGTGATGCGGCGCGCAATCAGGTTGAACGAACTTCCGGTCCAGAACAGAAGACCACGCACGCGAACCACACTGCCATTGCTGACAGTCCCGAAGCGATTGTCGGTTTTCGGCTGTTGGAACACATGGACGGTTGTTTGTCCGGAAAGCAGAGCGACGTACGACGATGCTGGAAGGGTCAGATCGAATGTTGCTGCTCCTCCCGAACCGGCAACGAAGTTCGATACCGTCCCAGTCATCGCCTGCTGTTGCAGCTTGACTTTGTCGGCAACGATCGTTCCTGCCGCGGCCGGTACCGCCCCGGCGCTTTCGACTTCCGCCCGCTGTCCGGCCTTAACGGTCGTTCCACTGAAGGGGAAGTTCGGAGTTCCAGGGATTCCGCCCAGGCCACTGGTGTCGATATTTCCCAAATCCACCTTGTAGCTTGCGCCGCCCACGTTGGCTGTGAAGCTGGCGCCGACTTTGGTGGAGTCCATCCCGCTACCCACCCCGTCCTGACCAACCACCGTGAGTGATGCAGCGGGATTGCCCGAGACGGCGGTCACCAAGCCTTCCAGTTCAGCGCCGTTCTGGTTTTCAAGACCTTCGACTTCCGACGCCAGCAGTGTGTTGTCGGCCTGGGTCGTCCCTTCAACCTTTACGATCTGGTTGAGAGTGCTGCTGACGTTGGTGAGGCCGTCACTGAACTGCGTATTGGTGTCGGTGGCGAATGTCAGTTGAGCGCCGCTCTGTCCAACATTCATGGTGAAGTTATTGCCGGAAACGTTTGTGACCAGGCCGGTGACATCTTCGAGTTCCCCGTCATTATCCTGCTGATCTGCAACTGCTACCGCTTTCGTGCTGAACGTAAACGAAGATGCCGAGAAGTTGAAGCCGGTGATGTTCCCTGAAGCGTCGGTAGCGATGGAGTTCGCTACGTTCAAGTCAATACTGACTACCGCGGGCGAGGAGCCAATGGTTATTGCCGGGCTGAAAGTAAGCGTGACCGTCTGACTAGCGCTGCCCTCAAGGGTGTGAGCCACGCTTGCGTTGTCGAGAAACACGATCTCCGGGTTTGAAATCGTTAATGTCGCCCCGGTATACGTCCCCTGAGGCGCCGAAAGGATGGCCAGTGGTTCACTCTTGGCCGACATATGGCTAATCTCCAAGCGGTTCGAGCCAAGAGTTACCTGCGCAGTTCCGCCGCCCGATATCGCAAAAGTCATTGGGCTGGCGATAGTGACCTCAAATGAAATCACGCGATCAACCGCTGCATCGCCGATTCTTAGCTGGGTTGTAGTTTTGCCGGCGATTGGCGGCTGAGTTGGGGTTGCTGAGCTGCCACCACCACATCCGATGATTGCGAGCAGCAGGACGAGCGTTGCGAGTAAGATCCCGGCACGACGCCGGGGAAACCACCACACAGAAGTCCAAGGCATGAGTTTCTCCTAATCTGCATCGAGTTGTTAGCTTCGATAGAACCGGTGGCTTCTGGTGGCTTTCGGGCGGTTACCAGCCAAGATCGCAACAGACGTCGCGGAATGCAGTGATCGTCATCACCGTGCTTTGTGATTCTGATCAACTGATTCGGATCAGCTAATGATGAGAGAGGCAGTTCCGGGATTGCCGACCACCATGGGCGAGCGAAAGTAGTCTCGGTTACGCTCCGCCGATCAGCCGGGCGGCTCCGCCGGGTACACCGTCTTGATAGATCACGGCAACCCTCTTGCGTTCTTTGCAAACGTGGGAACTTCGCACCAATAATTGACGCTAACAGCAGTCATCGAACTAGAATAAGCACAGCTGCGGGTGGCCTTTTATGCGACCGTACTTCGCGCTCGCCTTCTTGTCTGTTGCTCTGGTCTCGTCTTCCCCTGCAAAGAGCAAGCCGAAAAACATGAGCGTCCGGATGATGCCACTAGAAAGTTGCGATGCCTGGTTCTATGTAGAGCAGGAGCCAAATCCGTTCTTAATGAATGTGGTCGAATTCAAGGAAAAAGGGGTCGTCAAGTTCCGCAGCGATACGCAGACAGTCGAAAACTACCCCGATGAGATTACCCTGCGAATCGAATATCGAGTAGACGCTGCCTTCTCTAAGCCTACCCTCTCCACCAAGCCGCCGAAGGCTTGCGACCCCGATTGACCCCGGTCGCGTAAGGTTCAAAGCCACGTGGAGCAATACTTCACGAACCCTAGCCGCAGATGGAACTGTTCTCCAGCAGCAAGATGTTGGACCGGAGTCTTTTTGTGAACTGAAGTGTTCAGATTTGTGGGTCTACAAGCTGCGAATCGAGTCCAAGGATGTGCCGCTGACAGACAACCTAGTCATCTTGATTGACTCTCCAGACGGCAGACACTTTGCAAAACTCGCGGGCGGATTAGGACCGCTTGAGCATGCCGTGAATCCCATCATTCCTTGATGTCATTTGCTACGAACACGCGACTGCACCACTGACTCTCTCACTGCACAGTCTCCGGGTCCGACGAGCCATCGGACCATTTGGGGACCACGACCATAAATATGGTTGCCCGTTCCTGAGGGTCTGCCGCCGCTATGACCGGCGAGCCGGGCAGATCGGCTCCCCAACTTTTCGCTGCGTCGCCCGGAACGAAAAACATCAGATGTGGATGCCAGCTCTTGCCGCGGTCGTTCAAATACTGCTGCTTCGACAGCATGAAGCACATCGCGCCCGGCTCCAGCGCGGGCAGTTCCTTTTTGTCCAGCGCCGTTGCAATTGCTGCGACGATCTCCGGCTTCGATTTTCCTGCCAGCACAAGTTTGGTCTTCATCAGGAAGATGGGCAGAAAGGTCTTTGCGGCTGGCGGATTGAAGCAATGGGGTGCGCGCACTTTGGGATTCCAGAACTCCGGTTCGTCGGTGGCGGCGCCCCAGGATCGTTCTACTACGCAGAGAAAGCCATTCGTGCCTTTCACTGCCGTCGTGTATCCCTGCGGCCCCAGCACCATCACTTCGGCTGAGTCCGAGATAGACGCCGGAGCAGCGCTGCGGGCCATCGCAATTTCAGAATTCACATCAGGAATCAGATACTGGTCGAGAGGAGCCATGGCGGGATACGAAGCCTTCTCGGCCTGCGCCTGACAGATTGCGCCTGGTCGCGCCACCAGCACTAAGAATCCTAAAGCCAGGAAAGTGAGCGTGTTTTTCTGCATTGAACTCTCTCGCGGGGCGAGTGGCCCATTACGCTTGCGCGGGTAGCCTATCGATAAGAGAACTACTCCGACTGAGGGTGCCCCATCTTTGCGTTGTTTTGCAAGGAGGAATATCTAAGCTTTGTTGTTTGGGATCGAATCTGTAAAGTGAGCGCTCTGCCCCGATCTTTGAAAGGGCGCGGCTTTAAGCCGCGCCGCTTTCGTTTGTCTTGAGTATGGGCTTTAGCCCCTGAAGCGACGACGCCATTCCCTCAGCGGTTGCCTTTAATCGCCTTGTCATTCCGAACCCTCGCGCTTGCGAGAGGGTGAGGAACCCGCTTGTCGTCTGGGACAAGCAGGTTCCTCGTCGCCACGCAAGCTTGGCTCCTCGGAATGACATTGCATTTTGAGTCGTTGATCATGCCACGCCTTGCGCGCGGGCAGCATCGAGCACCAGGAACGGGAAGCGTCCGTTGCCCGCGATGAGACCGAGTTTGGAATTTAGAGCCACTTGTTCAATGGCCAGGCATAATCAGGACGGCATAGTTTCCGGTTTGTCGACCAACCGCGCCGAATGCCCGGCTCGGCTACGAGAAAACAACAGCGAAACCCTTATTGCCCAATGCGCGACCCGTCTGTCAAACAGAAAAGGCTTGCTTGAACCGGTTGATGAAAGGGTCGGGTTTAAGCGGCGCATAGAAAGCGTACAATTCTCCGCGCATGCGAAACCACGAAAAACAGAGTCTTTAAGTTGTTTTAAATGGATGCTCCAGATGGGCAAATCCAACTCGCTGCCGCCCGCCGGTCACTACGATGCTAACTACGGGAATTTTCAAACGGAACTTTACGCACAAATACGTCACGAAGCTTTTGGCGAGGATATTGGACAGAACAGTTGGCTTACCTCAGCGGAGCAGGACAGGTTTTTGGAGTGGCTCGACCTTTCCCCAGGAAAAGCGCTGCTTGATGTCGCTTGTGGAGCAGGGGGCCCCGCGCTGCGAATCGCCGCTAGCACCGGTTGTTCGGTCGTCGGGATTGACGTTCACGATCGGGCGGTTACGACGGCTAACTCACTAGCAGCCCAGCGTGGCTTGGCCGAACGCGCCGAATTTCGGTCTACGGATGCTTCCAAGCCATTGCCATTTTCTAACGCCACCTTCGACGCCATTACCTGTATTGACGCCATCAACCACTTTTCTGACCGGTCATGTGTCATTGGGGAGTGGGCCCGGTTGCTGAAGGTGGGCGGCCGACTGCTGTTCACCGATCCCATCACTGTGACCGGAGCCTTAACCAATGCAGAAATCGCCACTCGCAGTTCGGCCGGTTTCTATCTGTTCGTTCCCGGTGGCTATAACGAGCGCGTTCTCGCGAAGTGCGGATTGCAATTGCTGATATGCGAAGACGCAACTGCGAACATGGCGAAAGTCGCCGAGGCGAGACGCGCCGCCCGCGAATCGAGAAGTGCCGCCCTTCGTGAAATCGAAGGCGATCAAGCATATGACGGCCAGCAGGAGTTCCTTGCTGTCGCGGCTCGTGTCGCTAGAGAGGGCCGCCTTTCTCGCTTCCTCTATGTTTCGAAGAAGTCGAACTGAATATCAAGACTCCGTCGAAGACGTCGGAGGATGCCATGGACTCGCATGAAAGTGCAGATCTGCCGACGGCCGACCTAAGCGATGTCGGACTGAGAGCCAGACAGCGAGTCGCATACCGGCTGCTTCCTTTCGTATTTCTCCTTTACATCGTCAACTACATCGACCGCGTTAACGTGTCGTTCGCCAACCTTGGGATGAGTGCAGATTTAGGCTTCAGCGACCGCGTCTACGGTTTAGGCGTTGGGGTGTTCTACATAACCTACGTCCTGTTCGAGATTCCTGGAGCCATTATCGTCGAACGCTGGAGCGCAAGAAAGTGGATTGCCCGAATTATGATTTCGTGGGGAATGGTCACGATTCTGACTGGTTTTGTGCACACTGCGACACAATTCTATGTCGCCCGTTTCTTTTTGGGAGCTGCGGAATCCAGTTTTTTCCCCGGCCTGATCGTCTATTTGACACACTGGTTTGGCTCGCGCGACCGCAGCCGAGCCATCGCTTGCTTATATGCAGCTAATCCCGCCGCTGCTTTGATCGGCTCGCCGGTGGCAGGCTGGCTCCTCGGGGTACATTGGCAGTCGCTCGCTGGCTGGCACTGGCTCTTTATTCTGGAGGGGATTCCTGCCATCGTCGTGGGAATCATTACTTACTTCTACATGACCGACCGGCCGATGCAGGCATCTTGGCTTCCTCAGGACGAACGTGACTGGCTCGTCAACGAATTGCAAGTTGAGCTACAGGCAAAAAAGAAGATTCGAAACTACACAATCATGGAAGCGTTCTGCGATCTGAGGATTCTACGATTGATTTTCGCGTACTTCCTGGCTCTCACGGGATTTCTCGGAACCGTCTACTGGATCCCCACCTTCTTGAAGCGCCTTTCGGGATTTTCTAGCCAGGCGGTAACTTCAGTGCTGCTGATTCCCGCTCTGATGGGAATCGCTGGCATGCTCATCAACGGTTGGCACTCCGATAAGACCGCCGAGCGGCACTGGCACAGCGCGATTCCGCTACTCGTCGCGGGATTGATGTTCGGGCTCTTGAGCGCCTTCCGTCACGAAGTCACCTTGGCGATTGCGTTTTTGCTTTTGGGCAGCGGTTTCGCGTATGCCTACTTACCCACGCTTTGGGCGATACCGACAATGATGCTGAGTGAAGCAGCAGCGGCCGCCACTTTCGGACTGATCAATTCAATCGGGCAGCTCGGCGGCTTTGCCGGAAATTACGCGATTGGGTTTCTCAATGATCGAACGCATTCCCTTGCAGCCGCCTTTGCGTTCATAGCGCTCGTCTATGTTGCGGCGGGAACTTTGCTACTCAGTCTAAGAGTTCGCGACCCCATTGGTGTCTGGCAGAGACCCGCCTAGCTCGAAAACTGCCCCTGGGTGACCCGGTCGGAAAGCGCGGATTGATCTTTAATTCAGTGCGTCCCGGATGACGGGCTAACCGGAAGTTAACCGTGAGCGTCACTATCAAACCAATGCGCACTCACTTAATTACTCCCCGCTCACTCGCCTCAATAAACCGGATCAGCATTTCCACATCTTCGCCGCGGACCGGCTCTGACTTTAACTTTTCGAGCGCTTGCGAGGTGTTCAGCTTCGACGCCAGCAGAAGTTTATACGCGTGGTGAATCTTGCGGATGCGGTCTTTGGTGAAACCGCGGCGCTCGAGGCCGGTGGCGTTGAGTCCGTAGGCGTGGGTGTCGCGGGCGGC
>Ga0075436_100001995_pt1 | contig 14089 bp, 12 predicted proteins | sample RhiMethybrSRZTD5_FD_75303 | JGI IMG/M metagenome (GOLD analysis project Ga0075436, IMG submission 75303) | Populus rhizosphere microbial communities from Tennessee, USA - Rhizosphere MetaG P. TD hybrid SRZTD5 | ecosystem: Host-associated > Plants > Roots > Rhizosphere > Soil | place: USA...
GTCGCCGCGGCGCACATCCACGTCGGCTTCGAGGTGATGCTCTACATCCTGGCGGGCCGCGTGCGCCACGAGTACGGCGACGGGCTGAAGCAGGTCGTCGAGAACGGCGCCGGCGACTTCATCTTCATCGAGCCCGGCGTGCCGCACGAAGTGTTCAACGTCAGCGACACCGAGCCGGTCGTCGCCGTCGTCGCGCGCTCGGACGCGAGCGAGTGGCAGAACATCGTGCCGTACGCGCGCCGCTGATCGCGATCCTTTCCATACGGTCGCCGCACATCCGATCGTGTCAACGACGGCGCCGGCGATTCGGGCGCTTTTCGATTTGTTTGTGGTGTCCGGCTTTAGCCGGACCTCGCGGTCCGCCTGAAGGCGGACACTACGACGATCGCCAAACGGGTGGCGTTTCGGCCGTCGGCTACGACCAAACTGAAAATGCCATATACCCTATACGTCGTGAGCGTCCTGATTGTGACCGGCGGCGGCCGCGGCATCGGCGCGGAGACGGCGCGCCTCGCGGCCGGGCGCGGCTATGCGGTGTGCGTGAACTACCGGCGCGACCGGACGTCGGCGGAATCGGTCGTCGGCGACATCGAACGCGAAGGCGGACGAGCGATCGCGGTTGGCGCCGATGTGTCGTCGGAAGCCGACGTGATGCGGCTCTTCGAGACCGTCGATCGTCAGCTCGGCGCCGTCACGGCGCTCGCGAACAACGCCGGCGTGCTCGAGGCGCAGACCCGTGTCGAGCAGATCGATGCCGCGCGGCTCGCGCGCATCTTCGCGACCAACGTCACCGGCGCGTTCCTGTGCGCGCGCGAGGCGGTGAAGCGGATGTCGACGCGGCGCGGCGGATCGGGCGGCGCCATCGTGAACGTCTCGTCGCGCGCCGCGCAGCTCGGCGCGCCGGGCGAGTACGTCGACTACGCCGCGTCGAAGGCGGCCCTCGACGCGCTGACGATCGGCCTCGCACGCGAAGTCGCCGGCGAGGGCATCCGCGTCAACGGCGTCCGCGCCGGCGTCGTCTACACCGACATCCACGCGAGCGGCGGCGAGCCGGGCCGCGTCGATCGCATCGCGCCCACCGTGCCGATGCAGCGCGGCGGCCACCCCGTCGAAGTGGCGCGCGCGATTCTCTGGCTGCTGTCGGACGAGGCGTCCTACACGACGGGCAGCTTCATCGACGTGGCGGGTGGACGATAATCGGAACAGTTGGTGAATTGGCGAGTTGGTGAATTGGCGAGTCACTGACTCACCAACTCACCAACTCACCAACTCACCAATTCACGAACTCTCGAGTTCACCGACTGTAAATGAACTCGTGCCCGACCGGGGCGTCCGCCGGATACCAGGCGACGACCGGCGGGACGGCGTCCGACGCCACCTCGCCGAACTGCACCTGCCGATCCGGCCGCAGTCCGTTCGGACGCGGCACGCGCACCGTCATCCCGAAGTAGTACGTGCGGCTGCGATCGCGGTTGCGGACGCGGACGACGTTCGCGGCCGCCGCCGGATCGACGACGTCGAAGGCGTACGTGCCGGCCGGCAGCGTCACGCCGGGCAGCGCGAACGATCGCGCGAACGTGAGGTACGTGAGGTGGCTGCCGTTGGACCACGCGTTGGCGGCGACGGCGCCCCAGAAGAACGCCATCGCGAGCGCGCCGACGGTGACGAGCGAAGTGCGTGCGATCATCGGACCCTCCTTCCTGCTGGTTGAACTCAGATGACGACCGATTGCGCGCTGTGCCGGATCGCGCGGATCACCGACGCGTCGGCGAACCGGCCGCCCGCGGCGAATCCGTGCTCGGCGTCTTCGGCGGAGTCGTAGATGTCGAAGACCGTCGCGAGCTTCGTGATCGTCAGCAGGCACTGATTCCGGCCCGTGACGCGTACCAGCTTCAGCTCGCCGCCGTGCCGCCACGCCGACACGTACGCCTGCGCGATCGCGCCCAGCCCGCAGCTGTCGATGTACGGGACGGCCCCGAGGTCGAGGATCAGGCGCGTCCAGCCCGCCTTCAGCAGGCGGCGCACCGCGAATGTGAACTGCTCCTCGGTTTCGACCGTGAGCCGGCCGTGCGGCTCGATGACAACGACGTCCCGGCGGATGTGCTCGTCGATCCTCATGGCCGTTCTCCTCGTGCGCTGGTTGCGTCGGTAGAGACGGACCGTGTCAGACGGATTCCGACAAAGACACGGCGGATGGGAATCGGCGCGGCGGGTCCGTCCATCAGGCCGTGGGCTATAATCCGCGCGCCGACCTGCTGACGGCTGACGGCGGAGCGACGGCCCTTTCCCGGTGGCCGGTGCTGGCGGCTCGGCGCGCGCCCCCCGAGGTTTCCACCGGCGGACGGATGGACGTACACGAAGACGAAACGCTCTTCCTGTCGAGTCTGCCGGTCATCGACGGCGTCGTCGCGCAGGTGTGCCGCCGGCACCGCCTGACGGCGGCCGAAGCGGACGACTTCGCCGCCGACGTTCGGCTCCATTTCATCGAGCGCAACTACGAGCCGCTGCGCCGCTTTGAAGGACGCAGCAGCCTCCGCACGTATCTCACCGTCGTCATCCAGCGGCTGTTTCTCGACCGCCGCAACCGGTTGTGGGGCAAGTGGCGTCCGTCGGCGGACGCCCGTCGGCTGGGGCCGATCGCGATGCTGTTCGAGCGGCTCGTGACGCGCGACGGGTGGACCGTGGAGCAGGCGGCCGAAGCGCTGCGCACGCACCACGGCGTCGAGGTCGGCGGGGCGCTCGCCGCGCTGTGCGTGAAGATGGCGGAGCGCCAGCCGTCGCGCGAGGTCGTCGGCGAGCAGGAGGCCGAGGCGATCGCGAGCGCCGCGCCGCCGCCGGACGCGAACGTCGTCCGGGCCGAGCAGGGCTTTCTCGCGAAGCGCGTGCAGGCGGCGCTCGAGCGCGCGCGGCAGACGCTGTCGCCCGACGAGCGGTTGATCCTGAAGATGCGGTTCGAGCAGTCGGTGCCGATTGCCGACATCGCGCGGACGCTGCAGCTGGATCAGAAGCGGCTGTACCGGACCGTCGAGCAGATCCTGGCGAAGCTGCGCCGCCGCCTCGAGGCGGAGGGCATCTCGCGCGAGGAGATCGGCGGCCTGTTCGCCGACGGCGTCCTCAGCGCGGTGGATCAGATCGGCGCCGACGGGGGACACGGGGGACAGGCGGCCGCATCGGCGGCCGGAGCGAGGACCGCATGACGGCCGACGCGATGAAGCAGCACGCCGGCCCGTGTCCCGATCTGGAATCGATTGCCGCGTTCCTCGACGGCCGGCTGACCGGCCGCGCGCGCAGCGACATCGTGGCGCACATCGCGGACTGCGACGACTGCGCCTTCGTGCTGGGCGAAGCGGCGCAGATCCGGCCGATGCGCGAAGGGCCCGAGTGGGCGCGGTGGTGGGATCGATTTCGGGAACCGGCGGTGATGTGGCCGTCGATCGGTGCGCTCGCCGCGGCGGCCGTGCTCGCGATCGCGGTCGGCACCGGCTCGCTGACGCGGTGGCGATCGGGACAGCCGCCTGAGCTGCAGGCGCTCATCGCCGCCGTCGGCGCCGACCGCACGGTCGAGCCGCGGCTGAGCGGCTTCGCCTACGGGCCGCTGCGCGGGCCCGTCCGTGGGGCGGCCTCGGAAACCGTGTCCCCCGACGTCCGCATCGCGGCGGCGACGATCGAAAAGGACGCGGCCGCGCATCGCACGCCGCAGGCGCTGCGGTCGCTCGGCCTCGCGTATCTCGTGATGGGCGACGTGGACCGCGCCGTGCCGGCGCTCGAGGAAGCGGCCGGCCAGGCGGCGCCGGATGCGCAGGCGCTGTCGGATCTCGCGGCGGCGTATCTCGTGCGCGCGTCGCGGACGAACCAGCCGCAGGATGTCGCGCGCGCCCTGACGATGGCGGAGCGCGCGGTGAACGCGAATCCCGCGTCGGCCGAAGCGCGGTTCAACCGCGCGTTCGCACTCGAGCGGCTGTCGCGGCCCGGCGACGCGCGGCAGGCGTGGGAGGAGTATCTTCGGCTCGACGGCTCGTCGCCGTGGGCCGGCGAAGCGCGGACGCACCTCGGTCAGCTGCGATAAGACACAAACCATGACCACGACGGCGCGGCGCGCTCGTGTCGTCTCCGGCGCCCTGGTGCTGATCCTCGCTGTTGCGATCGGCGCGGGGTTCGCGTGGCGCCGCCTCCACCGTGATCCCATCGCCGATCTCGCACAGGTCGTCGGCACGCGGCACGATGTCGCCGGGCGCCTGAGCGGCGGATTCGCGCCGCGGGCCGAGACCGTCGTCCGCCGCGGCGGAGCCGCGGGCGAGGGCGAACGTCTTTCGCCTGACGCCCGGATTGCCATCGCGAGGATCGAGAAAGCGGCCGGAGCAGATCGACGTCCGGCGATGATCGAGGCGCTCGGCGTCGCGTTTCTCGTGGAGGGCGAAGTCGATCGCGCGATTGCCGCGCTCGACGAGGCGGCCTCGACGTCCGACGATGCGCGCGCGTGGAGCGATCTGAGTGCGGCATATCTGACGAAGGCGGAACGGGCGCGCGAGCGGCGCGTCGAGTATCTCGCCCGCGCGCTGGACGCTGCGGCGCGATCGCTGCGGGGACGGCCGACGAACGACGCGCGGTTCAATCGCGCGCTGGCGCTGGCGCAGCTGGCGCCGTATGTCGGCGGCGGCCAGCCGTGGGACGAGTATCTCCGGAGCGACCGCGATTCACCGTGGACGGCCGAGGCGCGTCGGCACGCGGCCGCTCCAGCCGCGACGTTTGACGCCCGCGCGTCCTGGGACGAGCGGCGCGCCGTGCTGAAGACGAAGCTCGACGAACACGATCGCCTGTTCGTCGTCGAGACGGCGAAACGGTTCCCGGAAGCGGCGCAGGAATTCTTCGAGCAGGATCTCGTGCTCGGCTGGGCCCGCGCCACATTGGCTGGCGACGCCGCCGCCGCGGCGCGACTGCGCGGCCTGGCGGCCGACCTGGCGGACGCGTGGAAGGACGCCACTCACGATCCGATGCTGATCGACGTCGCGGCGCGGATCGCCGCGATCGGCGCGAGGCGCGATGCCGCCTTGGCGCTCGCGCGCGCCCACGTCGACTATGCCGATGCGGCGAGGAAGTATCGAATCGACGACTATGCAGGCGCAACGGCGTCAGTCGACCGCGCGCTCGCTGGCTTGGTTCGCGCGAACACCCCGTTCTGGGCGTGGGCGGCGCTGCTGAAGGCGACGATTCTTTTTCAGCATCGGGACCTGGACGAGTCCGACGCGGGGCTCGCTCCAATCGAGGCGTTCGCGCGCGAGCACGCGTACGCGACCCTGCTCGGCCGCACGCTTCGACAGCGCGGTCTGACCCAGTCGAAGCAGTGGCGGATCACCGAAGCGCTCGCGTCGTTCGAGGAATCGGTACATGTGTTCGACACGGCCGGCGAGCATGAGGCGTCGGGCGACAACGATCGTTTGCTCGCCGCGAACCTGCGCATGCTCGGTGAGCATCATCGCAGCTGGGAATTCATCGGCGGCACGCTCGAACGCCTCGGCCGGCAGCGCACGCCGCTGCGGCGTTACCTGGTTCTGTACAACGCCTCGTTGTTCGCATCGAGCCAGGAGCTGTACGAAACCGCGTTCGTGTTCCAGGACGCGGCGGTTCGCCAGGCGCGCGTGGACGGTGGCGGACCGCTCGCCGAAGCGCTGGTCAATCGCGCCGCGATCCTCAACAAGCGCGACGACGGCGACGATGCCGAGCGCGACGTACGCGAAGCGATGGCGATCCTGCCCGCGGTGCCGGACGCGCCGCCGAAGCGCTACATCCAGGCCGACATCGGCGCGCTGCGCGCGCTGCTGCCATCGGCACGCGGCGATCGCGCGCGCCTCGATGGGCTGCGCGGCGCGATCGACTTCTTCGCGAAAGCGGATCCGGCGCGCGTGCCGCGGCTGTATCTCGATCTGGCCGCCGCCTGCCGGCGTGAGCGTGACGTACGGGCGGAGGAGCGCGCCCTGAGCGACGGCATCGCATCGCTCGAAGCCCAGGATCGGAGCCTCGGCGACGAGGCGCTCCGCATCTCGTACTTCGACGAAGCGTGGAACGTGTTCCCGGAGATGGTCGCGCTGCAGCTCGACGCGCATCGCGACCCCGTAGCGGCGTTTGATTTCGCCGAGCGCGCGCGCGCGCGGTCGCTCGCCACCGGTACGCGGCCGGTGAGGCTGTCGGAACTGCAGCAGCGGATTCCGCGCGCGAGCGCCGTGATCTACTACGTCACGCTCGCCGATCGGGTGTTGGCCTGGACGATTACCGGCTCGCGCGTCGACTTTGCGGAGACTCGAATCGGCGACGTCGCGCTGCGGCGCACGATCGGCCGCTACGTTTCCCTGCTCGAGGACGAGCGCGACATCCAGGCTGCACGCGAGACAGGGCTCTATGACGCCCTCGTGCGGCCGATCCGTCACCTTGTCGACGGCGTCGAGACCCTGGTGTTCATCGGCGACGGCGACCTGCAGCGCGTGCCATTTGCGGCGCTCCAGGATCCGGCGTCAGGACGCTTTCTGATCGAGACGCATGCCGTCCTGACGTCGCCGAGCGCGACCGTGTTCGCCGGCGCGGTGGCACGGCCGCACGACAGCGGCCCGGTCGCGTCGGCCCTCCTTGTCGGCAATCCGGCCATCGATGCCGCAGCCTCGGGATTACGGCCGCTGCCCGGATCGGAACGCGAAGTCGTCGCCGCCGCGCGGTTCTACGCACGGCGCACCGTCCTGACCGGCCGCGAGGCAACGCGGAATCGTTTCCTCGAATCGGCCGGCGACTATGACGTCGTGCATTTCGGCGGCCATGCTGTCGCCAATCCGGAATACCCGCTGATGTCGCGGCTGTTCTTCGCGATGGACCACGACGGCGCGCCGCCGGAGTTGCTCTTCGCGCACGAGATCTCGCGGTTGACGTTTTCGCGCACACGCGTCGTCGTGCTCGCCGCCTGCAGCACTGCCGCGGGTGCCGTGTCGCGCGGCGAAGGCGTCGTCAGCCTCGCGCGTCCGTTTCTCGCCGCAGGCGTTCCGATGGTCGTGGCCAGTCAGTGGGACGTGGACGACCGCGCCACGGCGCGGCTGTTCCTCGAGTTCCATCGCGATCTCGCGCGCACCGCGGATCCGGTCGAATCGCTGCGGGCGGCGCAGCTCTCGCTGCTTCGGAGCGGCGATGCGGCGCTCGCGTCGCCGCACAGTTGGGGCGCATTCGTGGTGATCGGCGCGTACGCGCGGTAGAGAATAGACGGGCAGCATGAAACGGAGGTCGGCATGAGACGAGGCCTGGGACGAGCGTGGCTGGTCGTGGTCGCCGCCGCCACGATGGCCCCGTCGGGGTGTCCGAACACGAAAGTGGAGCTGACGATGCTCGGCGGGTTCGGCTACGTCGTGAACCCGGATCTGACGATGTCGGCAGGGTTCATGAAGTCAAGCATGACGCCGACCTGCCACGTGCCGCAGTTCGGCGTGCAGCTGACAATCGACGAGGGCGAAATCGTGTCGCCTGCCGGTTATCCCGCCAGAATCGATGTGACGAACGACATCGTCACGCTTGCCGGCCTGACCCACGGCGCCGTCGATTTCTCTGGAAAAATCGGCCGGCATCTGAAAAGGCCCACCGTCGCATCGTCTGACGCCGCCATGAGCAATCCCGGCAGTCCGAACAACTCGCCCCAGCCGCCGCGGAGCGACGAACGGCATTGGACCGATCTGTTTTGGATCCCGCACACCAGGCTCAGTTATCTCGATAAGCGCCTCGATGGCTGGCAGGACCGCGCGGTCACAGGGTACCTGACCGTCGGAGGCGGCACGCTCTCCGCCGGCATCCCTTCGAATCCGGACTACATGGACGCCATCTGGGAGTTCCGCACTTCGACAGCCACGAAATACAAGCAGGCGATCACGGACCGCCTTCACTGGAAAGGCGAAGTCGCTTCGCCCGCGCTCGTGATTCTGCTCGAGGACAGGACGACGCATGACAAGCGGCGAATCATCGTGGCGCCGTCGCCGAAGCGGCACACCGTCGGCCTCACGCTCGTCGGGCTCCACGATCCGGATGACATGATGCCGCCGGGCGCGGGCGATCCGCTGAAGCACTTCTGCACCTTCTACCAGATGATCGATCCGGCAACCCCCATCCCGCCGGTCGATCGGTTGATGCCGTACCTCGGCGGCAGCATGAATTCGAGTACCGGCGCCATGCCGGCGAACGCTCAACCCACTCCCGGCGCGTACTGTCCGGGTGATTGGCCATGAATCGCAGGAGGGCGCGGATGAATCGCTTCACACGTATGCGCGGTCGACTCGTGCTGGGCGTCGCAATTGCCGCGCTCGCGTCGGCCGCCGGCGTCGCGCAAACCGTCATCTACCCGCCGTCCGGGCCGGGCGGAAACTACATCGTCGCAGTCATCGGCGATGGCTACACCGCCGACGAAGAGTGGAAATTCGATCGCGCAGTCGATGGGCTGATCCTGAAGAACGGACTCATGGCCGATCCGTTTTACAGCGGCTCCGACATCGCGAACGCGCTGCGCATCAAGCGAATCTTCAAGCCGGTCGCCGCTTCGGGCGCGTCGCTCTTCGCCATCAAACCGAACTACCACGCGAGCAGCTGTTACATCGACTTCAGACCGGGCAGCGGCGTCAGCGATACGACGCCGCTGATCGAGAGCGCCGTCGGCGGCCTGTCGCCCGAACGCACGGTCGTCATCGGGAATTACGAAGGCATGTCGTTCGGCTGCGCCGTCGACACGTGGACCTACGTGTCCGCCGGCGCGCGCGAGAGCGGCGGCGTGATGGAGCACGAGTTCGGGCATCTGGTTGCGGGCCTGTGGGACGAATACGCGCTGCCGAACAACGGCGCCTACACGATGCCGCCGGTTGACGGGCCCAACTGCTCGAATCAAAGCACCGCCCCGATTTGGAACAATGGGATGTACCAGAACTTGAAAAACCTGCCGGGCTGCAAACTGTTCGCGACGAACATCATTCGCCCATACGAGCGATGCCGCATGCGCAGTCACCACACCGCGTTCTGTGATGTCTGCGCGCACAACATGAAGGCGGCGCTGACCGCGTTTCTCAATACATCACAGGCGCAGCTGACGACTGTGCCCCTGCTCTTCGCGGGACTCGCGCTGCGTCCGGCGGCGATCGAACAGACGCCGACGCCGTCCGTTCGTGTCCTCGTGCGGATCGATCGGACGGACGCCAACAACGACATCGGCGGCTCCGCCTCCGTCGTGAAGCTGACTCCGGTCGATGATGCGCCGATCGTTCACCGATATCGGCGGACCGGCGATTACGTCTATGCCATCGTCGAAACGAAGAGCGGTGTCGAGACCGTGCTCGAATCGGGCGTTCTCGCCGGCGATCCATTCCAGCCGCGCAGCTACGCCGGAGCGTCCGCTCCGCACGGCGTGCAGCCGCGCATGGCGAGCGCCAGTATCGTCGTCATGATGCCGAATCTCTCGCGGGCGGAACTGAAGAGCCGGCGGATTGGCATCCGGTTTTTCCATCTCGATCCGCTGTCCGGCCGCATGAACAACGGGGAACATCAGGAGATCACGCCGACGCAGCTGAAGGAGATGATGGGCAGCCTCAAAGGCCTGGCGGAGGTGAAACCGGAAGCGCTCGCGACGGCGGCGCAGTAGGCAGCCCTTATCCGTCCCGATGCACCGTGTCGGGCGAGAACGCCGGCAGGCAGACGGCGATGTACTCCGCGCCGTCGGGCTCCGGCGTGCTGTAGCGGATCCACTCGCCGGGCGCGGTCACCACCGCCTGCCCGGCGCGCACGTCGAGGACGCCGCCCTCGTGCTCCACGCGCACCAGCCCGCGCAGCACGACGGTGATCTCCTCGAACTGGGGACGCTGCCCGGGCTCCTCCCAGCCGCCGGGCGACGTCATCTTCGCCACGCTGACCGACCCGTGGCCGGAGTTCACGCGGCCGGCGAACTCCTCGATGCGCTTCGGCTTGCTCCCGGCGGCGGCAATCACGGACGGCGCGGCAATCAGACGGGGCATGCGATCACTATAAACTTACCGCGTGAAGAAAATCTGCGACACGATCCTCGACGCGATCGGCCGCACGCCGATGGTGCGCCTGAACCGCCTCGCGACCGGCGTGCGCGGCACCGTCCTCGTCAAGCTCGAGACGTTCAACCCCGGCAACTCGATCAAGGACCGCATGGCCGTCAAGATGATCGAGGACGCCGAGCGCGCCGGACTGCTGAAGCCGGGCGGCACGATCGTCGAAGGCACCTCCGGCAACACCGGCATGGGCCTCGCCATCGCCGCCGTCGTCAAGGGCTACCGGTGCATCTTCACGACGACCGACAAGCAGTCGAAGGAGAAGATCGACGCGCTGAAGGCGTTCGGCGCGGAGGTGATCGTCTGCCCGACCAACGTCGACCCGGAGGATCCGCGATCGTACTACTCGGTGTCGTCGCGCCTGGAGCGTGAGACTCCGGGCGCGTGGAAGGCGAACCAGTACGACAACCTGTCGAACACCGCCGCGCACTACGAGCAGACCGCGCCGGAAATCTGGGAGCAGACCGACGGCCGCATCACCCATCTCGTCGTCGGCGTCGGCACCGGCGGCACGGTGTCCGGCATCGGTCGGTACCTGAAGGAGCGCAACCCGGCGGTCAAGGTCTGGGGCATCGACACCTACGGATCGGTGTTCAAGAAGTACAAGGAGACCGGCATCTTCGACAAGCACGAGATCTACCCGTACATCACCGAAGGCATCGGCGAGGACTTCCTGCCGAAGAACGTGGACTTCGACGTCATCGATCACTTCGAGAAGGTCACCGACCGGGACGCGGCGATCATGACGCGCCGCATCGCGCGCGAGGAAGGGATCTGGGCCGGCAACTCCGCCGGCGCGGCCGTCGCCGGACTGCTGCAGCTGAAGGATCGCTTCGCCGACGACGACGTGATCGTCGTGGTGTTCCATGACCACGGGTCGCGGTATCTCGGCAAGATGTTCAACGACGACTGGATGAACGAGAAGGGCTTCATCGAGAAGACCGGCATGTCGGCGGAAGATCTCGTCGCGGCGGGCGTGTCGGGCGAGCTGTGCGCGATCGAGTCGAACGAACCGGTCGAGCACGCGGTGCGCCTGATGAGCGAGCACGACTTCTCGCAGATCTCGATCACGCGCGACAAGCGCCTCGTCGGATCGCTCAACGAGACGCAGCTGTATCAGGAACTCGTGCGGAATCCCGCGGTGAAGACGCAGCCGGTGGAGACGATCATGCAGTCCGCGTTTCCGTTCGTCGACGTCTCGACGCCGATCGACATGCTGCAGTCGATGATCACGCCGCAGAATCCGGCGGTCCTCGTCCGCGACTTCAAGACGGACAAGACCTTCATCATCACGCGGTCGGATCTGATACGAGTGCTGTGACGATCTTCGGCGCGTCCGTCACTTCGCGTTCTGGATCTTCCCACCCTTCGCCGACACCATCAGCTTCACCAGTGTCTCCGTGACGTTCGGCTCGAGCCCTTCGGTGTGCCCTTTCTCCTGCCGCACGACGTCGGCGACGATCCGGCCGTCCCTGCAGTTGGAATAGACGAAGAGCTGCGCGGTGCCGGGCCGCGGCAGCAGGCCCCACGCCGGATTCGGCGGGTTCTGCCGCGAGCGGTCGTAGATGTAGCCCGCCTTCGCGTCGACGATGGCGTCCTGCTTCTGCCGCGCCCCGCACGCGAGCTTCGCGGCCCACGCGGAGCTCTCGGGCAGCCCCTTGTCGTCCATCTCGCGCGCGCCGGTCTCGTAGATGAACGAGAAGTCGTCTGGCGGCAGACCGCTCGTCGCCGCCGCGCCCGCCGCGGCGCCGCGGCCGGCGGTCCCGGGCGCGCCGCGGCCGCCGCCCGGCGGCGTCCCGCCGATCGCCCCGAAGCTCGCGCGCCCCGGACTGCCGCCGAGCCGTCCACCGGAGAGACTCAGCCAGCCGTCGACGCGCGTCCTGAAGAAGTCGGTGCGCACGAGGCGATTCGACGTCAGGCCGCCCTGCGAATGTCCCACGAGCCAGAACGCCTTGATGTGCTGCCGCCCGATCTGATCGACGACGAACGTGACGATGTTGTGCAGGTACTCGTCGTCGGCCTCGGACCAGACGTGCGTCGGCGAGTTCGGCGTGGCGATCACGAGCCGGTACTTGTCCTTGTCGTCGAGGATCGGGAAGTAGTGCCGCTGCCAGTTGCCGTACGAGCCTGCGCCGTGCAGGCTCAGCACGAACGTGACCGTTTCGTCCGGCTTCAGATCGCACGGGTAGTCGAGAAAGTACGTCCGCCGCGTCTTCATCTCGACGACCGGGCCCTGGTTGATGACCCGATCGGACGGGCAGTCGGCGTCGGGGCAGTGGACGACGGGCGGCGTGGTGCACGGGGCGCCCGTAATCTGGACCGTCTGCGCGGTCGCCGGTACGGCCGTTCCGAGCACCACGATTGCGGCGAATGCCGTGTGCAGATGGTTCAGAATCGTCGTTTTCATGGATTACATTATTGGCGCGATGATGTCCGGCGCACGCCTCGAAAACTACGGCGAGCTCGCCGTCAGGGTCGCCCTCAACCTGCAGCCGGGGCAACGGCTCCTGATCGTCGGTCCGCTGATGAACGGCGGCGTGTCGCTCGAGGCGGCGCCGCTCGTGCGGCAGATCACGGCGAGCGCGTACCGCGCGGGCGCGGAGCTGGTCGAGGCGCTCTGGGGCGACGAGACGCTGCAGCTCGCGCGGTTCCGCCACGGGCGGCGCGACACGTTCGGCCACTTCTCGGCGTGGCTGCCCGGCGCGCTGGAGCAGCACGCGCGCGCGGGGCACGCGGTCCTCTCGATTTACGCGAACGATCCGGATCTGCTGCAGCACGAATCGACCGAGCTGGCGGGCGCGCTGCAGCAGGCGATGTCGCGCAGCCTGATGCCCTTCCGCGAGCTGATCTCGCGCAACCAGACGAACTGGGGCGTGATCGCCGCCGCCGGCGCGGCGTGGGCGGCGAAGGTGTTCGCCGACGCGCCGCCGGGCGAACGGCTGCCGCGGCTCTGGGAGACGATCGAGCGCTTCTGCCGGCTCGATCGGCCGGATCCCGTCGCCGCGTGGCAGCAGCATCTCGCGGCGCTCAACGCGCGCAGCGACTTCCTGAACGCGCGGCGCTACGCCGCGCTGCGCTTCTCCGGTCCCGGCACCGATCTGACGGTCGGTCTGCCGGCGGGCCACATCTGGGTGAGCGGCGCGTCGACGAGCCGCAACGGGATCACGTTCGTGCCGAACCTGCCGACCGAGGAAGTGTTCACGATCGCGGACCGCGGCCGCGTCCACGGCACCGTGCGGTCGACCAAGCCGCTCAATTACGCCGGGTCGCTCATCGAGGACTTCGCGCTGCGCTTCGACGAGGGCCGCGTCGTCCATCTCGCGGCCGCGCGCGGCGAGGCGGTGCTGCGGCAGCTCGTCGAGACCGACGCCGCCGCCGGCCGGCTCGGGGAGGTCGCGCTCGTGCCGCACGATTCGCCGATCGCGCAGTCGGGCCGGCTGTTCTACAACACGCTCTTCGACGAGAACGCCGCGAGCCACGTCGCGCTCGGCACCGCCTACAAGTTCACGCTCTCGGGCGCCGACGCGATGAGCGACGACGAGTTCGAGCGCGCCGGCGGCAACCGGAGCGCGGTGCACGTCGACTTCATGATCGGATCGCCCGAGCTCGACGTCGACGGCGTCGCCGCCGGCGGCGCGCACGAGCCGCTGATGCGGGCGGGCCGCTGGGTGTCGTAGCGGCACCCGGCACCGAGCCTATAATCGCGCGATGACCCGTCTCCGCCTTGCCGCCGTGCTGCTGACGATCGCGGCGCTGGCCTCCGCGGGGCGCGCGCAGCCGCGGCAGCGCCTCAATCCGGTCATCAGCCTGATCGAGCACAACCAGCCGGTGTTCGGCGTGTACTGGCCGTCGAACGGCGGAGGCCGGAGGGGCGGCGACGCGCCGCCGCGGCCCGCGAGCGATCTCGCGAAGGACGCGTTCGACTACACGCCGGCGGACTTCTACTTCAACGGCACGATGGAGAACGCGTTCGATCGCGGGATGGCCGCCTACAGCGACTTCGCGAAGGC
>Ga0075436_100001996_pt1 | contig 14089 bp, 14 predicted proteins | sample RhiMethybrSRZTD5_FD_75303 | JGI IMG/M metagenome (GOLD analysis project Ga0075436, IMG submission 75303) | Populus rhizosphere microbial communities from Tennessee, USA - Rhizosphere MetaG P. TD hybrid SRZTD5 | ecosystem: Host-associated > Plants > Roots > Rhizosphere > Soil | place: USA...
CCGTCTTAGTCACCACTTCTCCGGTGGGCGTACCCAGCCTGCAAACATATTCAGCCATCGGATTGAACCTTCTTCAAGATCGAACTGTCGCAGCCGATTCGTTGTGTGGGGCTGTCAAAACCAAGCAGAATCATAGCACAGCTCGAATAATCATAACCACACCAAGCCTTGCGAATGATTGCTGATTCGGCCGGCCTTCGATTACACGCGGCGCGATGCCTGGTGTTTCAAAGAATGCGTAGATTTCACGCAAGAGTGCTTCAGAATGTTGCGAGGATCATCGGTATCAGGTGTTCTTCAGACGGCCAAGAATCGTCACACCGCCGACGACGCGGTCACCCTTGCCGACCAATACTTCCACACTCGCGGGAATGATCACGTCCATCCGCGAGCTGAACTTCATCAGGCCGATGCGCTCGCCAAGCTGCACGCGATCGCCTTTCTTCTTCCACAACACGATTCGACGCGCGAGGACTCCCGCGATTTGCCGAAACACTATTGTGATCTTCTCGCCGCGCACGGTCACAATGTTCTGCTCGTTTTCAATCGATGCGATCTCCCGCGAAGCGACGTGGAACGCGCCGGGCTTGTAGACAACTTCGACGATTTCACCGGCAATCGGCGAGCGGTTGATGTGTACATCAAGCGGCGATAAAAAGATTGAGATTTGAATTGCAGAATCGTTCGCCTGTTCATCGACTCGTGACGCTGTCACTACGCGGCCGTCCGCAGGCGAGATCACTATTTCATCGTCCATCGGCGCCTGGCGTTCCGGGTCGCGAAAGAAGAACGCCATGAATCCGGCAAGCAGGATGCACAAACCTGCGGCGATCCACCAGCCGAAAGCGACGAAGACCGTCGCGGGAATCAAAAAAAGGATGACGAATGGAATGCCTTCTCTTGCCATCGCTTGAACTGCGTCAGAGATGAACGAGTTGCTCGGTCACGCGCAATAAAAATTGGTTACCCTATGACGAGCGCACAGGCCCGCAGCGATGTGCGAATGCCTTAGGCTCGTGAGGTAACCAATGATTGATCAGTTATGCCGGGTGCGCTTCGAATTTTTCGTTGCGCCTGGGTTTCAGTGTCCCGCGACCTGCTCACGTTCTTTGTGATGCCGCAGGATCGTTTCCATCTGGTCTTTTAAAAACAGCTTCTTCTTTTTCAAAGTGGCTTCTTCCATCTGCTCCTCAGCGCTCGGGTAGTGCAGTGCGGCCAGCTCGCTCAATCTTTTCTCGTACTCGCCGTGCGTGTGCGCCAGCTCCGCAAACTGCGCATCATTAACCATAAGTTGCTGCTTGAGCGCTTCGGTCTCGGAAAGACTCATGGATTTTTCCCTCCTTAGTATTTGGAAAGACCAGTTCAAAAATTACAGCCAAATGGTACTTCAAAGGAAAAGGGCTTGCAAGAAAATGGGAGACTTATTCATTTTCCATTTGGCATTTATCATCTGGCATTTGTCATTGACCCGCATTGCAATGACAAATGAAAAATGTCAAATGAAAAATGGAAAATCGGACAAACCTCTCTCTCAGCGCGGGCTGTATCCACTTGGATAGTGCAGGTGAATGTCCTGTTCGGTCGTCACCTCAATATGGCGAAAGCTGTTGCCGATTGTCGAGCTGCGATAGGTTATCAGCCATTGAAGTCCAAGCGCTTCGTTGAACTCTCTCAAATACGAATCAAACGTAACGAAGTCGGTTCCGGTTATGAACGCTTCGCCGCCGGTTTCGTCCCCGAGCCGGATCAAAGAACCCTGGCCGAAGTTTACTTCCATTCGAAACTCGCTCGTTAGACCGACCGTGGGCGCGAAAAAGCTGAAGGCTGCGACTCCTCGCTTCTGCGCTTCGCGAATCGCTCGATCGAGATCGATCGATTGTGAAGGACTCGAGCTTCGAAACCCGTGAGAGGTGTCCAGTCCGTCGCTAACCAGAAGAATCATTCGGCGGCCGACGGGCTGTGAATCGAAACGCCGCAGCGCTTCGATCACTTCGACGTATGGATTGTAAGGCGCGCCCGATGAGCTGCTGCGAAGAATTCGAAGCGAGGCCGCCGCGCGCTCGCGATCGCTCGTGAAATCCTGTCTTACTTCGAGTGATCCTACTGTTATATAAGCGGTCATCACTCGCGAGCCTTCCGGCAGGCGGCGAATAAAATTCCTGATGCCATCGAGTTCGTTGTTCACTCGCGAGACGAGATTATCCTGGATCAACACCGCGATGGTGGGCGGAGCTTCAGAAGCGCGTTTGACTGAAATGATTTGCTGCGGAGTCTTATCCTCGCGGACGACGAAGTCATCCTTAGTAAGCTTCGCGGCCGCATCACGCATTCGCGAATTGTGAGGGTGAGCCGTGACCAGGATCGTAACTTCGCGCCCGGAGACTTGAAGGTCGCGCTGTTTGCTCTGCGCTGCGGAGGCTACAAGAGTGAGGGTCAAAATTAGAAAAGCGATAGCATTGTGTTTGATTACTTTCAGTTTCATGATGACGCCATTATACGCTCGTCTCGTTCCACGTGAATACAGAGCAACCGATGGCGCTCACTCAACTTTCGACTCGAATCGCGCCGTAGTAGTCGTGGACGTCTGGTGTGCTGACTATGAGTTTGACTCCAGGGAACCGAGTCGCGTTGACGACCTCGCGAAAGTGACTGGCTTGGCGTCTTCTAGGAGTCGCGGCGTGAGAGACATTCTCACCGGCACATCGCGAATGTCTTCGGTGCGCAGCTCGTAGAAGCCCTCGCCATTCCACCTCGCGAGACGCTTCCAGTTGTGCGAGCTCGCAAGTGCTCGGATCGTCGTCATGTCTGCCGCCTTGGGTGTTTCAGTCCTCTATAGGCCGGACATCAATGTTGGTTGAGCGCTGCGATTCTGCAGCTGCGGTGCTCGTGAGCGCGCTCCAGGCACCGAACGATTGCATCTCCATCGCCAGGGATGATCACATTGGCGAAATCAGTATCTGAATATCCAAAGTTCAGCCCAATGTTGTTCAAGAAGTCGCTAAGCAAACGAAGCACGATTCCAACTGAGTCGAACATTATCTTAGGCATCGGATGTATCTGGGGCTGTACGAGCATCCGCAGATCATTGTGTGCTCCGATCTTGTTTCTCCAGGTTCTCATAGAATCGCTTTCCTTTTCGATGCTGCCGAGCAGGGCTCTTAGGGGCTCTGTTGCATTCGACCCTAGGATCTGCTGGGTTTGTCCCAACAACCGTGAAAGTGAGAGGGTGTCCTGCCCCATCACCGTTGACTTATCAGTCAATCGCGTGATCGACAAGAAGATTCCGTCTCGCATAGAGTCGTGAACCATCGAGAAGAACGATGGAGCCGCATTATTAAAGAGGCCGATGCGCTCGTTGCCACTTGCAAATAACTGCTTAAAGACGATCCATCGAGCATTGAGCTCCACGACTTCGTTACGTAGCGCCGCATAAGTTTCGCGCAGTCCGTCTGGAATCTCCGAGGCCACGAAGTAGTCTGCGATTGGTGAATTCGAGCTTGTCATTTGTTAGCTCCATATTTGTCATGCTTAAACACAATAATTAGGATGAATATTTGATCTCCAAGCCATCGAACGTCAGGGAACAACCGATAGTCTTGGACTTCCTTCCTTCAACCATACTCCTTGGTCATTCCTCTCGGTTGTCGTAAACTCATCGCAAGAGGAACAACGCTATGAGCACTCAGGAAGAGACCATCGAAACAACGGCTCCTCTGACTTTAGCCGAACGGCTCGCTTTCTTAAAACTGCCGATCGAGGAGCGCCGGCGAATTCTAGCCAAACAAGCTGAAGCAATGGTTGCCGAATACGACCTTGAAGAGAACCGCCGAGAACGCGAGATTTGGCAGGGTGGCGACATTGTCGAGTATTAATCCACCCCGCCGCGGTGAAGTCTGGCTGGTCAAGCTTGACCCGACCGTCGGCGCCGAAATAAAGAAGATTCGTCCCGCGGTGGTGATCAGTTCCGATGCCGTCGGACGCCTGTCCGTCAAGCTTGTCGCTCCAGTCACCGATTGGAAAGATCGTTACGCCAGAAACATCTGGCACGTCTACATCGAACCTGATTCAACAAACGGTCTGGTAAAACCATCCGCTGTCGACGCGTTGCAGCTTCGAGGGCTTGACTATCAACGCTTCATCCGCAAACTTGGCGAAGTCTCTTCCGCTATGCTCGACGAAATCTGCGTCGCAGTTTGCTCGATAATAGAATACCCTTGAGTCGGCGTTCTGGTATACCAATTCGCTCTTCAATTCGCGACAGCCGCCAACGCCTTCCTCAACTACCCTTCGATGCCTACTTGCCAAATTGACAATGCTTTCGGCGCTATGCTAAAAGCATCTCTCGATTCATCGACACTAGTTTAGTGGCGGCACGTCTTTTCAAGCAGTCATAGTCGTCAAGTTACGAGTTGAAGCATCGGGTAGCCCTGTGCGATGTTGTTGAGTAATGATGACAGACGAGACTAAGGACACTCCTACAGATCAAGGCAGCGAATCGGCCGAGGAGAAATCGCCAGGCAAGCCTTCAGAAACCACCGCCCAAGCTGGACCGGCCGACACAGTAGGCGCGGACGTGCCGGAGAAAGCTGCCGCGCTTCCACCTGAAGCCGGTTCTGTTTTACCGGCCGAGGAACTCGAAGCAAAGGTCAAGTCCGAGCTTCCACCTGACGAGAAAGTCAAAACCGAAGCGAAGGCTGAGGATGCATTGCCCGGCGTCGACAAGCCGTCCCTGACTCCAACGGTCGAGGGAGCAAGCGAGAAGGGCGCACCCGCCGCTCCGACAAAAACCGAGCCACCTTCGCACGAGGCCGCTCCTCCGCGAGCAGCCGCTGCTGAAAAGCCTGCTCCCCCGAAAGCGGCTCCTGCAGCCGGTCACAAGCCGACGCCCCCAGCGAGGAAGGGTCCGGTAATCACTGTCGACATCACGGGCGATGCGTTGATCGATGGTATTCGTCAACGCTTCAGCGATGCGATAACGGAAGCCGTGGCGACCCTTGGCCAACAAAACATACGAGTTAAAAAGGAGTCGTTGATCGAGTTGTGCCGCTACCTTCATGATGATGAAGAAGCGCTGTTCGATATGTGCACGGATGTTACGGCGGTTCATTGGCCCGAGCGCGCGGGCCAGGAATTCGACATCGTTATACTTCTCTATTCAGTTCCAAAGAATAGAAGATTGCGTGTCAAGGCTTCGCTGGCCGATGGTGAAGCCTGCCCGAGCCTTGCGTCGATCTGGGAGGGTGCGAATTGGATGGAGCGCGAGGTGTTTGACATGTTCGGCATTCGGTTCGAAGGTCATCCCGATCTGAGGCGGATACTGCTGCCTTCGGATTGGCCGGGCCACCCGCTTCGCAAAGAATATCCGATTGAATACCGCGACAATGAATGGACGGATAAACATCTCGACTATCGCGAGATTGATTTCGACACGAGTTTGATCGATGTGAAGTACGCGGAAAGAAGGTAGGGGCTGGGGGTTAGGGATTGGGGGTTGGTCCAGCCCCCAACCCCTGACCCCCAACCCCCGCTCGATATGCAGGAACAGCCAATAGTAAAACAAGAGACGCTCTTTGACGCCGAAGAGATGGTGCTCAATATGGGTCCGCAGCATCCGTCCACGCACGGTGTGCTGCGGGTGATATTGAAGCTCGACGGCGAGACGGTCATCGGCTTGGACTGCGACATCGGTTTCCTGCATCGCGGCGTTGAAAAAATCGGCGAGCACGACACCTACGCGATGATCACGCCGTACTGGGACAGACTCGACTACGTAGCTGCTGTGTCCAACGATCTTTGCTATGTCGAAGGCGTAGAGAAACTGCTCCAGGTTGAAGTGCCAAAGCGCGCCGAATACCTGCGCGTAGTGCTGACCGAATTGCAGCGCATCGCGTCGCATCTTTTGTGGCTTGGAACTCACGCGATGGACATCGGCGCGGTAACCGTGCTGCTGTACTGCTTCCGCGAACGCGAAGAGATTCTGAAGATATTCGAAGACTTCATCGGCGCCCGGCTAACCGCGCACGCTTTTCGAATCGGCGGTTTGTGGTGGGACGCGTATCCGGAATTCGAAAAGCGAGTGCGCGATTTCCTGAAGATACTCCCCGGACGAATCGACGAGTACGAAACGTTGCTGAACGCCAATCGAATCTGGCTTCAGCGAACTGTCGGTATCGGAATACTTCCGGCCGAAGAAGCCATCAATCTTAGCCTGACCGGTCCCCCGCTGCGCGGGTCCGGCGTAAAGTACGACGTTCGCAAAGCGCAGCCTTATTCGGCATATTCGGATTTTCAGTTTGAGATTCCCGTCGGCGAGAACGGCGATACCTACGATCGCTACCTGGTTCGCATGGAAGAGATGAAACAGTCGGCCCTGATCATCGAGCAGGCACTCGACGGATTGCCGGAAGGTCCGGTGATGGCCAAGGTTCCGAAGTTGATCAAGCCGCCGGTCGGTGATGTTTACCATTCGATCGAAGCACCGAAAGGTGAGCTGGGCGTTTACATGGTGAGCGATGGCACGGGCAAGCCTTATCGAATGCGCATTCGGCCGCCGTCATACATCAATCTGCAATCGCTCAAGCGCATGTCCATCGGCCATCTGGTTGCCGATGTCGTCGCGCTGATCGGAACGCTCGACATCGTGTTGGGCGAAGTTGATAGATGAGGAATGATCCGTGAAACGTGATGCGTGAAAAGTTTCACGGATCACGTTTCACGCATCAGTTGGGTTTCAATGCAGCTATTGCTAACAACTCTGCTATTAGTTGCGCCGGACTGGGTGGTGAGTTTGACGCGCGAACGCCGGCCGAACCTTTTCTGGGCTGAGTACATAGTGTGGCCCCTCATTCAAATCGTGATCGTCATTTTTATCGTGCTCACGCTTGTGGCGTACCTTACTTATCTCGAGCGCAAAGTCTCGGCTTTCATACAAGCGCGGCTCGGGCCTATGCGAGTCGGTCCGTGGGGCTTACTGCAGCCGCTTGCCGACGGAATCAAGTTGCTGCTCAAGGAAGATATCGTTCCGATCAAAGCCGATCGAGCAGTCTTCCTTATAGCTCCGGTGATTTCAGTCGTAGCCGCACTCGTGGTGCTATCAGTCATCCCGTGGGGCGCCGGCTGGGCGACGATCGCCAACGTCAACATCGGACTTTTGTTCGTACTTGCGGTTTCGTCGGTCGGCGTATTGGGACTCGTTCTCGCGGGATGGTCCTCGAACTCCAAGTACTCGCTGCTCGGTGCGCTTCGGTCCTCGGCCCAGATGGTGAGTTATGAGATAGGTATGGGCCTTTCGATAATCGGGGCGTTGATGTTTGCGAGAACGCTCTCGATGTCGGGAATCATCGACGCGCAGCAAACAGACACGCTTTGGGGTCTCGGATACTTTCTCTATCAGCCGCTTGGTGTGCTCGTCTATCTTACGAGCGCGCTCGGCGAAACTAATCGCGCGCCGTTCGATTTGCCGGAAGCCGAATCAGAGTTGGTGGCCGGTTACCACACCGAGTACTCAGGCTTTCGATGGGCGCTGTTCTTCATGGCTGAGTACGCGTCGATGATAGTAACCGCTGCTGTAGCTGTGACGGTCTTTTTCGGCGGATGGTACTTCCCGGGGCTCGGGCTGGTAAAGAACCCGACGTTGTATGTCTTCCTTAGCGTCGTGATATACGCGCTCAAGATTGCCGCTTTGCTCTATGCCTACATGTGGTTCAGGTGGACGTGGCCGCGATATCGGTATGATCAGTTGATGGAGCTTGGCTGGAAATGGATGATACCCGCCGGCCTCGCTAATATAGTATTGACCGGCGTTTGGTACGTGCTTGCGCTTCCGAAGGCACAGGGCGGAGTTTTTGGATTGATGCACGAAGAAAAGGGAAGGCTGATCCCGACTAAGTTTTCAGGCATCGCTTATTTCGTAGTCACCGGTTTGTTCGTTACTATTCCAATTGTTTGGGGCTTGCTGGCTAACATCAATCGCAGGTCGCGAGACTTTAATCTTCACGAACAGCGGCAGCTTCAGATGCAGCTTCGGCGCGAGCGTCTCGAGAAAATGTTGCAACAGCCGGCATCATCGCAAGCGACGGAAGGCGTTCAATAGGGGACCAAATTTTTGGCAAGGTAATTTTATATGACAGCAGCAAAGTCATCTTCTAAGCGAACCATCGGGTATTTAATCAGACGCCTCTTGTTAATCGATCTGTTCAAGGGGTTGATGGTCACTTTCAAGTACAACGCGCGGGCATTGTACGAGAAGCGAGACGGCGGTAATCCCAATCAGGCAATTTACACCGAACAGTATCCGCTCGAACCGGCGCGCGTTTCGGAAAGATTCCGCGGCGCGCCTCGATTGAATCTCGATCCTGAAAACGGAACGACTCTGTGCATCGCGTGCGATCTTTGCGCGCTTGCTTGTCCGGTGGACTGCATCGAGGTTGGCTCGATTCGCCGCGAAGTTCGTGAAGGCGAAAAGGTGAACAAGAAGAAGGTGCTGACGACCTTCATCTACGACACCTCGCGCTGCATGTTTTGCAATCTGTGCGTTGAAGCTTGCCCGACTGATTGCCTCGAGCTCACGCAGAGCTTTGAGCTTGCGGTCTATCATCGCGCGGGCTTCAGATGGGACCGCGAGATGCTCGAGAAGGGCATCAATTACGTGAAATATAAGAAATAGTTTTCGGTTGTCAGTTTTCAGTTTTCAGCCGGCCGAGCTGAAGCTGAACACTGAAAACTGAAAACTGAAAACTGACTATGCAATTACACGGTTTGGAAGCGGCGCTGTTTTACGTCCTCGCGATCATGACTTTGTTCATGGCGGTCTTCGTGGTGACCGCTCGCGTCGCAGTTCACTCGGCGTTGTTTCTGATCTCGACGCTGGTTAACGTTGCTCTGCTATTCATTCTTCTTCACGCGGAGTTCGTAGCGGGAGTCCAGATTCTCGTTTACGTCGGCGGCGTGATGGTCTTGTTTCTTTTCGTGATCATGCTTGTGCAGACGAGAGCCGAAGAAGAAGCTCGAGTGCGGCTCTACACGGGACAGACGTGGCCGGCGGTGATCATAGCTCTGTTGCTCGCCGTTTCCTTTTACTTCGCGATGAATCCGGCGCAAGCCGCTTTCAGACCGCCGGACTTTACACCGAATGTGCCTCAAGTCGAAAACACCGAGCGAGCGACCGCAGGCGCAGGATTGAATATCTCCAAGGATACGCAGGAGGTAGGCGAGCAACTCTACAGGCAAGCGGCGCTGCCGTTTGAGATCGCTTCACTGTTGTTGCTGGTAGCGATGGTCGGCGCAGTGCTGCTCGCTCGCGGAACTAAACAAGAGAAGTACTATGAATAAGGCAAAAGTAAAAAGGAAAAAGGCAAAAGTGGGAGCGCGTCTTACTTTCTCCTTTCACCTTTTACCTTTTTACTTCAATCAGGGGGGAACGTTGTGATCAGCATTGTCATGGGCGTGCTCGCGTATCTGGCCCCATTGTTCTTTCAGGCCCAACCGCTTCTCAAGCGCTTCGAACCAACACTCATAAACTTTTTGATGCTCAGCTTTCTGCTCTTCGTAGTCGGAGTCGCGGGAGTGTTGTCGCGCCGCAACATCATAATCATCTTCATGTCAATCGAACTGATCCTGAACGCGGTCAATCTCAATTTGATTGCGTTCTCGCGTTACCTTGAAATCAACAAAGACACATTGACAGCAAAGGGCCTGGCGGTGAATCCGCTGGCCGGTCCTGTTTTTACGATCTTCATCATTGTAGTAGCCGCGGCAGAAGCAGCGGTTGGACTCGGCATCGTGATCGCAATGTTCCGCAATCGCGAGACAGTCGCGATCGATGAAATTGATCTTTTGAAGTGGTAGAAATCAGTTTTCAGTTTTCGGTTTCCAGTTTTCAGCGGGATCAGAAAACCAAGAACCGAAAACTGGAAACCGAAAACTGAAAACTGTCATGCTCAAACTCGTCTGGCTTATTCCGGTTCTTCCGCTCCTCGGGTTCCTGTTCAATTTTCTTCTCGGCAGAAAATTGCGCCTCAGCGAGCGAACCGTCTCAATTGTCGCCTGCGGGGTGATCCTCGTTTCGATGCTGCTGACGCTGGGCGCGTTTTATGAGTACCACTGGAGCTTTAACCCGGGCAACGAAGATAAGCCCTACATTTCGAGTCAAGACGGAGGCTTTCCGCATTCATTCACCTGGCTGCCGGGTGGCGCTGCACACGTGAGCCTTGGACAACAACGCGGCGCGCTGTCGAACTTCAATGTTGAATGGAGCTATCAGGTCGATCAGCTTTCGTTGGTGATGATGTTCATCGTCACCTTCGTTGGATTCTGGATTCACGTTTTCGCCACTGGCTACATGCACGGCGATAAAGGTTTCTATCGATTCTTTTCTTACCTGAATCTGTTCATGTTCATGATGCTGCTGCTCGTGATGGGCTCGAACTTCATGATCATGTTCATCGGGTGGGAAGGCGTCGGACTATGTTCATATCTTTTGATCGGCTATTACTTTGATAGACAAGAAGCGGCGGATGCGTCCAAGAAAGCATTCGTCGTCAACCGCATCGGCGACTTCGGAATGGTGCTGGCCATAGCCGGTGTGTTCGCAGCTTTCGGCACGCTTCAGTTTCACGACGTCGCGATTCTCTCGGCTGCTTATCCGAAAGAACATCTCTGGCAGTTCGGATTGATGTCCTGGCTTGCTCTTGGACTGTTCATCGGAGCCACGGGCAAGAGCGCGCAGATCCCGCTTTTCATCTGGCTCCCGGACGCGATGGCCGGCCCAACGCCTGTTTCCGCGCTCATTCACGCGGCGACGATGGTCACTGCCGGCGTGTTTATGGTCACCCGCACGAATTTCATCTTTCAGCGCTCGGTCACGATGATGATGATCGTAGCGCTGGTCGGATGCTTGACGGCATTCATAGCCGCGACGATTGGAATTACGCAAACCGACATCAAGAAGGTGCTCGCGTATTCGACTGTCTCGCAACTCGGCTACATGTTCCTGGGAGCGGGAGTCGGCGCATTCATCGGCGCAATCTTCCACGTCTTCACTCACGCATTCTTCAAGGCGCTGCTTTTCCTTGGATCGGGCTCGGTCATTCACGGCATGCATCACGAACAGGAGATGCCGCGGATGGGAGGCCTGTCGAAGTATCTTCCGACAACCTACAAGGCAATGTTGATGGGATGGCTCGCGATCTGCGGGATCATTCCGTTCGCGGGTTTCTTCTCAAAAGACGAGATCCTTTGGAAGACTTTTTCTACCAGCGTTTTCGGCGGCGGCTGGATACTCTGGCTCGTTGGATTCATCACTGCTGGAATGACGGCGTTTTACATGACTCGGTTGATGGGGCTGACGTTCTGGGGAGAAGAACGCTTCCGCAAGGTTCACGCGGGCGGTGAGGCTGATGAAGCTCACGCCGCCGCTCACGACAAGAATCTGAAGCCGCATGATGCTGCGGTCTCTTCAGCAGGTGATCGTCCGCATCATCAGCCGGGCGAGCACGTCGGAGCGCATGACACAACAGATCAACTCGATGCGCGCGGCGTCTCTCACGCGCATTTCGAGCCGCACGAATCACCTCGAAGCATGACCTTGCCGTTGATTGTGCTCGCCGTTGGCTCGATAGTTGTCGGATGGGTAGGCTTGCCAGGCGGGGCAAAGATCAATCTTTTCGAACGGTGGCTTGAGCCGGTGATCGTCGATGTGAATCGGGCGCCTGTTACTCGACTCCATGCCACGGAAGCGGCTCCCGGAGCCAGTTCTGTGACTGCGCCCGCGGAAGCGACTGCAGGCGAATCGATTGCCGAACACGCAGAAGCTGCCCACGAAGGCATCGGCGGAACCGAATTGTTGCTCATGGTACTCTCGCTCGCAATCGCTTTCGGAGGAATCTATCTCGGTCGTCTGTTCTATGTGAAGCGGCCCGATCTTCCGAGAATGTGGGCGGCGAAGCTTCGACCTCTTTACACGCTAAGCTTTAATAAGTGGTACTGGGATTACCTGCTCGACGTGAAGGGTGTGGAAGCCGAAAAGGCGATCAACAACGCTCTCTGGGATGTTGATTCCACGTTCGTCGACGGCGGCGTGAATGGGAGCGCGTGGGTCACACGATTCTGGTCGTCGGTTACCGGATGGTGGGACAAGTGGGTGATCGATCTTGCCGTCAACGCGACCGGGTGGATCACACGAGCGGGCTCTTTCGTGCTTAGAACTTTTCAGACAGGTTTCTGGCAGAATTATGCCCTTCTGTTCGCGGCCGGATTGTTTCTCATCTTGCTTTATTACGTGTATCCGGCGATCTCGTCTACCGTGAGGGGTTTCAGCGGGAAGTGAGGTTTAGATTGTAGGGGCGGCCCTCGGCGGCTGCCCTTTCGGTACAAGCGAACGTTCTTGCCCAATCAACGAGGGGCGGCCAACAGAAGGTCGCCCCTACAAGACGCTTAGGAGACTCTGGCTATGCCTGGTCGCATTCAAATTTTCGGCATCGGCATCCTGTCTTGGGTGACGTGGCTTCCTGCGGTTGGCGCCGTCTTATTGCTCTTCTTCAACCGCGCAAAGATCAACGGGATTCGCGGGTTTGCGAATCTTTGGATCGGGTTGTGCTTCGTTATATCGATCCCGCTTGTGACCGGACTCGGCAGCCGTGGGCCAGGCTACGACCGAGCTTACGGTGGACTGCAGTTCATCGAAGATCACGATTGGATTCCGCTCATCGGGGCGCGCTATCAAATGGGCGTCGATGGACTTGCGCTTGTTCTGGTGATGTTGACGACTTTGCTCGGGGTTATTTCAGTAGTCTGCTCGTGGGCCTACATTCGCGAGAAGGGACGTGAAAAAGAGTACTACATAATGCTGCTGCTGCTTCAAAGCGGCATGCTCGGAGCGTTCGTATCGGCCGACCTCTTTCTGTTTTTCATCTTCTGGGAAGTGATGCTGGTGCCGATGTATTTCCTGATCGGCATCTGGGGAGGAAAAAACCGGCTCTATTCCGCAATCAAGTTTTTTCTTTACACGCTTGTCGGTTCAGTCGTGATGCTGCTCGCCGTCCTGAAGCTCTTCTTCATTTTTCCCGACGTCGTTCACGCCGAACGTCCCGCTGTTGAAGCCACTGCGCGCCAGATCGCTTCAAGCAGCCTGACCGACCCTGAGCGACGCGGTCAGGTGAACGAAGGAATGCTAAATCTCGCGCTCGACGCAATGAAGCGCGCTGACGGAATCGATCCGCAAACCAATCGGCCTCTTCCTACTGGTTACGTTCACAGTTCGTTCAACATCGCCGCTCTCACAGCTATCGGCCCGCACATCAAGGCCGTCTTCGGATTGGGAGTAGTGATCTGGATGTTCATCGGATTTGGCTTGTCGTTCGCGATCAAGGTGCCGATGTTTCCATTTCACACGTGGCTTCCCGACGCGCATTACGACGCGCCGACTGCCGGCTCGGTGATACTTGCGGGCGTGTTGCTGAAGATGGGCACATACGGATTCATGCGATTCTCGTTGCCGATCTTTCCGGACGCAGCGAACGACCCGAGAGTGCGAACGTGGATGGTGACGCTTTCGATTATCGGCATAATCTACGGCGCTCTTGTCGCGATGGCGCAAAAGGACGTCAAGAAACTCGTCGCGTACTCATCGGTTTCACATCTGGGCTTTGTCATGCTCGGGTTGTTTGCATTCAATCCGAACGGAATCAACGGCGCAGTTATGCAGATGATCAACCACGGCATTTCGACGGGCGCCCTGTTCATATTGGCCGGCATTCTGTACGAACGCCGGCACACATATGAAATCTCCGAGTTCGGCGGCCTAGCTCACGTGATGCCGACCTACTCGACTATCTTCTTGATCGTCACGCTGTCATCGCTGGGCTTGCCGCTGATGAATAATTTCATCGGCGAGTTCCTGACTATTCGAGGCGCGTTTGAAGCTAAGGTCGCGTGGGGCGCGTTCGCTGCCGTGGGAATCATCCTGGGCGCAGCTTACATGCTGTGGCTCTATCAGCGGGTGTTCTTCGGGCAGATAACAAATCCGGCGAACGAGGGATTGAAGGACCTTGACGCGCGAGAGACGTGGCAATTCGCGCCGCTGATCTTTTTG
>Ga0075436_100001997_pt1 | contig 14086 bp, 12 predicted proteins | sample RhiMethybrSRZTD5_FD_75303 | JGI IMG/M metagenome (GOLD analysis project Ga0075436, IMG submission 75303) | Populus rhizosphere microbial communities from Tennessee, USA - Rhizosphere MetaG P. TD hybrid SRZTD5 | ecosystem: Host-associated > Plants > Roots > Rhizosphere > Soil | place: USA...
ACCGCCGGCTGGATGTAGCGCGCGGTTAGAGCTTGGCCTCGATCGCCTGAATCGCCGGCGTGCACACCGTCGACGGCTGGTTCGACGTGAGAACGCAGATCCCCGCCGTGACCAGGTTCGCGGAGCCGACGATCGCCGCGGACTGGGGCGACTCCGGATTCATCAGAGCGGTTGCGATGTCCTGCCACGTCATGCCGGTGATCGGGTCGGGTTGGTACGTGGCGCGCGGGATCACGAACTTGTTGCCAATGTCGACGAAAGGAATCGTGCCGTTCGGGTTGTATTTCACAACCAGCGCCTCCTGCGCAGAGGTCGGCGTCTCGAGTGGCTTCTGATTCCGGTCGCTCACCTCGACTGTCTGGAGCTCGACATAGGTGCTTGCGTAGGTGGCCCCGTGAAACGTGAAGGTGGGCGTGTTCGGAAACACGTCGGTTGACGACGATGTGGTCGTCTTCAGCCCGGAGAAGGTGCCGAACCGCGACAGGGCGATGATCATCGGCCAGCGCTCGGCCGCGCAGAAGGGGCAGAACTCGGCGCCGTAGTAGAAGATCAGCGGCTTGCCGGCCGGACCGAGCAGGGCGGAGCCGGAGACTTTCTGGATGATGTTCGTCGCGGAGCCCATGCCGACCTGGTCGAACTCCGAGGCCGGCAGCGAGGTGATCGTCGTCAGGATCTGCGCGGTCGTTGCCGCGGTGGCGGGCGGCGGCGGCGCCGGCGTGGTCATGTAGCGATACGCGAGGAACGCAACCACGACGATGGCCAGCGCGCCGATGGTCGCCACCGGACCCACCCACGCGGGGGTGCGGTTGACCGGCTTGCGCATCGGTCGCTTCTTGGGCTTCGGCCGTGGTGCGGTCCTCGACATCTAACCCGCGTTGGTCGTGGGCGCGGCCAGGATTGAGAGGCTGACCATCGTGTAGCCGATCATCAGGATCAGCATCGGGTACTGGCTGAGCAGCGCGCGCTGGGCCGTGCGGAACCGCTCGCCCGCCCGAAGATGTGACAGATACACCGCGATCACGTGACCAAGCACGATAAGGATGACCTGCGCGTACCAGACGGTGGCGGCCTGGGCCAGGGCGAAGCTCGGCTGGACGTGCGCCAGCGAGGGAAACAGCTCCCAGCCCTTTCCGAGCGGGTCGTTGAGCAGCGGGATGATCAGCTGCGACTGCACCATCACGTAGCTGTAGTTGTGGGCGGCGTTGTACACGAGCGCGATCGGCACGAGCGTCAGCGCGAAAGCCGACACGGTCGTTTTCAGATCCACCTTGCGGCTCCCGAAGTACATGACGAGCTGCATGATCGCCACGAACACGAGCAGGAAGGTCATGGTTAGCAGCAACAGCCCGACCGTGCGTACAAAGAAGAACCCGAGGCTGCCGAGCGGCAGCCATATCGGCTCGAGCGCGATATCGAAGTCCTGCCACGCCGGAGTGGCCAGGATGCCGTCGAAGGCCAGCGAGCTGAGCATGAGGATGACGAACACGACCCGATCCCAACCCGCCGGGTAGGGCTTGAGCAGGCCGACCCCCCACGGTCGCAGGTAGACCATCGTCACCCGCCCTGACTCGTCGCGGTCGGCCTCGACCGGCGCGAAGCGCCCGATGATGACGAACAGCACGGTGAACGCCTCACAGTGCTCGAGCCATTGGTCTCGGCCGTAGAGCACCATGCCGCCGAGCGTGAGGCACGTGTACGACAGCGCGGCGACAGCCACCAGCCAGGGGCGGTTCGCCATCCCCGAGGTCAGCTCGAGGCACACGAATGAGAGGAAGAGCGCAGTGGCCGGCCAGACGCCGACGTTCGGCAGTGTCGCTGCCGGTCGGAGCCGGGCGAGGGCGGCGTCGTAGATCGCCGCCCAGGGGTTCAGGTAGTACCAGAGGTTGCCGACCAGGCCGCTGACGATCACGGTGGCCGCCCAGAAGAAGATCCAGGTGATGTACTCGGACGGGTTCCGCTCAGGGCGGATCGAGCCAAAAAGGCCGGTGACGACCACGGCGATGAGCGCCAGAACCCCGATGACGCCGCCCGCAAAACGGGGCCACGACGACCGCGCGACTCCAACGAGAGCCGGCACCTTCCACCGCGGGTACTCGACGGCCTTGCTGCCAACCTTGTCGCCCGCAAAGACGACGACCAGGACGAAAGACAGCGCGACGACGCCCCCCGCGCCGTAGAGGTAAAGCCATTCGGCGATCGGCAGGTCGTAGCGCGGCCCGAAACCGTGCAGGAAGACAGAGGCGAGGTGCATCAGCTCACGACCAGCTGTCCGAGAGGCGTGCTCGTCGACTCCCACTCGATGTCGAACTGCCCTGATTTGTCGGCCTTGAACGTGTGCGACGTGGCCTGTCCCGCGGTGCAGTCGAATGCGATGTCATAGCCATGCAAGTGCACCTCGCCCGTCTGGTCGCTGGTGATGCTGATGGTCACCTCGTCGTTGAGGTGCGCGTTGAGCGTGCTGGGCGACATCTTGTCCGCGCCGGTGACGGTCACGCTAATGGTCACGTTCTGGCCGCCGTGCGACTGGTTCGCGTAGATCAAGATGCCGCCCGCAACGAGGAACAGGGCGACGATCACAGCCACGAAAGCGGTACGGGTACGGGTCATTTCCTTTCTCCTGAATTGATTTGGCGAGTGCCGAGATCAGGAGATGAAGGGAGGGCCTCGCTTGACGATGGGGAAGCGCGATGCGTGGGCGATGGCGAGCGCACCCTCGACGCTCAAGGGCCGAAGCACCAGTGGCGCGCTGAACACCAGCGGTGACGACGCAGCCGCGACCGCCCCAAGAGCCGCGATCGCGCTTTCGACGCGGCGGCCGAGCCAGATGAGCACCGTCGCACCGACCACCGCCACCGGCAGCTGGCCGAGCATGCCCCACAGAAGCAGGCCGGCCGGGGCGGGGAGCGGGGCGCCCGCGAGGAGCGCTTCGATGACCTCCTGGGCCGTGAACCAGGCGAGCTGAAGCGTGAAGAGCACCGCGAGCAGGCTCACGAACGACGGGCCGTCCGCGAGAGGCCTCCGCCGGCCGTGGGCCACCACCCGCGCGGCGCCGGCGATCAGGAGCCCGCCCAGCACCGCAAGCGCGGCCGCGCCGAGCGTCGTCTTGACGAAGGCCGGAAAGTACGCGTGGGAGCCCGTCGCCTGGACCTGCTGCGCGGCGGCGCCAAATCGCAGCTCATAGGCCAGCATGTGGCCGCCCTGTGCGCCGGCGATCGCCAGTCCGATCAACGCCGGCAGCCGTGTACGCATGGCAGACCGGATCATAGGACGGACATACAATGCGCTCGACATTCCAGATCGACGCCCCTAAGGAGGCCGACGTTGAGGAACCTGAGCAAAGTCCTGGCCATCATCGCGCTGTTCGTTCTCACCGCTTGCGGCGAGACCACATCGGGCGGCGGAAGCTCGCCCTCGGCAAATGGCATCAGCAAGGTCGACAGCATTGCAAACGAGGTGCCGTCCGACATCAAGACGAAAGGCGTGCTGCAGATCGGTGTGGACGCCACGTATCTGCCGAATGAAGGCATCGACCCCGACACCGGCCAGATCGTTGGCTGGGACATCGACCTCGGCAACGCGCTGGGCCAGGTCATGGGCATCAAGTTCGTGTTCAACAACGCGGACTTCGGCAGCATCATCCCGGACATCGGCACCCGCTACGACCTCGGCATCTCGAGCTTCAGCCCGACTACCGAACGCGAGAAGACGGTCGACTTCGTGACGTACTACCAGGCCGGTGAGCAGTGGTTCACCAAGGCCGGCGGACCGCAGGTCAACACACCGCTCGACATGTGCGGCACCACGATCGCGGTCGAGACCGGCACGACCGAAGAGGCCGACGCCTACGGATTCATGGGCAAGAGCCCCGACGGCTCCGCGATCGCGGGCGACCCGGATAACTGCAAGAAGGGCGGCAAGGTGGACATCACCGTCCACAGCTTCACCAAGCAGACCGACGCCAACGCCGACCTGCTGTCAGGCCATTCCCAGCTCGGCTGGGCCGACCAGCCCGTTTCCGACTACCAGGTCAAGCTTTCGAACGGACAGCTGGCGCTGAGCGGCAAGCCCTGCAGCATCGCGCCATATGGCATCGCGCTGGCGAAGGGCAGCCCGCTCGAGCAGGCGCTGCAGGACGCGCTCAAGTACCTCATCGACCACGGCTACTACGCGTCGATCCTGAAGGCCTGGAACGTGCAGGACGGAGCCATCGCGAGCTCGACTGTCGGCCTGAACGTCAACAGCATCCCGAACCAGCCGTCCTGCGTGCCGTCGTACTGATTTCGACTCGTTCGCGTGGCTGAGGTGAGCGCGGACGCGCCCACCCGCGGCGAGGCGATCCGGGCCATACCGGTTCGCCACCCGTGGCGGTGGGTCGCAGCCGTGCTCGTCCTCGCTTTTGTCGCCTCGGCGGTGTACACGGTCGCCACCGCGCCGAACCTCCGGTGGGAGATCGTCCAGCACTACCTGTTTCAGCACCGGGTGCTGCTGGGCGTCGGCGGGACGATCGAGCTCACGGTCCTGGCGATGCTCATCGGCATCGCGCTCGGGGCGTTGATGGCTGTAATGCGACTGTCGTCCAACCCCGTGATGTCCGCGGTGAGCTGGTTCTACATCTGGTTCTTTCGCGGCACGCCTGTTCTCGTGCAGCTGTTCTTCTGGTGGAACCTGCCCCTCATCCTGCCGACCATTGGTCTGCCCGGGCACCAGACCGAGACCGTCAAGCTGATCACGCCGCTGGCGGCCGCGCTCCTCGGACTGGGGCTCAACGAGGGCGCGTACATGGCCGAGATCGTTCGCGCGGGCATCATCTCGGTCGATCCGGGACAGACCGAGGCGGCGATGGCGTTGGGCATGCAGCGGTCGGTGATCCTGCAGCGCATCGTGCTGCCGCAGGCGATGCGCGTGATCATCCCGCCCACCGGCAACGAGACGATCTCGATGCTCAAGACTTCGTCGCTCGCGTTCATAGCGCAGTTCCCCGAGCTCTTCCGCGTGACGACCGAGATCGCCGCGTTCAATTTCCGCATCGTTGAGCTGCTGATCGTCGGCAGCTTCTGGTACCTGGTGTGCACGTCGATCCTCACGGTCGGCCAGTACTACCTCGAGCGGTACTTCGCGCGCGGCTCGCAGCGGGACCTGCCGCTCACGCCCTGGCAGCGGCTGCGCCGCAACGCATTCGCCTTCCATTCCGGTGCCGTGCCGCGATGACGGCCGCGCAGATGGTCAAGGCCGAAGCGGTGCACAAGAGCTTCGGACGCCTCGAGGTGCTGCGGGGCATCGACGTAGAGGTCGAGCCGCGCGAGGTGATGTGCATCATCGGACCCTCCGGGTCGGGCAAGAGCACGTTCCTCCGGTGCATCAACCATCTCGAGAAGATCGACGCCGGCCGGTTGTGGGTCGACGGCGAGCTGGTCGGCTACCGCCAGCAGGGCGACCGGCTTTTTGAGCTGCCCGACCGGGAGGTGTGCAAGAAGCGCTCAGAGATCGGGATGGTGTTTCAGCGCTTCAACCTCTTCCCCCACATGACCGCGCTCGAGAACGTCATCGAGGCGCCAATCCGCGTCAAGGGCGACGCGAAGGACGCTTCCGTCTCGCGCGCGCGTCAACTCCTGGAGAGGGTCGGGCTGGCCGAGAAGATCCATGCCTACCCAAACCAGCTGTCGGGCGGCCAGCAGCAGCGGGTGGCGATCGCGCGGGCGCTGGCGATGCAGCCGAAGCTGATGCTGTTCGACGAGCCGACGTCGGCGCTCGACCCCGAGCTGGTCGGTGAGGTGCTGGACGTGATGCGCGGGCTGGCGAAGGACGGCATGACGATGATCGTCGTGACTCACGAGATGGGGTTCGCGCGCGAGGTAGGGGACAGCCTCGTCTTCATGGACGGCGGCGTGATCGTCGAGAAGGGCAAGCCGCGCGACGTGATCGCGAACCCCCAGCACGAACGGACGAAGAGCTTCCTCTCAAAAGTCCTCTAAATCCGGCGGAAATGCGCATATCGGCCACCTGGAGGCTCGGATTCCGGCGGAAATGCACATATCCGCCGGAGGGATATGGCGGCTAGCGGGCCCGCCAGTCCTTCCAGTCCGCGCGCACGAGCCGCGCCATCCGGGTCGCGGCATCCCGCAGCCAGCCCTGCTTGCGGCGCGCGAGGTCGACGAGGATCGCCTTGGCCGCCCCGCGCGTGCCGAGGTGGATGTTCGCCGCCTCCCACCCCATCGCCTTGAGCAGCCGCGCCTCGTCGCGGCGCTTCGGAAGCATCGCCAGCTCGATCCGGCCGCAATCGGGTGCGAGGCGGCGGATCAACCAGCCTTCCCGCACCTCGACGAGCGGATCCGGGCACCGCACTGCGCCGGCGATCGCGTCCAGGTAGTGGATGCGACCAGACGAGTGCGTGGAATGCGCCCACTCCCACGCCGACGGGACCAGCGCCTTTGCCTCGTGTGAGACCGCTGACCCATGCCAGTCGGCGAGCGCCGCGAACCGGTCCAGGCCCAGGCTCCCCAGGCCCGCCCGCCGGCGCACGATCCGCACCCTGGCCGCACCGTCAGGCAGGCGCTGCAGGAGAAGGCTGTTCACGTTCGGCGGGATCGTCGTGCCGCGCGCCGTCGGTTGCGCGCGCATCTTGTCCCAGAAGGCGTTCGGCTCGCGCAGCCGCCCGCTGACCAGCTTGCGCAGCCAGCGGTCATTCTCAGCCAGCACCATGGCCCGGCCGCCGCTCCGCAGCGCGCCCGTGTATCCGGCCACGACCGCCGCGCACGCTTCCTTCAGGTCCAGGTTCAGCTGGCCTTCGGCCGCGGCGAGCCCCGCGCTGGTCGCCAGCCGGACCAGGTCGAGCGTGTACGGCAGGTTCGTCGCTTCATCGAACTCGTTGATCCCCCAGACCAGGCGCCCCTCCACGTCGCGCCACGTACCGAAGCTCTCGACGTGCAGGTCGCCAACGGCCATGACCCGTGGGGCATCGGCCAGCTCGGGCAGCTCTTCGGGCCACAGCTGCGCCCAGCGATAGAAGGACGCGCGCAGGAAGCTGAACGTATCGGCCGCCATCTCGCCGTGCTTGTGCTCGAGCTCGTCTCGCCGCACTTTCGCGCGCGTGGCAAGCCAACGCTCGAAGCTTCGAGTTGCATCGACGATAGCGATCGCCACCTTCGCTCCTCATTTTCGAGTAGCCGGCAGCCGCACTTGCGGTCGGGACTCGAAAATCAGACGGCGGCGGGGTTTGGCGCCATGCGCTGAAGGGCCAGTGCGACCGCGCCCAGCAGCTCCGCCCTCTCCACAAACTCGGCGGCGACCACCTCGACCTTCTCCGCCGCGGCCTGCACCGCGTGCCGCTCGAGCGAGGCGCGCAGAGGACCGAGCAGGAGCTCGCCCGCGCGGCTAATCAGGCCGCCCATGATCACCCTTTCCGGGTTGATCAGGTTGCAAAGGCCCGCCACCGCAATCCCCATCTCCCGCCCCGCATCTGTGATCGCGCGACGGCAACGCAGGTCGCCCGCGGCCGCGCGTTCGATGACGGAAGTCAAAGTCGGAGCCGGCCCGGCGGCCGCGACGAGCTTGACGATGGCCGGTCCGGACGCGACCGTCTCCAGGCAGCCGCGATTGCCGCAGTAGCAAAGGGCGCCTGCCTCGTCGAGCGTGGTGTGGCCGATCTCACCCGCGGTCCCCGATGCGCCGTGCAGCAGCCGGCCGTCGATGACGATGCCCGCCCCGATGCCGGTCGCGGCCTTGATGTAGACGAAGTTCGAGCAACCACGCCCGGCTCCCCAGGTCATCTCGGCAAGGGCGCCCAGGTTGGCGTCGTTCTCGATCGCAACCGGCAACCGCAGCCGCTGCTCCATCGCCTCCGCGATCCGCAGCCCGACCCAGCCGGGCAGGATGGTCGCGGAGCCGGCGGTGCCGCGCTCGCGGTCGACCGGGCCCGGAATGCCGATCCCGACGCCGACGACCGCCGAATGCTCGACACCCGCCTCTTTCAGCGCGTCTTCGGCCATGCACGCGGAGGCGTCGAGAGCTTCGGTCGCCTGACGGTTCACGTCCAGCTCGCTGCGGCGTTCCGCGATGACGTTGCGAGCCAGGTCGGCGACCGCGACGGCCACGTGGCTGTGGCCGAAGTCGATGCCGAGCGCGACCCGCGTGGCGTCGCGGAGGACCAGGTGGACCCCCGGGCGGCCGGTCGAGCGTCCCTCCGACTCGGAGTCGACCTCCGCGATCAGGCCTTCCGTCTTGAGCTCCGCGATCAGTGAGTGGACGGTGGTCCTGGAGAGCCCGGTGGCGCGCGCAATGTCCGCCTGGCTGACACGCGCCCGCTCGCGGATCGCGTGCACAACGCGCGCGCGATTGCGCTCGCGTAGCCACGCGAGAGTTCCATCACCCCTCTTCGACACCGCTATCGGCGAATCATGCTGAGCGCGGCAGTTTTGTCAAGGCTCCAAACGAAATTACCGGACGAACGTTCGCTTTCTTGACAAACCCTGAGACGTGAGCGATGCTCAATCGGCGCGCGGCGCATCGAGCCGGTCGCGCATGGACTCTGAGTAGCCCTGCTGCCGGCGCACTCTCGCCCCGTTCATCGGGAAGAAGACAGCAGGAAGCACCACAGTCAAGTGGACAGGAGGTCCATATGAGGTTGGTCCCGTACCGACGCCTTGCACTCGCCGCGTGCTCGAGCGTCGTCGCAGTGTTGATCGCGGCTTGTGGGTCGAGCAGCACGACCGGAGGCGGCACGACTGCCACGGTGCCGTCCGACCTGAGCATCAGCTCATTTGACGCGAGCTTCAGCTACATGCCGAAGCTGGGCGATCTCGTCAAGGCCGGCCACGGCAAGGTCGGAGTGCTCCTTCCGGACACCACGACGTCCGGTCGGTACGTCTCGTTCGACCTGCCCTACCTGACCAAGGCCCTGCAGCAGGCAGGCTACTCGGCGTCCGACTTCACGATCGACAACGCGCAGGGCCAGGAGCAGCAGGAGCTGTCGCAGGCTCAGGCGCTCGTCACCGCCGGCGCCAGCGTGCTGATCATGGACCCGATCAGCTCCAGCGTCGGTTCCCAGATCCAGAACTACGCGCAGTCACACGGCGTCAAGGTGATCAGCTACGACCGCGCGACGTTCACCGGGACGAACACCTACTACGTCAGCTTCGACAACGTCCAGGTCGGTGAGCTCATCGGCCAGGGCTTCGTCAAGTGCGTCACCGACTGGGGCGTCAAGAACCCCCAGGTGTTCGAGCTCGACGGCGGCCAGAACTCGGACCCGAACGCGGTTGACTTCGCCAAGGGCTACAACGACGCCATCTGGGGCTCCAAGACCCCGAACGTCGCCGCCGGCACGACCAAGAACGGCCTGACGCTGGTCGGCGAGCAGGTCGCAACGGACTGGAAGAACGACGTGGGCGCCACGATCTTCCAGCAGCAGTTCACGGCGCACTCGAACATCAACGCCACCGTTGAGGCCAACGACGGCCTCGGCAACGCTGTGGTCCAGGTGCTCAAGAACAAGGGCGTGAAGGCAAAGTCGATCCCGACCACCGGCCAGGACGCGACTCTGGACGGCATGGTCAACGTGCTGACCGGCTACCAGTGTGGCTCGGTCTACAAGGCCATCTACCTCGAGGCGCAGGACGCGGTCGCCCTCGCCACCGTCCTTCGGGCTGGTCAGACGCCGCCGAGCGCGCTGCTCAACGGCCAGACCTCACCCCCGTCAGGCGTGACCGGGAACACGCAGCCCGCGTCGCTGCTGGTCCCCAAGTGGGTCGACATCTCGAACATGAAGGACACGGTCATCGCCGACAACTTCATCGACAAGAGCGCACTCTGCAGCAAGGCCGGCGCCGCAGCTTGCAGCGCGGCGGGCATTTCGTAAGCGGAACATCGAATCGCGACGCCGCCGCACTACGCGGCGGCGTCATATTTTTCCGGCCGATAATTGAGGTGAGATGACGGCTGCAGTCGCCGAGTCGCGCAGTGACGCACAGCCGCTCCTCCAGGTCCGGGGGCTGGACAAGCATTTCGGTCCGGTGCAAGCGCTTTACCACGTGGACCTCGACCTGCCGGCGGGCCAGGTCACCGCGCTCTGCGGCGACAACGGCGCCGGCAAGAGCGTGCTCACCAAGTGCATCTCAGGTGTTTACGTCGCCGACGGCGGCCAGACGCTCTGGGAGGGCCAGCCGGTGCACATCCGCAGCACGCGGGACGCCTCGCGTCTTGGCATCGAGACCGTTTACCAGGACCTCGCGCTCTGCGACAACCTCGACATCGTCCAGAACATGTTTCTCGGCCGGGAGCGCCTCAACAACGGAGTCTTTCTCGACGAGGACAGCATGGAACGCAGCGCCGCGCAGACCCTGTCCGACCTCCGGGTCACCACGGTGCGGTCCATCCGCCAACCGGTCGCTTCGCTCTCCGGCGGCCAGCGGCAGTCGGTCGCGGTGGCCAAGGCGGTGATGTGGAACTCGAAGCTCGTGATCATGGACGAGCCGACCGCCGCCCTCGGTGTGGTGCAGACGCGGCAGGTGCTGGACCTCATCATGCGGCTGCGCGACCGCGGCCTCGGGGTGATGGTCATCTCGCACAACCTCAATGACGTTTTCGAGGTGGCGGACCGGATCGCGGTCATGTACCTCGGCCGCTGCGTGCTCCAGGACAAGGCGTCGAACCTCGACCGCCAGCGGGTCGTCGAGTACATGACCAGCGGAGGCAGGCGCTGATGGCCGAACCGGCGCAGCTGCCGCCAGACCCGACAGTCGCGTCCGATGAGGCGGTCAAGGCCCAGCTGCCGCCCGAGGTCGTCGCCCAGTCGCTTGGCGAGTACATGCGGGCGTGGGTGTCCCGGATCGCCGCGGGCGAGAGTGGCGTGCTTCCGGTTGTGGCCGCGATGATCATCATCGGGCTGGTCTTCACCGTCCTCAACCCGCTGTTCCTCTCCCCCGTCAACCTGGTCAACCTCTTCCAGCAGAGCGCCGTCTTCATGGTCCTCGCGATGGCCGAAGGCTTCGCGCTGGTGCTGGGCGAGATCGACCTGTCGGTCGGTTTCGTCGGCGCCTGCGGCGCGGCGATCACGGTCCAGCTCGTGCAGCCGCTGACCACCAGGTGGCCCTGGTTCGCAGCGATCATGGCGGGCCTCTTTTTCTGCGCCGTGTTCGGCGCGATCCAGGGAACGCTGATCACGCGTCTGCGCCTCCCCTCCTTCATCGTGACCCTGGGCGGCTACCTCATCGCCAGCGGGTTGTTCCTGTGGATCCTCGCCTTCGGCCCTTTCTCCGGCTACCCAAACCTCGCCGGCGAAAGCGTCAACCTCCAGGTCGTCTACAACCTCATGTGGGGCAGCATCGACCCGACCGTCAGCTGGATCGCGGCCGGCGTGGTGGTGGTGGGCATCGGCGCCTCGATGTACTGGAGTGACCACCGCCGGCGGTCGAGCGGCCTCGTGGCTCCGCCGCTGAGCCTCACCCTGATCAAGATCGGCCTCATCGCCGTCGTGGCCGTCGTGGTGGTCCTGATCTGCAACACCAACCGGGCCGTGATCGGAACGCTCGAAGGCGTGCCCTGGGTGATTCCCATCGTGCTCGGGATGCTGATCGTCTGGACCCTAGTGTTCCAGCGCACCAAATACGGTCGCTACCTGTACGCGATCGGCGGCAACGCCGAGGCCGCCCGCCGGGCCGGCGTCAACCTGGCCATGATTCGGACCACGGCCTTCGTGCTCTGCTCGGTGACAGCCGGCATAGCGATGATGCTCTACGCGTCACTCCTGGGCGGCATGTCGAACAATGTCCAGGGCGGCCAGTACGTCCTCTACGCCGTGGCCGCGGCGGTGATCGGCGGCACCAGCCTCTTCGGCGGTCGGGGCCGGCCCATCCACGGAGTTCTGGGCGGCCTGGTCATTGGCGGCATCTACAACGGGATGTACCTGCTGCAGATGTCCATCCAGTGGCAGTACGTCGTCACGGGCCTGGTCCTGCTGGCGGCGGTGACCATCGACTCGCTGTCCCGGCGAGGCAGCATCAGTGGGGCAATGGGGTTCCGCTTCTAGCCCCAAGTCCTTCCCCGCTCGCGTGGAGGCGAGGAGGGGACGCAGCCTCGACCCCTGCCCCGATTGGGAATGCCCTGACAGGGGTATTAGTTCCTCTGAGAAATGGCTACGACACCCCGATCCGAACTCCTTCCCGTCCTCCCCATGGACGACGTCGTCGTCCTGCCACACATGACCGTCACCCTCGCGATCGAGGGCGAATCCCAGCGCGCCTCCGTGGACGCCGCGCGCCAGGGCAACCGGCTGGTCCTGCTCGTCCCGCGAGTGGACGGCAAGTTCGGCAGCATCGGCACGGTGGCCCGCCTCGGCGACTCGGCCGAGCTTCCGACCGGCGCCGAGGCGTTCATGCTCCGCGGCGAGTACCGCGCCCGCCTGGGCGGCGGCCAGGCCGACATCGGCGGCGCCCTCTGGGTCAAAGCCGACCCGATGCTCGACCCAGAGCCTCCCACCGAGCGCTCGCTCGAGCTCATGCGCGAATACCGCGCCCTGCTCGAGAACCTCGTCGAGTCCCGCGGCGTGCCGCAGGTCGTGCAGTTCATCCGCGCGGCCAAGACGCCCGCGCACCTCGCCGACCTGGCGGGCTACTCGCCTGACCTGAACACCGACCAGAAGCTGAAGATCCTCGAGACCGTCGACGTCGACGAGCGGCTGACCACCCTCATCGGCTGGACCAAGCAGGTCCTGGCCGAGGCCTCGATCAAGGAGAAGATCCGCAGCGAGGTCACCGAGGGCATGGAGAAGCAGCAGCGCGAGTTCCTGCTCCGCCAGCAGATGGAGGCGATCAAGAAGCAGCTCAACGAGGGCCAGACCGACGTGGTCTCGACCTACCGCGAGCGCATCGCCAAGGCCGGCATGCCGGAGACGGTGCTGACCGAGGTGAACCGCGAGCTCGACCGCCTGGAGCGGACGAGTGAGCAGAACCCCGAGTACGGCTGGATCCGCACCTACCTGGACTGGATGCTCGACATCCCCTGGAACGTTCGCTCCGACGACAACTACGACCTGGTCAAGGCCCGCGAGATCCTCGACGAGGACCACACAGGGCTGTCTGACGTGAAGGACCGCATCATCGAGTTCCTCGCCGTGCGCAAGCTGCGCGCGGAGCGTGGTCTCGACGTGCTGGGCGGCCGCGGCACCGGCGCGATCATCACCCTCGTCGGACCTCCAGGCGTCGGCAAGACCTCACTGGGTGAGTCCGTCGCTCGCGCGCTCGGACGCAAGTTCACGCGTGTGTCGTTGGGCGGCATCCGCGACGAGGCGGACATCCGCGGCCACCGCCGCACCTACGTCGGCGCGCTGCCGGGCCGCATCGTGCGCGCCTTGAAGGACGCGGGCACCAAGAACCCCGTGATCATGCTGGACGAGATCGACAAGGTCGGCAGCGACTGGCGGGGCGACCCGTCGGCCGCGCTGCTCGAGGTCCTCGACCCGGCGCAGAACCACACCTTCCGCGACCACTACCTAGAGGTCGACCTCGACCTCTCAGAGGTGCTGTTCATCCCCACCGCGAACGTCTCGGAGACCATCCCCGCGCCGCTGCTGGACCGCATGGAGCTGATCCGGCTCGACGGCTACACCGAAGAGGAGAAGGTCGCCATCGCCCGCGATCACCTGCTGAAGCGGCAGGTTAAGCAGGCCGGCCTCCGGCCCGAAGAGGTGACCATCGACGAGACCGCGATCATGAAGGTGATCACGGACCACACCCGCGAGGCGGGCGTGCGCAACCTCGAACGCGAGCTGGGCAAGATCACGCGCAAGGTCGCGACCAAGGTCGCCACAGGGGCGCTGACGCCGCCGGTTGAGATCACGCCGGAGCGCGTGCGCGAGTTCCTCGGCAAGGCGAAGTTCGACAACGAGGTCGCGGCTCGCACCGCGGTCCCCGGGGTCGCGACGGGCCTGGCGGTGACCGGCGTCGGAGGTGACGTCCTCTTTGTCGAGGCGACGGCGACACCGACGACCAACGGCCACGGCGGAAGCCTCACCCTCACCGGTCAGCTGGGCGACGTGATGAAGGAATCGGCGCAGATCGCGCTGTCCTACGTGAGGTCGCACGCCGATGAGCTG
>Ga0075436_100002000_pt1 | contig 14080 bp, 12 predicted proteins | sample RhiMethybrSRZTD5_FD_75303 | JGI IMG/M metagenome (GOLD analysis project Ga0075436, IMG submission 75303) | Populus rhizosphere microbial communities from Tennessee, USA - Rhizosphere MetaG P. TD hybrid SRZTD5 | ecosystem: Host-associated > Plants > Roots > Rhizosphere > Soil | place: USA...
GCCGACCATGCAGCCGCCGAGAAGGAGCGCGAGGAAAACGGCAGCGAAGCGTGTCATTCGGCCGGAGCTTCGGAAGATTGTCCCTCTCCCGCGGGAGACGGAGACTTTTCGCCCATCTTCTGCTTGCGGGCGAAGACGGTGAAGAAGAGCGGCACGAAGATGGTGGCGACGAAGGTCGCCAGCAGCATTCCGCCGACGACACCGGTGCCCATCGAGCGGCGCGCCGCGGAGCCCGCGCCGTGGGCGAAGGCGAGCGGCATCACGCCGAAGACGAAGGCGAGCGAGGTCATCACGATCGGGCGGAAGCGAAGGCGCGCTGCCTGCACCGCGGCATCCTTCGCGCTCATGCCCGCAAGCAGCCCCTGTTGCGCGAATTCGACGATCAGGATCGCGTTCTTCGCCGCGAGTCCGATGAGGACGACCAGGCCGATCTGGAAGTAGATGTCGTTCTCCATGCCGCGCAGCGCCACGAGGCCGAGCGCCCCGAGCACCGCGAAGGGAACGGCGATCACGACCGCGGTCGGCAGCCGCCAGCGCTCGTAGAGCGCCGCGAGGATCAGGTACACCATCACGATCGCGAGCGTGAAGGCGAAGATCGACGCGTTGCCGGTGCGAAGCTCCTGGAAGGCCTGGCCGCTCCACGCGATGGTGTAGCCCGGTGGCAGCGTCTGTTGCGCCACGCGCGTCACCGCCTCGATCGCCTGGCCCGAGCTCACGCCGGGCTTGCCGTTGCCGAGCACCTTCGCGGCGATGAAGCCGTTGAAGCGGTCGACCTGCTCGGCGCCGATGTAGTCCTCGATGCGCAGCACCGCTTTCAGCGGGATCATCTCGCCCGTGGTGTTGGAGCGCACGAAGATCGCGCCGATCTGCTCGGGACGCGCCCGGTACAGGCCCTCCGACTGCACCTGCACGCGGTAAGTGCGTCCGCCGAGGTTGAAGTCGTTCACGTAGAGCGAGCCGAGCGTGCTCTGCAGCGCGTCGAACACCTCGTTCACCGGCACGCCGAGCGACATCGCCTGCTCGCGGTTCACCTCGACGCGGAACTGCGGCACCGTCGGGCGGAAGAAGGTGTTGATGGCGGTGAGCTGCGGATCCTTCGCGAGCGCCTGCGTGAGGCCCTGCACCACCGTGCCGAGGCGCCGCGGATCGGCGTCGGTGCGCGACTGCACGTAGAACTCGAAGCCGCTCGCGCTCCCGAGGCCGCGGATGGACGGCGGGTTGAAGACGAACGCGATGCCGTCGGCGAACTGCATCGCCTTGCCGGTGAGCTGTCCGGCGATCTGCTGCGCCGTGCGCGAGCGCTGGTCCCAGTCCTTGAGCAGGATGAACGAGGTGCCGGCGTTGGGCTTGTTGGCGCCGCCGATGAAGTCGCGGCCCGCGGCGACGAAGGCGTGGTCGACCGCGTCGTCCTGCGAGAGCATCTGCTGGAACTGGGCGCCCGTCTTCTGCGTGCGCTGCAGCGACGCGCCGTCCGGGAGCAGGATCGAGCTGATGAGGTAGCCCTGGTCCTCGGAGGGGATGAAGCTGCGCGGCACGAAGTAGAAGAGGCCCCCGAGCACCGCCACGATGCCGACGAAGATCAGCCACGACACAAGCCGGTGCGAGAGCGCGCGGTTCACGTTCGCGAGGAAGAACCGCGTCGTCCTGGCGAACCCCTGGTTGAACGGATGGAAGAGCTTCGACTCGTGGTCGCCCACCTTCAGCAGCAGCGCGCACAGCGCCGGCGTGAGCGTGAGCGCGGTGAAGCCCGAGATCACCACGGCGACCGCGACCGTGACCGCGAACTGCTTGTAGAGCTGGCCGGCGATGCCGCCGAGGAAGGCGACCGGGATGAACACCGAGCACAGCACCAGCACGATCGCGATCAGCGCGCCGGACACCTCGCGCATCGCCTCGATCGCCGCCTCGTGCGCTTCCATCTTCTCCTCGCGCATGAGGCGCTCGACGTTCTCGAGCACGACGATCGCGTCGTCCACGACGATGCCGATCGCGAGCACCATGGCGAAGAGCGTGAGCGTGTTGATCGAGAAGTGCAGCATGTAGAGGCCGGCGAACGTGCCGACGATCGACACCGGCACCGCCATCATCGGGATCAGCGTCGCGCGCCACGTCTGCAGGAAGATGAAGACGACCGCGAGCACCAGCAATGCCGCCTCGAAGATCGTGATCTGCACCTCGTGGATCGACTTCTTCACCACCAGCGTCGTGTCGAAGGGGATCAGGTATTCCATGCCCTTCGGGAACGCCTGCTTCATCTCCACGAGGCGCGCCTTGATCGCCGCCGCCGTGTCGAGCGCGTTGGCGCCCGTCTGCAGGAAGATCGCCATGCCGACCGAGGGCTTGCCGTCGACGGTGGCGGGCACGTCGTAGGTCTGCGCGCCGAGCTCGACGGTGGCGACGTCCTTGATCTTGAGCACGCCGCTCGGGCCGCTCGCGGCGCGCACGACGATGTTCTCGAATTCCTCGGGGCGCGCGAGGCGCCCGCGCACCGTCACCGTGTACGTGAGCTCCTGTCCCGGAGGCGCGGGCTCGGCGCCGATCTTGCCGGCGGCGTACTGCGCGTTCTGTGCGCGGATCGCGTTGGCGACGTCCGAGGGCGTCACGCCCAGGCGCGCCATGCGGTCCGGGTGCAGCCACACGCGCATCGACGATCCGGAGCCGAAGAGGAACACGTCGCCCACGCCGTTGATGCGCTTCAGGTCCTCGATGATGTTGGCCGTCGCGTAGTCGGCCATCGTCGTGGTCTGCATGCTCGCGTCGGGCGAGAAGAGGCCGATCACCAGCAGGATGTCGGGCGAGCGCTTCTGCACCAGGATGCCGTTGCGGCGCACCTCGTCGGGAAGGCGCGGCAGCGCGATGCCGACGCGGTTGTTGACCTGGAAGACGGCGCGGTCGATGTCGGTGCCGACCTCGAACGTGCAGGTGATCGAGAGGTTGCCGTCGGAGCCCGCGCTCGAGGTGAAGTACACCATGCCCTCGGCGCCGGAGAGCTGCTCCTCGATGGGAGCGGCGACCGTCTGCGCGATCGTCTCGGCGCTCGCGCCCGGGTAGCTCGTCGAGATGGTGACCGTCGGCGGCGAGATCTCCGGATACTGCGCGATCGGCAGGCTGAAGCCCGCGATGACGCCCGCGAGCGTGATGACGATCGCGACCACGCTCGCGAAGATGGGCCGCTCGATGAAGAAGCGCGCGAACTTGTGCACGGATTACTTCGCCAGGGCGGTTTTCGAGGGAGTAGCCGGTGCGCCTTTGGGTTGCTCGCCGGATGCGTGCGGGGCGACCTGTGCGCCGGGGCGCAGCTTCACGAGGTTGTCGACGATCACGAGGTCGCCTTCGTCGAGGCCGCTCGTGACGATCATGTCGGCGCCGATCCAGCTCGCGGTCTTCACCGGCTTCTGCGCGACCTTGTTGTCGGGACCGACCGTCATGACGACCTTCGACTGATCCGTCTGCATCACCGCCGACTGCGGCACGCGCATCGCGTTCTGCTCGCCGGCGAGCACGCGCACCCTGGCGAACTGGCCCGGCAGCCACCTCACGTCGGCATTGGCGAATTCCGCGCGCAGCTGCACGGCGCCGACCTTCGGATCGACGGTGATGCCGGTGAAGTTGAGGCGGCCGTTGTCGGCGAGCACCGTGCCGTTCTCGCCGACGATCTGCACGCGGGCGTTGCGTTGCGTGCCGCGCAGCCGGTTGTAGTCGTCCTCGGCGAGCGGGAAGCGCACCCAGATCGGGTTCACCTGCGTGACCGTGGTGAGGAGCGCCGAATCGGTGTTGACGGTGGCGAGGCTGCCTTCGGAACGCAGCGCCCGGCCCGTGATGCCGCCGATGGGGGCGCTGATGCGCGTGTAGCCGAGGTCGAGCTGCGCCTGCTTGAGCTTCGCGTCCGCCGAGGCGACCGCGGCATCCGCCTGGCTCTCCGCGGCCTTCGCCTGGTCGAGCTCGCGCTGGCTGATGGCGCGGTCGGCTGCGAGCGGCTCGAGGCGTTTCGCCTCGACGTGCGCGAGCTCCCGGCGCGAGCGCTCCTGCATGAGCGCGGCGCGCGCCTGCTCCACGGCGAGCTCGTAGGGCGCCGGATCGATGACGAAGAGGACCTTGCCGGCGGGAACCGTGGCGCCTTCGTCATACAGGCGCTTCTCGATGATGCCGGAGACGCGCGCGCGAATCTCCACGTCGCGCGAGCCCTCGGCCTGGCCGACGGCTTCGAACGAGATCGGAACGCGCTGCGCGGTGGCGCGGATGGTGGTGACGGGAAGCGGCGGCGGCGCGGAAGCGGCGGACTTGTCGGCGCCTTCGTGCCGGCCGCACGCGGCGAGCACGAGGAGGGCGGGGATCGTCAGCTGAAACAGGCGGGCGGGCGTCATGGAATCGGCTATTATACATACCTTCGAGAACGTATCTAAATCCGGGAGAGGCATGCGCAGGACGAAAGAGCAGGCGGCGAAGACTCGCGCGGACATCGTCGCCGCGGCCCTCGACTGCTTCGACCGCCACGGCATGGCGAGCTCCACGCTCGACCAGATCGCCGGCTCGGCGCGCGTCACCAAGGGGGCGATCTACCACCACTTCCGCGGAAAGACGGAGATTGTACGCGCCATCCGCGAGCAGGTTTCGATCCCGATGCTTGACGAGGCGGACACGAATCTCCTGCGCGCTTCCGAGGTGCCGGCCCTCGAGCGCGTGCGAGCCCACATGGAGCGGCTCCTCGACAGCCTCGAGCGCGACGCCCAGCTTCGCCGCGCGCTCTCCGTCATGCAGTTCAAGTGCGAGTACGTGAAGGAGCTCGCGGGCGAGCTCGCGGGGGCGAGCCGCAACACCGAGCGCCTCACGCGCGCCTTCGAATCCGCCTATCGCGAGGCGCGGCGCGAGGGCACGCTCGTCGCGTCGATGACGCCGCGCGCCGCCGCGATCGATTCGGTCATGTTCCTCTGCGGCCTGGTGCGCCTGTGGCTGCTCGACACGCGCCGCTCGGCGTTCCGCCGCCAGGCGCGGGCGGCCATCCGCTCGCACGTGCGGCTGCGCGTAGCGAAGTGAGTCTTAACGCGGCTCGGTAGAGTCGGTCGTCTCGTCGACGAGGCGGATGAGGTCGAGGGCGTCGGCGGGCTTCACCACGACCGCGTCGAAGCCGGCGTCCATCGCCTTGTCGCGATCGCCGGCCGCGCCCCAGCCGGTGTAGGCCACCAGCCGGATCGACGCGCCGAACTTGCGCCGCAGGTGGCGCGCGAGGTCGAAGCCCGACATGCCGGGAAGCGAGAGGTCGAGCACGGCGCAGTGCGGCTGCCACCTGTCCGCGAGCTCGACCACGGCATTGCCGTCGTAGACGGCGCGCGCGTCGTAACCCTTTTCGGCAAGCAGCAACGCGACGGTGTCCGCGGAATCGCGGACGTCGTCGGCGATGAGAACTCGCGCGCCGGGCGCTTTCATCGAACTTCTCCCCTTTGAAGCGCTAATGATGCCGCGCCCGCGCGCCGGATACAATCCCGCGCATGACCAAAAGACGCCAGGTGTTGCTTTCCGGGTTCGGCGCGGCGCTCGCGCCGTTGGTGGCCGCTGCCGATGCACCATCGAGGGTCAGCGCGGACGAATACTGGGCCGACAAGAACGGCGTCCGTCTCTGGGTTTATCGCAAACGTGCCGCGATCGCAGCGCCGCCGCGCGCGCGCCTGTTCTGCGTGCACGGCTCGTCGTACTCGGGCAAGACGATGTTCGACCTGCAGGTGCCCGGGCGCGATTACTCGATGATGGATCACTTCGCCGGCCTCGGCTACGAAGTCTGGACGATGGACCACGAAGGCTACGGCCACTCCGACCGCACCGCGGGCAACTCCGACATCCAGTCGGGCGTGGACGACCTCAAGGCGGCGATGGCGGTGATCGAAAGGCAGGCGGGCGTGGCGAAGCTCTCGTTCTTCGGCCAATCGTCGGGGGCGCTTCGCGCCGCGCGCTTTGCCGAGCAGCATCCGCAGCATGTCGAGAAGCTCGCGCTCGACGCCTTCGTCTGGACCGGCAAGGGCGCGCCGACGCTGGACGAGCGCCGCAAGAACCTCGCGCGCTACCAGGCCTCGAACCGCCGGCCGGTGAGCCGCGAATTCTACGGCAGCATCTTCACGCGCGATCACTCGGGCGCGGCCGAGCCGATGCTCGGCGACATCATCGCCGGCGAGGAGCTGAAGTACGGCGATTCGGTGCCGACGGGAACGTACGTGGACATGACGACGAAGCTGCCGCTGGTCGATCCGGAGAAGGTGGCGTGTCCCGTGCTCATCACCCGCGCCGAGCATGACGGAATCGCGACCGACGAGGACATCATGGCGTTCTTCGCGCGGCTGCCGAACGCCGACAAGCAGCTCGTGAAGATCGGCGGCCTCGCGCACACCGCGATCCTGGGCGTGAACCGCGCGCGCTTCTGGCACGCGCTCGATTCCTTCCTCTCGATGCCCGCGCGCGTGGACCTGCAGGGCACGAAGGGCTCCGGCGCCGGGCACGCCTAGATGGACCTGCGGCTCACGGGGCGCACGGCGCTCGTCACCGGCGCGAGCTCGGGCATCGGGCGCGCGATCGCGCTCGAGCTCGGAGGCGAGGGCGTGAAGCTCGCGATCACCGGGCGGCGGCGCGAGAACCTCGAGGACGTCGCCGCGAAAGTCCTGGCCATGGGCGCTCCGCGGCCCGCCGTGATCGTGCACGACGCGCTCGACGAGGGCTATGTCGATGCGCTGGTGGCCCAATCGCTCGCCTCGCTCGGCATCGTCGAGATCCTCGTCAACAACGCGGGAGGCAGCCGCGCCTTCGGCAAGGACGCGACCGAGGCGCAATGGACGGAGGCAATCACGCTCAACTTCACGCGCCACCGCCAGCTCACGAACCGGCTGCTCGAGCAGATGGCGGCGCGCGGCTGGGGCCGCATCGTGAACATCATCGGCAAGTTCGAGCCCGAGGGAGTGAACGGCGCCTTTTCGGCGAAGGCGGCGCTCGCCTCGTGGTCGAAGGGACTGTCGCGCGAGGTGGGGCCGCGCGGCATCACCGTCAACTGCGTCGCGCCGGGACGGATCCTGAGCGACCAGATCCTGCGCAATTATTCACCCGAGTATCGCAAGCACCAGTCCGAGCACGAGATCGACGTGCGCCGCTACGGCGAGCCCGAGGAGCTGGCAGCGCTGGTCGCCTTCCTCGTCTCGCCGCGCGCCTCGTACATCACCGGCACAGTCATCCCGGTGGACGGCGGCCTCAGGCGCTATCAATTCTGAAGGCAGCGGCTACAATGCCGGCTCCAGTCATGAGGGGGACCGATGAGAACAAGAATGCTGTCGATCGTTGCCGTGATGCTCCTCGCGCAGGCGTGCGCTGCCGTGGACGAGCCCACGCAGCGGCCCGAGGAACGCGAGTACGTGACCGGCAGCCGCATTCCGCAGAAAGACAAGTCGCGCACGATCAGCGGCGCGAGCGTCCTCGAGGGGGCGGATGCGCAACGCGCGCTCGAAGGGACGATGCCGTCGGGCGCAGGCAAGGGCCAGTAAGAAGAAAGTCTCAGTCGACGTCGAAGCGCACGCCTTGCGCGAGCGGCAGCGCGTTGGAATAGTTGATGGTGTTGGTCGCGCGGCGCATGTAGGCCTTCCAGGCGTCGCTGCCGGATTCGCGTCCGCCGCCGGTCTGCTTCTCGCCGCCGAAGGCGCCGCCGATCTCCGCGCCCGACGGGCCGATGTTCACGTTGGCGATGCCGCAGTCGCTGCCCGCCGCGGACACGAAGCGCTCGGCCTCCTGCAGGTCGCGCGTGAAGATGCTCGAGGCGAGCCCCTGCGGCACGTCGTTGTGGAGCGTCAGCGCTTCATCCAGCGTGCGATAGGGAATCACGGTGAGGATCGGCGCGAAGGTCTCGCGTTTCGCGAGCTCGCCCTGGCGCGCGCTCTCGACGATCGCCGGCGCCGCGTAGAACGCATCGGCGGATTCGGCCGCGAGCCGGCGCCCGCCGCCGAACACCGCCGAGCCTTCGCCCTTGGCTTGCGCAAGCGCCGCCTGCATCGATTCGAACGCGGCCGCGTCGATGAGCGGGCCCACGAGCGTGCCGTCGGCGAGCGGATTGCCGATCGGAAGCGTCTTGTAGGCGCGCTTCAGCCGCTCGACGAGCGCCTCGCGGACGGACTCGTGCACGATGAGCCGGCGCAGCGACGTGCAGCGCTGGCCGGCGGTGCCCACGGCGGCGAAGGCGATGGCGCGCACGGCGAGGTCGAGGTCGGCGCTCGGCGCGACGATCGCCGCGTTGTTGCCGCCGAGCTCGAGGATCGCGCGGCCGAAGCGCGCCGCCACGCGCGGCGCGACCGAGGCGCCCATGCGCGTGCTGCCGGTGGCGCTCACGAGCGGCACGCGCGGATCGTCGACCAGGGCTTGCGCGGTTTCGGCGCGTCCGAGCACAACGCGCGCGATGTCCGCGGGGACACCCGGGAATGAAGCGAGCGCGCGCGCGAGGAGCGCGTCGCACGCGAGCGCGGTGAGCGAGGCCTTCTCCGACGGTTTCCAGACGACGGTGTCGCCGCACACCAGCGCGATCGCCGCGTTCCAGCCCCACACGGCGGCGGGAAAGTTGAACGCGGTGATGACGCCGCACACGCCCAGCGGATGCCACGTTTCCATCATGCGGTGGCCGGGACGCTCGGAGGCGATGGTGAGGCCGTAGAGCTGGCGCGACAGGCCGACCGCGAAATCGCAGATGTCGATGAGCTCCTGCACCTCGCCGCGGCCCTCCGAGAGGATCTTGCCGGTCTCGAGCGAGACGAGCTCGCCGAGCGCGTCCTTGTTGGCACGAAGCTCCTCGCCCAGCGCACGCACGACGTCGCCGCGTTTCGGCGCCGGGACAAGCCGCCATTGGGCGAACGCAGCCTGTGCGCGCCCGATCGCCGCCTGCACCTCGCCGGGCGCGTGCGAACGCAGGTGCGCGAGCGTCTCGCCGGTGATGGGCGTGCGCGCGGCGAGATCGCCGCGGACCTCGTCGACGCGAACGCCGAGCGCGCCGAGGAGCTCCCGCGCGCGGTCGGGGAGCGTTCCGGTGCGAGGCAACATGCTCATCACCTTCATAGTATCTAGAATGGAGCGATGCGGATGTTCATCGCCCTTCTCGCGTTCGGTTGCGCCGCGGCCATGGCCCAGCAAAAGCCCGCCTCGTCGGTCTTCCTCGTCGCGCGTAACAACCTGCCCGATCCGAATTTCCGCGATTCCGTCGTCCTGGTCACGTCGCAGGCCGGAAGCGGGCCCGTGGGCCTCATCATCAACAAACCCACGACGATCCCCCTCTCGCGCGTGTTCCCCGACGTGGAGAAGCTGCGCAGCCGCGCCGACATGCTCTTTTTCGGCGGCCCGGTGCAGCGCCAGCAGATCTTCGTCGTCGTGCGCGCCGCGAAGCCGCCCGACGAGGACGCGATCGAGCTCGTGGACGGCGTCTACATGAGCTCCGACGGCGACACGCTGCGATCCATCGTGAGCTCCGGCGCCGCGCCCGACACGTTCCGAGTCTTCGCGGGCTACGCCGGCTGGGCTGCGGCGCAGCTCGAGGGCGAGGTGAGCCGCGGCGACTGGCACCTCGCCAGGCCCGACGCGCAGACGATCTTCTCGCCGAAGCCCGAGACGGTGTGGCGCGAGCTCTTCCGCCGCGCCTCGGCGGTGCAGGCGTCCTATCCCGAATTGCGCCAGCGATACCAGCCCGCCAGGTTGAGCAGCACGAAGACGACCACGATGAAGAGGAAGAGCCCCAGCTTCGACTGCCGTCCCTCGTGCGGATCGTGGTCGAACGCGAGCGCGTCCACCTCGTCGGGCAGCGCGCCGATCTTCGTGACGCTGCCGCTCTCGGTGTCGATCGAGACGAGCTCGCGTTTCCCCCGGCCTGCCTTCGACGTGTTCACCGCGAAGAGCACGCCGCCGGGCGAGATCGCGAGCGCGTTCACCGCGTTGATGATCGAGGCGTCGATGAGCGCGAGCCCGCCCACGACGGTGCCCGTGGCCGGATCGACCTCGTCGAGCACTCCTTTCGAGACGCGCGCGGCCACGATCGCGAGCCCCTGAGGACTGATCGCGAGCCCCGCCGTGCGCGATGGCGGGATGTCGGTTTTCTTCAGCGGATGCACGCGCCCCGTCGCGAGGTCGATCACCCCGAGGCGTCCGGCGTCGAGGAGCCACGTGTAGAGCTTGCCGTCCTTGTCGAATTGCATGTCGGCGCCGCGCTCGCCGAGCGACCCGATCGCTTGGGCGCGGCCGCTGTGGGTGTCGATGGTGATGAGGCGCGACTCGCCCGGCTCCGCGGTGATCGCGTAGAGGACGCCGGTCTTCGGATGCACGGCGAGTCCGTCGACAGCGACCGCTTCGGCGCCGCCGATGCGGATGGGACCGACCATGCGCGAGCGGCCGGTCGCCGGGTCGACGACGTAGAGCACGCCGGCGCTGCGGCCGTCCGCGTCGTTGTGCGCGGTCGCGGCGTACAGCTTCTTCGCTGCCGCCGTGCCGGCGAAGGCGAGCACGAGCGCCGCCGCGGCGAGGGCGGCGATGCGGGCGAGGGCGATTTGCGTCGGCATTGAGGGCAACCTACTATTCATCCCCGTCGCGAGCAAGGCCATGTATACAGCCTGGGACCTCACGCGCTACATGCTCCGCCTCGGCACGCTGGGCTTCGGCGGGCCGGTCGCGCTCACCAATTACATGCGCCGCGACCTCGTCGAGGAGCGCCGCTGGATCTCCGAGGGCGACTACAAGGAGGGCCTCGCGCTCGCGCAGCTGCTGCCGGGGCCGCTCGCCTTCAAGCTCGCGATCTACCTCGGCTACGTGCACCACGGACTGGCCGGTGCGACGCTCGTGGGTGTGGGCTTCGTGGCGCCCTCGTTCCTCATGGTGCTCGCGATCGGCTGGGCCTACGTGCGTTACGGCGCGGTGGACTGGATGGCGGCGGTGTTCTACGGCGTGGGCGCGGCGGTGATCGGCATCATCGCGATCAGCGCCTACAGGCTCACGACGAAGAGCATCGGCCGCGACAAGCTGCTGTGGGCGATCTTCATCGTGCTCGCGGTGACGACGGTGGCCACCGAATCGGAGCTGCCGTGGCTCTTCCTCGCCGCGGGCGCGATCGTGTGGCTCACGCGCGCGCCGCCGCGCTGGCTCAAGCGCGGCGACGTGCCGGTGCTCCTCCTCGCGGCGCAGCTCCCCGCGGCCTCGACGGTCGCCTCCTCGGTCGACTGGCCGCTCGTCACGCGCATCGGGCTCTTCTTCATGGAGGCGAGTGCCTTCGTGTTCGGCTCGGGGCTCGCGATCGTCCCGTTCCTCTATGGCGGCGTGGTGGCGCAGAACCACTGGCTCGACGACCGGCAATTCGTCGACGCGGTGGCGGTCGCGATGGTGACGCCGGGACCGGTGGTGATCACGACGGGGTTCATCGGCTACCTCGTCGCGGGCGCGCCTGGCGCAATCGTCGCCGCCGTCGGCACGTTCCTGCCGCCCTTCCTCCTCACGGTGATCGCCGCGCCGTACTTCAGGAGATACGGCAAGCTTCCGGGACTGGTCGCCTTCGTGGATGGCGTCACGGCGGCGGCGATCGGCGCCATCACCGGTGGCGCGATCGTGATCGCGCGCCACTCGATCTCGGACGCGGCCTCGATCGCGATCGCCGTGGTGACCGTGGTGCTGCTGTGGCGCTTCAAGAAGCTGCAGGAGCCGGTGATCGTCGCGGGCGCCGCGCTGGTCGGCCTCGCGATCTATCCGCTGCTGCACCGCTGATTCACCGCGCGCGCTTCTCCGCTTCGAGGCGCGCGAGCGCCTTGCGCTTCCACAGGTCCCACGAGCGCACGTAGTTCTGCCATGAGACGTTCGCCGCGACCTCGGCGTCGTCGAGGAAGACGATGCGCCCGCCTTCGCCCGCGAGCATCGTCGCCTGCAGCTGCATGCGCGCGTTGAGGTCGAGATAGATCGTGCGTCCGACCGCGCGCTGCAGGTTTTCGGCGACCACCGTCGAGCCGTGGCCGCGCATGAGCACGGCGGGATGGCCGCCGAGGCGGCGCGCGAGATGCTCGCCCAGGTCCGGCGTCTTCACCAGCATGTCGGTGCCCTCCTGCGCGTCGCGGATGTCCCACGTCGGAACGCCCAGGCCGATGAACGCCGCCATGTGGAAGATCGGCCGGATCTGGCAGCCGGTGCACGAGAACGGCACCACCGCGTGCGAGTGGTTGTGCACGATCGCGTTCACGTCGGGCCGCGCCTTGTAGATCTCGCCGTGGATGAAGCGCTCGTTGTAGAGGCCGTGGTCGGTCTGCTTCAGCGGGCGGCTGTCGAGGTCGAACTCGAGGATGTCCGCCTCGGTGACGAGCTCGGGGGCGAGGTTGCGCGACATGTAGTAGCGCTCCGGGCTCGTGTCCGAGCGCACGCTCGCGTGGCCGTAGGCGTCGATCACGCCGTGCTCGGCGAGCGTGCGCGAGGCGACGACGAGGTCGAGGATGAGGCTCATCGATTCAGTCTCCGGTGATCTTCGCGCTCGCCACCACGCGGTTCCAGCGCTCGAGCTCCTGCGCAAGGAGGGTGCCGAGGCGCTCCGGCTTGTCGATCACGACGGCCTGGCCCTGCTTCGCCATCGCCTCGCGCACCTCCGGAGCCTGCAGCGCTTCGTTGATTGCCGCGTTGAGCCGCGACACCGCGTCGGGCGGCGTCCCGGCGGGCGCGAAGACGCCGTACCAGGTCTCGACGACGAGGTTCGGATGCCCGAGCTCCTTCATCGTCGGCACGTCGGGAAAGGCGGGCGAACGCGCTTCGCTCATCACCGCGAGCATGCGCATGCGGCCCGACGTCACGAAGGGAGCCGCGGTCTGGAGCGCCGCGATCGTCGCCTGCACGTGGCCGCCGACGAGATCGGTCATGGCGCCGGCCGAGCCCTTGTACGGCACGTGCTCGACGTCGATGCCGGTTTCGAGCTTGACCAGCTCCATCGTGAGGTGCTGCGGCGTGCCGTTGCCCGGGGACGAGTAGTGCAATTGCCCCGGCTGCTTCTTCGCCATCGCCACGAAATCGGCGAAGCGCGTGACGCCGATCCGCGGGGACACGACGAGCGCCATGGCGCTGGTGGCCGCGAGGGCGACGGGCGTGAAGCTCTTCGCGGCGTCGTAGGGAAGGTTGTGGCGCAGCGCCGGGAGCGTCCCGTGCGCGGTCGCGGCGAAGAGCAGCGTGTGGCCGTCGGGCGCGCTCTTCGCGACCGCCTCGGCGCCGATGGCGCCGCTCGCGCCCGCCTTGTTCTCGACCACGACCGGCGTGCCGAGCTTGTCCGAGAGCTTCGGCCCGATCAGCCGCGCGATCTGGTCGGCGCCGGTCGCGGGCGTGTACGGCACGACGATGGTGATCGGCCGCGATGGAAAGGACGTCTGCGCCTGGGCGCCGGCCGCCAGCGCGAAAAGCAGGAGCGCGATCTTCAGGATTCGCATGGTCGTATCATAACGTCGTGAACGATCTCCTCCTCGTCCTCAACGATCCGGACCGCTTCGATTTCCGCGTGCGCAGGTCGGCGATGGTCGATCCGGCCGTGCTGGAGCGCGAGAGGCGCGGCATCTTCGACCGCTGCTGGATCTACGCCGGGCATGAGAGCGAGGCGCGGGCGCCGGGCGACTTCGTGACGCGCACGATCTGCGGGCGGCCCATCCTGCTCGCGCGCGACAGCGCCGGCGCGATCCGCGTCTTCCTCAATGTCTGCCGCCATCGCGGCGCGGTCGTCTGCCGCGAGAGGAGCGGCAACGCGCGCGGCTACACCTGCTTCTACCACGGCTGGAGCTACGACCGCGACGGGCGCCTGGACGGCGTGCCCGGCGAGACGAGCTATCCGCCGGGATTCGACCGCTCGCAGTTCGGTCTCATGTCGCCGCCGCGCGTCGACGTTTACCGCGGTTTCGTCTTCGTCAACTTCGACGCGAACGCGATGCCGCTCGCCGATTACCTCGCGGGCGCGAAGGAATACATCGACCTGGTTGTCGACCAGTCGCCCACCGGCGAGATGGAGATCATCCGCGGCACGCAGGAGTACGCGATCCGCGCGAACTGGAAGCTGCTGGTCGAGAACAGCTTCGACGACTACCAC
>Ga0075436_100002001_pt1 | contig 14075 bp, 12 predicted proteins | sample RhiMethybrSRZTD5_FD_75303 | JGI IMG/M metagenome (GOLD analysis project Ga0075436, IMG submission 75303) | Populus rhizosphere microbial communities from Tennessee, USA - Rhizosphere MetaG P. TD hybrid SRZTD5 | ecosystem: Host-associated > Plants > Roots > Rhizosphere > Soil | place: USA...
GGCTATGAGCAAAACCCTCTCGAGGATGGTTCGTTGAGCGGATATCGATTGTTCAAGCTTCCGATCACAACGCTCAATCGCGCCGCGCTTCGCGATGAAGTGAAGCTGCCTTCAAAGGAGATCGATCGTTCAAAGAATTTCTGGGCGCTGGGGCTGATGTATTGGCTTTACGACCGCCCGCTCGAACCGACTCAACGCTGGATCGAAGCCAAATTCACGCGCAATCCCGAGGTGGCGAAAGCCAACCAGACCGCGCTGAAAGCGGGCTTCGCGTACGCCGAAGCGGCTGAGATATTCACAACTCACTACCGTGTTCGCAAAGCGGCGATCGCTCCCGGCAAGTATCGCAACATCACCGGCAACGAAGCGACCGCGCTTGGATTCGTAGCTGCGTCAGTGCTGGCTGAGCGCCCACTGTTTTATGCCAGTTATCCGATCACTCCGGCTTCCGACATTCTCCACGAGCTTTCGATCAGAAAGAATTTCGGCGTGAAAACTTTTCAAGCTGAAGACGAAATCGCCGCAGTGTGCGCGGCGATCGGCGCCTCATTCGCCGGACAGCTCGGATTGACAGGCACTAGCGGGCCGGGGCTCGCTTTGAAGAGCGAAGCGATCGGACTCGCAGTGATGACTGAGCTTCCGCTCGTGGTGATCGACGTTCAGCGGGGCGGGCCGTCTACCGGGCTTCCAACCAAGACCGAGCAAGCCGACCTGCTGCAGGCTATGTTCGGCAGAAACGGTGAGTGTCCGGTTGCGATTGTGGCTGCGGCTACACCGGGCGATTGCTTTCATATGGCGATCGAAGCCTTTCGCATAGCAACTAAACATATGCTGCCGGTGATTTTTCTTACGGATGGTTACCTGGGCAACGGCGCCGAGCCCTGGCGAGTCCCGCGGATGGAAGAGCTTCCTCGGTTCACAGTGAACTTCGCGAATGATGCGAATGGGTTTTACCCTTACAAGCGCGATCCCGAGACGCTTGCCAGACCGTGGGCGCTTCCGGGAACGCCGGGACTCGAACACCGAATCGGCGGAATCGAAAAACAGGATGTCACCGGAAATGTTTCGTACGATCCTGAAAACCACATGCACATGGTGGTAACTCGCGCCGAGAAGGTCGCTCGAATCGCCGATGACATTCCAGATCTTGAAATCTTCGGTGAGTCTGAAGGCCGACTGCTTGTAATCGGATGGGGCTCGACTTATGGCGCCATCACGTCGGCGGTCGAGGATATGCAAGCGCGAGGCAAGTCAGTCTCGAGCGTTCACATTCGACATCTCAATCCCTTTCCGAGAAACCTGGGCGAGATCCTCGGGCGATTCGATCGAGTGCTCGTTCCCGAGTTGAACATGGGACAACTCGCGATGCTGCTTCGAGCGCGTTTCCTTGTGCCCGCGGTTTCGTTCCCGAAGGTGAAAGGCAAACCTTTCAAGATCAGCGAGCTCACCGCGAAGATGAACGAGTTGTATGAGGACTGAAGATGAACGAAGAGCAATTTCAGCGACACGTTGACTTCATCGTCGCTCAGCAAGCGAAGTTCAGCACAGACATTGTCGAGCTGAAAAAGCAGAATGAGCAGAACACTCTTAACATTGCAAAGCTTAGCGACCTGATTCTCAGCCTGGCGAACTACAATCAAGAGCAAGACGAAGTGATCGCCGCCCACGATAAACAAATCGCCGCCTTGATCGAGTCGGGCAAAGAGACCGATCGGCGATTTAGAGAAACCGACGAGCGGATGAGAGACACTGACGAGAGGATTGGCATTCTCATAAAGGTCGTCGAACGCTTCTACAACAAGAACGGAAATTGATTGATGGATTGCCCAGCCTTAAAAGCAACGCGATCTGAAGAACTCGGCAAACGGATACATCAAAAAGGAAAGTCATGAGTACAAACGCAAACATACCCACAAACGGAGGCGGATCGCCGCCGCCGATCAAGCTGACGCGCAAAGATTTCGTCTCAGACCAGGAAGTACGCTGGTGTCCAGGCTGTGGCGATTACTCGATACTCGCTCAGATCCAGAAGGTGATGCCCGAGCTTGGAATCAAGCGTGAGAACACTGTGTTCGTGTCAGGTATCGGCTGCTCGAGCCGCTTTCCTTACTACATGAACACCTACGGCTTTCACAGCATTCACGGGCGAGCGCCCGCAGTCGCGACCGGCATCAAGGCGTCAAATCCCGAGCTGTCAGTGTGGGTGATCACTGGCGATGGAGATGCGCTGTCGATTGGCGGAAATCATTTGATTCACGCCATCCGGCGCAACCTCGATATCAATATTATTCTGTTCAACAATCGGATCTATGGATTGACCAAAGGTCAGTACTCGCCGACATCTGAGTTCGGCAAGAAGACGAAGTCGACTCCTTACGGCGTGATCGATTACCCCTTGAACCCGCTATCGGTCGCGCTCGCAGCGGAAGCGACTTTCGTCGCAAGATCAGTTGACATTTTCACGTCTCATCTGCAGATGACGGTCGAACGAGCAATGCATCACAAGGGAGTCTCGTTCATTGAGGTCTATCAGAACTGCAACATCTTCAACGACGCTGCTTTTGACATGTTCACAGACCGTGGTGTTCGCAACGATGCGATGATCGAGATCGAACATGGCAAACCGCTTATCTTCGGTAAGGAGCGCAATCGCGGCATCCGAATGCGGAACAGCGATATGCACCTCGAAGTGGTCGATCTGGGCAACGGCGTCAGTGAATCGGACCTGATAACCCACGATGAGAAGGCGCCCGATTCATATCTCGCTTATATGCTCGCGCGAATGGAGTACCCCAACTACCCGGTTCCAATCGGGGTCTTTCGCGATGTGAGCAAAGCGACCTATGAGGACATGCTCACGGAGCAGATTAAATCGGCAACTGAAAAGATGGGGCCGGGCAATCTTGAAAAGTTGATCAACAGCGGCGACACCTGGATCATCGATTAAGATTGACAGTCTTGAGTACCCGTAACACCGGCGCAGGATAAGACTTTCATTATCGTGGCGCCTGTGGCGTTATGAATCTCGATCTGTAGACTGGAACGGCAATCGCAAGTTGTTGTATATTCTCAGCGCCTCATTGGGAAATTCGAATCAAGGAGTACGGTTAAAATAATGAAGGTCTATCGCTTGCTCCCACTCCTCACCTTGCTCTTGGTGTGTGTGTTCGCAGCATTGGTTAGCGCCGACACACCAAGTGACGTCGTCTCCTCGAGCTCAACGGGCAAAGAAATCAGGCAATGGGAGGTGACCGGGCCTTGGGGCGGTGATGTGCGTGCGCTTGTAGCATCACCCGCGGATTCGAGCCTGCTTTACCTGGGCACCTCCGACGGCCAGATCTTCCGCTCGACTGACGGCGCTCATACCTGGCAACGGCTTCATCCTGGAATTGAGAAGCGAGGACTTTCGGTCGATCACATCATCATAGACCCTCGTGACCCAAGCACGATGTACGCCGGCGCCTGGGCAGTGGCTCGCGACGAGGAAGGCGGCGTGTTCAAGAGTACGGATGCCGGCGAACACTGGAAGCTGCTTGATGGTACTAAAGGCTTATCGGTTCGTTCTCTGGCGCTTGCTCCGTCAGACTCGAACTTTTTAATAGCCGGAAGCGCGAACGATGATCCGAAACTCAATGGCGTGTTTCGCTCGATCGATGCAGGAAAGAAATGGGAGCGGATTTCTCCCATCGGCGATAAGGAAATTCATAACATCGAATCGGTCGCCATCGATCCGCGAAATACGAACAACGTTTACATCGGCACCTGGCACCTTCCATGGAAAACCACCGATGGAGGCGCGAGCTGGAAACAAACCGGCTACAAGGCGGTGGGTATGATCGATGATTCGGATATCTTCGGCATCACCGTCAACCCCGCGAACCCCGATCAAGTCTACGTGAACGCCTGCAGTGGAATTTATCGATCGGGCTCGGCCGGTGAAAAATGGATGAAGATTCCAGGCATTCCTTTCAGCGCGCGCCGAACCTACAAATTACTTGTCCATCCCTCGCGCCCACAAGTAATCTTCGCCGGAACCAGCGAAGGCTTGTGGCGCTCAAAGGACGACGGCAAGCGTTGGATGCTTTTGACGTCGAAGACGCTCGTCATTCGCTCGATCGTTGTCACACCCGACAATCCTAATCGTGTGTTAATCGCGACTGATGATTTGGGAGTTCGAGTGTCCGACAATCTTGGCGATGATTTTACCGACACCAACGTTGGGTTCATCAACCGCCACGTGCTCGCGATCATGCCCGACGCAACCGAGCGAGGAAAATTGCTTGCAAGCGTCTTTCACGACGGCTCGGGTGGCAGCGTCTTCGCTTCATCAGACGGAGGCGAATCATGGCACGTATCTGCGAGCGGTCTCGGAGGGCGAGATGTGTTCACTTTTTACCAGATGCCCGATAACCCTAACGTGATTTATGCCGGCACCAATAGCGGAATCTATCGTTCAACTGATCGGGGCAATCGATGGTCATACACCGGGATCGATCAGACCAAAAAAGTCGAGACCGCGCCCGTTCCAAAGAAGAAAAGATCTCGCCGAGCAAGCAACGAATGGTCGCCTACTTCCGTTGGCCGCTATGAAGCAGTCGAAGCTTCAAAGAAGAGCCGTGTTCAAAAATCTAAGAAGCCCGCTCACAAGACGGCGGTGAAAAAAGAAAAGCCGAAGGTTCAATCTGCTCCGACGGCGGGTCTGCTGCAGTTGACCAAGGAAGTCGATGACATAACTAGTTTCGCCGATGAGAGTGGACGCGTTGGATTGCTGGCAGCAACGCTTGACGGACTATATCGCACTTTCGATGAAGCCAAAGGATGGGAAAAGGTCACCATAGACGGCTACGATCCGAACGGCCGCGTGTTTTCGGTTTCAACGCATAAGAATACTCCACGAAAAATATTTGTCGGGACTAAGCAAGGGCTCTATATCTCAGGTGATGGCGGTGCGACGTGGCAACATGCCGAGCGCGGCCCAAGCGACATGTCGGTGAAAGCTATCGCTCAGGACCCGCGAGATGCGCAGTTGGTAATCGTCGGCACGAATCAATATATTTTCCGCTCGACAAATGGCGGGCGCACCTGGGCTCGAAGAGGCGGCGGCCTTCCGTCGGGTGACTTCACTTCTGTGGTGATAAGCCCAACTAACCCGGACGAAGTGATGGCCGCCGAGTATTCGAAAGGTGGGGTCTATCGCTCGACCGACAAGGGCTACAATTGGGAGCGCGTCGACGTCGAGCTTCCATCGAATCGCGTGTGGACTCTGACTTTTGATCCGTTTGATCGCGATCGCGTTTACGCGGGCAGCTTCTCGAGCGGAGTCTACGTCTTCACCATTCAAAACCGCGCAAGCACTACAGCGCAACAGTAATGTTCAACATGTAGGGGCGTCCCTCTGCGGGCTCCCCTCGATCCTGGGACTCTCAGTTTTCCCAATTGAGGGGCGGTCACGGAGGGCCGCCCCTACAAGCATCAATCATGAAAATCCACGAATACCAGGGTAAGCAGCTCCTTGCGAAGTATGGAGTCAAGGTGCCTCGCAGCGTGGTTGTCAACCACGACGAACAAGTCCACGCGGCGGTCGATCAACTCGGACTTCCAGTCGTCGTCAAAGCGCAGATTCACGCGGGAGGGCGCGGCAAAGGCGGTGGGGTCAAGCTCGCGCGCACGATGGAAGACGCCCTTGAGATCACGCGCAAGATGATCGGAATGAAGCTGGTCACTCATCAAACCGGTCCGGAAGGCCGCGAAGTGCGCACCGTTCTTATTGAAGAAGCTCTTAAGATCAAACAGGAGTTTTATCTCGGCATTGTGCTCGATCGAGCTACATCGCGGTTGGTTTTCATGGCTTCTTCGGCTGGCGGGATGGAAATCGAAGAAGTGGCCGCTCGCGAGCCCGAAAAGATTTTGAAAGAGACAATCGACCCAGGAGTCGGCTTGCAATCTTTTCAAGCTCGCAAGCTTGCATTTGGAATCGGACTTCCAAAAGAAACCGTGAACAAAGCAGTGAAGTTCATGACCGCGCTCTATCGAGCTTACGTCGATCTGGATGCTTCGCTCGCGGAGATCAATCCGTTCCTTCTTACCGAAGACGGCGAGCTGTACGCGCTTGATGCCAAGCTGAACTTCGATGACAACGCGATGATTCGTCACAAGGACTACGCCGAGCTTCGCGATTTGAATGAGGAAGACCCGCTCGAGATCGAAGCGTCGAAGTTCGATTTGAACTACATCAAACTCGACGGCAACATCGGCTGCATGGTTAACGGTGCGGGGCTGGCGATGGCTACGATGGACATCATCAAACTCGCGGGAGGTGAGCCTGCGAACTTTTTGGACGTCGGCGGCGGTGCTTCACAGGAGCGAGTGGAAAACGCTTTCAGAATCCTGCTCTCGGACAAAAACGTTCGCGCGGTTCTGATCAACATCTTCGGCGGCATAGTTCGCACGGACATGGTCGCGTCCGGAGTAGTCGCTGCGGCTCGCAACATTGGAATCAAAGTTCCGGTAGTAGTGCGCCTTGAAGGAACGAACGTCGAGAAGGGCCGCGAAGTAATCGAGCAGTCAGGTTTGGGTTTTGTTACCGCTTCCGGAATGAAGGATGCTGCTGAGAAAGTCGTCGCGCTAGCCGGATGATCCTATGAATCCGTCAAACCCGCGTTATCGGTGGTCTAATCTCTCCAAACGCCAACGACCCAGGCCCACAATCGCGAACAAAACGAACGGGACTGAGTTAATAATCGGACCCGGTAAACGATGTGTAGCGCCGAAGTGTGCGAGAGCTATAAATGCCCAGAAGATCGTCATTGACCAATGAAACGCTTTGCTCTGTTCGTAGTGTCTGGTGAACCAGAAGCTGATCAAGCCGGCGAATATCATAAGCGCACCGAACTCTTGAATAATGTGTAAAGCGTTCGGATTCCCATCGCCGAACTTCACGATAATGTTAGTCACCGCATCAGGGAGCAGACCCGTGCGCAGTAACGAGACAATGCCTCCAACTAGAAGAAAGCTGGCTCCGGAGAATCCATACAGGAGCTTCGCAATGGGTTTGATTGTCATGGCCAAGTCCCAGTTCGCAAGACTCAAGCGGTAACAACCTTACTGGTTGAACGGATGTTCAAGCGACGGCGCTTGTCCCGTCAGCAGCTCTGCTCCAGTTTCATTGATCACCATTATGTCTTCACACCGTACGCCGAACTCACCGGGAATGTAAATTCCCGGTTCGTCGCTGAAGCTCATTCGCGCTTCGAGCTTTGTCTTGTTGCCGCGAACCAGATAAGTCCACTCGTGGCCATCCATTCCAATGCCGTGACCGACGCGGTGCGTGAAGTATTTGTAGTCGGGACCATAGCCGGCATCAGCGATCACTTTTCGCGCAGCCGCGTCGACGTCTTCACAAGCGGCACCGGGACGCGCGGTCTTCAATGCAGCGGCTTGCGCACGTTTGACGATGTCAAAGACTTTGAGTTGTTTGTCGGTCGGTTTGCCGAACACCGTAGTGCGAGTTATGTCCGAAGCGTAACCTTCTACGGTGCATCCGCCGTCGACTAACACGATGTCACCTTCGCGAAGCTTCTGTGGAGCCACTGTGCCGTGAGGCAGTGCAGAGTTCGCGGCGAATAAAACCAGCGCGCCACCGCGAGCGCCTAGTTGCTGATGAACAGCAGCGATCTTGCCCGCGAGTTCGTTGTGAGTCATTTCCTCCTTCAAAGACTTCAGCGCGATCTCGAATGACTTGAGCGTGATCTGATTCGCAAGTCGCATCAGTTCTATTTCGTGATCCGACTTAATCCGACGGCAACGAGCCGTCACGGGATCGGCGCTAGTCAGCTTCAATGCAGGCGCGGCTTTCGAGACTCCGTCAGCGAACACGAAGCGAACGGTTTCTTCAACGCCGAGCTTGCCTGACACTGCTCCGCGATCTTTCAGTATCGACGCGACTAGCTGATAAGGGCTCTCATCTTCCTGCCAAGTTCGGATGTCGGAGCCGAACTTGATCTGTTCGAGCGCTCTTCCCTTCTCGAACGCGGGCGCAACCCAACCGGGCTCGCCTTTCGCCGGAAGCACGAGCGCGAACAAGCGCTCACTTAGTCCCCACTGCGCCCCGGTGAAATACTGAAGACTAGTCCCGCCAGTCAGGAAGATCGCTTCAATCCCGGCCTCGCGCATGTATTGACGCGCTGTTTCCTGCCGCTGCAAATACTCTTCGTGAGTAATGGGCTTAGCCTGATTTGCCATCGGTCGTGCGTCGGCGTCTTGTGCTGCAAGTGTACGCACGTCGGAAGCCATCGCTACTGTCGTCAACGCGCCGAGCTTCATGAAATCTCTTCGATCAATGCTCATGTCTCTCCCTTTTCAGTTTCGATTTGCCTGAGTTCCGCAGCTTACTTTGTAGCCGACTGCTTCAAATAATCCTGAGCCTCACGCAACTCCGGCAGATCCGCGTCGGCCTGGTTCCATTGACGCTGTAACCTGGAATAGGCTTCCACAGCCGCTTTCGTGTCGCCACTCTTCGCTGCGGCCCGCGCCGCGCCCAACAACGATCGTGCCCGGTTCGGTTGGCGCAGTAGCGCGGTCCCAAACTGAGCGGCAGCTTCTTTCGGCCGATTTGCCTCCAGCAAAATCTCTCCAAACAATTCGTGTGACGGTTTGATGAGGCTTGGCGGTCCAGAAGGCGGTGACATCTCCTCTTCGATCGATGTTGCGCGCTTCATCAGCCCTATTGCTTCATCGTATTGTTGTTTCTTCGCCGCCAGGACTGCGGAGACTTCCAGCTCTTTGATCTCAGCCGCTTTTGCCGAGTAGGCATCCCCCTGTTGCTTGCGCGCCGTTTGAAGCTCTGCAATGAAGCGCGCCGTTTCGGGCGAGCCGTTCCTGGCAGCCGCGAGCCCGCGTATAAAAGCTGGCAGTGACTGACTCCTTTGACCGGGCAGCATCGGCGCGGCGGCGTTATGCGAGGCGTGTCCTCCCATCTCTCCCCTTTCAGTTTCACCCTCCGGGAAGTACTTACTTGTGAGATCCCAACGCTCGGTTTCAACAATGAACGCGGCGGTCACATCAGGGCTATAACGAGCGGCAGTGTCCTTCCTGTTCATCGGCAGCAACTCTTCGGCTTTCTTGTAGCGTCCTTGTTGCAAGTACACATAAGTCAGCCAGTGAAGGCTGTGATAATCGCGCGCGCTGAGTGGTAGTCCCTTTCGCTTTACCCAGGCATCCGAAACCGCCCACGCAGATTCGTTCGACGCGGCAGCTTCGGGCCACATGCCGAGCTGAAGAAAAATGTGCGCGGGCATGTGCCGAGCGTGATGTGCTTCAGGAGCGATCTCGGCATAGCGACGCGCAGCGGGCAATGCCAATATCGCGTGCTCGGGATCGTCGAAGGCATGAATGATGTAGTGCGCTGCGCCCGGATGATCGGGATTCTTCTGATAAACATCGAGCGCAATCGCTCCGGCAAGCGCTTGCCGGCGATAGCCCTTGTCTCCGGGTCGCACGGTGCCAAGAAGCGAAAGCGCATAGAAGCACGCGGCTTCGAGGTCGTCCGGGTAAGCACGATAAACTTTTTCCATCGCCGCCGAATAAGCCTTGTCGCGCGTCAGCTTGTCGCCTTCTCCGTAGAGCGCGCGAACTGCCGCAACATAAGCTTGCTCACGCGGCGTTATCTTTGAAGCGTCCTTGATCTTCGCGAGGGTCTTTCGAGCAGCTTCGGTGTCTTGCTCGGCCCACAGCGGATGATTGTAGGCCATCGCTTCGCCCCAGTATCCCATCACGAAATCTGGTTCGCCTGCAGTGGACTGACGAAACTCGTCGAGCGCTTCTTCAAACCAAAAAGAATGAAGCGCTGCCAGCCCGCGAAGGAAATGAAGCTGCGCCTTTTCACCGCCCGATGTTGGGAAACTGACGTTGCCAAGTTTAGATTGCGCGCTTGAAGCGGCAGAGATTGAAATCACCAGTGCAAAGACAACCAGCATCGAGCGTGGCGGCAGTTTGATAAGCGGCATGATTTTTTCCTCACGACAGTCTTTTGAGCGTCACGATTCTATCTGCGCGTTGAGTCGGCTTACAAGGGCTGATCGTCTCAACGATTCGCGTAGCTGAAGTCCGCAACTTCCTTTTTTCGTCAACGACATCCTGTGGTAGCATTAGTCCAAAGTGGAATCGAAGTGTGAGGATATCTTACGCTGAGGTGAAATATGGTGAACTTTCTTCGCCGCTCGACGAAGAGATCATTCGTTGCCCTCCTTCTGATTGCATCGCTGATTTCAATTGCCTCGCCGATCGTCGCGGCCTCCGAGTTGGAAGACAAAAAATCCGACTCGGCCAAAGCAGCAAACAACAGCGAAACCGCGTCGACAACCACGCGTGACATACCTTCGTCCTCTGCTGGCGGCGACCGGAAAACAATCAACGTTGCTTATTCTCTCTTTGGCGACAGCATCACAGTCGAGTCACCTCGCGTAGCGCCGACTTCACCTGCCCCATCGGTTCCGCAGAAGAGCGGGAAATCATCGAGCTCACCAAGCAGCAATGTTGTCAGCACTGCTCCAATGACTGCTGGCGAGAAATTCAACTATTTCATGAAGCGGTCTTTTCTGTCCTTCACGCCTTACGCGCTTTCTATATTCAACGGTTTCGTCAGCGAAGCGACGGACAACGATCACGGGCGGCATATGACTGCCGGTGATTTCATGGCTGATTCGATGACGCACGCAGTGCGTGGCTTTACATTTCGGGCGACGGCGAATTTCTTTGAGAAGTTCGCGTTCGCAACTGTATTGAGACAGGATCCCCGATATCATCGCGCGCCAGGCAAGCGCAGCGTAGGCGCGCGCGTGATCTATGCAACCACGCGTGTTTTTGTGACGCAAGGCGATCGATGCGGCTGCAATCAATTCAACTTTTCGTTCCTGGGCGGCGGACTGGCGGCGTCGGGCCTTGCCGAACAGTGGGTTCGTCCCGAGGACCGGGGAATCGATCGGGTATTCGCACGTTGGGGCAGTCACATCGGCGTCAGGATGTTCACAAATCTTCTGAGTGAGTTTATTGGCGGGCAGTAAATACAGAGACTGATCGCAAAACAAAAGGCAAAAGCGGAGCACGTCGCCCACTCTTGCATTTAACTTTTCTCGGCTTCTCTTTTAGGACGAGCTAATTTGTCTGATCGACGAACGCGAGCGCAACTCGCGCTCCAGAGCGTACCGAATTATCTGGTAATTCATCTCTCCGATCTTGAGCATTTGATCTCGTTTCACGCCGCTGCGCGCGAAGGCCGCCGGATGGCTGTGAAATATTTCACCAATAACGCTTCGAAGCTCGGCATCCACAGTGAAGCCTTTTCCACCACCGCAGGCTGCGCAACGAGGCGCCCCTTCTCCTGTCAAGAACACCGACTCACCCTCTGATATCAAAGCGTCGCAAACCGCACATCGCGAAGTATCGGGAAAGAACCCGACGAGCTTTAGCACCCAGGCCTCAAAGTATCTCAGTGTCGGTGAGAGTTCGTGTTGTTCCTCGATCGCTTCAAGCGTCGCGACAACCAGCCGATAAAGCTTTTCATTCGGCTCGTGTTCAGGCAAAAACTCCGAAAGCAGCTCGGCCATGTACGAGAACGCGCTCGCGGTATCGACATCGCGCGCGCCTCGTTCGAAGTGCGATCGCACGATGTCGCAAGTGGAAATGCTAACGAGCTCTCGGCCTTCCTTTTGAAAGTAACCAAGAGCGACTTCGGTAAATGGCTCGAGGGCCGAGCCGAATCGACTTCTGATTTTTCGCGCGCCATGCGCGACGCCTCTCACCTTTCCATGGTCTCTTGTCAGGAAGACGCAGATCTTGTCCGCCTCTTTCAAAGCGTATGTCCTGAGCACGAACGCTTGAGTCTTGTGAAGTGGCATGCTTAACCCGATTCGCGATTGACCGGATTATATCAGAGCTGTAGTTGCTCGGGCACAGCCGAGCGGATAACATTGAGCGTGTGATTGTGAACTCGCAAACAAATACCGATGCGATGCAGGTCGCGCCACTTTCCGCCGAAGCGAAAGAGCGCGCGCTCAGAGAACTGGTGAGAAGTTATGGCTCTGTGATTATCGCGTTTTCCGGCGGTGTCGATAGCGCGTACCTCGCCTACATCGCGTCGAGCGAGCTCGGCGAGCGCGCACTTGCGGTAACCGGCGACAGCGCTTCTTATCCAAGTTTTCAGCGCAAGCTTGCTGATCAAATCACAAAAGACTTCGGAGTTCGACACGAAATTATCCCGACCGAAGAATTTGATGATTTGAATTACACAAGCAATCCGACGAATCGTTGTTACTTCTGCAAGTCCGAGTTGTACACAAAGCTCACGGCGCTGTCTCGCGAGCGCGGGTTCACGGTGATTTGCGACGGAACGAACGCGGGCGACGTTGGCGACTACAGGCCCGGCAGGCAAGCGGCTCGAGAACTCGGCGTGCGCTCGCCTCTGTTGGAATGTGCGATGACCAAGGCCGATATTCGCGAGATGTCTCGTCGAGCAGGTTTGCCGACCTGGAGCGAGCCTGCATCTGCTTGCCTGTCTTCGCGGGTTCCCTACGGTCAGGTCGTTACGATCGAAAAGGTCTCAATGATTGACAAAGCAGAAATGAAGTTGAAGGCATTCGGCTTTCGACAGGTCCGCGTGAGACATCACGGCGATGTCGCTAGAATCGAAGTCGCTGAAGAAGAGATGCCGCTAGCGCTTGACCGTGAAATGATGCGGCAAATCACTTTCGCACTCAGAGAGCTCGGCTTCAAGTATGTCACTCTGGATCTTGAAGGTTATCGGACGGGCTCTTTGAATGAAGCGCTTTAGCTGGGGGCCGTTCCAGCTCCCGGTGGCTAACTGCCTTTAAACGATCCGTGCCGACCGGCCCCGTTCGCAAAGCGGCTCGCGCCCGCGGAAGTTTCTTCCTTTAATGCAGCGATTCCGTGTTTGAATTCGTTTGCGATCGCTTCGTCGAAGCTCAGATCAAATTGTTCGTAAGCTGACAGGCGATCACCTCGCATGCAAACCTGCGGGAAGCGAGCAATCTCTCGAGCCAAATTTTCAGCAGCCTCTCGAGCCGTTCCCTTTGGCACGACTCGATGAACGAGCCCAATATCGAGTGCTTCGGTTGCGCGAACCGGACGGCCGGTAAGGATCAGATCGAGCGCGCGACTCAACCCAATGAGTCGCGGGAGCCGAATCGTCCCGCCATCAATAAGCGGAATGCCCCAACGACGGCAGAAGACTCCAAGAACCGCGTCTTCTTCCATCACTCGCAGGTCGCACCAAAGAGCAAGCTCGAGTCCGCCGGCAACTGCGTAACCTGAAATCGCCGCGACCACAGGTTTGCTCAGTACCATTCGTGAAGGACCCATCGGTCCGTCGCCCGTGCTTTCAGTTCGATTGTGATTGCCCGCGGCGATCGCTTTTAGATCGGCTCCTGCGCAGAACGTGCCGTGGTCGCCGAAGAGCACGCCGACCAATGCTTCATCATCGCGATCAAATTCCTGAAACGCTTCGGCAAGTGCTTCGGCCGTTTCGCGATTAACCGCGTTGCGCACTTCAGGTCGGTTCAAAATAACAGTGGTAATACAATCGTTCTTCTCGACTTGCACGGGCATATGATTCGTGCCATTGAGAGGTGCGACTGACGCTGAGGTATTTCGATGACGACTGACGAATCAGTGTACTCAACTCTTCGCTAATGATTCTGATTCGAGTTTCTCGAGCCGCACTTCCAGGTCGGCGTATGTCTGCATTGATCGTTAGCAGGTTGTCGTTAAGGATCTCGATCTTGCGCTCGACGCGGTGAAGACCGGACTTGAGATCTGCGCGAAGTTGTTCCTGGCCCTTGCGCAACTCATCCTGGCCCTTGCGCAACTCATCCTGACCCTTGCGCAACTCATCCTGGCCCTTGCGCAGCTCATCCTGACCTGCCTTGATCTCTGCCAACTCGCGTCCAAGGCTCGCACCCCATTCGTTGATCCTCGCAAGAAGCGTTTCCAGCGTCGGCTTGGTGGCCATTTCGTCATTCATGGTTTCATGCTCCTCATACTAGCCCAGATCGATTAACGTG
>Ga0075436_100002003_pt1 | contig 14074 bp, 7 predicted proteins | sample RhiMethybrSRZTD5_FD_75303 | JGI IMG/M metagenome (GOLD analysis project Ga0075436, IMG submission 75303) | Populus rhizosphere microbial communities from Tennessee, USA - Rhizosphere MetaG P. TD hybrid SRZTD5 | ecosystem: Host-associated > Plants > Roots > Rhizosphere > Soil | place: USA...
GGCCCTTCCAGGCCGCCCTTGATCAGGCCCAGGGGCAGCTGGCACAGGCCAGCGGAGGTTCCGCGCAAGCGAGGGCCCAGTTGGTCCAATCGGAAGCGCAGCTCGCGGCGGCTGAAGCAAATCAGCACAAAGCGCAGCTGGATGAAGACCGCTACATCCCTCTCGCTAAACAACAGGCCATCACCCAGCAGGACCTCGACAATGCCACACAAGGCAATCTGGCCGCGAAGGCGCAGGTCCAAGCGGCCAAGGCCGGAGTGGAGACCGCCAAAGCCCAGATTCAGGCAGCCAACGCGGCCGTGGAAGCGGCAAAGGCTGCGGTGGCAACTGCGCAGCTCAACCTCGATTTCACTCGCCTCATTTCGCCCATTGATGGCATCGCCGGTCTCGCGCAACAGCAGGTCGGCGCGCTGGTCAGCCCGGCCAGCGGAGCTGTGACCACGGTGTCTACAGTCGATCCGATCAAAGTCTATTTCACAGTCAGCGAGCAAGAGTATCTCGATTTCAATCGACGGTTCCCAACGCAAGCCACCCTGAACGCGGAGACGGGGCGATTGCTGTTCGAGCTCATTCTGGCCGACGGCACTGTCTATGCCCACCCCGGGAAATTCTCCTTCGCGGATCGGCAGGTGAACCAGGCCACCGGCGCGATCCGGATCGCAGGACTGTTTCCCAACGCCGGAAACATTCTACGCCCCGGACAATACGGCCGTGTCCGCACGTCGACCCGAACGCACGTGGGTGCACTACTGGTTCCGCAGCGCGCCGTCACCGAGCTGCAGGGCACGTACCAGGTGGCCGTTGTCGACAGCGAGAACAAGATCAACATCCGGACCGTCAAAGTGGGAGACCGTACCGGCAGGATGTGGATCATCGACGAAGGTCTGAAGCCGGGTCAAAGGGTTGTGGCTGAAGGAGTCCAGAAAGTTGGACCCGGCATGACTGTGAAACCGCTGCCGTTTGCGGATGCCGCGGCCGGGCAAGCGGCGGGAAGGTAGCGCATATGTCGAAATTCTTCATCAACCGGCCCATCGTGGCCATGGTGATCTCGATTCTGCTGGTGATCGTCGGCGCGGTCACGATCGCGGGGTTGCCCGTAGCTCAGTTTCCGGCCATCGCCCCGCCGGAGGTGCAGATTCAGGCGAACTACGTCGGCGCCGACGCCCAGACCGTCGAACAGTCCGTGGCTACGCCCATCGAGCAGCAAATGAGCGGCGTGGACAACCTGAATTACATGTATTCGTTGAACGCGTCCAACGGTCAGATGACCATGATCGTGAATTTCGACGTGAAGACAGACCCAAACACCGATCAGATTCTCACCCAGATGCGCGAGACCCAAGCTGCTTCGCAGCTTCCGGTGGAGGTTACGAACTTTGGTGTCACGGTGCAGAAATCGGTCACGGCTCCCCTGATGCTCATCAGCCTTTACTCGCCAAAGGGAACCTATGACGCGCGATTCCTGGCGAATTACTCGTACATCAACCTGAACGACCAGTTCACGCGCGTGCCCGGCATTGGCAGCGTGCAGGTTTTTGGCGCCGGCCAATACGCCATGCGGCTCTGGGTCAAGCCGGACCAACTAGCGAAGCTCCAGATCACGGTGCCGGAAATCGTGAGCGCCATTCAGGCGCAAAACACGGTAAATCCAGCAGGGCAAGTCGGTGGCGCGCCCGTGCCCAAAGGCCAGGAGTACACCTATTCCGTCCGCGCGCAGGGCCGCCTGACGTCGCCGGAGGAGTTCGGGCAGATTGTGGTTCGCGAGACACCAGACGGCGGCATCGTGCGCGTGAAAGACGTGGCGCGCGCAGAGTTAGGCGCGCAGGATTACACTATCATCGGGCGCTTGAACGGCAAACCGGGCGCCATCATCGCGCTCTACCAATTGCCCGGCAGCAATGCGGTGCAGGCCGCGGCGGGCGTCAAGAAGCTGATGGCCGAGGTAAAGAAACGATTTCCTGAGGACATGGATTACGTGGTGTCGCTCGACACCACGCGGGCGGTGACCGAAGGCATAAAGGAGATCGTGATTACACTGGTGATCGCGATCCTGCTCGTGATTGTGGTGGTCTATGTTTTTCTCCAAGGCTGGCGCGCCACCCTCATTCCACTGCTGGCGGTGCCGGTCTCGCTGATCGGCACGTTCGTCTTCTTTCCGCTGTTCGGATTCTCGATCAACACGCTTTCTCTGTTCGGCCTGGTGCTGGCAATCGGCCTGGTGGTCGACGACGCCATCGTGGTGGTCGAGGCGGTGGAGCGCCACATCGAAGAGGGTATGGCGCCGAAAGCAGCCGCTTTCAAAGCAATGGAAGAAATCTCCGGGCCGGTGATAGGCATTGCGCTAGTTCTCACAGCGGTGTTCGTGCCGACGGCGTTCATACCGGGAATTACCGGGCGGCTCTATCAGCAGTTCGCGGTCACGATCGCGATCTCGGTGATTCTTTCGGCATTCAACGCGCTCACTCTCAGCCCTGCTCTCGCGGCGTTAATACTTCGGCCGAAACAAGAGAGCCACGGGCTGCTCCGACGGTTCTTCAATTGGTTCAACCGCGTCTTTGGTCACGCCACGGAAGGCTATGTGCGTTGGTCGGGAGCGCTCATTCACAAGAGCGCGGTGGCCTTGGTTCTGCTCGTGGGCTTCGGGCTCGCGGCGGGCTTCTTCAGCAGCCGTGTACCGTCGAGCTTTTTGCCCGACGAAGATCAGGGCTATCTGTTCATGCATCTCCAGCTTCCGAACGCAGCTTCCCTCGAACGCACGGACGCGGCGTGCAGAAAGATCGAAAACATTCTGGCGAAAATGCCGGGGGTGAAATACACGACTACCGTCGCGGGCTTCAGCCTACTCAGCTTTGTGCGGACCAGCTACAACGGGCTGTTCTTCATCACTTTGAAAGAGTGGGGAGATCGCAAAACCCGCGAGGAGCAATATCACGAAATCCTGCAGCGCCTGAACTATGAGCTCAGCAAGCTCCCTGAGGGATTTGCTTTCGCCTTCTCGCCGCCTGCCATTCCGGGTGTCGGCACCTCCGGCGGATTTACGTTCGTTCTCGAAGACCGTGCCGGAAAGGATGTCCAGTTCCTGGCCGACAATCTAGCTAAATTCATGGGCGCTGCCAGGAAGCGCCCTGAGATCGGTGGGTTGGTCAGCACTTTCGTGCCGAGCGTGCCGCAACAGTTCGTCGACGTCGACCGCGACAAAGTCATCAAGCAGGGTGTGCCACTCAACGATGTCTACCGCACCATTCAGGCTTTCATGGGTGGGCTGTTCGTGAACTACTTCAACCGTTTTGGACGCCAGTGGCAGGTCTATATCGAGGCGGAGGGCGATTATCGGACCAGGGCCGAGAATGTCGGGCAGTTCTACGTGCGGAATAGCGGCGGAGAAATGGTGCCGCTTTCTGCCGTTACGAAGTTCGAATCGCGCTCCGGACCGGAGTTCACGATGCGCTACAACCTCTATCGTTCCGCTCAGATTATCGGCAGCGCGGCGCCGGGTTACAGCTCCGAGCAGGCGATGAATACCCTCGAAGACGTCTTCGCGAAAACCATGCCGCGCGAGATGGGTTACGACTATTTGGGCATGTCGTTTCAGGAAAAGAAGGCCCAGGAAGGCGTGTCGTCAACCGTCATATTCGGGTTCTCACTGCTGTTTGTGTTTCTCATCCTGGCGGCGCTGTACGAAAGCTGGACCCTGCCATTCAGCGTGTTGCTGAGTACGCCGGTGGCTGTCTTTGGCGCATTCGGGGTGTTGTGGCTGCGCCGTGTCGTTCTCGGCTGGTTCTATCCGGCGTACATGGTGCAGATCGAAAGCGATGTCTACTCAGAGATCGGCCTGGTTATGCTCATCGGCCTCGCGGCGAAAAATGCAATTCTCATCGTCGAGTTCGCCAAAGACGAATTTGAAAAGGGCAAACCACTGATAGATGCCGCGCTCCAAGGGGCCCGGCTTCGTCTGCGGCCCATCCTGATGACGTCATTTGCGTTCATCCTGGGCTGCGTGCCGCTATGGACGGCAACTGGCGCAGGGTCCGTGGCCCGCCAGATTATGGGCACCACGGTGATCGGGGGCATGCTGGCCGCAAGCGTGATCGGCATTTTCTTTATCCCGGCAATTTTCTATGTGGTGGAGAAGGTCTCGGGCGCCGGACGAGAAGGCGCGCCCGGCGTCCTGCCGCGGACGCCCGCACCGGCGGAGGGAGATTGACGTGAAGACACCATTCATTGTTCTTGCGACTCTGCTCACCGGCTGCGCGGTTGGCCCAGACTACCACCGGCCCGCGGTGCAGACGCCGTCAACATTTCGTGCGCCAACCCCGCAACTAACGCCCGAGGCGGCATCCCTGGCGGATCTCAAGTGGTGGGAGGTATTCAAGGATGAAAAGCTGCAAGAGCTGATTCGGGCGTCGCTGGTCGAAAACTACGACCTCCGGGATGCAGTCACGCGCGTGGAGGCGGCGCGGGCCAACCTGGGCATCACGAGATCCGAGCAGTTTCCAAATGCGGAGATCGGCGGGGATCTCACCACGACCCGGCTCTCCCGAAGTGGCCAACTGCCCCTGCCGGCGTCGTTTGTGCCCTCGCAGAATCGCACTTTTGGCGAGGCGACGCTCAACCTGCTCTCCTTTGAGTTGGACATCTGGGGACGGTTGCGGCGAGCCACTGAAGCGGCACGGGCCAATCTGCTTGGCGCCGAAGAAAACCGCAAGGCGGTGGTTACGACGCTGGTGAGTGATGTGGCCACTTCTTACTTCAGCCTGCGCGAGCTGGACTACGAATTGGAGATCTCCAAGGAAACGCTCGGCACCCGCCAGGAGTCGCTGCGCCTCATTCAAACCCGCCAAGCTGGCGGCGTGGCGACGCTGCTCGATCTGCGCCAGGGAGAACAACTGGTGGACACAGCCGCCGAAACAATCCCGCAGTTACAGCAACGGGTCGAACAGACGGAGAACCAGATCAGCCTGTTGCTAGGGAGGAATCCCGGTGAAGTCGTCCGCGGACGCAGCCTGACCGAGCAGGAGCTGCCACCCGAAGTGCCCACCGGTTTGCCTTCCGCGTTGCTCGAGCGCCGCCCCGACATCCGCGCAGCGGAGCAGAATCTCATCGCCGCTAATGCTGAGATCGGGGTTGCAAAGGCCGCGTATTTCCCACAAATCAGTCTGAGCGGATTCCTGGGTGGACAAAGCACGCAACTGTCGAGCCTTTTCAGCGCACCGAGCCGCGTGTGGACTTTGACTCCGCAGGTAACGCAGCCGATCTTCACCGCCGGTCGTCTCAAGTCGAATGTGAAGTTGACGGAGGCCCAGCGGCAGAGCGCGCTGATCCAATATCAGAAAGCGATCCAAACTGCATTTGCCGATGTCTCTAATGCACTCATCGCCCATCAGAGGGTCAGGGAAAGCCGCGTGCAGCAAGAGCTATTGGTCACCGCCCTTGCAGACCGGAAGCGGCTAGCCTATGTGCGTTACCGCGGCGGCGTGGACACGCTGTTGAACGCGCTGGATGCCGACCGGGATCTCTTCCAGGCTCAGCTCGCTCTCTCGCAGATTCGGTTGAGTGAGGTGCTCAGCGTTGTGCAACTCTACAAGGCTTTGGGTGGAGGCTGGCAGTAGATCAGAACCCGAAGATTTTCGCCCAGCCACGGCGTCGAATGAGATGCTGATAACGTGGAGGCAGTGGCAATTTCGTCGAATCAGGGATCGGCCAGTCTCTGGCGGCCCCTAAAATCCTCGACCTTCCGCAACTTGCTCATCGCGGACGTGGTCTCGGATGTGGGGACATTTATGCAAAGCGTTGGCGCCGCTTGGCTGATGGTATCACTCAACGGCGGGCCGATGTATGTGGCCCTTATCCAGACCGCATCGGCTTTACCCTTCTTTGTCCTTGCTCTGCCGGCAGGCGCGATCGGGGACATCGTCGATCGCCGCAGACTGATTCTGCTCACCGAAACATGGATGGTGGTGGTGGCGCTTGCGCTCGCTGTGATGACCATCGCGGGAATGATGTCTCCGGCGCTACTTCTCATTCTGACCTTTGCTCTGTCGGCTGGAGACGCATTCGAAACACCCACTTGGCGCGCTGTCTTGCCTGAGCTGGTTCAAAAGGAGGACCTCGCAGCAGCGTCAGCGCTCAACGGCATCGAATTCAATTTTGCCCGGGCAGTGGGGCCGGCGCTGGCCGGTTTCGTTATTGCACTGGCGGGGATTGGTACGGCTTTCCTGTTGAACACAGTGTCTTTCATTGGGGTAATCCTCGTCGTGGCTCGCTGGAAGCGGCCCGCTGTCCGGCGAACAACGCCGCCTGAGACAGTGACTGGTGCAACCGTAGCAGCGATCCGATACGTTCGCTACTCCCCGGCGGTTCGCGCGGTGCTGTTGCGAGCAGGAACCGCCATGTTTTTCGCCAGCGGACTTCTGGCGTTATTGCCTTCTGTCGCTCAACGCATTAATGGTAGTCCGGTGGGATACGGAGTTCTGCTTGGCTGTTTCGGCTGTGGCGCAGTGCTTGGTGCGCTGGTGATGCAACGCGCTCGAGCACGGTGGTCGGCCGACGTCGTGGTATCGGCCGGTATTGCAATCTTCGGTCTGGCGACAATTACAGCCGGATCTCTGCGCGATCTACCGCTCCTAGGTGCAATCATGTTAATCGGAGGCGCGGCCTGGATCTCGTTCATCTCGCTTTTCAATGTCCAGGTTCTAAACCAGGCACCGGACTGGGCGCGGGCCCGTGTGCTCGCGGTTTCGATGCTGGTGTTTCAAGGGGCTGTTGCCGGCGGAAGCGCAACTTGGGGTGCGGTTGCGGCCCGGGCCGGCCTGAACACAGCGCTGCTATGCGCGGGCATAGGAGTAATCTTGACGACAGGGCTGGGACTATTTCTCCCCATGCCCCAAGCGAGCGTTGACTTGACGCCTTGGAATCACTGGCGCCTGCCTGCGTTCGACGATGCGAATGCGGATGCCGCCGGTCCGGTCCTTGTAACGGTTGAATACCATGTGGATGCCGAGCGACTACCGGAGTTCCTTAAGACCATGCGCCAATACGGACGCGTGAGACGCCGCGACGGCGCGTCGCGATGGGGAATTTGTCGGGACCTTGAGAACGCAGACCGTTATGTCGAAACATTTGTGGTGAGTTCCTGGGCAGAACACCTCCGTCAGCATGACCGTTTCACTCGGGCCGATAGCCAGCTTGAAGACCGGTTGCTCAGCTGCACGCTCCGTACGCCCGTCGTGCGGCACCTCTTGTACCTGTAAGTTTTTTGAACTGACATGACGAACCCGAGACGCTCGTTGACGATCTAGAAGTGAGCTTTCAATGCAAACTCGAAATCCCTGGGGTTGCCCGCGCTTGTAATTGTGCCGAAGGCGGGGGAGCCGAAACTTCCGTTCGGATCATTGAACGGCGGAGTGTTGGTGACGTTGAAGACCTCTGCACGAAACTCTAAGCTTGCCCGCTCCGTGATGCGAAAGGTTTTCCCCAGCATCAAATCTGCCTCTTGTAATCCGGGCCCTCGCGCTGGGTTCCGAGAACTGTTCCCGATCGCAAACTGCGGCGCTAACCTAAAAGCCGCTACATTGAACCACTCCGACACGCTCCGATCCGCCAAAGAGTTGGGATCGCTCACGCGGTTTGGTCGCTGCGTGCCATATCCCAGATTGGAATTGGAATTCGTGGCCTGAGACACTGCCACGGTATCCCCCGCTTGCACGCGGACCAGTCCCGCAATCTCCCATCCCCGAATCTTCCACAACCGCGGAATCTGATAGACCCAGCCGCCCGAGAATACACGCGGAATGTCGCCGTTCGAAAGATCCCTCTCCAGATGGCGGTTGTAGCTGTCGGCCACGCCGGTATTCGCGATCGGCCCGGTGAAAATCGTGTTGGAAAAAACGCTGGAAGCGTCATCAATCAGCTTCGAAAAAGTGTAGGCGAACGTAAACGTCAAACCCTTCGAAAACCGCTTTTCCAGTTTCGCCTCTAACGCGTCGTAACTCGAATTGCCGACATTATCCCGGAACAGAGCTACCGTGGTGAATCGTGGAAACGGCCGTAGCAACTGCTGTTTGGTGAGAGTTTTTTTCCCAAGCGAGGACGAGGCGGGGATCTGGCCGTAGTACGGATTGGGAACCTTGGCCAGCAACGCCGCCCCCAAGGCCAGGTCTGCATCGGGTAGCTGATTTATATTGACGTCAGGCACTCCCAGGCGCGTGTTCTTCGAACCCAAGTAACCGATTTCAAAGTTCAAGTCCTTGCCGATAGTCTTTTGCACCGAAAGGTTCCACTGCTGTGAGTTACCTGAACCCACGTTGCGATCGACTCCGAACACTCCCTGGCCCAGCCCGGAATTGGGATTCAGGGAGGTGACTTGGACCGTGGGCCCGGCCGCCAGAGGGAACGCGGCGTGAATGTTGTCCTGAGACTGTTGTCCGAGGGTCTGCACGAACGGGAATTGCGGGATCGTAAATGGCGTGGTGATACCGCTCTGTTCGAACCAGATCATGCCGTATCCGGAGCGCACCACCCACGTATCGCCGATTCGATAAGCCAGCCCTGCCCGGGGCCCGAATTCGCAGCAGGCCAGTTCCCGAGCTGTATGTGGAAAGTCGAGGACCTGTGTGTTCAGATTGAAAATGGCGCCGTGGTCGTGTACTTCCGTCGAGGGAAAGTTCAAGGTATACCGCGTACCAAGGTTCAAGGTCAACCGGTTCGAGATCTTCCATTCATCGCCCAAGAAGAACTCCGCGAATTTCGCACGCTCCAGCAGGGCCTCACTTTGAATATCGATGCTGAAGGCATTCACTTGCCCAAGCAGCAGCGAAGCTACGCTGTTTCCCGTGCCCGATGCGCTAAAGGTGAACGAGCCGGTAGGATTGGGCGGGTTCAAGACGTCCAGCGCCTCACGCCGGATATCGGTGCCGAATTTGATGGTATGGCGTCCGCGAATGATCGAAAACGTGTCGAGAAACTCCGTGACCGACGTGGTGAACTTATCATTCGCCGCTGAGGTTGGGCCCACCTGCTGATACCCCGCCACTGCGAATATGGGCAGCACCGATGCGAAGGAATTCGCCGGGAGACCTGGTACTGTGATGCCACCGTTTTGAAGCGAGGCCTGGTTCAGGTCACGCCGACTATATCCGAAGCGCGCCGCATTCATCATCGTGGGTGATGGGCTCCAGTCGTACTCCGCCACGGCGCCATCGCCACGAGTGATTGCATGACCGGTGACCCCAGAAGTCAGACTCCCGCTGCCATCCGGCAACGGCGTCACCGGGACGTCGTCGTCGCGAAGGTACGAATAGCGCGCGAATACGCGGTGCCTCGTGCCAAAATACCGGTCCACTCGAGTGTCAAACTGGTCCTGATTGTCTGGCTCGACCGCGGTACGCGAAAAGTTGTTGGCCGCTTTTGTCAATGTGGGCGCCGGGTAATGCTCCAACACTTGTTGCGCGACCGGGTCGAAGCGGCTCGTAGGAATCGTATTGTCCGCAAGAACCAGTCCTGTGGTTGGATCGGTAATTGGCGTCGAAAACACCCCGCGTCTCTGTGCCGGCGTGGGCACGGTGCTGATCCGGGTAACTCCGGTCCGCAGCCGCGTACCTTGCCAATCGACAAAGAAAAACATTTTATTCTTCTGTATCGGGCCACCTACCGCAAGGCCGTACTGGTTGCGTCGAAACTCTGGTTTTGGACCTATCGGTGCAAAATAGTTGCGCGCGTTCAAGTCTTCATTGCGGAGGAACTCAAAGAGTGTTCCGTGAAAATCATTGCTGCCCGACTTGGTGCCTACCATCACTGTGCCGCCGTTCGACCGGCCATATTCTGGCGAATACGCGTTGATGTTGAGCCGGAATTCCTCAATACCGTCAATGATCGGGTAGAAAGCAACCTGTCCCGGCTCGGGCTGCAGGACACTGATGCCGTCATAGAGGTATTCGTTGGTTCGCGGCCGGCTGCCGTTGATACGCGGCAATAACGATCCTCCGCCTGGCAGCGCCACACCCGGCGAGAGTGCGACCAGCGGTATGAAATTGCGTCCATCAAGCGGGAGTGTCGTGACTTTAGTCTCATCCACGGCGAAGCTCACCGTTCCGCTGGCGGTCTGCAGTAACGGGGCCGCCGCCGTAACCTCGATGGATTGCGTGGGTTGACCGATCTCCAGCGTGACATTCAACGTCGTCTGATCCAACATCCGCAACGTGATGCCAGACTGCCGAAATGTTCGAAAGCCAGGCTGCTCGACGATCAGGACGTAGTGGCCGGCGGGCAATCCCAATATGTGATACGCTCCCCGTTCGTCGGAAGTCGCGGCAAAGCGCGCCATGGTGGCCTGCTCCTCAACTTGTACCTTCGCATTAGGCACCGGAAACTCCGAGGGATCCTGAATCGTTCCGAACAGCTCGGCCTTCCCGGCTTGGCCGAAACAAGGCGCGACAATAGCAAGCAACAAAAGTAGGGTACGCATGTCAGATATGAATTTCAGTGTAACGCATACACTACAGAAGCGTGCAAGCAACATTTGTGAACCTAGCTGCCGCGTTTTGAAATCAAGGTTCTGGGGCCACGAAGTGTAATTTGTCAACGACGATAGTATTCTAAAATTCAATGCATCTCCCGCAATGCCCAGGGGCGGTTACGTCAGGCGGCCCGGGAAATCAGCGAGCGTGGAACCGGCAACCGCGTACCAAGTGAAAGGCTCTGCGTCCTTACATGACAAAATGGCACCATCCGAGTGAAACAGCGTGAATATTGAAAACCTTCTTAGCCAAATCCGTCAAAAACGCGGCTATTCGGCCGCCGCCCTGGCCAGCAAGGTCGGTGTCAGCCGGCAGACGATCTACGCGATGGAGGCCGGAAGTTATGTCCCGAATACCTTAGTTGCGCTGAGGTTGGCTCGCGTGCTCGAAGTCTCTGTGGAAGAACTATTTCGTCTCGAAGAGGCCTCCCGCCCGCCATCAGTCACGAAAGAAGTGGACTTGCTCCCCGGCGGCCAGACCGTTGAACCTGGATTGCCGGTGCAGATATGCCAAGTGGACAGGCGTACGATGGGCGTCTCGCCGTCGCCGGTGGCGTGGTATTTGCCGCCAGCGGACGCTGTGGTGATCGATTCGGGTGAAAAGGGCCCAAGCCCGCGGAGGGCTCGCGTTCAAATGTTTCAGGATGCGGAGCAATTTGGTAATCGCCTGCTGATGGCGGGTTGCGATCCGGCCATGTCCGTTTTGGCGCGACACCTGCAGAAAGCGAATATAGAACTGGTGCTGGCCCATCGCAACAGCTCACAAGCGCTGGATTTGCTTCGCTCCGGATCCGTCCACATTGCAGGCTCGCACTTGCGCGATGAGGCCACCGGTGAATCCAACCTGCCTCAAGTCCGCAAGCTATTCCCCAGAGGGACAGCCGTGGTATTCTCCTTCGCGGTGTGGGAAGAGGGCATCGTGGTCGCCAAAGGCAATCCGAAGGCGATTCGGGAGATCGCTGATTTCGCCCGCAAAGGCATTGCTCTGGTAAACCGCGAGCCGGGATCGGGCAGCCGGTCTCTGTTGGACTCCAGCCTGAAACGCCTGGGCATCGCCTCGTCGAAAGTAACAGGCTACAAACAGGTGGCCCACGGCCACTTGCCGGCGGCCTGGCAGGTGCGAATCGGACATGCCGACTGCTGCGTTGCAACGCGTGCCGCGGCCCGCGTCTTCGGCTTGGATTTCATTCCCCTAATTAGCGAACGGTACGATCTCGTGATTCGAAAACAGCACATCGCGCTGCCCGGCATGCAGCTACTACTAGACACGTTGAACCGGACTGCTTTTCGAAGAGAACTCGAAGGTCTCGGAGGCTATGACACGAGCGGCGCGGGAAAACGGATGGCGGTGAATATATCGCCCGCCGACGTCTCGCCGGCGGTTACGATTTAGGTAGCGTCAGAAGCGCCGCCCGCTTGTTTGGACATTCTTGTCACTAAACTTTCCAGAAGAGCAATTCTCGCCTCGACGATCGGGGCGCACCGAGTGGAGAGAAGAGGCCAAATGTCGCCCATCTCCAGAGAAACCGGCGCTCCGGTCGAGTGAGTGTGCGGCATAGTCTGGCTACGCTCAATCTGCTGCCTTATTTTGTCGAAGTTAGCGCGCTCAACCTCCAACGCCGCCTCCACGGTCGGGCACTGGCCCAGATTCGCAACCACACGCTGCTTCATCCGTCCGTGCGCACGGTACGTCTCGATTACCTGATAGCTGAACGTCTGGCGGTTTTTGGAGCTGGACCGCTTACGAATGAATAACATCCAGCCCGCCGCTTGGGGCTGCTTCAACATGCACGCATCGATTAGAGCAGCCATATCCGTTCACGCTTTTGCTCGTGTACTCCGTAACAATTCGTTGCTAACAAGACGATTGTGAATCAGCGCGCACCGATTGTGGCCTTATCTTTCGGCTATTTTTGGCGGGGTCTTACGCCCCAAGCTGACCCGCTGGCCTGGGGCGTACCAGTTTAGGGCAAAGTCGGTGTAGCCTGTCTTTGTGAAGAGAGAAGAAGCCGCGGAGGTGCTTTCGATCGGCGGACGCGAGGTCCGGGTGACGCACCCCGACAAGCTGTATTTTTCGAGGCAGACGAAAGTCTCGAAACTGGACCTCGTACGTTACTACTTGTCAGTCGCGCCGGGCGCTCTGGCCGGAATTCAGGACCGTCCGATCGTGCTCAAGCGCTTCGTGAACGGCGCCGAGGGAGAGGCCTTCTATCAGAAGCGGGCTCCCGCAGAGCGGCCTCCGTGGCTGAGAACAGTAATGCTGTCATTCCCCTCGGGCCGTACCGCGGAAGAGGTGGTCGTCGATGATGCGGCGGGGCTCGCATGGATCGTCAACTTGGGCTGCATCGAGCTACACCCGCACGCCATACGCTCGGGCGATCTCGAGCACCCGGACGAACTGCGAGTCGATCTCGACCCCGGCCCGGGCGTCAATTGGGCGGACGTGCGCATTGTCGCCCTTGGTGTGAAGGCGCTGCTCGAAGAGATGGGGCTCCGCGGCTGGCCCAAAACAAGCGGTTCACGCGGGATGCACGTTAACGTGCGTATCCATCCGCGCTGGACCTTTGGGGAGGTACGCCGCGCAGCGGTCGCGCTGTCGCGGGCGGTCGAGCGGCGCGTTCCAGCTCTCGCCAGTTCGAAATGGTGGAAAGAGGAGCGTCATGGTGTGTTTCTTGACTACAACCAGAACGCGAAGGATCGGACCACGTGCTCTGCCTATTCTGTACGCCCGCTCACCGATGCCCGTGTGTCCGCGCCCCTTCACTGGCATGAGGTTCCCGACTCCGAGCCAGCCGACTTTACCGTACTCACGATACCGAAGCGGTTCGAGGAACTCGGCGATCCGCATGCAGGCATGGACGCCGCACCGGGTTCGCTGGAACAATTGCTGGAACTCGCCGACAAAGACCAGGCCGCGGGCCTCGCCGACGCGCCTTGGCCACCGCACTTTCGGAAGATGGTGGGCGAAGCGCCGCGGGTGGCGCCGTCGCGCATCAAGTCCGCTATAAAAAAGCCGCGGATTAAGATGCCGCTCGTGGTTGTGGCGAACTCTCCGGATAAGGAGGCCGCGCTGGCTGGCCTGGAAAGATGGAAAAGCAAGTATCCCGAAGCGGCCAGACTTCTCGCCGTAGACGACGTGCTGGTCGATTCCATGAGAGGCAGGTCATCCACCTGGACCCGCATCCGCGTGAATCTGCGCCACGTGCCCGAAGCGTTACGGCCGTCTCAGGAAACGCCCGACCCTGACGAGGATCCCACCCGTGAATGGCGTGAACGGCGTACGAAGCGTGCTTCGAAGAAGGGTGAGTGAGCAGGGGCGGTCCATTCGGAGGTAGAGCCAATTGAACAACTTCTTGCGCGCCGCATCCGAGTATTGAAAAGTACACAGTCTTCTTGCGGGCCTGTTACGAAACACCAGATAATTCACTCAGAATAGCCGAGATTGCTCGTAAGCAATCTGCGTATTGTCTTGTGTTGATGGTTCGCTTTCAAATCGGGCATCAGGTGTCCTATGGCATCCTTGTGCACCCCGATCAGTAAGGGTGTTCTGTGGTCTTCGCT
>Ga0075436_100002004_pt1 | contig 14067 bp, 12 predicted proteins | sample RhiMethybrSRZTD5_FD_75303 | JGI IMG/M metagenome (GOLD analysis project Ga0075436, IMG submission 75303) | Populus rhizosphere microbial communities from Tennessee, USA - Rhizosphere MetaG P. TD hybrid SRZTD5 | ecosystem: Host-associated > Plants > Roots > Rhizosphere > Soil | place: USA...
GGCGACCGCATCGAATCCCAGCTCGCGCCCCCAGCGCTTCACGCGCTCTTCGACCGGAAGCTCTTCGATCACGGTATTCACGCAGAAATGGTATCGCTGAACGGCTTTCTCCCGGATGAAGCGGCGACACTCGCGCTCGGCGCCGCGATGGCGCAAGCGCTCGAGCCGGGAATGATCGTCTACCTGAGCGGAGAGCTCGGCGCGGGCAAGACGACGCTCGTGCGCGGCATCGTGCGCGCGCTCGGCCATCCCGGACCGGTGAAGAGCCCGACCTATGCTCTGGTTGAACTTTACAAGCTTTCGAGGTTAGACTTGCATCACTTTGATTTTTATAGATTCCGAGATCCAAGAGAATGGATCGACGCGGGCTTCCGGGAGAGCTTCAACGGGCGCACGGTGAGCCTCATCGAGTGGCCGGAGAGAGCCGCTGGCGCCCTGCCGCCCGCGGACCTGGAAGTCGCCCTGGAATTGCATGGCGAGGGACGCAGTGCCGCGCTCACCTCGCGCTCGGTGAAGGGGCAGAAGGCGCTCACGCTCCTCGCGAGCCGCTACGCGTTTCCTTCTTCCGGTTCCTGCGCCTGATCGTCGTCGCCGCGGCCGCGTTGGCCGCCGCGTGCACGTTCGCCGCCGAAAAAATCCTCGCCTCGCGCGTGTGGCCCGCGCAGGAGTACACGCGCGTCACGTTCGAATCCGCGCATCCCATCAAGCACCAGTTCTTTTCCGTCTCGAATCCCGAACGGCTCGTGCTCGACATGGAGGAGGTCGACCTCGGACCGGAGCTGCGCGAGCTTCCGGCGAAGATCGGCAACGCCGATCCGTATATCCAGTCGGTGCGCGTCGCGGTGAACCGTCCCAACGTCGTGCGCGTGGTGTTCGACCTGAAGGCCGAGGTGAAGCCGTCGGTGTTTCCGCTCGCGCCCGTGGGCGAGTACAAGCATCGCCTCGTGCTCGACATCTATCCCACGAAGCCGGTCGATCCGATGCTCGCGCTGCTGAATCCCGATCCGATTCGCGAGATCTCGGAATCCCCGTTCGCGGCGGGGCCCGCGGCCGACTTGCCAGTCGTCAAGCTCGAGCCGCCGAAGCCTGCGGAGATCGCGAAGGCGCCGGAGCCGGCAGCGAAGCCCGCGCCCGCGAAGCCCAACCGCCCGAAGACCGATCGACTCGTCATCATCGCGATCGACGCGGGGCACGGCGGCGAGGACTCGGGCGCGCGCGGCAAGCGCGGCACGCGCGAGAAGGATGTCACGCTCGCGATCGCGAAGCGGCTGAAGTCGATGGTCGACCGCGAACCGGCGATGCGCGCGGTGCTGGTGCGCGACGGCGACTATTTCGTGCCGCTCGCCAATCGCGTCTCCAAGGCGCGACGCGTGAACGCCGACCTCCTGGTTTCGATCCACGCCGACGCGTGGGTCATGCCGAATGCGCGCGGGTCCTCGGTCTTCGCGCTCTCCGAGCGCGGCGCCACTTCGACCGCGGCGCGCATGCTCGCGCAGCGCGAGAACAAATCCGACCTCATCGGCGGCGTGAACATCGCGATCCAGGATCCGGTGCTCGCCCGCACGCTGCTGGACCTGTCGCTCACCGCCACCATCAACGATTCGCTCAAGCTCGGCAAGGCCGTGCTCTCGGAGCTGGGCGACGTGAATTCGCTCCACAAGGCTTCCGTGGAGCAGGCGGGCTTCGCCGTGCTGAAGGCGCCGGACGTGCCCTCGATCCTCGTCGAGACGGCTTTCATCTCCAATCCCGACGAGGAGAAGCGCCTGAAGGACGCCGCCTACCAGGAGAAGATCGCCGGCGCGATCGTGGGCGGCATCAAGCGCTACCTCGCGCAGAACCCGCCGCTCGCGCGCAACAAGCTCGCGAAGAACTAGACCGGGGACAGACTCCGCGTTCTTCGCTGCGGAACGCGGAGTCTGTCCCCGGTTTAGTTGGAGACCGCGGTTGCGGTGACTTCCTCGGCGTCGGCGGCGGCCTGGGCCTTCAACATGGCGGTGGCTTCGAGCGCGGTGACGGGGCGCGAGAAGAGGAAACCCTGGAAGGCCTCGCAATGGTTGGCGCGCAGGAAGTCGAGCTGCTGGCGCGTCTCCACGCCCTCGGCGATGCAACGCAGCTTGAGGCGCTTCGCCATCGCGATGATCGCCTCCGTGATCGAGCCGCTCTGCTCGTCGTCGGGCACGTTCATGATGAACGAGCGGTCGATCTTCATGCTGGAAGCGGGCAGGCGCTTGAGCTGCCCGAGCGAGGAGTAGCCCACGCCGAAATCGTCCACGGCCACCCGCATGCCGATGACGCGCAGCTTCTCCAGCGTCTCGATCGACTGCTCGACGTTGCGCATGATCATCGTCTCGGTGATCTCGAGCTCGATGTGGCGCGGATCCGCCCCGGTCTCGCGCACGATCGCAAGCAGCGTGGGCACGAGGCGGCGCGACATGAACTGCCGCGGCGAGATGTTGATCGACACCGTGATCGGCGGCAAGCCCTCGTCCTGCCAGTGGCGCAGCTGCCGGCACGCGGTGCGGAAGACCCATTCGCCGATCGGCACGATGAGCCCGAGCTCCTCGGCGACGAAGATGAAGTCCTTCGGGAAGACCTCGCCCTTCTGCGGGTCGTTCCAGCGAATGAGCGCTTCCATCCCCGAGATGCGCCCGGAGTCGAGGTCGACCTGGGGCTGGTAGCGCAGGAAGAACTCCTCGTTTTCGATCGCCTTGCGCAGCCGGCTCTCGATCTCGAGCCTCTTGGAGAGGAGGAAGTTCAGGTCGTTGGTGAAGAAGCGCACGGTGTTGCGGCCCGCGTCCTTCGCCTGGTACATCGCGTTGTCCGCGTGCTTGAGGAGCTGGTGCACGTCGGTCGCGTCGTTCGGATAGTGGCTGATGCCGATGGAGGGCGTGATGTGGATCTCGTGGCCGCCGATCTCCATCGGGCGCGCGAGCTCCTTCAGGATCTTGTCGGCGACGATGCGCGCGCTCTCGGGGCGCTCGAGGTCCGGCAGGATCATCACGAACTCGTCGCCGCCCTCGCGCGACACCGTGTCGCCTTCGCGCACGCACGAGACCAGCCGCCGCGCCACGTCCTTCAGGATGAAGTCGCCGGTGTCGTGGCCGAGCGTGTCGTTCACGACCTTGAAGCGGTCGAGGTCGAGGAAGAGCACCGCGACGTGGCGCTGCTTGCGGCGCGCGGCCATGATCGCCTGGTTGAGCCGGTCCTGCATGAGGCGCCGGTTCGGCAGCCCCGTGAGCGCGTCGTGGTGCGCCATGTAGTGGATCGTGCGCTCGGTGTTGAGGCGCTCGGTCACGTCCTGCACGAGGGAGGCGAATCCCACGGCGTCGCCATTCGCGCCCACGAGCGGCGTGTTGTACCACTCGCAGTGAATCGCGCGTGCCGAGCGCGTGACGTTGGTGAGCGTCATCTTGCCGCCCTCGGGAGTGCTCATGAGCTCCGCGCACATCGCCGCCATCGCCGAGCGCTCCGCCTCCGACGCGAGCAGGTTGGGCAGGCTTTGTCCTTCCGCCTCGGCCGCCTTGAAGCCGAAGATCGCCTCCGCCGCCGGATTCCATGCCGTGATGCGCAGATCGCAATCCCATTCGACGACGGCGAGCGGCGTGCGCTCGACGTGGAGCTTGAGCCGTTGCGTGGCGAGCAGCTCCGCCTGCTGCGCCTTCACGCGCTCCTGCGTCTGCTCGGCGAGCGCCTCGTTCACGTCGTTCAGCTTCGTGCGCTCAACCGCGAGCTCGCCCTTGAGGGATTCGCGTGAGCGCTGGGTGGTGAGCGATTCGACGAGCGCGCGGTGCACGCGCGCGTGCACATACGGAAGGATCCCGGTGAGCACCAGGATCACGCCCGAGAGGAACATCTGGTTGCGGTCGTGCGAGGCGCCGAGCGTGAGCGCGAGCGGCACGAGCCCGCAGAAGGCCATGATCTTGTACGCGAAGCGGTGCGGCGCGTAATACGCGACCGCTCCCGTCATGAGCAGCATCACGAGCATCACGACCGAAAGCCGTTGCACCATGCGCGCGCTGTCGGGCAGCAGCACCGAGCCGATCACCGCCCAGCACAGGCCCGCGAGGACGGTGCCGACGATGAAGCGCGCTTCCCACATCGTGTGCTCCGCGGCCGGCGGCGAGATGCGCACGAACACCTTGTAGAGGAGATAGCGCCCGACCGCGACGAGGGAAGTCGAGACGAACCAGAGGAAGAGCGCGGGCCGCGCCAGATCCTCCCAGAGGATCGCCCCGAGGATGAAGATCACCATCAGTGTGGCGAGGTGACCGACGACGGAAAAGCGGAAGAGCAGGCGCAGCTGCTCCGCCTGCAGGGGCGTGTCGACGATTTGCGCTTCCTTGGCCACAGCCGCTCTCTCCCCGAAGGGGCTGACACTCGGCGACAGAGTGCGAGGCCAGTGTAACATCCCCTCGTGGGGATTATTCATGCTCTGCCAGAGCTATTGGTGAACCAGATCGCGGCGGGCGAGGTGGTCGACCGGCCGGCCGCGGCCCTGAAGGAGCTCCTGGAGAACAGCCTCGACGCGGGCGCCCGTTCGATCGCGGTGGACCTGGTCGAAGGCGGCGTGCGCAGGCTTCGCGTCGTCGATGACGGAGTCGGAATCGACAAGGACGACCTGCCGCTTGCGCTGGCGCGCTTCGCCACGAGCAAGATCGCCTCGCTCGAAGACCTCGAGCGCGCCGCCAGCCTCGGCTTTCGCGGCGAGGCGCTCGCCTCGATCGGCGCGGTGTCGCGCGTGGCGGTGGTGAGCCGGCGCGCGGGCGAGCGGCACGCCTGGCGCATCGCGTGCGAGGGCGGCGCCCTCTCGGCGGTCGAGCCCGCGGCGCTCTCGGCGGGCACCTCCATCGACGTCGAGGAGCTCTATTTCAATACCCCCGCGCGGCGCAAGTTCCTGAAGAGCGAGGCGACGGAATCGGCGCGCTGCGACGAGGCCTTTTCCCGGATCGTGCTCTCGAGGCCGCAGGTCGCGTTTTCGCTCACGGCGAACGGCCGGCGCGTCTCGCACCTGCCGCCCGAGGAGCTGCGCGCGCGCGTCACGCGCGTGCTCGGCGCCGACTTCGGCACGGCCGCGCTCGAGGTCGCCGTCGAAGCCCCGAAGCTTGGCCTGCGCGGCCTCGTGGCTCCCGCGGGCTTCACGCGCGCGGCGCGCGACTGCCAGTTCCTCTTCGTGAACGGCCGCTTCGTGCGCGACAAGGTCGTCTCGCACGCGATCGGCGAGGCGTATGCCGACGTGCTGCATCACGACCGGCATCCCGCGTACGTCCTTTTCATCGAGATCGATCCGGCGCTCGTGGACGTGAACGTGCATCCGACGAAGAGCGAGGTGCGCTTCCGCGATTCGGGCGCCGTGCACCAGTTCGTCTTCCATGCGCTCGCGCGCGCGATCGCCGCGGGAGGCGAGGCGAAGAGCGCGGCGCAGCGCGTCGCCGGCGCGTCGTTCGCGGCCGCGACCGCGCCGCTCGCCTTCGGCGCGGCGCAGGAATCGGCGCGCTACGAGGCGCTCTTCGCCGCCGCCGTCGTGGACGAAGCCGCGCCGCGCGCCGCGGAGGTCTCGTCCGAGGCGCCGGTCCTCGGATTCGCGCTCGCGCAGCTGCACGGCGTGTACGTCCTCGCGCAGAACACCGCCGGCCTTGTGCTGGTCGACATGCACGCCGCCCACGAGCGCATCGTCTACGAAGGCCTCAAGGAAGCGCTCGACGCCGCCACGCTTGCCTCGCAGCCGCTCCTCGTCCCGATCGTCATGACGGCGACACCCGAGGACATCGAGCAGGCGCATGCCGGCGCGGCGCAGCTCTCCGCGCTCGGCTTCGACGTCGCGGCTTCCGGTCCGCGCGAGCTCGTGATCCGCGCGGTGCCGGCGCTCCTCGCCGATCTCGACACGCAGGCGCTGCTGCGCTCGGTGCTGGGCGAGATGCGCGAGTTCGGCGCCACGCGGGTGCTCACCGAGCGGCGCAACGAGCTGCTCGCGACCATGGCGTGCCACGCGGCGGTGCGCGCCAATCGCAACCTCACCGTCCCCGAGATGAACGCGCTGCTGCGCCAGATGGAGCGCACCGAGCGCTCGGGAAGCTGCAACCACGGGCGGCCGACCTGGGTGCAGTTCGCGATGGCGGATCTCGACAGGCTGTTCCTGCGCGGGCGGTGAAGGCGGTCCTGCTGCTGGGGCCCACCGCCAGCGGCAAGTCGGCGGTCGCGGCTGCGCTCGCCGCGCGCTTCCCGCTCGAGATCGTGAGCGTCGATTCGGCGCAGGTCTATCGCGGCATGGATATCGGCACCGCGAAGCCCGATCGCGCGACGCGCGCGAGCGTGCCGCACCATCTCGTCGACATCGTGGATCCGACCGACCCGTATTCGGCGGGCCGCTTTCGTAGCGATGCGATGGGGGCGATGGAAGCGATCGCCGCGCGCGGCAAGGTGCCGCTCCTCGCCGGCGGCACGATGCTCTACTTTCGCGCGCTCACGAGCGGGCTCGCCGAGCTTCCGCCCGCGGAGCCGGCGATCCGGCGCGACATCGAGGAGCGCGCGCGGCGCGACGGATGGCCCGTGCTGCACCGCGAGCTCGCCACCGTCGACGCGGCGACGGCGGCGCGCGTGAAGCCCACCGATGCGCAACGCATCCAGCGCGCGCTCGAAGTGCATCGCACGACCGGACGCGCGCTCTCGACGTTCCACGCGCAATCGTCCGCGGCGCAGCTTGCGTTCGAGGGACTCGCGATCGCGCTCGAGCCGTCGGATCGCGGTGTCCTGCACGCGCGGATCGCCGAGCGCTTCCGCGCGATGCTCGCGGCAGGACTGGTCGAGGAAGTGGAGCGGCTGCGCGCGAGTTTCGCGCTGCGCGAGAGCCTGCCGTCGATGCGCGCGGTCGGCTACCGCCAGGTGTGGCAGACGCTCGAGGGCCGCGAGGATGCGGCGACGCTCGAGGCACGCGGCATCGCCGCCACGCGCCAGCTCGCGAAGCGCCAGCTCACGTGGCTGCGCTCGGGCGCGGGGCCTTTCGGCGGCGCGATCGCGCGCGAGGCGATCGAACGCTTCGACAGCCTGCGCGGCGACCTGCAGCCGGCGGTGTGCGAGCGCGTGGAGCGGTTTCTTTCGGCCTAGTCGTCGAGGTGGAACTTGAAGCTGACCTTGAGCTTCGCGCGATAGAGGAGCTTGCCGCCTTCGATCTTGACGTCGAGCTTGTCCACCTCGGCCACGCGCAGGTCGCGCAGCGTCTTGGACGCGGTCTGCACCGCGTTCCTCGCGGCGTTCGCCCACGACTGCCCGCTCGTGCCGACGATCTCGATCACCTTGTAGACGGTGTTGTCGTTGTTCTTCTTGTCCTTGCCCTTCTTGGCCATGGCTGCCTCCCTGACGTGAAGAACCGGGATTCTAGCGCGGCTTGGTGACGGTCACAGCCGCGCCGCCTTCGGCGAAGGTGATGTCGAGCGGGGCGCCGGGCGCGAGCCCTGCGCTCGACTTGCGCACATGGCCGTCGGCGCCGCGCACGATGCTGTAGCCGCGTCCGAGCACCTGCGTGGGGTCGAGGTGCGCGAGCGAGCGCTCGAGCCGGGCGAGCGCGAGCGCGCGAAGCTCGTGCGCGGAGCCGGCCGCGCGCCGCAGTCCCCGCGCGCATTGCGCGATGCGGCTGCGCAACCGCTCGAGCCGCTCCGCGGGCGTGAGCAGGCGCCGTCCCGCGTGATCGAGCCGCTGCGCCGCGCTCTCGAGCGTGCGCCTCACCGAGCGCGCGAGGCGCCGTGCGCGCGCATCGACCTCGCCGCGCAGCGCCGCGGTGTCGGGTGTGGCCGCCGCGGCGGCCGCGGTCGGCGTGGCTGCGCGCACGTCCGCGACGAAATCCGCGATGGAGAAATCGGTCTCGTGGCCCACGCCGCTCACCACCGGAATCGCGGACGTGACGATCGCGCGCGCGACGGCTTCCTCGTTGAACGCCCACAAATCCTCGAGGCTGCCGCCGCCCCGGCAGATGATGAGGACATCGCACTCGGCGCGCGCGTTGGCTTTCGCGATGGCCCGCGCGACCTGGGCGCCGGCGCCTTCGCCCTGCACCTGCGCCGGATACACGACGACCGGGATCATCGGCGCGCGCCGCGCGAGCGTGGTGAGCACGTCGCGCACGGCGGCACCGACGGGCGAGGTGACCACGCCGATCGCACGCGGGAAAGAAGGCAGCTCGCGCTTGCGCTCCGGTGCGAAGAGGCCCTCGGCTTCGAGCCGTGCCTTGAGCTTCTCGAACGCTTCGTAAAGCGCGCCCAGTCCCGCGCGGCGGATCTCGTCGACCACGAGCTGGTATTGCCCGCGCGCCTCGTACAAAGTGACGCGAGCACGCACTTCCACCTGCTGGCCGTTCTCGGGCCGGAAATCGAGGAACTGGGCGCGGCCGCGGAACATCGCGCACTCGACCTGCGCCTCCGCGTCCTTGAGGCAGAAGTACCAGTGCCCGGAGGGCGCCTTCTTGACGTTCGAAAGCTCGCCCGCGACCCACACCGTCTCGAACTTGTTCTCGAGGAGCGTGCGCACGCGCGCGTTCAGCTCACGGACGGTGACGACCGGCGTGGAAAGCGGGAGGGTGACTGTGGAGCTCAAGTGAGACTGTGAGAAGCCGAATGTAGGACTTCAGGAGTGGGGGGCGTAGGACAAGCGGAAACCGTGCGTAGGACGTTTGGAAAGCGCATTTCCCTCGGGGCGGCGCCGCGGAGCGCTATCCACCGAGCGGAACAACGCTTCGCGAACGCCGGCTGGCGCGCGAATGCGCCAAATCGCAAGGGGCAAAATTTTCGCAAGTCTTTGATGGCGCGAGGAAAATCATAGCGCTCAAATTTTGAGCGGAAGAAAAAAAGTCCTTTGTGTTACGTCACTTGCCGAACGCGCCGCGAAGCCACCCACAGGGTTATCCACAGCCTCTGTGGATGATTCGCCACATTCGTGACGTCGCGAGGCGACGGTTCCGGTTTTCCTACACACTTTGCCGGCGATTGCGGCGCAGCCGCACGCCCTCCCGACCCCATTGTCGGCCAGGCGGGCCGCGCCGACAACGGCTTGTGCGAACCGCACACGGCGGGCTAAAGTGCCACGGCCCCCGACTAATGCGCTCGGGGGCAAGCTTTTCTTCTGGAGGGAAATCCCGGCGTGTTGTCCATCATCGAAGCGGCCGGCTGGCCGATCTGGCTCATCATCGTCACGTCCGTGATCGCGCTGGCGATCATCGGCGAGCGGTTCTGGTCGTTGCGGGCGTCGGTCGTCGCGCCGCGCGACGTGCTTCCGGCCACCATCCGCGAGTACCAGTCGAAGGGCGTGAGCCAGGACCTGATCAACCGGCTGCAGCGCGGTCCGCTGATCGGGCGCATCTTCGCCGCGGCGCTCATCAACGAGAAGAGCCCGCGCGAGGTGATCCGGGACGCCGTGGAAGACGCCGGGCGCGCGGTTTCGCTCGAGCTCGAGCGCTTCCTCAACACGCTCGGCACCATCGCCACGATCTCGACGCTTCTCGGCCTATTCGGGACCATCGTCGGAATGATCGAGATCTTCGGCTCGCAGAACCCGGCCGGCGGCGGCAACCCGGCGCAGCTCGCGCACGGCATCTCGGTGGCGCTCTACAACACGCTTTTCGGCATCGGCATCGCGATCCCGTCGGTGATCTTCTACCGCCACTTCCGCAACAAGGTGGACGTGCTGGTGGTGGACATGGAGAGCCAGGCGATCAAGCTCGTCGAGATCATCCACGGCGAGCGCCGCGCATGAACTTCCGGCGCGGCCACGCGCGCGAGGATCCGGACATCAACCTGATCCCGTTGATCGACATCCTGATCGTCATCCTGATCTTCCTCTTCCTCACCACGACCTACAGCCGCTACGCGGAGCTGCAGATCAATCTTCCGGAAGCCGCCGCCGAGCGCGCGACCGACAAGCCCGCGATGCTCAGCATCGGCGTCGACTCGAGCGGCAAGTACGCGATCAACGGCGTCGCGACACCCTTCGGCAGCCCCGCGAACTTCGCCGAGGCGATGAAGGGCGCCGCGCGCGGCGCGAAGGAGCCCATCGTCGCCATCAGCGCCGACGCCGCCGCCACGCACCAGTCCGTCATCAACGTGATGGAAGCGGCGCGGCTCGCGGGCTACAACCACATCTCCTTCACGACGCAGACGCGGCGCTAGCCGCGCCCACGCTCCATGCGCGAATGGCTCGAGCGCGAGTGGCAACGCCGCGGCGGCGGCGCGCTCATCTTCCTGCCGTTCGCGCTCCTGTTCGGCGCGCTCGTGTGGCTGCGCCGCCTGCTCTACCGCCTGCGCGTGTTTCCGGCGTGGCGGGCGCGTGCGCCGGTGATCGTCGTCGGCAACATCACCGTGGGCGGCTCGGGCAAGACGCCGCTCGTGATCGCGATCGTCGAGATGCTCGAGCGCCGCGGGCGCAAGCCCGGTGTCGTGGCGCGCGGCTACGGGCGCGTGCCGCGCCGCGAGCACGATCCGCTGGGCGTGGTGCGCGTCTATCCGGATGTCGCGACACCCGAGCACTTCGGCGACGAGCCCGTGCTCATCGCGCGGCGCTCGCGCGTGCCCGTGTACGTCTCGCCCGATCGCGCGGCCGCGGCGCGCGCGCTCCTCGAAGCGCACCCCGAGGTCGACGTCATCGTGAGCGACGACGGGTTGCAGCACTACGCGCTCGCGCGCGACATCGAGATCGCGGTGGTCGATGCCGAGCGCGCCTTCGGCAACGGCCTGCTCCTGCCCGCGGGGCCGCTGCGCGAGCCCATCCGGCGGCTGCGCGATGTCGATGCGGTGGTGATGCACGGCGAGATGGAAGAAAAACCGGGGACAGACCCCGATTTTCTTGCTGGTGGAAAATCGGGGTCTGTCCCCGGTTTTTCGATGCGCCTCGGACATGAGAGATTCACCGCGCTCGCGTCGAACCAGGAGCTCGCGCCGGCGGAATTCGCGCTGGCGACGCGCGGCCGAAGGGTCGTCGCCATCGCGGGGATCGGCAACCCGGGCCGCTTCTTCGAGCACCTCGAGCGCCTCGGCATCGCCGCGCGCGGCGCGCCGTTTCCCGATCACCACGCCTACACCGCGGCCGAGCTGAAGCTTCCCGGCGCGGAGGTCATCGTCATGACCGAAAAGGATGCCGTAAAATGCGCCGCATTCGCCGACGCTCGCATGTGGTCGATGCGCGTGGACGCACTGGTCGATCCGGAGCTCGAGACTTTCATCGCCGAACGCCTCAATACAAGTGGATCCGAAACTGCTTGAAATCCTCGTCTGCCCGCTCTGCAAGGGCCCGCTCGTCTGGAAAAAGGACGCGCGCGAGCTCGTGTGCAAGGCCGATCGCCTCGCCTTCCCGGTGAAGGACGACATCCCCGTGATGCTCGAGGACGAGGCGCGCGAGCTTCCCGCCGACGAGGAAGTCTAGGCCGCGCGTGGCCTCCGAGCCGCTCACCTTCACGGTGATCATCCCGGCGCGCATGCGCTCGACGCGCCTGCCGGGAAAGATGCTCGCCGACATCGGCGGCAAGCCCCTGGTCGCGTGGGTCGCGCAGCGCGCGCGTGAAAGCGGCGCGGCGCGCGTGGTCATCGCGACCGACCACGACGACATCGAGCAGGCGGCGAGCCGTCACGGCTGGACGGTGTGCCGCACCTCCGCCGACCATCCCACGGGCACCGATCGCATCGCGGAGGCGGCGGTGAAGCTCGCGCTCGCCCCGGGCTCGATCATCGTGAACGTGCAGGGCGACGAGCCGCTCATCGATCCGCAGCTCATTCGCGAAGTCGCGCGGCGCCTCGCGGCGACTCCCGGCGCGGCGATCGCGACCGCGGCGCATCCGATCACCTCCGCCGAGACATTCCTCGATCCGAACGTCGTCAAGGTCGTGCTCGACGCCGAGGGCTGCGCGCAATACTTCTCGCGCGCGCCGATTCCCTATCCACGCGACGCTTTCGCCGCCGACCGCACGCGGCTTCCGCGCGAATTTCCCGCCTATCGCCACATCGGCATCTACGCCTACGGCGTGGAGTTCCTGCAGCGCTACGCCGCGCTCGCGCCGACCGCGGCCGAGCGCTTCGAGGCGCTGGAGCAGCTGCGCGCGCTCGGCCACGGCCACCGCATCGCGGTCTCGATCTGGGAGGGCGCGCTCGAGGCGGGCGTGGATACCCAGGCGGACCTCGACCGGGTGCGCAAGCGCCTCGCCGAACGCGCCGCGACCTGACGCAGGGCAATGGAACGACGAATCGGTCCGCTATAATCTCCGGCTGACCAAAAAAGACCTGCGGAGGGCGGGCGATGCGCCTGATATTGCTGGGCGGGCCGGGCGCCGGGAAGGGCACCCAGGCTGGATTCATCACCCGGAAGTTCGGCATTCCGCAGATCTCCACCGGCGACATGCTGCGCGCGGCGGTGAAGGCGGGCACGCCGCTCGGGCTCGCGGCGAAGAAAGTGATGGACCGCGGCGAGCTCGTCTCCGACGACATCATCATCGGGCTCGTGAAGGAACGCGTGCAGAGCGACGATTGCGCCAACGGATTCCTCTTCGACGGATTCCCCCGCACGATTCCCCAGGCCGAGGCCGTGGCCGAGGCGCTGCACGACATCGAGCACGTGGTCGAGATCGTCGTCCCGGACGAGGTCATCGTCGAACGCATGTCGGGCCGGCGCGCGCATCTGCCCTCGGGACGCACCTACCACGTCAAGTTCAACCCGCCGAAAGTCGCCGGCAAGGACGACGTCACGGGCGAGCCGCTGGTGCAACGCGACGACGACAAGGAAGAGACGGTGAAGAAGCGCCTCGCCGTCTACCACCAGCAGACCGAGCCGCTGGTCAACTACTACGCGGGATGGGCCGGCTCGGGCGACGAGCATGCCCCGGAGGTCCACCGCATCGACGGCCTCGGAACGGTCGACGAGGTCCGCGACCGGATCTTCGCGGCGCTCGAATCGCGCTAGAAGGTTCACCGCGCCATGCCACGAAACGCGTTCTACGCCCAGTCGGGCGGAGTCACCGCCGTCATCAACGCGAGCGCCGCGGGCGTGATCGAGACCGCGCGCAAGCACCGCAAGCACATCGGCAAGGTCTACGCCGGAAAGAACGGCATCATCGGCGCCCTCACCGAGGACCTGATCGACACGAGCAGGGAATCGCCCGCCGCGATCAGGGCGCTCACGCATACGCCGGGCGGGGCGTTCGGCTCCGCGCGCTACAAGCTGAAGGGCGTCGAGAAGGGCGGCCACGAGTACGAGCGCCTCATCGAGGTGTTCAAGGCGCACGACATCGGCTATTTCTTCTACAACGGCGGCAACGATTCGGCCGACACGTGCCTCAAGGTGTCGCAGATGAGCGAGAAGATGGGTTATCCCATCGTCGCGGTGCACGTGCCGAAGACCGTCGACAACGACCTGCCGATCACCGACACGTGTCCCGGCTTCGGGTCGGTGGCGAAGTACGTCGCGACCTCGATGATGGAAGCGGTGCTCGACGTGGAATCGATGGCGAAGACCTCGACCAAGGTTTTCATCCTCGAAGTCATGGGACGCCACGCAGGCTGGATCACGGCCGCAACCGGGCTCGCCGCGCAGAAGACCGGGCAGGGACCGCACATCCTTCTCTTTCCCGAGGTGCCCTGGAACGAGGAAGCGTTCCTCGCGCGCGTCCAGGAGATGGTGAAGCGGTACGGTTACTGCGCGATCGGCGCGAGCGAAGGATTGCAGGACAAGGAGGGCAGGTTCCTCTCCGAGTCGGGCCTCAAGGACGCGTTCGGCCACGCGCAACTGGGCGGCGTGGCGCCGATGCTCGCGAGCCTCGTGCAGTCGAAGCTCAAGTTGAAGCAGCACTGGGCGGTCGCCGATTACCTGCAGCGCGCCGCGCGCCACATCGCATCCAAAGCCGACCTCGAGCAGTCGTACGCCGTGGGCAAGGCCGCGGTCGAGCTGGCGGTGAAGGGAATGAACAGCGTCATGCCCACGATCGTGCGCACCTCGAGCCGCCCGTATCGCTGGAAGATCGGCGTGGCGAAGCTCTCGGAGGTCGCCAACGTGGAAAAGAAGATGCCGCGCGACTTCATCACCGAGGACGGCTTCCACATCACG
>Ga0075436_100002005_pt1 | contig 14064 bp, 13 predicted proteins | sample RhiMethybrSRZTD5_FD_75303 | JGI IMG/M metagenome (GOLD analysis project Ga0075436, IMG submission 75303) | Populus rhizosphere microbial communities from Tennessee, USA - Rhizosphere MetaG P. TD hybrid SRZTD5 | ecosystem: Host-associated > Plants > Roots > Rhizosphere > Soil | place: USA...
CTCAGGCGTCGCCTGACCAACGCCGGCCCAGATCATTGCGATCGCGAAGACTCCCGCAGCCGTGCCTCCTAGCTGTGTAATTCGAGACATATTCTCCTGCCCTCCATCGTTAAACGCGGGAACATCCGCCGCGCAGAGCGCTTCACCGCTCAGCAAAGAAGTGACACTGCATCAGGCGTGCTGCGCCCTCCCGCAGTAGTCTGATTGACGTCCCCCATAACCTATAGACGAAGGACCGGTCTTTTCGTTTAACGCCAAAGGAAGCAGGAGTCATTCGTACCGCAGCGCCACCATCGGATCCGCCTTCGTCGCTCTCCTCGCCGGCATGTAGGACGCAAGGAACCCCGCGAGGAGCAAGGTGGCCACCGCGCCCAAATGAATTCGTGGATCGAGCGGCGACACTTCGTAAAGCAAGCTGCCAACAAAGTGCGATGCGCCGAACGTTAGCGCTAAGCCAATCGGGACCCCCATGGCAAAAACAGTCGCAGCCTCACGAAGAATGAACCAAAGCATATCGCCTCTCTGCGCGCCTAACGCCATACGCAGTCCGATTTCCGCATTACGCTGCGTCACGCGTTGACTCTCTAAGCCATAAAGGCCAATGGAAGTCAGCAGCAACGCTAACCCGCCAAAGAACAGCGACAGTACTGCCATCAACCGCTCCTTGCCGATCGAATCCTCCAACTGTCTTTGCATAGTGATAGGCGGCAACAGGGGCGTGTCTGCGGCAAAGCGGTGCAATGCATTTTTGAACGCAGCGACTGCCGCGGATGTATTCTGGCTGCGCGTTATAAACCCTGCCCAGCTAAAGTCTGGAAGTTGCTCGTACGGATAGTAAATCGTTGGGGGCGCGGGCTGTCGCAGGGAAAGATATTTGACGTCTGTAACGACTCCGACGATTTCGCATATAGCTCGTTTCGCTTTGGTTTCCGTCGACCGAATGTGCTTTCCGAGCGCGCTCTGCTGCGGGAAGAAAAAGTTCGCCGCAGCCTGATTCAAGACGCAAACCGGCGTCGCGCCAAAGCGGTCGAGGTTTGAAAATTCACGGCCCGCGAGAACCTTTGTCCCCGCCGTAGCAAAGTAGTCCGGTCCCACCACGTTTTCAAACAAGTGTTTGTTCTCCGGGCCATTTCCTTCCACTGGGGCGGCGCTTTCGTCGATTTCACCTTCTCCCAACGCACGAACGCCAACCACGCTGGCGGCTTCTACACCGGGCGCTTCCCGGAGGGCCTCCAGCATCTTGCGATACAAGTCCAGCCGCGCCTCACCTTTTTCGGGGCGCTGCCCGAAATCAACTCCAAAGAAGGTTATTCCTTTAACCCGAAAGCCTGGTTCGATCCGGAGAAGCTTTCCTGTGCTGACCGCAAAGAGCAGTGCAATAGACGCTAGCAAAAGCGAAAGAGCAACTTGAACGGGAAGAACTCGCGACGCCAGTGAGTGCCTTTTGTGTCCCACGGTTCGCTGCGTCCCGGAACGCAACATTTCCTCGGTATCGAAACGCGTCAATCCCAGGGCTGGCAAAGCACCGGTAAGAATCACCGTGAGCGTGGCCAGCGCGATCGTTGCGGCAAAAATCGTGACATTGGGGCGCAAGTCGAGGAAAACAGGAAAATCGGATTGTTCGATGTAGCGGACGAGCAGCGCGCTCATCCACTGCGATAGCACCACGCCCAGGGCTGCACCCGTAATGGATAAGATCGCGCTCTCGACAACGAGTTGACGAACCAGCCGCAACCGCCCGGCGCCCAACGCGGTTCGCACCACAAGTTCGTGCTGCCGATTCAGCGTGCGCGAGAGTTGCAGGCTCGCCAAATTCGTGCAGCAAATGACCATCAACAGACCGACCAGCGCCTGCAACGTCCAGAGTTCCCGCCCGTAAATTTCTCCCAGAGGAGAATTGCCTGCGCGACCGGGAGCCAGCGACAGCGTTCCGTTGCGCAGATAATCGATTCTTTGATAGTCCGCCGGGAGCGCCTCCTTCAGGACATCAGCGCCAAGGGTGGCAAGGTTAGCTTTCGCTTGCTCAAGGCTGACACCAGGCCTGAGACGTGCCATCCCGAAGAACCATGTGCAGTCGGCCCGAAAGCGACATGACGCTTTTCCGTGGAGAGCTATGTCAAAGGCGAACGGCAGCACCACTTGCGGCGCATAATCAACGGTAATCCCGTTGAATGAGCGGGGCATGACTCCAACAACGGTTGCCGCAGCTCCATCCACCGTGATGGGTTGCCCAAGGACGCCCGGGTCCCCTCCAAAGTGTTCGAGCCAGAACGCTTCGCTGATCACCGCAGCAATTCCATTCGAAATCCCGCTGGGCTCATCGTCCTGCCAAGTCAGCAGGCGGCCGAGTCTCGGCTTGAGCTTCAGCGTGGGAAATGCCGAGCCGGTGCCGTATGCACCGGTGATGGGGCGCGCCACCCCGTTCTCCGTCAGAACCATAGGGGAATTCTTCCAGGCGAAAAGATCCGTGAAAGCGCTCTGCCGCTCACGGAGTCGGTCGAACATCGGGCTTGAGAGCGGTCCAGCGTTTCCCGGCGGGCCAAAGGAGATGCGGACGAGCTCCCGGGGCGCCGGAACGTCAAGGCTACGCAACAGCAAAGCGTCTATTAACGAAAAAACCGCGGTATTGGCGCCAATCCCCAGCGCCAGCGTCATCACCGCCACTGCCACGAACCCCGGACTCTTCCCCAACATCCGCACGCCATACCGCAGGTCGCGCCACAATGCCTCGAGCGATAAGAAAGTCTGCAATTCTCCGTGCTCTTCTCGCAATAGAGTCGGGTTGCCGAACTGGCGCCGCGCTGCGGCTGCAGCTTCTTCCCTCGGCATGCCCTGCGCCACGAATTTCTCCGCGAGCAGTTGCAAGTGTTCCTGTACCTCATCATCGAATTCGCCGTCGTGTCGGCGTCCGCGTAGAAATCCGCGCACCTTCGCCGCAAAAGCGCGTAGCCTGGATTCTCGTGGGGAACGCATGACTACTCTTCCGCTTCCAGCCGCAGCACGCGGCCAATCACATCAGAAATCCGCTCCCAGTTTTCTGCTTCCACCTCGAGCTGCTTCTGCCCGCGCTTGGTGATGGAATAAAACTTCGCCTTGCGGTTGTTCTCCGATGTCCCCCACTCCGCCGCAATCCATCCCTGCTGCTGCAGCCGCAGCAGCGAGGTGTACACCGTGCCCTCATTGAGCTGGAGCACGTCGCGGCTCACCTGCTCGATGCGCCGCGCAATTCCGAACCCGTGCAACGGTCCCAGCGCGTGCAGCGTTTTCAAGATCATCAGGTCCAGCGTCCCTTGCAGCACTTCCGATTTCTTCATGTCCATGGTTCGTTCCGTTTCTTCCCTTTGCCCGCGGATTTGGCGACCGCGGACTCTTCCTTTGGATTGTCCACAGGAGGCTATCATCCCTCCTTTGGAATGTCCATAGGAATAAGGACGGCTGCAATCTTTGGATCTCGTATCTAGGCCGTCCCCGGAATTGAGTGCGAACCGGCGCTTCGGCGCTGCCAGCGCGGCTGCGCTTGCGGTTTAGCTGGTCGGTTGTTTGACAGCGCTTGCCTTGCTCTTGACGCTCGGGTCTTTGAGCTTGCGCGCCAGGGATTTCCAGTAGGTGGCGGGCCGCAGGCGCTGAAGAACGTCAATCTGGTAAGCATCAATCCCAATCAGGATGCGCGGCTCGCGGCGCTCCACGCCACGCAAAATAACTGCCGCGGCCGTCTCCGGGGGTGTGCGCGCCAGTTTTTGAAACCGCGAGATGCTTGCTTCGCGTCTCGCTGATGGTGTTGCTGCGCCCAGCCGCGCATGCTGCGCGATCGGCGTGCGAATTCCGCCGGGGTGTACGCAGCTCACACAAACGTTCGTAGGTGCGAGTTCGTGGCGCAGCGCCTCGGTAAATCCGCGCACAGCGAATTTGCTGGCGGAGTATGCCGCTTGTCCCGCCGGCGCGATGAGGCCAAAAACGCTCGACAGATTCACAATGTGCGCCCGCGGCTCCCGTTTGAGCAGCGGCAGAAAATATCTCACTCCATAAACGGTGCCCCAGAAATTGATGTCCATCAGCCAGCGAAGATCATCGAGCGAGATCTCTTCAAAATCCCCGTGCAGGGCGACTCCGGCGTTGTTGATGAGGAGCGTAACGCGTCCGTGCCGTGAATTCACGTCGGCGGCAAAGGACTTCACGCTCTCTTCTTTTGCCACGTCCACAACGTGGGTGGTAAAAAGCGCGCTGCTCTTCGCAAGAGACTCCGCGGTCTGCTGCAATCCGGCTTCGTCAAGGTCCGCAATCGCGAGGGCCGAGCCTGCAGCCGCCAACCGCTGTGCGAGCGCGCGGCCAATGCCCGAGCCTGCCCCGGTCACTACGCCAACGCCAGTACTCAAAAAGGACATCGAAAACCTCACGGCGCAACTTGGCGCTGACTCCTGCGGGAAAGACCGCTGTTCCGCTACTCATACTACAAATTCGAAAGATGTCACCATGGGCAGGGAGCTTCGCAGAATTATATGGACGAAGCCGGGAAATGTTCAATACCGATTTGGTTGCGGCCGGCGCGTTTCGCGGCATACAGCGCCTTGTCCGCCTGCTGCACCAAGCTCAAAAATTCCGGTGGCTTTTTACCCTGGAAACCGCAAACGCCGAAACTGGCTGTCACGGAAGTGCTTTCGCCGCCAAATGAAAACTTCTTCGACGCGAATCGCTCGCGCAGGCGTTCTAGCGTGGGGCGAATCTGGTCTCCACCAACGTGCGTCATTACCAGCAGAAACTCATCCCCGCCCATTCGCCCGCTGATGTCCGACGCGCGCGTATTTTCCTTTAGGACTGCTGCGAATCCCCTCAGCACCTCGTCGCCTGCTTCGTGTCCGTAAGTGTCGTTGATGCCTTTGAACTTGTCCAGATCCGCGTGCACGACCCACAGCGAATATCCATGTCGCGCCGCTCCGCGCAATTGCCGGTTTCCCCACTCCTCGATCGCCCGACGATTTGGCAGGCCCGTGAGCGAATCCGTGTGCGCTATTTCCTCGAGCAATTTATTCTTGGCGTCAATTTCCCTGTGCAACCCGACGATGCGTTTCCCCACTCCGATGCGCGCCAGCAACTCGCCCGGATCGAAAGGCTTGGTCAGGTAATCGTCCGCGCCCGCCGCCAGGCCCTTTACGACGTTGTCTTTTTCCGAAATGCTCGTCAACACGATGATATAGGTGTAGGGGTGTTGCAAATCTTCTCGGATCTGGTGGCACAATTCCAGCCCAGACAAATCCGGCATCATCCAGTCCGTGACAACGATCGACGGCGCATGCCTGGCGTAGAGTTCCAGCGCTTCGCGCCCGTTCTTGGCAAAAACCGGCGAATACGCCTCATCCTCCAGCGCATGTTCCACCAGCTTCCGGTAAACGGGAGAATCGTCTACCACCAACACACACAAGTTGGGTAAGGCTTCAGTCATGCCATCCCGAACGCAATTCAATCCGTCTGGAGTACTTGGACGACCCCGTAAGGCTAACGATAGATCAATGTTAGCAGCGCCCGTGAAGGCAAAAGCTGCGGCTGCGCACTTTATTTCAAAACAGTAAACTACCTTTCCGAGTTTATTCCGTGGACCAGCAGCGCGCCTTCGGCCTTGAAGGCGCGGAGCTGCGCGGCGTCGCGGAACCACCGGCCCGTGTAAACTTCCGGGGTTGGCGAAGGATCGGCAATGCGTTCGTGCTGCACTTTTGCGAAGCCCGCAGCGCTGAAGATCTCGCTCCACTCTTCCGCGGTGAGCAGATGCGTTTTCACGGCGAGCAACTCGGCCCACTGATGGCAGTGTGGATTGTCGCGGTAGTAGTTGATGAGCATCCACGCCGAGCCACCAGGCTGGAGCACGCGAAAAATCTCGCGGATGCCGGCCGCGGGATCGGGCCAGTAATACGAGGACTCGATGGAAATCACGTGCGAGAAGAAATTCGGCTCCCAGGGAATTTCCTCGACTTCCCCTGTCACGAACATCAAGTTTTCGAAATCCGCGCTGGCGCGGCGCGCGTGGCGAATCATTTCGTCGGAAACATCCATGCCCACGACGCGGCCCTGCGGAACGAGTTTTGCAAGGCGCCGGGAAAGCCAACCTGCACCACAGCCAACGTCGAGAACGTTGTCGGCGGGAGCGAGTTGCATTTTCTCCAGAACCGGCACAGTGATGGGCAGGTGCTCCTGCTCCATGCCTTCGCCGCGACCGGCTTCCGCCCAGCGGTTGAATTCTTCACGCAGCCCCTGGCCGGATTGCGGTTTGGTTACTCGCGCTTCCTGGGAATCCGCCAATTACACCGCCCTGCCGCAGGCCGAGCAGAAATGTGCGCCGTAGTGAGACAACGTGCCGCACTGAGAACAAAACCGGCCGGAGCTCACGGGAACGGCTCGCACGGGAATGTATCTTTCGGCGGAGCAAGCCCAAATCAAAGCAACAAACCAACCGATGATGGTCCAGCCGAAGAGCAGGTTCACAATGAAAATGGCCATCACGTCAGCCTTGTCGCGCCCGATGATGGTCGGCAGGAAATACAGCAACATCGAAAGAATCAGGAAAGTCATTTTCGAACTCCTTCAGCCCAAACTCGGCTTAAGGCAAGCACACGCCAAGCTCTCCTAAATTAGCTTACGCAGAACAAGTTCCGTTTGTTCCACCGCTCGAAGCATGCGCAAGTTGCGAGGGATTAGCTTTTGAGCGACCGGGTCAACCAAAAGCCCCAAACTCTCAAGAGCTGTCGCCCCTAAGACCGCCGCTTCCCCCGCCTCGCCGAACGCAACAGGCACCGGGGCCTTTCTCCCATCAACTGTCAGCAACACCGTTGTGACGTCGCGTTCGAGCCGTCGCCCATCGGCCAGTTCAAGGGGTAATCGAGAAAACACGATTGCACCCAAACGGTCGAGAACCTCCCGCGGAATCCAGGATAATGTCGCTCCGGTATCTACAAGCAAAGAAACTTCCTCTGCCTGGCCGGGGGCGGCCAAGTTTGTCAGCTTGACGTTGACTTCAAACATTCCCATAGCAATTTCCTAGTCCTTGGGGAGCTATGCTCCGGCGCCTTGGACTTTGACCAGCAATTCCGCGAATTTCTGTTTGCGCTCGGCTTGATCTCTGCCGGATTCGGCTTCGGCCATTTGGGTGATGTTCATGGAACAGAACTTCGGGCCGCACATGGAGCAAAACTTCGCTTCCTTGTAGAAATCGTCGGGAAGATTTTCGTCGTGCATGGCGCGGGCCGTTGCGGGATCAAGGGACAACTCGAACTGTTTGTTCCAGTCGAATAGGAAGCGCGCATAAGAAAGCGCGTCGTCGCGGTCGCGCGCGCCGGGCCGGTGACGCGCCACGTCAGCCGCGTGCGCGGCGATTTTGTAGGCGATGACGCCTTGCTTCACGTCGTCGGGATTCGGCAGGCCCAAGTGCTCTTTCGGCGTCACATAGCAAAGCATGGAAGCGCCGTGCCAGCCGATCATCGCGGCGCCAATCGCGCTGGTGATGTGGTCGTAGCCGGGAGCGATGTCAATCACCAGCGGGCCGAGGGTGTAGAATGGCGCCTCGTGGCACCATTCCATTTCCAGGTCCACCTGCTCCTTGATTTTGTCCATAGGAATGTGGCCGGGGCCTTCGATCATGATTTGGACGTCGTGCTCCCAGGCCTTCTTTGTAAGTTCGCCGAGCACTTTTAGTTCGGCGAATTGCGCCTCGTCGCTGGCGTCCGCGATGCAGCCGGGGCGCAGCCCATCGCCGAGCGAGAAGCTGACGTCGTGCTTCTTGAAAACTTTGCAGATAGCGTCGAAATTTTCGTAGAGAAAGTTCTGCTTCTTGTGGTGCTCCATCCAGTGCGCCATCAGGGAGCCGCCGCGGCTGACAATGCCGGTGATGCGCTTGCGTACGAAGGGCACATGCTCGCGCATGACGCCGGCATGAATGGTCATGTAATCGACGCCTTGCTCGGCCTGCTCCTCGATGACTTCGAGCATCAGCTCGAAGGTTAGATCTTCAGGACGGCGGACGCGGGAAATCGCTTCGTAGACGGGAACGGTGCCCACGGGAACGGGCGAGGCGTCAATGATGGCCTTGCGAATTTCGGGAATGTTGCCGCCGGTGGAGAGATCCATGACGGTATCTGCGCCGTAGTGGACGGCGTGGTGGAGCTTTTTCAATTCTTCATCAATGTTGGAGCTGGTGGCGGAATTGCCGATGTTGGCATTGATTTTGCATTTGGAGGCAATGCCGATAGCCATCGGTTCGAGGTTGGGGTGATGAACGTTGGCGGGAATGATCATACGGCCGCGGGCGACTTCGCTGCGGACGAGTTCCGGCTCGAGCTTTTCGCGTTTGGCGACGTAGTGCATTTCTTCGGTGATGATGCCTTGCCGCGCAAAATGCATCTGCGAGACGTTGCGCGTCCCGTTCGCACCGGCTATTGCGGCTTCCCTTTTTTCGATCCAGCTATCCCTCAGTGCCATAAGGCCTCTCAGACCGTGAAGGACGTGATTCGTGACTTGTAACTCGAGATTCGTGCCACCGAGCTCCGTGCCTCACGCAAAGAAGGATTATGGCACTGGGCATGGGAGGCGGCAACCGCGGGAAGAGTGGAGTGGCGAGTGGCGAGTAAAGAACAAGACCAACAATTAACGCAGTCCGGAGAATCCCAGGTTTGCCGAGGCTTCCGCACTCCAAATGAAGTGGTCCGACTAATTTGCAGGATGTGGTGGTCATGGTCTCCATGGCGTTTCCCGGTTGCAGTGTTCCATCCTTTGCGGTGCGTCAGTCGCGTTTGGGGCGAGGGAGGTCGAAGATGATCTCGGGCTTCTCGCCGGCGGATTCTTTTTCGGCGGCGATGTGGGTGTGAAGGAGCTGGTTGCTGATGTAGGCGAGCACGGAAGCGCGGCGGGGCGAGACGCGGCCTTCGGTCATGAGGATGAGGAGGCGGAGGAGGTATTCGCGAAGGTCCTCGGTGGAGGAGAAGTCCCTGCCGTGGGGGAGGAGATCCTTCGAGAGGTCGGAAAAGTCGCTGGGGGCCGGCGGGAGAGCGATAACTCTCTGGCCGAAATGATAGGAACAGAGTCCGGACTGAGATTCCAGGCCGGGGCGACGGCAGCGCTTGCCGTTGGAGAAGCGATAGGCACAACGGGAGCCGGCTGGCACGGGGCCGGGCAGGCTGGCGGATTGGGGCTCCGAAACGGAGGCCTCCGGTTGCAGAACTTCTACGTCGGGGATGGTTGTGGTCATGGGTTTCTCATCTTTCTGTGATTTGAGCCTGGAGGGGGTACACCCCGGGGGCATTTTGTATGGTTAACAAAACAAAGAGGTTACGAAATTTGATTATTGGAAATGACAGAAAACAAAGGACGAGCAAAGGGCACTGGCAGGGGGTCTGAAGGAGCAGAGAGTTTCGAGGAGTCGGGCCCATACGGGGCTGGCGAGGATGGAGTCGAAAGTTCACGACCCATGCTATCGTATATTTCCTATTCTGTCAAGTCCTTTTAGAGTACTAGTATTTTAAGAATAGACACACGGATTCGAACAGGTTTTGCGTAAGAGAAAGAAAACACAGGGGTAGAGTGCGCAGAGGGGGGCAATTTGCGGACGAAGCCGGCACTCATTCCTGAGACGGGCGGTTCAGTGCCCGATCTGGCGCGCAAGCCAGAGTAGCCCTTCGTGTCCGGTAAGCGAGAAATCAGGCAAGTGGGATTACTTCCGGCTTGCCCGTCATCCGGGAGCAATCACCGCAGCCGTTATGTTTCTGGGTTGTCGTCGTATCGTGCGATTAGGATGCCGTGGAGCGTGCTAGGATCGTCGCATGTGGGAAGGCAACGTCGTCTCCATCCACGTCGCGTCGGCAGCGTCGGCGCCAATGCGGTCGATCACCGAAGTGCGGGCATTTCCGGGACGCGGGCTCGAGGGCGATCGGTACCTCGCCGGGACCGGATTCTACTCGAAAAAGTTGAGCTACGGCGGGCGCGAGGTCACGCTGATCGAGATTGAGGTTGTTGAGGCGCTCTTGGGCGGCGTGCTCAACGCCGAGGGGGAACGGTTCGGGATCAAGCTCGCCGCTGCCGACACCCGCCGTAACATCGCGACGTCTGGTGTCCCCCTTAATCATCTCGTCGACCATGAATTTTGCGTCGGTACGGTGCTCATGCGCGGCACGCGCCTTTGCGAGCCGTGCAAGTATTTAGAGGAACTCACGCAGCATGGTGTCATGAGCGGTCTGATCCATCGCGGAGGTCTGCGGGCTCAGATCCTGAGCGAAGGCGTCATCCACGTCGGCGACACGGTTCGCCCGAAAATTCTCTCTTCGATGTCTACACAGCTTTGAGTGGGTCGCGAATTCTCAGACTAAGAATCAGCCCTCCCGCCGCCATATAGACGAGCGCGATGAACCCAAAGCTGGCCGCAAGCGATTGGGTTCGAACATTGAGAAAACCAATCACATATGGCCCGGCGAGCCCACCGAGTTGCCCTATTGAATTCATCAACGCGAAGGTGGCGGCTGCCGCTGTCTCGCCAAGCATCATCGTCGGTATCGCCCAAAAAGCCGGATAGTAGGCATATAGGAAGCCACTCCCAAGAAGCAGGAACAGAATCGCCAACGGCACCTCGTGCCGGGTGAGGGTCACGAGGGCGAACATCAAGCCCGAACCCAGGAGAGGAATAGCAGCGTGCCAGCGTCGCTCGGCGGATTTATCGGAGTGCCAACCGTTGATAAGCAGCCCGACAATGCCAATCAGAGCCGGAACCAGCAGCACCGAAGTCACCGTCCGGTCAGGAAATCCCGAAAGGCGTTTCACGAAGGTTGGAATCCAGTAGATGGTGCCGAGAGCTCCTGTGAGAGCCAAGAAGAAAGCGACAATTAATCTCAGAATTCGCCGGTCGCAGAACGCTTGCAGGGTCGTGTAATCTCGGACTTTCTTTTTCGCTTGCAGCTCCGCTCGCAATTCGTTGACGAGCCAGTCTCGTTCGTCTGAAGGAAGCCAGCGCGCCTGAGCAGGCCAGTCCGTTAAGTAAAAGACTGCGATGATTCCAAGAACAACCGCGGGTATACCTTCCAGGATAAAGAGCCAACGCCACCCCGCGAGCAACCACCAATGCACTCCGAGTAGCCAACCTGCCAGGGGAGAGCCGATTAAAGAGGCCGCGGGATTAGCTGTATATAAGCAAGCGATCGCACGGCTGCGCTCGCGCAAGCGGAACCAGTGTGTCAAATAAACGATCATGCCAGGGAAAAAGCTGGATTCAGCAACTCCGAGAAAGAAGCGGGCAGCATAGAACTGCCCGACGGTGTGCACAAAGCCAGTCAAAATCGTTATTATTCCCCAGGAAATCATGATTCGTGCAATCCACTTTCTTGCGCTCCAGCGTTCGACGATGATGGCTCCGGGTATTTCGAACAAGACGTAGGTTACGTAGAACATACCTACTCCTAAACCGTAGACCCGGTCACTCAGGCCTAAATCTGCACTCATCCTGAGGTTGGCCAAGGAAACGTTTACTCGGTCGATGTAGTTAACCATGTAGATGAGAATGACAAAAGGAAGCAGTCGGTAAGCGATTCGCCGTCTTGCGCGCTCGCCGACATCACTCAACTCACGTGTTGCCCCAAGTGTAGTCCCATCCGCGTTCACGGGCATCGCTACTACTCCATCGGCCTAGTCTTAATCTTCAGCTGGACTTGGTCGAAACGTAGAGAAAGCGGGAAAGACGGCCTTCTCTGGCCAGACGAGCGGAAACCGCAAGGAACTCCTGCTGACAGTCGTATGCCTGATCGCCTTCGATCTCGCGCAGGGCAGTGCTTCTTGCTGCACGAGCCGCGCGCCTCGCCTCGGCAACCTTAGCCATGTTCTCAGTGACATCTTCGCATAGCAGCAATCGCAATCCACACTGCGCAATGGCGCGTTCGTCGTAGCCATGCGGAACGAAAAGATAGAAACCTGCCGAACTCCGTACCGCGATTTCTGCATTCGTCAGCGCTCCGGTCACAGTGATGGGGTCGGTGAACAGCAGTCGCCCGCCCGGTCTTAATAGTCTGCCCCAGTCGGCAATGGCGTAGGCCCGGTCGGGGAAATGATTGATTGCATCAATACAGGTGATGGCGTCGAAAGTGGCGTCGCTAAATGGCAACGACCGGGTAGCATCTGCAACCCGAAATTCGGCGCGCTGGACCAAGCCCCACTGTATTGCGAGTAGACTCGCGGTTGTAACCGCCTGTTCGTGAACGTCAATCCCTATCACAGAACAGCCGGTGGTCGCGGCTATCCGCAGCGCCGGCCCTCCTGCTCCGCAAGCAACATCGAGCAGGGTCTTCCCCGGAGAAAGGTCGAGCCACTTCAAGAACCTGTCCTGCTCGTCTGAAGTAAGCCAACTATTCTGTCCGATATCCTCGCCAAAACCCTCACGACGAATCTGTGCGTACAGTTCCGTTTCGAAATTACCGTAGTTGGTGTTGTAGTGACTGGCGGGAGGCAGTGCGTTGGGTTTACCCATTTGAACCTCCGTTGAAGCCGACTTACAGACTTGGGTTTTCGTGATTTCGAAAGCGCAGAGAATTGTACGCTTTCTGCGCGCCCCGTGAACCGTCGTACCCATGTACCAACAGTCTAATCAAGCCCCTTTTTATCTCACAGACCGCCAAGCATTGGGCCATATCGTTTTCGGTGTTCATCAGCGCTTAGCCGATCCGGCAATTCTGGGCGGGTGGTCGGCAAGCCGGAAGTAATAATGCGAACCGGTCTGCCTGGATTACTTCCGGCTTGCCCGTTTCCGACTTGGGACGAGGGGTTACTTGTCCGCGTGGATGCGGTCGGCGGGGACTTCGACTTCGGTGACGCCGCGGAAGGAGAACAAGAGCTTCACGAGGTAGGTGGGCGGCTGTTCGGAGGTTTGTTTCACAATGTGGGCCACGGCGTCGGTGACCGCAGCCTGGAACATGACGCCCTCGGCCTGGAGGCCGGCGAGGTTCACACGCACGAGTTGTCCGGGTTGGAATGTCGGCGCCACAGGGAGATCGTCCCGCGGCAAGCCGTGAAATGCAAGCTGGCTGAGAGTTTCTGTGCTAACACTGAAAGCAATTCCTCGGCGGCTAAAGCCGCGCGTAAAGCGAAGGCCTTCATGTCGGAGCTGAAGCTCCGACGCCTAAAGGCAGGCCGATCACAGAACTAAGATAAGGACACGGGTCTGAAGACCCGCCACTACTAAGCAAAAAGCCACACTTTGTGAGCGAGGGGACGAGTTATTTTTCGAGTCTGGTGACGCGGACGCCGCTTTCTTGATCCGCCTATCGCGAGGCTGCCCGTTGGTGTTAAATAGCCAACCATGGGAAACAGAAACAGGTTCGTTCGTCTCTCACTGAAAGTCACATTGGGCCTGCTTTTCTTCTGCACATGCCCGACGCGCGCGCAAGTCATCGCAATCCGGGCAGGCCTAGTCCTATTTCCGGATACCGGGAAGTCAGCCACGAATCAACAATTGTTAGTCGAGGGAGGGAAAATCACCGCCATCGGCACAAGCGTTCAGGTTCCAGCCGGCGCCATAACCATCGACCTTAGTGATTACACGGTGCTTCCAGGACTGATGGATGCGCATACCCACCTTTGCGCAACAGTCGACGATAAGTGGGATCTTGGAGATTTTTGGATCATGGCGGTCCAGCGGCGGCAGGGATTCCGCGCGATTCTTGGCGCGCAGCACGCTCGCGAAATGCTGGAGGCAGGTTTCACCACGGTCCGCGACGTGGGCAATGCAGGAGATTATCTTGATGCAGATCTTGCCAAAGCAATCCGTTTCGGTATCGTTCCCGGCCCACACGTTATTTACGCTGGCCGGATCATCGCTCCCTTTGGCGGTCAATTCTGGGACACTCCCGCGGATCGACAACTGTTGCAAAATCCCGAATACTCTTTCGCGGACTCCCGCGACGAGCTCCGGCGAGCAATACGCGAGAACATCTATTTTGGAGCGAAGGTAATCAAAATTGTTGTCGACGCGCAGCAGTACATTTATTCTGCAGACGACATTCGCTTCGTTGTCGATGAAGCGCATGCCGCCGGCATTCCCGTCGCGGCTCACGT
>Ga0075436_100002006_pt1 | contig 14063 bp, 11 predicted proteins | sample RhiMethybrSRZTD5_FD_75303 | JGI IMG/M metagenome (GOLD analysis project Ga0075436, IMG submission 75303) | Populus rhizosphere microbial communities from Tennessee, USA - Rhizosphere MetaG P. TD hybrid SRZTD5 | ecosystem: Host-associated > Plants > Roots > Rhizosphere > Soil | place: USA...
CTGATGCTCTACATCCTGCTCAACCACGCCCGGCCGCAGCTCACGCTCGACCGGGTGATGGAGTTCGCCGGTCCGGGAGTCAAGACGCTGTCGATGGACGAGCGGGCCACCCTCACCAACATGGCGACGGAGTGCTCGGCGAAGACCGCTATCGTCCTTGCCGACGACGAGACCTGGCGCTGGCTGGCCGAATGGCGGCCCGGAGTGGACGTCGAGCGGCTGCAGGCGCGGGCCGTGGCACCGGATCCTGGCGCCGAATACGCGGGCGGCGTTCACACCATTGACCTCTCGACGTTGCGGCCCATGGTGGCGCATCCCGGCGATCCGGACCACGGCATCCCTTCCGATCCCACCAACGGCGCCTGGATCGACGAGATCGGCGACGTGCCCATCGACATCGCCTACGGCGGGAGCTGCACGGCGGGAAAGATCGACGACCTGATCTTCTACCACCAGGTGGTCAAGGAGGCGGTGGACGCCGGCCTCAAGGTGGCTCCGGGCGTCCGCTTCATGATCCAGTGCGGCTCGCAGGCGGTGGAGAAGTTCGTGCGCGACAACGGTCTTGCCGACACCTTCGAGCAGGCCGGCGTGCAGCTCATCCATCCCGGCTGCGGCGCCTGCATCGGCTGCGGCCCCGGGGTCTCGGAGACCGCCGACGAGGTCACCGTCAGCGCCATCAACCGCAACTACAAGGGGCGTTCGGGACCGGGCAAGCTCTGGCTCGCCTCGCCGCTCACCGTGGCGGCCTCCGCGTTTACCGGCAGGATCACCGCCTACGAGCCGGGGATGTTCGCGCGGCCGGCGGCGGTCACAGTCTCCACCTGACCGCGAATCCCCACACCTGATCCTTGGCTTGGAAGGTGCCGTTGCGGCCGGGATGCTGCAGCTCCTGGTTGGCGGTGCTGCGGTTGTCGTGGTCGTGCAGCGAGTAGCCCACGTCGAAAGAGATCTGGGGCAGGTTCACCGTAAAGCCGCCGCCGTAGACCATCGCGTCGCCGCGGGGGAAGCCGGGCTCCAAGGTGCCGGATGGAACCGGTGATGGCTCCTGCGCAATGCCGCCGAAGAGGGAGAAGTTATCGGTGAGATCTCCCTCGATGCCGAGCCGCAGGCTGGTGGTGTTCTTCCAGTCGCGCGGCGTGCGCACGGTGGGGCCGTCGCCGAAAGCGTTGGGATTGTAGGTGACGTCGGTCGTCTTCAGGCTCGACCAGCTCTGGAAGGCGGCGTCGAGCTCGAAGCGCAGCTCGGGATATGGCGCGTACCAGATGCCGGTGCGGGCTTCCTGCGGGATCTCGAAGGACTGGTGGGCTTGGCCCTTGGCGAAGCGGGCCGCGAGCAGGGCGTCGAGACCCGGAATGCCGGTCGGCACGTCGCGCGGGTTGTAACTCACGTTGCCCGTGCCCTTGAGTTTCTCCGGGCTGCGATAGACCGCGCCCCAGCCCCAGGACGGAGCGGCGTAGTGGAGGGCGAGGTCCCACGCCAAGGCGTCGACGGAGGCGCCGGCGTTCCTCTCGACCTCGACGTTGACCGCCGGAGTGCCGGCGCCGATGAAGATCGGAAGAATGGCGTTGTCATTCTGATCGAGGTTGCCGAGGGCATAGCGCAGACCGCCGCCCATGCTCCAGCCCCCGCCGAGGTCGTAAGCCAGCACCGGATGGGCTTCATAGATCCGCAACTCGGTGCGGCGTTCGAGGAAGCGGCCGGGGAACAGCCGGGTGTTCCAGTCGAGGCTGTAGAAGAAGGGCGAGTCGACGCCGAGCCCGAGAGCGAAGGGTCCCTGCTTCTGCTTCCAGGTGAGATAGACGGCGAAGGGGAACTGGATGATGTGCCGGGCCTCGAACGTGCCGGTGGCGCTCGTGTATTTGTCGGTGGCGTTGTTGAAATCGAGGCCGGCTTGGAGCTGGAGGCCGTTGAGCTTGGTGATGGCCGCCGGGTTGTAGGTCAGAGCCGAGGGCTCCGCGGCGCGGGCGGTGAAGGCTCCCACCTCGCCCATGGCACGGCCGCCGTGCTGGAACAGTCCGAAGCCGGATGCTGCGGCCAGGGAAGCGCCGGCGAGCGCGGCGAGCAGGCACAACCAAACAACGCGGCGTGGGTGTCGCATGTCGGTCTCTCTCCTCTGAAAGGGAAGCGGTCGGTCCGGGGTCCCTCACTCCACCGCCAGGATCTCCGGCACGAGGATAGCAAGCACGAGCCTTGCCAGCCAGCTCCGGCCGCCGTCCCCCTGCACGAAACTTGCAGCTTTCTCTATATAGCAGGCGGCGAGGTTTCCGGCCAGCAGACGGTGAACATGCTATCGACATCGGCCATCAGGAAAGCGGACGATCTCACGGCGCCACCCGGCGATCGGAGCCTCCGCGAGCTGCTGGCGCAGGGCGAGCGGCCGGACCGGGCAACGCTGATCGATTGGGGATGCCAGCTCCTGGAGATCCTGGCGCACGCGCACGCCCGGGACGTCCTCCACCGGCACATGACCGAGGACGACGTGATCGTCACCTCGGAGGGGCGGTTGATCCTCACCGGTTTCGGCGCGAAGAAATCGACCTTCGATCCGCGAGTGCCGCCGCCGCCCGAGCAGTTCGCCGGCAGGGCTTACACGGCGCAAAGCGATCTTTTCGCCTTGGGCTCGCTCCTCCGGCGCCTGGCTTTCGCCGGCGCTCTCCGGGGCGGCAGTATCGGCCGCCGCGATCCCTTGCTCAAGGTGCTGGCCCGGGCCACGTTCAAGGATCCCGCGGGCCGCTTCGAGAGCGCCGCGGAGATGGCCGAAGCCCTGCGCGAAGCCGGCCGGTGGGGAGCGGCCGCCGCCTGCCCGCGCCGCGTTCTTTCCACCGAGCCCGGAGCGCGGGTGACACCTTTCCCCGGCACACCGCTGCGGCTGCTCGCCGCGCCCGCCAAGACGTCCGCCGCGCCGCCTCCTCGGGAAACCCGGGCGGTCGATCTGTGGCGGGTTCTGCTGCTGCTGGTGATCTCCTTGCTGCTGATGGCTTTTTTCCTCACCAGCGGCTGGCTTCTCGCCGGCCGGGACGGCTCCTTCCGGTCAGGCGAACCCTTTCGCAGAGGCGAAGCGGCAAAAGAAAAACCCGGGCGGATTGCTCCCCCGGGTCTCGTTGCTCCGACGACCTTCAATGGAGCTCAAAATATCGGAACTCTCATCTCCTCCCAGTGACGACATCAATGAAACAAGAACTTCAGATGCGGCCCCTCCCTCCGGTGACCGCTCCTCCCTCCCCTCGGGCTGCTGCTTTAAAGGGAGTGTAAGCAAAGGGCGATCAAGAGTCCTCAGAGGTCCGCTCAAGCTTCCTCAAAAAAAATCAGAAGGACTGCGTCGCACGCATTCGCGACCTGGAGTACAATCTCCTCCAGGCAGTCCCTACAGTCCTTGAGGACGCTGCCTTCACGAGGCAGCTCGCAGGAGGAGTCCCGCTTACTCGTCCATTCCGGCTTTATGACGACGATCCCTCTGGCAGCGCGGACCGAGAAGGTCTTGTACGAGTTCGATGTGTTCCGCGTCGATCCCGTCCGGCGGCGGCTCTTTCGCGCCGGCGGGCAGGTGCCTCTCACGCCGAAGGCCTTCTCGATCCTCATGGTCCTGCTCGAGAATCATGGCGAGGTGATCGAGAAGGAGGCGCTGATCCGGCGGGTCTGGCCGGACGCCTACGTCACCGAAGCCAATCTCACGCAGAACATCTCGGCGCTGCGCAAGGCCTTGGGGGAGCGCGCCAACGATCACCGTTACGTGGTGACCGTGCCGGGCTTCGGCTACAGCTTCGTCGCCGAAGTCGCCGAGGTGCCGCGGGAGTCGAGCGGTGAGATGCCGGTGGTCGGCCCGAGGCCGGCGCCCGCGGCGTTGGTCATCCCCAAAGCCGTACCGGCGGACCCCGTGGTCGCGGACCGTCCCGCGCCGCCGGATGAGAGCGGCACGGTGCTTTCTCCGATGGACGCGCCGAACGCTCAACCCTCGCCGTCGCATCGGGAGAGGCGATGGCCTCTCCTCACCGGCCTGGCTCTGGGCTTGCTGATCGCGGCGACGGGAATCGGGCTCGTTCTGCTCTACCAGCGCGGACCCGCGGATCCTCCGCCGGCCGTCGGTGGGCCGGGAAAGGTTCGCTCGGCCGTCGTGCGTCCGGCCGTCGCGGTGCTGAGCTTGCGGAATCTCTCCGCCGACCGCAGCGAGAACTGGCTGTCGGCCGCCCTCTCCGAAATGCTGATCACCGAGCTTTCCGGCGGCTCGAAGGCGCGGGTGATCTCGGGCGAAGAGCTCACACGGCTGCGGGACACCCTTTCTCATCCTGCCAGCGAAGAGCTGAGCGCGGAGAACCTGCGGCGGCTACACGACGTTCTCGGCACCGATCGGGTCGTGGTCGGCTCCTATCTCGCGCTGGGCAAGAGCGCGGCTTCCAAGATCCGGATTGACCTGCGAGTGCTGAAGGCTCCGGAGGGGGAAACTATCGCCTCTCTCGCGGAGGTGGGAACGGAAGAGAACCTGTTCGATCTCGTTGCGGCGACCGGCCAGGAGCTGCGCCGAAAACTGGGATGGACGGACCTCTCGCCGGATGAAGCCAGGGCCGTGCAGGCGTCGCAGCCGGCCAATCCGGACGCGGCACGCCTGTATTCCGAGGGACTGTTGCGGCTGCGCGCGTTCGATTCGCGGGGCGCGCGCGACCGGCTGCAGCAGGCCGTCGCGGCCGATCCGGGCTCGGCGAAGATCCGCTCCGCCCTGTCGCTGGCGTGGATCGGTCTCGGGTATGACGCCCAGGCTCGCGAGGAAGCCGAAAAGGCGGTCCGGCTCGCCTCCACGCTGCCGAAAGAGGAGCGGCTGGCGATCGAGGCGCGATTCGACGAGGCGAAAAAGGATTGGCGGAAAGCGAGCGAGATCTACCGGTCGCTGTGGACGTTCTATCCGGACAACCTGGAACACGGCCTGCGTCTGGCCAACGCCCTCTCCGCTTCCGGGCGAGGCGCCGAGGCTCTGGCGACGGTGGCCGAGCTGCGCAAGCTGTCCTCGCCGGCGGGCGAGGATCCGCGCATCGATCTCGCGGAGGCGCAGATCGCCAAGCGGCTCGCGAACCTCGATCTCCAGATGCGCGCCGCCAAGAACGCCGCGCGGAAGGGCCGCCAGTCGGGTGAAAGCCAGGTTCTGGCCGAGGCGCTGATGCTGCAGGGCGACGGTCTGCTCCTCGGCGGCCGGCCGCAGGACTCCATTCCGCTCTACGAGCAAGCCCGCGGTTTCTTCGCCAGATCGGGCGATGCGTCCGCCCTGGCGGTCCTCCTCACCCATCACGGCGTGGCGCTGCACGAGCAGGGGAACCTCGCGGAAGCCGAGCGGATGTACCGGCGTTCCCTCGCCACCCTGAGCCGGATCGGCAGCATCCAGGGCGTGGCACTGCTGCTCGCCAATCTGGGGTCGCTCTATAGAGATCGCGGAGACATGCCGCGCGCCGAGGAGCTGCTGGAGAAGGCCCGGGCCTCCTATGCGGCGAACGGCGATCGGGTGCTCGGGGCGCGAAACCTCAACATGCTCGGCACGGTGCTCGCCGCGCGGGGCGATCTCGCCGGCGGGCGGCAGCGTTTCAGAGAGACCCTCGCCATCGCCCGGCAGACCGGCAACCGCATCGACGAGGCGCGGGCGATCCGCAACCTGGGGACCGACCTGGCGCTCCAGGACTCCTTGAAGGAAGCCCTGCGGCTGCACGAGCAGGCCTATGCTCTGACCCGCGAGGTAGGCGATCCGGTACGCGGCGCTTCCATGCTGGCCGCGTCGGCGGAAGACCTGATCCGGCTCGGGCGTCTCGCGGAAGCCGGCCAGCGGCTCACGCAGGCCTTGGAGATGAAACGGCAGGGCGACGACAGGATCGGCACCGCCGAGGTGCTGGGCGTCCTGGCGCGGCTCCAGTATCGGCTCGGTAACCTCGCGAACGCGAGCAAGCTCAGCCGCGAGCACCTCGCCCTCGCCCGACAGATCGGCTCCCCCAGCCTCGCCGCGATGGCGCTGCGGAACCTCGGCCGCTGGAATGTCGAGGACGGCGACCTTGCCGAAGCGCGGCGTCAACTGGAGGAGGCGGTGCGCGATCAGACCGCGGGCGGGGAGGCGCTGGAAGCCACGGCCACCCGCCTGGAGCTGGCCAGGGTCGCACTGCTGCAGGGTGCTCCGGAAGAAGCCTCACGCCTGGCCGCCGCGGCGGCGGACTGGTATGGAAAGAGAGGAATGAGCGGCCGTCGCGCCAGGTCGCTGGCGCTGCGCTCCCGGGCGCTCCTCGCCGAGGGCCGGACCGCCGACGCCTGGACCTCCGCCGGCCAGGCGCATGCGATCTCCGAACAGAGCGAGGATCTCCAGCTTCAGCTCGAAGTCGTGACCGCGATGGCGCCCGCGGGCGTCGCCGCCGGGGAGGGCGCGGCGGCTCTCGGCCATCTGCGCTGGGCGGTCGCGGAAGCCGCTCGCATCGGCGACGTGGCCGCCGGGCTCGAGGCCCGTCTCACCCTCGGCGCCTTGCAGGCGAGAACCGGAGACCCCATCGCCGGCCGCGCCACTCTCGAGGCGGTGCGGCGGGAGGCCGAGGCGCGAGGCTTCAAGGGAACGGCCCGGCGCGCGGTCGCGTTGCAGGTTGGCCAGACGGTGCCGCTGGGGTGAGCTACTTCCCCCTGAGCAGCGCCTTCAACACATGCCGCGCCACCTCGGGGTTTTCGCGCAGCCGGCGGATCGAGTAGGGATACCAGTCGCGCCCATAGGGTACGTAGACGCGCAGCCGGTGGCCGGCCGCGATGAGGATGCGCCGCAGCTCCTCGTCGACGCCGAGCAGCATCTGGAATTCGTAGTGATGGCGCTCGAGGCCGTGCCGGTCGATGAGGGCCGTAGCCTGGCAGGCGAGGTACTCGTCGTGGGTGGCGATGCCGACGTAGATGCCGCGCACGATCAGCTTCTCCAGCGCGGCCACGAAGTTGGCCCGCACCGTCTCATGGCCCTTCCAGGCGAGGCTCCGGGGCTCGACGTAGATCCCTTTGCACAGGCGGACGTTGGCGCCCTGGTCCGGCAGGCCGTCGATGTCGGAGAGGGTGCGGCGCATGTAGGCCTGGAGGACGACGCCCAGATTGCCGTAGCGCTCCTGCAGCTCGCGATAGATGCGCAGCGTGGCGTCGGTGCAGGTGCTGTCCTCCATGTCGATGCGGACGAAGTTGCCGTAGCGCTTGGCGGTCTCGGCGATGCGCGCCACGTTGTCGCGGCAGAAGCCTTCGTCGATCTTCAGTCCGAGGAGGGTGAGCTTGATGGAGACGTTGGAGTCGATCTGCTCGCGCGCGATGGCGTCGAAGACGCGCAGGTACTCCTCGACGGCGGCCGCGGCCTTCTCGCGCTCGTGCACCTCCTCGCCGAGCACGTCCATGGTGGCCATCGCCCCCTGCTGGTTTAGGGAGCGCACGGCGCGCATGGCGGCTTCGAGCGTCTCGCCGGCGACGTAGCGCGACGCTACTTTGCCGACGATCGGCTTCGGCACGACGGGCAGGCCGGTCACCAGAACGCGGTTGAACGCACTCATTGGGCCGGGGAATGCTATCTCAGATCAGGCTGCGGATTGGCCGGTCACTGCCGACTCCGGCGAGAGCTGCTCGTCGATGACCCAGCGCACGGACTTCGAGCACGGGCACGCGCCGGCGACGCGGCGGAGGGCCGGCATGCGACCGGCGGCCTGCTCGGCCGTCATCGTCCCTTCCTGCACCTCCTTGAGCGCCTCGACGTAATCCTTGAAGTCGCGGCTGGCGCGGTAGGCTTCGGGCAGGTTGCGGATCAAGTGCTGGAGGTAGTCCTGGGCGCCGGTGTAGCTCTCGCCGGCGAAACCCACCATGCGAAACGCCGGCACGCCGCGGCGGCGAAAGAAGTCCGGATGGGGCATGTGAAGGAGATCCTCGCGGCGCACGCCGTCGACGGTCTCGCCGGCCAGGATGCGGTCGAGCACGGACTCGGACTCGCCGTGGGTGAGCTTCTCGCTGCGGGCGCGCAGATGACGGAGGTTCAGGTCGCGCACCAGCTTCGCGACCTCCTCATAGTACTGGCGCTGCGCCTCGGCGTTCTTCATCGGCTTCAAGCCGAAGCGGACGTTGGTGCCGCCTCCCCGCTCGTCGCCGAACATCTCGAGGCCGCGCGGCAGCCACTTGTTGATCGCCTTCTGCAGCACGTCCAGGGTGACGTACGCCTCGCCGCGGGCCGCGGCGGTCACCCAGTGCCGCATCGGCACGACGCCGGCGGCGAGGTGGAACGCCTCCTCGCGCAGCATCTGCGGCATGCTCTCGGCCATCGGCTGATAGGCCGAGATCTTCTGCATCGCGAGCTGGTACTTGCCCACCCGGTCGATCAGGGCGCAGAAGACGACGTTGTCGACGAAGGAGTCGAAGTCGATGTTGAAGGCGCCCAGCAGGTGGGAGCCGGTGTTCATCGACAGGATGTCTTCCAGGAGATCGGAGTGGGATTCCTGCGAGACGGAGCTCCAGTCGTCCTCGACCAGCAGATGGAGCATCTGGTACCCGTGGCGCAGCTCCTCGGCCATCATGCGGAGGATCCAGAACTGCTCCTCCTCGTCCTGGGCGCGGGCGAGCGTCAAGCGGTGCTGCTGGATGGAGCCGAACTCGGTCGAGGCCTGGGCGCGGATGGCGCCGAACATGTGATGGGCCTGCTCGGGGAGCATCTCGGAGGCGCGGGTGAACTTGGGCTTTCCCTTGAGGTCGCCGCACTCGATCTCGCTGCACATCCCCATCTCGCGGTAGGCGCAGAGCTCGAAGCGCGAGTCGTTCGGGAAGTGCTTGTCCCAGTTCTCCAGCAGGAAGTCGTAATCCGTGAGGTACACGTCCTTCCAGCGCAGGACGGCCTCGTGGAACCGCTTCGGCAGCGTGCTGGTTCTAACGCTCATCCCGATCTCCTACAACGTTTTCACGAACGGCCGCAGGGTGGATGCCTCGAACCCCAGGGAGCTGAAAAAGCGGAGGATATCCTCGCGCTCCTCGTCCACCAGGGTACGGACGCTGTGGGCTCCCTGCGCGCGGAAGTGCTCCAGCACCGCTTCGGCCATGCGCCGGCCGATCGCCTTGTTGCGATGCGCGGGATCGACTCCCAGAACCTCGATCCAGCCCGTCGGCTCCTCCAGCCCGAACTCTCCGGACCGCAACTCACCGAGCATGAAGCCGGCGACCTTGCCGTCCACCTCGGCGACGACCGAAGCCTCGGGGTCCCGCCGTAGGTAATAACCGATCCGCCGCTCCCAAACTTCCGGCCGGTAGCGGCCGCCGATCTTCTCGTCGATGGCGACGATCTCGCTGATGTCCAGCTCGTCGAGCTGGCGGATGCGGATGCCGGATTCGGTGTCGATCATGGGGATTGGAAGCGCAGCTTGTGCGCTCCGTCACAAGCGGGGATTGTACCATGCACCCCCATGGTCGATCCCACCCCGCTCGAGCCGCCGCCCGCGCCGGCTTCTCCACCGCCGTCGCCGGCTCCGGCCAGCCGGGTCCATCTCACGCTGCTGCTCGTGCAGATCTCCTTCGGCGGATTTCACGTGGTGGCCAAGGCGGCGCTCGCGGATCTGGCGCCGATGGCGCTGGCGGCGATCCGCGTGGAAGTGGCGACGCCGATCCTGCTCTTCCTCGCCTGGCGGCATGACCGCTTCATCCCCTCCCGGCGGGACCTGCCCATGCTGGCGCTGCTCGGCGGCCTCGGCGTCTTCGGCAACCAGGTGCTGTTCATCACCGGGCTCAAGCTCACGACGGCGACCAACGCCTCCATCCTGATGACCGCGATGCCGGTGCTCACGGTGGCCGCGGCGGCCGTGCTCGGCATCGAATCCATCAACGCGAGCCGGCTGGTGGGGATTCTCCTCTCGGTCGCCGGCGCCCTGGTGCTGGTCAATCCGCTGCGCTTCACGACGGACCGGAGCGCGGCGCTCGGCAATTCTTTGATCCTCGTCAACTGCCTCTGCTACTCGCTCTTCCTGGTGCTGCAGCGGCCGATCCTGGCGCGCGTGCCGTGGCGGACGGTGATCGCCTGGTCGTTCCTCTTCGGCGCCTCCGGCGTGCTGCTCGTGGCGCTGCCGGACCTCGCGGCGTTGCGGCCGGCGGCGGTGCCGGGCCCGACCTGGCTCGGCGTCGTCTACATCATCCTGTTCCCGACGGTCTTCGCCTACGCCGCCAGCACCTGGGCGGTGCGGCGCTCCTCCTCGGCCCTCGTGGCGACCTACAGCACCCTGCAACCGCTGGTGGCGGCGACGCTGGCAGCCAGCTTTCTCGGCGAGCGTTTCGGCTGGGTGGAGGGAGCCGGCTTCGTGCTGATCGTGACGGGACTCTGGCGCGTGACGGCGCGCGCTTCCTACTCCAGCCGGCGATAGAGCGCCTGCGCCCGGTCGCGCAGCCGCGAGGCCTCGACAGAGCGGCCCTGAGCTTCGCGCAGCGACGCCTCGAGGTCGAGCAGCCAGGCCTTCTCCAGCCGGTCGTTCGTGCCTCGCGCCAGATGCTCGCGGGCCGTCGCGAGCGCCTCCTCGACGCCCGCGAAGTCCGATACCCGGCGGCGCGCGCCGGCGAGGGCTCCCCAGGCCGAAGCCTGCAGGTCCTCGTTCGCCGGCGACCGGCCGCAGCCCGTCGTGCCGAGGCCTTCGGCGACGGCCACGGCCAGCTCGCCGAGCGATACCGCGCGCCGGGGATCGTCTCTCATCTCGCGGCACTGCCGCACCAGCAGCTCGAAAAGCGCCCGGCTGCGATAACGCGGATCGGTCCGCGCCACGCTACGCCGCCGCTCGGCCGGCAGACCCTCCAGCTCAACCATCAACCGTTCCGCATCGCCGCGCCCGGACGAAAGCTCATTCATTGCGCGGCGGACGGCGGAGAACACCCGATCGAAGGCATGTTCATACTCCACCGGAAACCCCTCCGTCGGAGTGCCGATCGTCCACATCGCGCCCGTCACCGCGTTGCAGCGTGCACATCCTGGGAGCAGGTGCCGGAGCACCCGCGAGGTCTCGTCGGGAGGAAGCTCGCCGCGCACGAACCGCTGGAGCACCGCGCGCGACGGATGGACGCGCAACCGGAACCACCTCGTGGCCTGTCGGAGCCTGCCGTGGAAAGGGCTAGCGAGAGACATAGAGAAAAGCCTATGTCAGAGTAAGTATCCCCCGGCAGAGCCGGGGGCTTTAGGTTGTGAGCCGCTCAAAGCGGCTGGGAGGGGTCGCTAACGCGGCCCCTCAAGTTTGGCGCCACCGCAACGGTGGCGGCTCATTTCCAGAGGCCAAGCTGATCCAACCGCTTGTCCTCCTCCTCCTGCTTCTTGATGTACTCCCGAATCACCAACTCGTCACGACCCACCGTCGAGACATAGTACCCCCGCGCCCAGAAGTGCTGGCCCACGAAGTTCCGCTTCCGCTCCCCGTACACCCGCGCCAGATGAATCGCGCTCTTGCCCTTGATGAACCCCACCACCTGCGACACCGCGTACTTCGGCGGGATCGACACCAGCATATGGACGTGGTCGGCCAGCAAGTGCCCCTCCTCGATCCGGCTCTCCTTCTGCCCTGCCAACTGCCGAAACACTTCCCCCAGGTGCTTCCTCAACTGACCGTACAGCGCCTTCCGGCGGCACTTCGGAATGAACACGATGTGGTATTTGCACTCCCACCTCGTGTGGCTCAAACTCTCGGACTTGTCCATCGTAGCCCTTCCTTTCGTGTGCTTGGCGGCTCACGATGGGTAGTCTCTACGGTGGACACCCCCTGAAATGTCAAACTCCTACTGCCTCCCCGGCAGAGCCGGGGGATCTCCCAGGATTGTTTAGAGGCACTCCCGGGGGTCGAGGTGCGCGATGTGGTCGGATGGGACTCTATGTGGCCGTTGTTCGGGCCGATGGACATCCGGGCCGAGTTGAACATCCGCGGTGGAGGCCGTTTGGTCTTCTGCGATCTCACACCGGGAGCCTTTGACGGATCGGGACAGTTCATTCTCGCGCAAATCGGCCGTTGGGCGCCGTCTGCAATAGCAGAGCGCGACGTCACGAAGGTTCGAAGGGTTGCCGGGTGTCCCGCTTCCGTCGACATCGGCCCGGATTCAGCGTTCGTGAAGCTGGTGCCGTTCCGCATACGAACCGTAGGAGATGTTGTGCGTAACTACGATCGTCTCGAGGCTTTCGTCGGCTCTTGGCCGCTCCAGCCGACACGCGTGCCCGCGAGCGACGGCAGCGGCTGGATCGAGTATCGGAAGAGCGAGGCGCAGTAGACACGAGCTCGGCAAGGAGGAATCAACGTGAGCACCGGCTCCTCGTCTTCACCCCTCGTCGTCGGCTTCCCCCTCTATGAAGATTGCACGCTGCTGGACTTCGGCGGCGCCACCCAGGTCTTTGCCTTCGCCGGCGGAAAGTTCAAGCCCGTCTGGCTTTCCCTCGGCGGACCGCAGCAGCCGATCCGCACCTCCGAGGGCGTCGAGGTGCGCGCGGGGTACGCTTTCGACGACCCGGCGCGTCCGCGGCTCGACATCGTCTTCGTCCCCGGCGGCGGCGCGGGGGTTTATGAGCCCAAGAAAAAGAGCGTCTCCGGCGTGGTCGGCGCCATGCTCGACCCGGCCTTCCAGAAATTCATCGTGACGGCGAGCCAGGAGGCGCAGTGGACCGGCTCCGTCTGCGTGGGCGCGTTCATCCTCGCCGCGGCCGGCCTGCTCGACGGCTGCGAGGCCACCACCTACTGGAGCCAGCTCGAGAACCTGGCGCTGTTCCCGCAGGTCACGGTGGCGCCGGGCTTCCCGCGCTACATCATCGACTTCCAGGCCCGCCGTTTCACCGGCGGTGGCGTGTCGTCGTCCATCGATCTCGCCCTGGAGCTGGTGCTCTATTTCAACGGCATCACGGCGGCCGACCAGGCGCAGCTCTCGATCCAGTATGCGCCGGACCCGCCGGTGCGCTCCGGCGACCCCGGCCAGGCGCCGCCGCAAGTGACGGCGAGCGTCATCGAGGACCAGTTGACGAGCTTCATCGCGCCGATCCGCAAGGCGGTGAAGAGGATCGTCTAACTCGTCGCTCCAGCGTCAAACCTGACGCCGCAACCGCCGCAAGCCGAGCGCGGCCAGCCCGAGGAGGAGCGCCACGAGTCCCTCGGTGGAGAGGGTTGGGATCGGCGCCGGCGGCTGCGCGTCGCCGGGCCCGCAGCCGGTCACCGCCAAGGTGTACTCACACTGGCCGCCGGTCGGTACCGAGACGACCACCTGGAACTGCGCCCCTGCCGGCACCTGGAACGAAAAGCTGACCTGCGAGTTGATCGCCGTCATTCCCGAGCTGCCGACGTTGTTCTGGCAGATGCTCGCGGGATTGAAGGTCGGCGAATAAGCCGCCACATACATCTCGGTAACGCTTTGCACGCCGCACGCGGCGGTGAGCGTCGCCGTCACGCACGTCGGATTGGGGGTGTTGTTGTTGACCAGGGTGTAGACGTCGTAGTTGACGGGCTGCGTGCCTTGCGAGACGCAGGGGCCGGCCGCAAAACAGGTGTCCGGAATGCCGTCGGGCACCAACGCGCCCACCTGCACGGGATCATTGGTGAGAACCGCTCCCGCGGCGTTGAACGGACAGCTCTGCGGCTGCGCGCCGACGGACTGCGCCAGCGCCAGCGTAGCGATGAGTCCCCAAAGCGCGACCGCACGTCCTTTCATGGTCGACCTCCTTGCTCTCGCGAGAGACGCGACCCTTCCACTCACTCGGCAACGGGTAAAGACGATTCTAGCACCGTGCTGCTGCGGTGGCGTTTACTCCACCGCCTCCATCGAGACGACCGCATCATGGTTGACGAGCATGCGGACATTGTTGCTCTTCGGGTCGACAGGTAAGACGAAGAAGAACGGCCGGTTGGGAGGATAGCGGTTTGTGAGGGCCACCATGACCTCGCCGTCCTCGAAAGTCATGGTCAGCAACTTGGATCCCCGGCTGCGGAGATCTTCCGGGTTCGGCGTGCGATTCTCGTCCCGCGCCGAATCGCCTGTGAGGGAGCGGACGAAGAAGAGGGCTTTGAGATCCTTGAGCTGAACTTCGGCCGTTTTGCCGTCCGGCGTGCGGACGTGGCAACTGG
>Ga0075436_100002008_pt1 | contig 14060 bp, 7 predicted proteins | sample RhiMethybrSRZTD5_FD_75303 | JGI IMG/M metagenome (GOLD analysis project Ga0075436, IMG submission 75303) | Populus rhizosphere microbial communities from Tennessee, USA - Rhizosphere MetaG P. TD hybrid SRZTD5 | ecosystem: Host-associated > Plants > Roots > Rhizosphere > Soil | place: USA...
GGGCCACCCGGCCCGGCCGGCGCCGCCCCCGACCTGTCCGCGGTGCTCGCCTGGGCGAAACAGGCCAGCAGCAGGCTCACCGAGCTGGAGGGTGACGACGACCGGATCGCCGGCCTGGCCGATGAGGAGGCGCGGCTCGCCGCGGCCGTCGCCGAACTGGCCGGGCGGCTGACCGAGCTGCGCCGGGCGGCGGCGGACTCCTTCGCCACGCGCGTCACCGCCGAGCTCACGGCCCTCGCCATGCCGCACGCGCGGCTGGCCGTAGCCGTCATCCCGGCCGACGACTTCGGCCCGCTGGGTGCGGACGAGGTAGAGATCAGGCTGGCTGCGCACCCAGGCGCCCCCATGCTGCCGCTCAGCAAGGGCGCCTCGGGCGGCGAGCTGTCGCGGGTCATGCTGGCGATCGAGGTGGTGTTCGCCGGCGCCGACCCGGTACCGACCTTCGTGTTCGACGAAGTGGATGCCGGCGTGGGGGGCAAGGCCGCGGTGGAAGTTGGGCGCAGGCTGGCCCGGCTCGCCCGGCTCGCCCAGGTGATCGTGGTCACGCACTTGCCGCAGGTGGCCGCGTTCGCCGACACCCACCTGGTGATCGAGAAGGCCGATGACGGCTCGGTCACCCGCAGCGGGCTCACCCGCCTCGACGACGCGGGACGGGTCGTCGAGCTCTCCCGGATGCTGGCTGGCCTGGAGGACTCGGAGTTTGGCCGGGCGCACGCGGGGGAGTTGCTCGCCGCGGCGGCCGCGGAACGGGCGTCCTCGGAGCGGGCCGGGGCGTAGCGGGCACGGGCCAGCGCGCCGGTCGTCGCGGGCACGGGGCAGCAGGCCGGGGTCTAGCGGGCACGGGCCGGCGGGCCGGGGTCTAGCGGGCACGGGCCGGCGGGCCGGGCGCCCCCCGGGGCAGCCGCGAGCTGCCGCAACGGGTGTCGCTGATGAGGCGTGTTGCTCCGTGTGCGCCGCGGGTCTGGCAGGATGGTGACGATATGGCCCAGTTCCTCAGGCTCCCGATGAAGCACCGGACCAGGCCCGATGACCTGCCGGGTATAGCCGGGCCAGCCCGCGTGGACCGCCGGACCAAGAATCTCACCAAACGGCTCTGCCCCGGCGATGTCGCCATCATCGACCACGTCGACCTGGACCGGGTCAGCGCCGACGCGCTCATCCGCCGCCAGGTCGCCGCGGTGGTCAACGCGGCCGCGAGCATCAGCGGCCGGTACCCGAACTATGGGCCGCAACTGCTGATCGACGCGGGCATCCCGCTCGTCGACGACGCCGGGCCCGAGCTGCTCGCCAGGGCCAGGGAAGGAATGATGGTCCGGCTGCACGGCGAGACCCTGTACGCCGGCGATGACGTCATCGCCAAGGGACGGCTGCAGACCGCGGAGTCTGTCGCGGCGGCCATGGCCGAGGCGAAGGCTGGCATGGCCACGCAGCTGCAGGCGTTCGTGGCCAACACGCTGGAGTACATGACCCACGAGGGCGAGCTGCTCATCGACGGGATCGGCGCCCCGGAGCTGCGGACCCGGATCGAGAACCGGCACGTCCTCGTGGTGGTCAGGGGCTACCACCACCGGGAGGACCTGGCCACGCTGCGCTCCTACATCAGGGAGTTCAAGCCGCTCATGATCGGTGTGGACGGCGGCGCCGACGCCCTCCTCGAAGCCGGGTACCGGCCACACCTCATCGTGGGGGACATGGACTCCGTGTCGGACCGCGGGCTGTGCTGCGGCGCCGAGCTGGTGGTGCACGCCTACCCCGACGGGCGGGCGCCCGGGCTGGCACGCGTGAAGCGGCTCGGCCTGACGGCGGTGCTGTTCCCTGGCCCGGGGACCAGCGAGGACATTGCGCTGCTGCTGGCGGACGAGAAGGGGGCAAGCCTAATCGTCGCGGTCGGTACGCACAACACCCTGGAACAGTTCCTCGACAAGGGCCGGTCCGGGTACTCCAGTACGTTCCTGACCCGGCTGCGAGTGGGCGGCAAGCTGGTCGACGCCAAGGGCGTCAGCCGTCTGTACCGGCCGCGGGTTTCCGCGTGGGCACTGATGGTGCTCGTACTGGCTGCCGGTGCCACTATCCTCGTGGCCGTGGCCGTGACGCCCGCCGGGCAGGTCTTGCTGAGCTATCTCAGCGCTCAGTGGGATGCGGCTAAGTACTGGCTGACCGGACTGCTGTAGAACTCAGATGATCGACTTTCGCTATCACATTGTGTCCATCGTCGCGGTCTTCCTGGCCCTGGGCCTGGGACTGCTGGTCGGTGCGACAGCGCTCCAGCCCACCGCGCTCGGCGGGCTCATCTCGCTCTCGCAGCGGGAGCACGAACAGATCGGCGCCGCTCTTGCCACCAACAGGCAGCTGAACCGGCAGCTTGACAGCAATGACCAGTGGGCCCAGGCCAACGCGCCCCAGCTGCTCCACGGGCTGCTGGCCGGCGAGCGGGTGGTGGTGGTGGAGGCACCGGGCGCCTCCAGCCAGGTCGTCAGCGGGGTATCCGATGCACTCGCGGAGGCGGGCGCCAAGGTCAGCGGCCAGGTCCAGATCCAGGACAAGTTCTTCGACGTCAGCCGGGCCACCCAGCAGCAGCTGACGCAGCTCGCACAGCGCTTCACGCCGGTCGCCGTGAGCCTGCAGGGCTCCCCGGTGGCGCAGGCGAGCCAGGCTATCGCGGGCGCCATCCTGACCAAGGACGGGGCCGGGCAACCGGTGGCGGGGCAGCGAGACAGCGCCGGCGCGGCACTGCTGAGCGGATTCGGGGCCGAGGGCTTCCTGGCCGTCAACGGGCAGCCGGACGCCCGCGCCACGCTTGCCATCGTGATCATCCCGGACACCCCGCAGTCCACGAGCATCTCCAACCCGCAGAGCCAGCGGCTCGTCACGCTCGCACAGCAGCTCAACCTGGCCGGACAGGGCACCGTCGTGGCCGGATCCGTGGACGGCTCAGGTCCGGGCAGCGTGATCGACGTGATGCGCAACGGCGGCCGGGCAGGCCACCTGTCCAGCGTCGACAACGCGAACCACACGATCGGGCAGATCGTGGTGGCGCAGGCCCTGGCCGAGCAGCTGCGGGGGGTCAGCGGGAGCTACGGCGCCACCTCGAGCGCCGCGAGCGCGGCGCCCAGCCCCGCTCCCACGCCATCGGCGAGCGTGCAGTCCGCCCCGGGCCAGTCGTCACGCCCATCGGCGCGGGTGGGGAAGTCATGAGCCGGCGTCGCCCGCCCGCCCGGGCGGCCCTGACCGCGACCGCGACCGCGGGCGCCGCCGCGGTCGCGGCCCGCGCCACCTACGCGGCGCTGCGCCGTCGGCCACCCGGAGGGGCGGCCATCTGGGCACGGACCAACCACCGCGGCGAGGCGGTCACCTTGCTTGAGGGCCCCGCCGTGGCGCTGGGCACCACGCTGGCGTCGGCGTTCGCCGCCGGCCTGTCACCGCGCGGCCGGGCCGCGCTCGTGGCGGCCGGCGCCGGGGCGGCCGCGTTCGGCGGGTATGACGACCTGGCCGGCAGCGGCGACCGGCGCGGGTTCCGCGGGCATCTGGGGGCGCTGGCCCGGGGCGAGGTGACGACCGGTGCGGTGAAGATCGGCGGTATCGGCGCGGCCGGGGTGGTGGCGGCCGTGCTGGCGGGCGGGTCACCGGCCGACGTGGTCATCAACGCCGGCCTCACCGCGGGCGGTGCGAACCTGCTCAACCTGTTCGACCTGCGGCCGGGCCGTGCCATCAAGGTAGCGCTGGCCGGCGCCGCGCTGCTCGCCGGGACGGGGCCGGCGGCGGCCGGGGCCGTGGCCGCCCCGGCCGGTGCGGCCCTCGCGCTGCTCCCGGAAGATCTGGGCGAGCGGGCCATGCTCGGCGACGCGGGCGCCAACGCGCTCGGCGCCGTGCTCGGGGCCGCCGCAGCGGCAGGCCTGTCCCGGCCCGCCCGGCTCGCCGTGCTGACCGGGATCATGGGCCTCACCGCGGCCAGCGAGGTGATCAGCTTCACCGCCGTGATCCAGCGGACACCCGCGCTGCGCTGGCTCGACATGCTCGGCCGCCGCCCGCCCGCGGCCGGCCCCGCCGGTGCCGGGCAGCCGACGGAGGGTGCCGGGCAGCCGGCGGAGGGCGCCGCCCGCGCGCAGGCCACACCCGCGGCCGGTGCCGCTGCCGCGGATGGCGCCGCTGCCGCCGGTCCCGCGGTCAATGGCCGGCGCCGCACACCGGCGACGCGGCGAGTCCAGGGCGCAGGACCCACCCCGGGCGCCTTCTCGCCGTGACCGGGCCCCCGGCCCAGGTGACCGAACCGGGGCCGCTGCGGCAGGTGGGCGTCGGCATCGGGCGGGCTGCCGTCCTCATCGGGGGGATCACGGTGCTCGCCCGCCTGGTGGGGTTCGGCCGCCAGCTGGTGTTCGCGCACACCGTCGGCAACCACTGCCTGGGCACCGCCTATGCGACCGCCAACCAGGTGCCGAACATCATCTACGACATCGTCCTCGGCGGCGCGCTCACCAGCGCGGTGGTGCCGGTACTGGCGGTGGCGGCCGCCTACCGCACGGCAGCGGGCGCCGCCGGCCCCGCCCCACCGCTGGCCACCGGGACGCCCGCCGGCGTGGCACCGGCGGCCCGGGCACCCGCCCGCGCGGAGGCAAACCCCGCGGCGGACGCCGAGGCCAGCCGGATCGCTTCCGCGCTCCTCACCTGGACCGTGGTCCTGCTCGTCCCGGTGAGCATCCTGCTGATACTCGTCGCCGGCCCGCTGACCTCACTGCTGCTCGCCGGGGCCCCGAGGTGTGACGCGGCCGCCACGCAGGCCGTGAGCGCGCGGATGCTCGTGGTGTTCGCGCCGCAGATCCTGCTCTACGGCCTGGCGGTCGTCCTGTACGGGATCCTCCAGGCGCACCGCCGGTTCACCGCGCCCGCGCTCGCCCCCGTGATCTCCAGCCTCGTGGTGATCGCGGCCTACGTGGCATTCGTCCCCCTCCGCGACGGCGCCCAGACCCGCCTGACCGCGCTGACCCGCCCGGCCGAGCTGGTGCTGTCGGTCGGCACCACGGCCGGCGTGGCGGCACTGGTCCTCACCGCGCTCGGGCCCGCGCTGCGGCTGCGGCTGCGGCTGCGGCCGGCCCTGCGCTTCCCCGACGGCGTCGCCCGGCGGGTGCGCGGCCTGGCGGCCGTGGGCGTCGCCGCGCTGATCGCCCAGGACGCGTCTCTGGTGGCGATCATCGTGCTCGCCAACGGTCACGGAGGCCAGGGCGCGCTGGTGCTCTACAACTACGGCTGGCAGATGTTCTTCGTGCCGTACGCGGTGCTGGCCGTGCCGATCGCGACCAGCGCGTTCCCGGTCCTGTCGGCCGGCGACGGGGCCGGCTTCGATCACACCGCCGCGTCCTCGACCCGGGCGGTGATGCTGGTCTCCTGGCTCGGCGCAGCGCTGCTGGCGGGAGCCGCGATCCCCGCGGCCCGGCTGTTCGTGTCCGGGCCCGGCCAGGCCCGCCAGCTCGCGATCACCTTCGCCCTGTTCGCGCCGGGGCTGATCGGTTACGGGCTGGCCGCGAACGCCTCGCGTGTGCTGTTCGCGTGCCACCGCAGCCGGGTGGCCGCGATCGCGCTGGTGTCCGGTTGGCTGGCGGTGATCGTCATCGATGTGGCGGCCGTGCCCGCTGTCGCGCCCCGGTGGGTGGTGCCCGTGCTCGCGCTGGGCAACACCGTCGGCCTGACGCTGGCCGGGCTCGCCCTGCTGGCCGCGGTCCGTCACGCCCGGGGACCGGCCGCCCTGCGCGGGTCGGCACGGGCGGCCGCCGCCGGGCTCGCCGGCGCCCTGGCCGGCGCCGCGGCGGGTGGCCTGGTGTCCGCCGCGCTGCCGGCCACCGGTTTTCTGCCGAACGCGGGCGTCGCTGTGCTCGCCTGCCTGGCCGCGACGGCTGTGTTCGGGGCGGTGGTGGTGGTGCTCGACGGCAAAGACCTGCGGGCGCTTGCGCTCCGGGCCCGGGCGCGGCTGCGCCGGCGGCCTGCATGAGGCCCGGGCGGTGACGGGCGTGCGGATCGCCTACGTGATGGGGACCGTGTCTGGTGGCGCCGGCGAGCACGTGGCGATGCTGGCGCGAGGGTGCGCGCAGCGTGGAGCCGAGGTGACCGTGTACGGCCCGGCGCAGGCCGGGCGCCGGTTCTTCCCTGGAGAACCGCCCGCGCCGCCCGGGCCCGCGGTCGGCTTCGTGCCCGTCGAGATCGCCGACCGCCCGCGGCCCGCCCGCGACGTGGCGGCGGTGCTCCGGCTGCGCAGGCTGCTCGCCCACGCACGCCCCGACGTCGTGCACGCGCACGGGCTGCGCGCCGGCGCGGCAGCGGCGCTCGCCCTGACCGGACACACCCGGCCCTCCCGGCGCGCCCGGCCCTCCCGGCTGGCCCGGCCCGCCCGGCGGCCAGCGGGCGCGCTGGCCGTCACCGTCCACAACGGCCCGCCGGCCGCGGGCACGGCCGCAGCCGTGTACGCGGTGCTTGAGCGGATCGTCGCCCGCCGGGCCGACGCGGTGACCTGTGTGTCCGCCGACCTGGCGGCGCGGATGCGCCGGCGGGGCGCGGCCGTCGCCGGGCTGGCCCTGGTGCCCGCGCCGCCGGCCGCGGCCCCGGACGGCCGGTCGGTGGCGGTGGCACGGGCCGGCATCGCCGGCGCCGGCCAGCCGGTGGTGCTGGCAGTCGGCAGGCTCGCGCCCCAGAAGGGCTTTGCCACGCTGCTGGCCGCCGCCGTCCGCTGGCAGGGCCGCGACCCGTGCCCGGTGATCGCGCTCGCGGGAAGCGGGCCGCTGGATCAGGCCCTGCGTGCCGCGGCGGGCGCGGACGGGATCCGGATTTGCTTCCTCGGCCAGCGTGAGGACGTGCCCGCCCTGCTCGCCGGCGCCGACCTGGTCGTGGTGCCGTCGCTCTGGGAGGGTCAGCCGCTGATCGTGCAGGAGGCATTGCGGGCGGGCCGTCCCCTGGTCGCCTCCCGCGTCGGCGGCATTCCCGATCTCACCGGGCAGGACGCCGCGGTCCTCGTTCCGCCGGGGGACGCGGCCGCGCTCGCGGACGCGGTGCTGTCCGTGCTCGACGACCCGGCGCTGGCCGCGAGGCTCAGCGCCGCCGCACGGGCCAGGGCGGCCGCGCTGCCGACGCAGGACGAGGCGGTCGAGGCCGCGCTCGACCTATACCGGCGGCTGGCCGGCCCCGTGCCGGCCCCATCCTGATCAGGCACTCCGCCAGCCCGTCTCCAACCCCGGGAGGAATCACCCGCACCCGTGGGAGGAGTTCCCGCCGCGCCCAACTTCCACCCGTGCGCCGATGCCAGTCCCCGGCCGCGTTCCTAGCGTGGACACCGGCCATTCGAGAACGGCACCCCGCCTGCCGGTACCCGGATCCGGCGATCGCTGTCCTGTAGGCAGCACCGGCCGGCCGGGGGGAGGTGCGCCCGCATGCGATGGGCACTTGGTTCAAGTCTCAGGTTCTGGCGCCTGGTGGTAGCGCTGGCCATCCTCCTGATGGTGCTCGGGGTTCGACTACAACGATCAGCCCCATCGTCGGCGACGGTGACTACGCCGAAAGGTCGCAACCGATGACACGCTGGATCGTTGGGTCGAGCCTTCGTTTCAGTCGGCTCGTCCTCGCCGTTGCCGTGGTCCTGCTCGGCGTGGGCATCGCCCAGGTGCGCCACACACCGGTCGAGGCGCTGCCGGATTTCGGCCCGACCCGGGTGCAGGTGCAGAGCGAGGCGCTCGGGCTCTCCGCGGAGGAGGTCGAGAACCTTATCACTAACCCGATGGAGCAGGAGTTCTTCAACGGGATCCCCTGGCTGGCGTCCATGCGTTCGGACTCGCTCCCGGGGCTGTCTCGCATCGACATGGCGTTCGAGCCGGGCACCGATCCGATCAAGGCGCGGCAGGTGGTGCAGGAGCGGCTAACCATGGTCCGGGCGCTCCCCGCAGTGTCGAAGTCGCCGCAGGTGATCCAGCCGACGTCGACGACCAGCCGACTGATGATGATCGGGCTGTCATCGAAAAACGTCTCGTTGATCGACATGTCGGTTTTGGCCCGCTACAACATCCGGCAGCGGCTCATCGCCGTGCCGGGCGTGGCGAACGTCTCGGTCTGGGGGCTGCGTGACCGGCAGCTGCAGGTTCTGGTCGACCCGGATCGGCTACGGCAGGAGAAGGTCCCGCTCGATTCGGTAGTCACATCGGCCGCCAACGCGATGTGGTCCTCGCCGCTGACCTTCGTGGAAGCGTCCACGCCTGGCACGGGCGGCTTTATCGACACCGCCAATCAGCGGATCGAGATCCAGCACCGGCAGCCCGTCCACACCGCGGCGGACCTTGCGAAGGTGGCTGTCGACGGCGCGGTGTCCAGGGGGCTGCGGCTCGGCGACGTCGCCAGAGTCGTAGAGGACCACCAGCTTCTGATCGGCGATGGAGTCGCGAACAACCAGCAGAGTCTGCTGATGGTGGTCGAGCGGTTTCCCGGCACGAGCGTGTCCCGGCTCACCCGGGACGTCGAGGCGGCGCTCGACGATCTCCGCCCGGGGCTGACCGGGATCACGGTCGACACCAACCTCTACCGGTCGGCGAACTACCTGGACGCCGTACGCGGCAATCTCGGTCGGTCGCTGGTGATCGGCCTCGTGCTGCTCGCGATCATGCTCTTCCTCCTGCTTTTCGACTGGCGGGCCGCGCTGATCGGCCTGCTGGCAATCTCGCTGTCGCTGTCGGCCGCGGTCCTCGTGCTGTCCTGGTTCGGGATCCTGCTCAATGCGATGATCCTGGCCGGGCTGACGATGGCCGTGGCGATCGTAGTTGATGATGCCGTCGTCGACCTGCTGGGCATCCGCCGTCGCCTCGCCCCCCCGGATCCCGCGCCCGGCCCAGCGGGCCCGTCTGGTCCGGCGGCGCAGCCTGTGGCGGGCGGGTCGCCGGAGCCGACCGGCGGGGCCGGCACCGACCGGCGCGAAGGAGCCGCGGGCGCAGGGGGCAGCGGCGAGACGGCAGCCGAACGCAGAGGGCGGGCGGTGCTCGACGCGGTGCTCGACGCGCGGGCCGGCCTCCTGGTCGCTACGGTGGTGGCGGTCCTGTCGGTCGCGCCCGTCTTCGCGCTGGGCGACCTGACCGGGTCGTTCCTTCGTCCGCTGGCCATCGGATACGTGCTCGCCATCGTTTCCTCGATGCTGGTCGCCCTGACTGTCACGCCGGCGCTGTCGTGGGTGCTGCTGCGGGGCAGGACCAGGCGCTGGTCTCCGGCGGGCCGGGCGCTCGCCGGGGTGCAAGCGGCGTTGGTTCGGCTGCTCAGGCGGCCGGTGCCCGTCGCCGCCGCCGCGGCGGTACTCGTGCTGGCAGCGCTGGTGATGCTGCCGCTGCTGGCTGACCAGCGGGTCAGCCCGCCACTGCAGGACCGCGACCTGCTGGTAACCTGGCAGGCCGGCGGCGGCACGTCGCTGCCAGAGATGGACCGGCTCACCGCGCTGGCCAGCCGCGAGCTGCGAGCGGTCCCCGGGGTCCGGAGCGTCGGCGCGCACGTCGGCCGGGCCCTGCTCTCGGATCAGGTGGTGGCCGCCAACTCCGCCGAGCTGTGGGTCGGCATCGACGCCGACGCGGACTACGGCGCAACGACCAGGGCCGTCCGCGCCGTCGTCAACGGCTTCCCCGGCATCCGCGCGCAGCTGACGACCTACCCGGAGCAGCGGCTGCGGGAGGTCCAAGCGGGATCCGACAAGGCGTTGGTAGTCCGCGTGTACGGCCGCGACTATGGCGTACTGCAGACCAAGGCCGACGAGGTGGCCGGGATCGTTGGCAGAGTCGAGGGCGTTTCCGCTCCGCAGGTTTCCACGCCGGTCTTCGAGCCGACCGTGGAGGTCGAGGTTGACATTCCAAAGGCTGCCGCGGCCGGCCTCAAGCCCGGCGACGCGCGCCGGGCGGCGGCGGTGCTTGCCTCCGGCATCACGGTCGGCAGCCTGTACGAGGGTCAGAAGATCTTCGACGTCGTGGTGTGGGGGGTTCCGGAGAAGCGCCGGAGCTTCGAGGATGTCCGCAACCTGCTGATCGATTCGCCCAAGGGCGGGCAAGTGCGCCTCGGCGACATCGCCGCGGTGCGGATCCGTGCCAACCCCACCGACATCAAGCACGACGCGGTGGCCCGGTACGTCGACGTCTCCGCTGACGTACACGGTCGCGACCTGAACGCAGTGACTAGCGAGGTCAAGGACAAGGTCCGCGCCGTCACGTTCCCGGCCGAGCACCACCTTGAGGTACTTAGCGACTCCGCCCAGCGGCAGAGCACCCGGCAGCGGGTGCTGGCGTACAGCCTGGCCTTCGTCGTCTTGCTGTTCTTCCTGCTGCAGGCGTCCTTCGGTAGCTGGCGGCTGGCTACGCTGCTGTTCCTCGCGCTGCCCGTCGCGCTCAGCGGTGGCGTCCTGGTCGCCGTGCTGCGGCGGGACGTGCTCTCGCTGGCTGCGCTGATGGGCCTGCTCGCGGTGCTCGCCGTCGCCGTCCGAAGCGGGGTGTTGCTGTTCCGGCACTTCCAGCAGCTCGAGCGCGAGGGTGAGCTGCCGGGACCCGGGCTGGTGCTGCGCGGCACGCTGGACCGGTCCGGCCCGGTGCTTGTCTCGGCGCTGGCCACGGCCGCGGCCCTGGCGCCGCTGCTGGTGCCGGGGGTCACCGCCGGCCTGGAGGTGCTGCAGCCGCTGGTCGCGATCATCCTGTGCGGCCTGGTGACCAGCACGCTGCTCACCCTCGTCGTCCTGCCTGTCCTCTACCTCCTGTTCGCGGTGCGGCCGCAGTCGGCACCGGCGGGCGTTCCTGACCGAGCGAGGGGAGCACTGTAATGCGATCCGTTAGTCGATGGGTGACCGCGCTCCTGCTCCTTGGCGGGCTCGCCGTGGCCGGCTGCTCCCGGTCACCGACGGCGACCCAGGCCGCCGCGGAGGAGCCGTCGAGGCTGGTGGCGGTGGCCGGCACCGACGCTAAGAAGGTGGTGATCACGGAGCAGGCGGTGACCCGTCTCGGCCTGCGCACCGCCCCCGTCGGGCGGCGCACCGTCTCCACCGCCGGCCGCGCCGTCAGCCGCACCACCGTGCCGTACTCGGCCCTCATCTACGACACCAGGGGGCAGATCTGGGTGTACGAGATGGTCGAGCCCCAGGCGTACCTGCGAAAGAAGATCGACGTCGAAAGTGTCGACGGGGAGACCGTGATCATGACCCGCGGACCTGCCGCCGGATCGCCGGTCGTCACGGTAGGCGCGGCGATGCTCTACGGCGCCGAGCTCGGCACGGGCGGCGAGTGATCGGGGACGGCGGACGTTTCCATGATGCGCCGGATCATCGCCACCAGTCTGCGGCTGCGCTTCCTCGTGGTCGTCGCTGCCTCGCTGCTGATGGTCTTCGGGATCGCGCAGTTGCGCGACGTGCCTGTGGACGTGTTCCCGGAGTTCGCGCCGCCGCGCGTCGAGGTGCAGACGCTGTGCCTGGGCCTGTCCGCGGCCGACGTGGAAGCGCTCGTGACCGTGCCGATCGAGGAGGCGCTCAACGGCATTGAGGGCATCGACGACATGCGGTCGCGATCGGTGTCCGACCTGTCCTCGGTGCAGCTGATCTTCAAGCCGGGCACCGACCTGATGGCTGCCCGGCTTCGGGTGCAGGAGCGGGTCCGCACGGCGACCGCCGATCTGCCGGCCTGGTCGGACCTGCCGTTCATGGTCCAGCCGCTGTCGTCCACCAGCCGCGTCATGAAGATAGGACTGTCCACGAAGGACAAATCGACGCAGTCGCTGATCGAGGCGGCGCTGACCGCGTACTGGACGATCCGCCCGCGGCTGATGCGGGTGCCCGGCGTCGCCAACGTCGCGATCTGGGGCGACAAGTGGTCGGTGTTCCAGGTGCAGGCCGATCCCTACCTGATGGCGAGCAAGGGCGTTGCGCTGAACTCGGTGATCGACGCCAGCGCGGATGCTCTCGACGTGGGCGTGCTCAAGTTTTCCAACGGGTACGAGATCGGCACCGGCGGCTTTTTCGACACTCCCAACCAGCGCCTCGGCATCCGGCATATCCTGCCGGCGATCACGCCGGACGGGTTGGCCGCGATGCCGGTGCCGGCCGCGGACGGCAGGCAGGCCCGGATCGGCGACGTGGCCACGGTTGTCCGCGCGCACCAGCCGCACCTCAACGGTGACGCGGTCATCAACGACGACGTCGGCATCATGATGATCGTCGAGAAGCTGCCCTGGGGCAACACGCTGCAGGTCACCCGCGACGTGGAGAAGGCGCTCAGGTCGATGCAGCCCGGGCTGCCGGGCATCCAGATCGACACCACCATCTTCCGGCCGGCGACGTTCATCGAGCAGTCGATCCACAACCTTGGCCGGGCAATGATCCTCGGGTTCATCCTGGTGACGCTGATCCTGCTGTTCTTCCTGTTCGAATGGCGCGTGGCCCTGATCAGCCTGGTCACCATCCCGCTCTCGCTGATCGCCTCGGGGCTGGTCCTCGCCGCCGGCGGCGCCACGATCAACACGATGGTGCTGGCGGGATTCGTGATCGCCCTGGGGGTGATCGTCGATGACGCCATCATCGACATCGAGAACATCGTCCGGCGGATGCGCCAAGCGAGGCGGACGGGCGACAGCAGGCCGACCGTCCGTATCGTCCTCGAGGCCTCGCTTGAGGTCCGAGCGCCGATCATCCACGCCACCCTGATCATCATCATCTCCACGGTCCCGGTCCTGTTCCTCGGCGGCCTGACCGGGTCGTTCTTCCGCCCGCTCGCGCTGGCTTACGGGTTGGCGATCCTTGCGTCCCTGCTGGTGGCACTGACCGTGACGCCTGCGCTCGCGCTGATCCTGCTGTCCCGGTCGAAACTCGAGCGACACGAGTCCCCGCTCGTACGGTGGCTCCAGCGCGGCTACACGGCGCTGCTCGGGCGCATCGTGAACCGGCCACGCGCCGCGTACGCGACTGCCGGAGTGCTCGTGGTCGCTGGCGCGCTGGTCGTGCCTCTCCTCGGCCAGTCGCTGTTCCCCGACTTCAAGGAGCGCGACTTCCTGACGCATTGGGTGGGGCGGCCCGGCACGTCTCATGGGGAGATGGTCCGTATGACCAAGCAGGTCAGCGCGGAACTGCGGAAGATCCCCGGCGTACGGAACTTCGGCGCGCACATCGGCCAGGGCACGCTGGCCGACGAACCGGTCGGGATCAACGCCGGCGAGAACTGGCTCAGCATCTCCGACTCGGCCGACTACGACAAGACCGTGGCCGCCATCGGGAACGTCGTGGAAGGCTACCCGGGGCTGCAGCGCGACGTCGAGACGTACCTGAACGAGCGGAGGAAGGAAGTACTGACCGGGACGAGCGAGGCGATCGTTGTCCGGATCTCCGGCGACGAGTTCGACGTACTGCGGTCGAAGGCCGAGCAGGTGCGGAAGGCGGTGGCCGCGATCCCGGGCGCCACCGACGTCAAGGTGGACCTGGAGGTCGAGATCCCGCAACTGTCCGTGCAGGTCGACCTCGCCAGTGCGTCTCGGTACGGCATCAAGCCTGGCGACGTGCGCCGGGCGGCCAGCGTGTTTATCGGCAGCGAGGAGGTCGGCGACATCTGGAAGCGCGGCAAGAACACCGAGGTGCACGTCTGGAGCACGCCGAGGACACGCAACAGCATTGACGCGGTCAACAAGCTGCTGCTGGACGCGCCGGGCGGTACCCAGGTGCCGTTGTCGCAGGTGGCCAACGTGCGGATGGTGCCGACGCCGAACGTCGTGCTACGGGAGAACAACTCCCGCCGCATCGACGTCAAGCTCAACGCGTCGGGCCGTGACCTCGGCTCGGTCGCCCGCGACGTACAGAGTACGGTGCGGGAGATCAGCTTCCCGCGTGGGTACGCCGTCCAGGTGCTCGGCGAGTACCAGGAACGGCAGGCCGCGCAGAGTCGCCTGCTGATCTTGTCACTGTTCGCCCTGGCCGGGATCGTTCTGCTGCTGCAGGCGGCGTTCGGAACCTGGCGGCTGGCGTTCCTCGTCGTGCTGACGCTGCCCATGGCGCTGGTCGGCGGCGTGCTGGCCACGTATGCGGGTGGCGGCGTGCTGTCGCT
>Ga0075436_100002009_pt1 | contig 14058 bp, 9 predicted proteins | sample RhiMethybrSRZTD5_FD_75303 | JGI IMG/M metagenome (GOLD analysis project Ga0075436, IMG submission 75303) | Populus rhizosphere microbial communities from Tennessee, USA - Rhizosphere MetaG P. TD hybrid SRZTD5 | ecosystem: Host-associated > Plants > Roots > Rhizosphere > Soil | place: USA...
CCCGGATGATATCGCCGTCAAGGCAGCCGGCGGCAGAGCAGGCCCGCCGAAACGGGAACCTGACGCCTCGCCCGGCTGTTGGTCATGGGTGAAGTCGGAGCGTTCGCATGAGCCTGCAACCCTATCATGCCAAACGGAAATTTGATGCGACGCCGGAGCCGCGCGGCAAGCGCGCGCGAGCCAAGGGCAGCCGCTTCGTCATCCAGAAGCATGCCGCCAGCCGGCTGCACTATGACCTGCGGCTCGAGCACGACGGGGTGATGAAGAGCTGGGCGGTGACCCGCGGCCCAAGCCTGGTGCCGGGCGAGAAACGGCTCGCCGTCCAGGTCGAGGACCATCCGGTCGAGTACAACACCTTCGAGGGCACAATCCCACAGGGCCAATACGGCGGCGGGACCGTCATGATCTGGGACCGCGGCACCTGGCATCCCGAGGGCGATCCCGGGAAGGGACTCGAGAAGGGGCGGCTGGATTTTACCCTCGACGGAAAGAAGCTGCACGGCGCCTGGCATCTCGTGCGCATGCGCGGGCGCCCGGGCGAAAAACGCGACAACTGGCTGCTGATCAAGGCGCGTGACGATGCGGCGCGCGATGAGCGCGAGCCCGATATCCTGGAAGAGGCGCCCAATTCGGTGGTCAGCGGCCGCTCGATCGACGAGATCGCTAAGGCCAAGGGCCGGGTGTGGCAGTCGAACCGCGCGGACGCGAAGCCCAAGACCGTTGCGGCGGCCGCAAAGACGCGCAGCGCCTCCGCGCGCAAGCCACAATCCGCCCGCAGCGCGCGGCCGCGTCAGCCCGCCAAAGCGCGCGGCGCGAAGAAGGAGAAGACCAGCAAGGCGAAGAAGCGCAAGGCCGGGCCTTTGCCAATGCCGGACTTCATTCCGCCATCGCTCGCGACCCTGCGCGACCGTGCGCCCGAGGGTCCCGGATGGGTGCACGAGATCAAGTTCGACGGCTACCGGATCCAGGCCCAGGTTGATGACGGTGACGTTCGCCTGCTGACCCGCAAGGGTCTCGACTGGACGGAAAAATTCCCCAATGTGGCGGACGCGCTTGCGCGCTGGCCGGCGACGGCGGTCCTCGACGGCGAAGTCGTCGTGGAGGACGAAAGCGGCGTGTCGAGCTTTTCGGCGCTCCAGGAGGCGTTGAAGAACGGGGATCGCCAGCGGTTCGTCTACTACGTTTTCGATCTCCTGCATCTCGATGGCCGCGATCTCACCGGCCGTCCGCTGATCGAGCGCAAGGCGGTGCTCAAGACGCTGCTGGACCGCGTGACGTCGAACGATGCGGTGCGCTACAGCGAGCATTTCGCGACCTCCGGATCGGTGGTCCTGCAGCGCGCCTGCGACATGGGCCTCGAGGGCATCGTCTCCAAGCGCGGCGACGCGCCATATCGCTCGGGCCGCAGCGACAGCTTCATCAAGGCGAAATGCGCCAATGCGCAGGAATTCGTGGTCGGCGGCTACACGCCGTCCACTGCGCTGCCGCGCGCCATCGGGGCGCTCGCGCTCGGCTATTATGACAAAGGCCGGCTCGTCTACGCCGGCCGCATGGGCACCGGCTACACGCACGAGCAGGCGCGCGATCTCTGGAATCGACTGCATCCGCTGCAAATCGCCAAGCCTGCATTCGATCGCCTGCCCGCGATCACGCGGCGCCGTGATATTCGCTGGGTGCGGCCGGAACTGGTGATCGAATCGCATTTCCGCGGCTGGACGGGTGATGGTCTCGTCCGTCAGGCTGCATTCAAGGGCGTGCGGGAAGACAAGCCCGCCGCCGAAGTCGTCCGGGAGCTCCCCATGCCAGGCCGCGCGTCATCCAACTCGTCCTCGGGATCATCGCCTGCCAAGTCGAAGGCGTCGAAAGCAGCCGCCCATGCGGCGCGCGCCGCCACCAAGCGCTCGCGGCCGGTGGCGAAACGCGCGGCCGCGAAGTCCGCGCCGCGGCCGGCCGCGCATCCGCCGGCCAAGCCGTGGGACGACACCGACATTCGCTTCACCCATCCGGACCGCGTCTACTGGACCGATGTCGGCATCACAAAGCAGGATCTCGCCGATTATTATCGCGACGTTTGGGAGTGGATGGCGCCGCAGGTAGCGGGCCGCCCTCTGGCGCTGGTGCGCTGCCCCGAGGGCACGAAGGGACAATGCTTCTTCCAGAAACATGCCTCGGCCGGCCTGACCGAGAAGAACCTGCGCACGGTGATCGACAGCAACAGGCGCCAGATCATCGCCGTCGACGGCATCGAGGGGCTGCTCTCTCTGGTGCAGGCGGGCGTGCTCGAGGTGCACGTGCGCGGCTCGGTGATCGATCGTCTCGACCTGTGCGATCGGATCATCTTCGATCTCGATCCGGGCGAGGACCTCGCCTGGTCCAACATCGTCGCGGCCGCCCAGGACGTGCGCGCGCGGCTGTCTGCGGTCCACCTCGAGAGCTTCGTCAAATTGTCGGGCGGCAAGGGCCTGCATGTGGTCGTGCCGATCGCGCCCACCGACTGGGACACGACAAAGACCTTCGTGCAGGCCTTTGCCTACGCAATGGCGGCCGACGATCCCGGTCGCTACGTCGCCAAGATGACCAAGGCGATCCGCAAGGGAAAGATCTTCGTCGATTATCTGCGCAACTCCGTCGAGCAGACCTCGGTCGCGGCCTATTCGACCCGGGCGCGCGCCGGCGCCCCGGTCTCCGCGCCCGTGTCGTGGCAGGAGCTCGGCCGGACCAGCGCCGCCAATCAGTACACGGTGCTCAACATCCTCAAGCGGCTTCAGGGCCTCAAGCAGGACCCGTGGCGCGACATCGGCCGGGTGCGCCAAAAGCTGCCGGACCTCGAGACCTTGCGCCGACGCGGATGAGATATCCGCGCTTGCGGCGGTATCCTGGAACCAAAGCCGCCCCCGCGATTTGACATGGGGCGGGTTTCTTCATGAACAGCATTATGGCTTCTGGCTTGCGATCGATGCCGCGCGGCCCCGTGTGGATTTGCGCCGCCGCGCTGCTCATGCTGTTGGGCGGCCGCGCCCTTGCCGCCGAGGGCGGCAGCGCGCCCTCGGAAGCGCTGTTTCTCGGCCAGCTCGTCATTCTCATGCTCGTCGGGCGCCTGCTCGGCGAGCTGATGCAGCGGGTTGGCCAGCCGGCCGTCATGGGCCAGCTGCTCGCCGGCCTGCTGCTCGGTCCGACAGTGCTCGGTACGCTCGCACCCGGGCTGCAGCACACGATCTTTCCGGATTCGGGCGTGCAGAAGAGCATGCTCGAGGGCATCTCGCAGTACGGCATCCTGTTGCTGCTCCTGCTGACCGGAATGGAGACCGACCTCAAGCTGGTCCGCAAGGTCGGGAAGACAGCGGTTTCCGTCTCGATTGCCGGCGTCGCGATCCCGTTCGCGTGCGGCGTGGCGCTCGGTGAGCTCTTGCCCGACGCGCTGTTGCCGAGGCCGGACCAGCGGCTCCTGACCTCGCTCTTTCTCGGCACCGCGCTCTCGATCTCCTCGATCAAGATCGTCGCCGCCATCGTGCGCGAGCTCGGCTTCACCCGCCGCGACCTCGGCCAGGTGATCGTCTCCTCCGCCATCATGGAGGACACGATCGGCTGGATCATCATCGCGGTGACGTTGAGCCTTGCCCAGGCCGGCCATGTGGACGTCCCAAGCGTCGCCAAGAGCCTGATCGGAACCGCGGTCTTCCTGGCCGCCAGCCTCACCCTCGGCCGCCGCGCTGTCTTCCTGGCGATCCGCTGGGTCAACGACACCTTCGTCAGCGAGTTCGCGGTAATCACCGCGATCCTGGTCATCATGGGCGTGATGGCGATGATCACGCACCTGCTCGGCGTTCACACGGTGCTCGGTGCCTTCGTGTCCGGCATCCTCATCGGTGAGTCACCGATCCTGACGCGCCACATCGACGAACAGCTGCGCGGGCTGATCACCGCGTTCTTCATGCCGGTTTTCTTCGGCCTGGCGGGCCTGAGCGCCGATCTCACTATCCTGGCTGACCGCACGCTTCTCATTCTCGCCTTGGCGCTGATCGCCATCGCGAGCATCGGCAAGTTCGCCGGCGCGTTTCTTGGCGGAAAGCTCGGCGGGCTCAATTTCCGCGAGGCATTGGCGCTCGCCTGCGGCATGAATGCGCGCGGCTCGACCGAGGTGATCGTCGCCACCATCGGCCTCTCCACCGGCGCGCTGAGCCGAACGCTGTTCAGCATGATCGTCGCCATGGCGATCTGCACCACCATGGCCATGCCGCCGATGCTGCGATGGGCGCTGGCGCGGGTGCCCATGCGCCGGGCCGAAAAGGAGCGGCTCGAGCGCGAGGAGATCGAGGCGCGGGGCTTCGTTCCCAACCTGGAACGGCTCCTGCTCGCGGTGGACCACAGCACGAACGGGCGCTTCACGTCGCGGCTCGCCGGGCTGCTCGCCGGCCAGCGCGGCCTTCCGACGACGGTGCTGCCGGTCACCGAGGCCGCCGGCAAGGCGGCCGAAGAACAAGTCGATGAACAAAAGGCCGAGACGACGTCCGCCGACAAGGTCGTCGCGCGCGAGGCCGGGCGCGCCGTCGAGGCTACCGCCGAGGACAGCAAGAAAGCGGCGGCGGAGGAGGAGGAGCCCGCCAAGGTCGACGTCATTGTCCGGCCGGTCGAAGCGCCGATCCCCGAGGCTGTCGCCAAGGAGGCTGAGAAGGGCTACGACATTTTGTTCGTCGGCATCGAGAAGATGCGTGCGAAGGACGGCGGATTTCATCGCGACGTCGACCGCATCGCTGCCGCCTTCGAGGGGCCGATGGCGATCGTCGACGCGAAGGGCGTCCATCTCGAGAAGCCCGAGCAAAGCCCGCTCGACATTCTCGTGCCCGTCAGCGGCACTGAGGTATCGCGCCGCGCCGCCGAGGTCGCCATCGCGGTCGCGCGTGCCGTGAAGGCGCCGATCACCGCGCTCTACGTCACGCCGCGCAGCGGCCAGCAGCGTCGGGGCGCGCGCGGGCGGCGATACGAGCAGGCGATCCTCAAGGAGGTCGTCGAGATGGCGGACCAGTACGACCAGCGCGTCGCGACCGCGGTCCGCTCCGAGGTTGCTGCGGACGATGCGGTGGTCGCCGAAGTCAAGCGCCGCGGCCACAACATCGTCATCATGGGTGTCAGCCGGCGCCCTGGCGACAAGCTTTTCTTCGGCGAGACGGCCGCCGGCGTGTTCGACAAATCGCCGGTCACGGTGGTTTTCGTGGCGAGCTGACCGGCGGCGTGCGCACATGCTCCGGACGGAATCCCATGCCGAGCAGGCGGGCCGGGATGCGTTGCAGGTATGGCCAGCGCTGGGCGAGGCGCAGTGCCGCGGGCATCTTCGGGGTCTTGCCGCTGGTGAGCAGCGGATCGATCACGCGATTCTGGATCGCGACTTGCAACGCCTGGGTGGCCCAGGTCGGGAATGTCCGCCGCTTCTGCACGCGGCGTAGGTCGTCGAGCGTCACTTGGCGCCGGCGCAGCGGCTCGGCAAGGATATTCGCCGCGGCAACGGCATCCTGGATCGCGAGATTGATGCCGACGCCGCCGATCGGCGACATGGCATGCGCGGCGTCGCCGATGAACAGCAGACCGGGCCGGCACCATTCTGCCAGGCGATCGACGGCGACGCTGAGCAGCTTCACCTCGTCGAGGCTCTTGATCTCGTCGGCGTTCGGCCGCTTGGCGAGCCGCGCGACCCGGGCCCGAAAGGCGGCAAGCCCCTCGCGCATCACCGCCTCGGCGGTGCCCTTGCGGATGACGAGCGCGCATTGCCAGTAATCGCCGCGGTCGAGCATGACCATGAGCTGTCCCTCGGCGATCCGGCCGAGCACCGCATGCTGGTCGTCGGCGCGGCGGCCGAGCCTGAACCAGAGCACGTCCATCGGCGCACCCTTGTCCTCGATTTTGAGACCCGCGCGTTCGCGCAAGCCAGAATGGCGCCCGTCCGCTCCGATCACCAGATCGGCGCGGATCTCGATCCGGCCGTCAGGGCCCTCGGCGACCATCCCGACGGTCCGCCCGCCGTCGCGCAGAAGATCGGTCGCCTCCGTGCGCATCATCAGGCGGAACGTCGGCAGTTTGTTGCCTTCCGTCGCGAGAAAATTGAGAAAATCCCATTGTGGCATCAGGGCGATGAACTTGCATCGCGTCGGCAGGTGGCTGAGGTCGGCCATGCGGAAGCGCTCGTCGCCGATCTCGCCTTCGGCATAGCGGATCTCCTGATGCGGGACCTGCAAGAACGTCGCGAGCAGCCCGAGCTCGCCGAGCACATCCATGGTCGAGGGATGGATGGTGTCGCCGCGGAAATCACGGAAGAAATCCGCGTGCTTCTCCAGCACGATCACGTCGACGCCGGCGCGAGCCAGAAGAAAGCCGGCCATTATCCCGGCTGGCCCGCCGCCCGCGATCGCGCAGGTGCAGGCGAGCGGCGCAGGTATGGGCGTCGGCACGGTCATGATCTCCGTCACAGCGTGAGTGCGGCGAACCCGAAATTCGGGACACTAATCCCACGCCGCGCGGACGATCTCATGCACTCAGCAGCTTCTCGATGCGGATCGGCAGCGCTCGGACGCGAATGCCAGTCGCATGGTAGACCGCGTTGGCGACCGCCGCCGCCGTCCCGACATTGGCGAGCTCGCCGAGGCCTTTGACGCCGGCCGGATTAACGTAGCGATCTTCCTCCGGAACGAGGAGGACTTCAACGTCTGCGACATCGGCATTCACCGGCAACCGGTAGTCCGATAGGTTGTCGTTGACGTAGCGCGCGCGCTCTCGGTCAATCTCGGTCGCCTCGTGCAGCGCCGAGCTGATGCCCCAGATCATGCCGCCCATGAGCTGGCTGCGAGTGGTGCGCGTGTTCATGAGATGGCCCGCCGCGAAGGCGCCGACGATGCGCGGCACGCGGATTTCACGGGTCAGCGCGTTGACGCGCACCTCGACCAGCTCGGCGCCCATCGCATACATGGTTTTCTCGCCTTCGCCGCCGCCGGTGGCGGCGCTGGTTCCGGCATAGAGGTTGGCGATCGTTTCCGGCTTGAGGCCATGCGGCACGAATTCCGCATATTCCTCGATCGCGTTCGCGCCCAGCCGCCGGAACACGTCGGCAAGCGGCTCGCCGGCTCCGCCGGGTGCGATCACCTTGCCGTTTGCCAACGCAAGCTCGGCGATGTCGTGGCCGGCGAGCGGCCCCTCGTTTGCGGTGGCTGCGGCGCGGAACAGCTTCGCCCGGATGGCATCGCACGCCTTGATCACGGCCGAGCAGCAGCTCGCGGTGGTGCGCGAGCCGCCGGCGACCGGCGCCGGGGGCAGCTCGGTGTCCCCGAGCTCGACGGTGACCTGACCCAGCGGGACGCCAAGTTGCTCGGCGGCGGCTTGGCCGATCACCGTGTATGCGCCGTTGCCGATCTCGTGCGCCGCCGTCTGCACCCGCACCTCGCCGTTCGCCATCAGCCGCACGCGGGCCGCTGCGGTGCCGATGTGGGTCGGATAGAGCGCGGTGGCGCAGCCCCAGCCGATGAGCCATTCGCCTTCGCGCATGCTGCCGGTGCGCAGCTCGCGATTGTTCCAGCCGAAGGCGCGCGCCGCCTCGTCGTAGCACGTCATCAGCGAGCGGCTCGAATAGGGTTTGCCGTCAACCGGATCGGTCTGCGTGTCGTTGATGCGGCGGAGCTCGATCGGATCCATGCCGAGCTTCCAGGCGAGCTCGTCCATCGCGCTCTCGATCGCATAGATATAAGGCACGACCGGCGGCGAGCGCATGTAGCCCGGCGTGTTGCGGTCGGCATGCACGACGTTGACCCGCGTCTTGATCGCTCCATAGGCGTAGAGGCGGGCGCTGTCCTCGACGCCGGCGACGACGTATGGGTCGGGGCGCGAGCTCACCTCCCAGCCTTCGTGGCTATACCCGACGAGCTTCCCATCGCGCTGGGCGCCCAACCGGATGTGATGGCGCGTCTCGGCCCGGTAGGTCGCAGTGGTGAAACCCTGGGCCCGTGTCACGACCAGCTTGACGGGCCGGTTGAGCCGCTTGGCGGCGAGCGCGATGAGCGCCGTGCGTGGCGTCATGCCGCCCTTCGAGCCGAAGGCGCCGCCCACATATTGGCTCACCACGCGCACCTTCTCGCGGTCGATGCCGAACCGCTGCGCGACGCCGTTGCGCAAGCCAAAGACGAACTGGCTCGGCTCGTAGACCGTGAGCCTGTCGTCGCGCCATACGCAGCTGGTCGCGAACAGCTCGATGGGATTGTGGTGCTGGGTCGGGGTGGCGTATTCGACATCGACCGTGACGGCGGCGCCGGCGAGCGCCCCCTCGGCGTCGCCGGCATTGGGCACCTTCTTGTGCTGCGCCGAGACCTTGGTGGCATCCTCTGCGGTGACGCCCGGTGAATCGAAGGTCGCGCTCGCGGCCGCAGGCGCGTAGCTCGCCTCGACCTTGTGGGCAGCCTCCTGGGCCGCCTCGAATGTGTCGGCGATCACGACGGCGATGATCTGGCCGTCATGCATGATGTCGGGGCCGAGCGACTGGATCGAGGTGGCCGAGCCGGCCTGCTGGAATTTGAGCTGCTTGAGCTCGCCGGTGTTCTCAGACGTGAGGATGTCGAGCACACCGGGCACCGCGCGGGCGGCATCGAGCCGGAGCCCGGTCAGCCGGCCCTTGGCGATGCTGCTCGTCACCAGCACCGCGAAGGCCGGGTTGTCGAGCGCGACGTCCGCTGGATATCGGGCCTCTCCGGTCACCTTCAGCCGCGCGTCGAGGCGCGGCGCGGGCTCGCCCATGTTGGCCTTCGGGGCGGGTGCGGCAGCGCTTGCCATGACCAGTCTCCACGTCCTTGCCGGTTGAGGCTCGCGTTCAGATCGCCATGCTGGCGGCTTCGTTGAGCGCGCGCGCGAGCGTGCGCTTGCCGAGCGCGATCTTGAACGTGTTGTGCTCGCGGCCGCGCGCCGACGCGAAGGCGGCCTCGGCAGCCGCCGTGACGCTGCGGTCGTCGATCCGCTGGCCGCGCAACGCGTCCTCGGCCGCGGTCGCGCGCCACGGCACCGTTGCGACGCCGCCGAGCGCGATGCGCGCCTGGGCCACCGTGCCGTCCCGCAGGTCGAGCGCGACCGCGGCGGAGGCGAGGGCGAACTCGTAGGACTCGCGGTCGCGCACTTTGAGATAGAGCGAACGCCGCATCCACGGCGCGAGCGGCACCTCGAAGGCGGTGATCAACTCGCCCGGCTGGAGGACCGTCTCGACGTCGGGCCGCTCTGCCGGCGGCCGATGCAGGGCCGCGAAGGGAATGAGCCGGCCGCCCTGCGCGCCCATGGTCTCGACGGTGGCGTCGAGCGCGATCAGCGCCTGAGCGAAATCCCCTGGATAGGTCGCGATACAGCGCCCACTGGTGCCGAGCACGGCATGCTCGCGATTGAACCCGTTCATTGCGGCGCAGCCAGTGCCGGGACGGCGCTTGTTGCAGGCCGCATACGTCACGTCGCGGAAATAGGGACAGCGGGTGCGCTGGAGCACGTTGCCGCCGAGGCTCGCCATATTGCGGAGCTGTTGGCTCGCGGCGAGCTTGAGCGACTGCGCGATCATTGGGCACTCGCGGCGCACCATCGGGTTCTCCGCCGCCTCCGCCATGCGCACGAGCGCGCCCAGGCGGATGCCGTCGCGGGTCGCCACCACATTCCCGATCGCCGTGTCATCGAAGCCATTGATGTCGATGACCCTGGCGGGCCGCATCACCTCGAGCTTCATCAGGTCGAGGAGGGTGGTTCCGCCGGCGAGATATTGCGCCGGGTTTGCGAGCGCGGAGTCGGCGCGCCCGTCGGCAGCCAGCCGGATCGCGCTGGCGGGCGCGTCCACGCGTTCGAACACGAACGGATGCATGTCGTTCCTCGTCTGGTCGTGCCCTAATCCCTCATCGCGGTTTTCATGACCAGCTTGGCCTGATTGACCGCCGCGACGATGTTCGGATAGGCGGCGCAGCGGCAGAGATTGCCGCTCATATACTCGCGGATGTCGGCATCGCTGCTGGCGTGTCCCTCATTGACGCAGGCGACCGCGGACAGGATCTGGCCCGGCGTGCAGTAGCCGCACTGGAATGCGTCATTGTCGATGAAGGCCTGCTGCATCGGATGAAGCTCCCCGCCCGATTTCGCGAGTCCTTCGATCGTGGTCACGTCGCGGCCCTGCGCCGAGGCGGCGAGGGTGAGGCAGGACAGGACGCGGCGGCCGTCGAGCAGCACCGTGCAGGCGCCGCACTGGCCGTGGTCGCAACCCTTCTTGGTGCCGGTGAGGGCCAGATGGTCGCGCAATGCGTCGAGCAGCGTCGTGCGCGCGTCGAGCGGCACGTGCCGTTCATGGCCGTTGATCGTCAGGCGCACGCTGAGCGGCGTGCGCGGATCGATGCGCTGGAGCGGCGGCGCCTGTGCCGCAGCCGTTTGCGCAAGGGCCGGCGCCGCGACCGTTGATGCGCCGGCCATCAAGAACTCTCTGCGGCTGGAGCCAGTGCGCGGAATTGGGCGATCGGGCGCGGACATGCTCCCTCCACGGCTTGCGGACGAATGGATGTAGGAATCCAACGGCCGAGCGCAGAGGGGGTTCCTGGAACCCGCTGCCATCACCACGGAACCGCACCGCGCATCCGCGGGTTCTCGACTGCGAGGAGTTGGCAGCAACTCGGTTCCGTTCACAGAGGGCATCGCGATGGACATGAATCGACCAGTCGGCACTGACGCGTCGCAGGCGCCCGAGATCAGCAAGACCGCGGTGCGGCAGGGCGTGACGGGCCACAATGTGCGCTATGTGCTCATGCTGGGGCTGCTCGGCGTGGTGGTCGGGTTCGCCGTTGCCTATTGGGTGGTCAGCGCCCTCTATGGCGCGTAATCAGGTCGCCGCAAGCTGCGGAGGGTGGGTTGAGCGCAGCGAAACCGCCGGCCGAGTGGCCAGTGGGAATTCAGCTGATGGGTTTCGCTGCGCTCAACCCATCCTACGGACTACTAGGACTACAAACCTGGTGGCGCGGCCCCACGATTGACGGCTGCTAGTCCAGCTTGATCCCGGCGGCAGTCACGACCGCGCGCCATTTGGCGGCATCGGCCTTGATCAGCGCCGAAAATGCCTCTGGCCCAAGTTCGCCGGCACCTGCGCCCTGGCGCGCAAGCTTCGCTTGGTACTCCGGATCCTTTTGGGCGGTCACCAGCGCATCCTGCAGCTGCTTGACGATGGCGGGCGGCGTCTTTGCCCGCACCACAAAGCCGAACCAGCTCTCCGCGATCACGCCGGGCAGGCCGGCTTCGCCCATTGTTGGGACGTCGGGGAGCGCGGGGCTGCGCTCGCGCGATGTGACCGCAACCGCCTGAATCTTGCCCGCCTTCACCTGCGGGGCGAGGATCGGGGCATCCCCGAACAGCGCATCGATCTGCCCGCCCATGAGCGCCGGCATGGTCTCGCCGGTGCTGCGGAACGGCACGTGGATCAGGTCGATGCCGGCCTCGCGCTTGAGAAGCTCGCTCGCCAGATGGGTCACCGCGCCGACGCCCGCCGACCCGATGGTCGTGGCGCCGGGATGGGCCTTGGCGTAGGCGACGAACTCAGGGAGCGTCGTGACGCCCAGCGTCTTGCGCACCGCCAGCAGCAGCGCCGAGCGCCACACCGTGCCGAGCGGGATGAAATCCTTCTCGACGTCGTAGCTCACATGCTTTGCGGCCGGGATGATCGTGAACGGGCCGATCGAGCCGACCAGGAGGGCGTAGCCATCCGGCTCGGCCGAAAGATAGCTTTCCGTCGCGTTGAGGCCGCCGCCGCCGCCCCGGTTCTCGACGATGACGGGCTGCTTAAGCACACGGCTCAGCGCATCGGCGGCTAGGCGTGCACCGGTGTCGCTCGGGCCGCCTGCCGCATAGGGCTCGATCACGCGGATGGGGCGGCTGGGAAACTCCGCCGCCGCGAGTGAACCGGGGCCGGTGAACAGGGCCGCCGCCACAAGCAACGCTTTCGCGACGGACGTCGTGCAATCAAGCCGTGCCACGCCTGCATACTCCGCTTTGATCGCGCCCGCGCTCCCGCGGACTTAAGCACTCCCAGACGTGCCTCTGAACTGCGAAATTGTCACGGGTGGCACCCCGCCGGGGCGATTGCCCGGCCGGCGCCCCCCGCCTAAATTCCGCGCCGTTCAAGGTGAGAACCAATGATCATCGACGCGCATGCCCACTTCGTCCCGCAGCCTCTGATCGACGACCTGACCTCGGGGCGGCATCGCTCGCCGTCCGTGAAGGTCACGACCGAGGGCGGCGGCGTGCGCCTCGCTTTTGCGGGCAACGAGGCCAAGCGGCCGATCCCGGCCGGAATGAGCACTGCGGATGTGCGGCGCCAATGGCTTGCGTCGCATGGCATCGAGCGCCAGGTGGTGGGCGGCTGGCTCGACATGTTCGGCTATGACCTTCCAGCCGACGAGGCCGCGGACTGGAGCCGTTTCCTCAACGCACACATGCTGCGCGCGACCAAGAAGCTGCCGTTCTTCGTTCCGCTCGCGACCGTGCCGATGCAGTCGGGCCGGCTCGCGGCGCAAATTCTCGAAGAGGCGCTCGACGCGGGATTCCACGGCGCCATGGTCGGCACGCAGCCGAAGGGCGCTTCGGGCGTGCTCGACGATCCCGACCTCACGCCATTCTGGGAGGCGGCGTCGGCACGCAAGGCGACCCTGTTCGTTCATCCGACCTTCGGGGCGCGCGACGACCGCCTCAAGGCCTACGGTCTGGTGAGCGCGGTCGGCCGCGTGACCGACACCTCAACCGCGATCGCGCGGCTCCTCTTCTCCGGGCATCTGCTGCGCTATCCCGGCGTCAATCTCGTGATCTCGCATGGCGGCGCCGCGCTCGCCATCATGCTCGGCCGGCTGCGCCAGAGCTTCGCCACTGCTCCGGCCGACAATGCGGACCCGGTCGCCGGCTTCCGCAGGCTCTACGTTGACTCCGTCGTCTATGACGCGCGCACGGTGCGCTTCATCGCCGACATGCTCGGGCCCGACCGGGTGCTGATGGGCACCGACCTGCCGTTCGCCATCGCCGAGGGCGAGCCGGTCAAGCTGATCGAGGCGGCCGGCTTCTCCGCCAAGAAACGCGCCGCGATTCTCGGTGAGACCGCGGCAGCGCTCTTCCGCGTCCCGGTTGCGGCCACCGTCTAGGAGGCACGATGCTGGGCCGCGACGAGAGCCACGAACCGCTGCCGCTCGGAACGGACCGCGCCGGGATCGGCGTGCCCGTGCGTCGCAGGGAGGACCTGCGTCTCGTCGTCGGTGAGGGCTGCTACAGCGACGACGTCAATCTGCCCGGCCAAACCTATGCGGTGATGGTGCGCTCGCCGCACGCCCACGCGCGCATCGTCAAGATCGACACCACGGCGGCACGCGCGGCGCCGGGCGTTCTCGCCGTGCTCACCGGCCGCGACGGTCTCGACGACGGCATGAAGCCGATCCCGCACAAGCAGTGGTCCTATCACCCGGCGGAAATTCCGCTCAAGAACAAGAGCGGCGCGCCGGTGTTCGCGGCCATGCATTATCCCTTGCCGGCCGACAAGGCCCGCTTCGTCGGCGAGGCGGTCGCGATGGTGGTGGCGACGACCCTGGCGGCCGCCAAGGACGCGGCCGAGCTGGTCGCGATCGACTACGAGCCTCTGCCCGCCATCACCGACGCGGTCGCGGCCGCCGAACCGGAAGCGCCGCGGCTGTGGGACGAGGCGGAGAACGTGCTGATCGACGCGGAGGTCGGCGATCCGGCCGCGACGGAGGCGGCGTTCGCCAAAGCCGCGCACGTGGTGCGGCTGGAGACGTGGATACCCCGGGTGACCGGCGTGCCGATGGAGCCGCGCGCCGCGGTGGGCGAATGGGACCCGCAGGCCAAGCGCTACACGGTCCATGCCGGCAGCGGCGGCGCGGTGCGGCTCAAGACCGACATCGCCACGAGCCTCGATGTTGCCGAGGACGCCGTGCGTGTGCTCATGCGCGAGGTCGGCGGCAACTTCGGGACCCGCGGCGCGATCTATCCGGAGTTCATCCTGGTTGCCTGGGCGGCGCGCCGGGTCGGCCG
>Ga0075436_100002010_pt1 | contig 14054 bp, 10 predicted proteins | sample RhiMethybrSRZTD5_FD_75303 | JGI IMG/M metagenome (GOLD analysis project Ga0075436, IMG submission 75303) | Populus rhizosphere microbial communities from Tennessee, USA - Rhizosphere MetaG P. TD hybrid SRZTD5 | ecosystem: Host-associated > Plants > Roots > Rhizosphere > Soil | place: USA...
GGCGAGTTTCCCGACGGCTCGCGCACGCTGCGCGCGAAGATCGACATGGCCTCGCCGAATCTCAACATGCGCGATCCGGTCATGTACCGCATTCTCCGCGCGACGCATCACCGCACCGGCGATAAGTGGTGCATTTATCCGACTTACGACTTCGCGCACGGGCAGTCGGACTCGATCGAGGGCATCACGCATTCCCTCTGCACGCTGGAGTTCGAAGACCATCGGCCGCTCTACGACTGGTTCATCGAGCAGTTGGAAATCCACCACCCGCAGCAGATCGAGTTCGCGCGCTTGAATCTCACGCATACTGTTTTGAGCAAGCGAAAGCTGCTCCAGCTCGTGCAAAAGAAATATGTCGCGGGCTGGGACGACCCGCGCATGCCGACCCTCGCCGGCATCCGCCGCCGCGGCTACACGCCCGAGGCGATTCGCGCTTTTTGCGAACGCATTGGCGTTGCCAAGCGCAACAGCATGGTCGATATCGCGATGCTGGAGCACGCGGTGCGCGAAGATTTGAACCGCCGCGCGCCGCGCGTGATGGCGGTGCTGCGCCCGCTGAAAATCGTCCTGACGAATTATCCCGAGGATCGCGTCGAAGAGCTCGACGCCGTGAACAATCCCGAAGACCCTTCGATGGGCACGCGCAAAGTGCCGTTCTCGCGCGTGCTCTACATCGAGCGCGACGACTTCCGCGAGGAGCCGCCAAAGGGATTCTTCCGTCTTTCACCGGGAAAGGAAGTGCGGCTCCGCTACGCGTATATCATCAAGTGCGAAGAAGTCGTGAAGGACCCCAAGACCGGCGAAGTCGTCGAGCTCCGCTGCACGTACGATCCGGAGACCAAAAGCGGCTCGGCGCAGAGCGGGCGCAAAGTGAAGGCGACGCTCCACTGGGTCTCGGCCGCGCACGCCCTCGAAGCCGAGGCGCGCCTTTACGATCATCTGTTTACCGCGGAGAATCCGGAAGATGTGGCAGAAGGGGAGGACTGGACGAAGAACATCAATCCGAATTCGCTCGAGTCGCTTTCCTCCTGCCGCGTCGAGCGATTTCTCGCCGCCGCCGCGCCCGGCACGCGCTATCAGTTCGAGCGGATGGGATATTTTACCGTCGACCGCGATTCAACGGATAAAAGGCTCGTCTTCAACCGCACGGTCACCCTGCGGGATGCGTGGGCGAAGATCGAAAAGGGGCAGAAGAAATAACCGCCTAAAAGCGATAGCCCGCCGAAACCGTCAAGAAGTTATTGAAAGTTTTGTACTTGTCTTTTCCCGGCGCGCCGGTGAACGGAAAGCCCGGCGGCACGGCGCCTTCGAGCTCTTTGTTTTTAACGTTCCGCGTCTTGTAGAAGATCGCCTGATATCCCAGCCCGAGCGAAAAGTGCTCCCAGTCGTAGCCGATGCCGCCGTTCAGCGTGAGAACGTCGCCGCCGGGGATCGACGGGTTGAGCGTCTTGTCCGGCATCGGCCCCTGCTCGAGTCCGATGCCGCCCCGCAGCTCCCAATTCGTATCTAGACGGTAATAGCTTCCCATTCTGAGCGTGTTCGTGTCGTTCCACTTCCGCGGCAGCTTGATCGACGCGATGCCGAACGGCGGGTTGGGAAAATTGACGCTCAGGTCTCTGAACCGGCTCCAGTTCTGGCGCTCGTAGACGATCTCGGCGCCCCAGACCGGAGTGATTTTATAGAACAATCCGAAATTGATGATCGCCGGCAGCGGGATCGGGCGCACGTCGCCGATCGTGTGCGCCGGGCCGAAATCGCCCTTGAGCTTGGCGCGCGCGCGGTCGAAGTGTAGATCCGCCGTGCCGCGGTAGCTGAAGCCGATTTTGATGCGGTCGGTCGGCTTGGCGAGCAAACCGATATTATAGCTGTACGTGTCGTCGCTGCCGTGGAGGCGGATCTTCTCCTCACGCGGAAACAAGGTCGGTCCGGTGCAGCCGAAGATGGGATCGAAGCAGAGCGAGCGGGAGAACATCGCGGTCGAATGGATATAGCTCGCGCCGGCGCCGATGGAAAAGTAGCGCGACGGGCTCCACGAGAGCGCCGGCGTTAGGTAGTACGTCTTTAGCTCGGCGTCGCGCGCCGCGAAGCGCGTGAACGCCGCGTGATAGGAAGTCGCCAGGCCGAACGGCGAGTAGACGCCGAGGCCGAGATGCAGATCCGTACCCGGAACGTGGTAGTTGCCGAAGAAGCTGCCGGTGAAATTATCGCGCCCGCCGTTCACCTCTTTGTGCCCGCTGTTCTCTACGCTGCTGACGACATTGATATAGCTGCCGGAGAGCAGGAGCCGGTTGCCGTCGATCTCACTCAGTGCCGAGGGGTTGTAATAAACCGCCGATGGGTCATCGACCCCGGCTGTGAGGGCGTTGGACATGCCGACCCCGCGAGCCGTCTGATGCGGTATATAGTAGCCGCCGCCGAAGGCGGGCGAGGCCGCGAAGAGCAATCCCAGGCATAACCTGACAATTCCGTACCACTTCCTTACCCCCATCCGCCCTCCCTGTCATCGTTTGACTACGTAAGCCAACTGCTGTATAGCAGGGCAAAATATTGTCAAATATTGCCATATAGGGGGGTCGGATGCAAGAAAAACTACTTACGACCCAGCAGGTGGCGCGCTATCTCGGCGTCGACAAATTCACGGTCTACCGGCTCGTGACGCAGAAGAAGATCCTCGCCTTCCGCGTCGGCAGCCAGTGGCGCTTCAGGAAAACGCTTGTCGACGCATGGCTCATGCGCAACTCCAACGTCCACGCCGGCGCGGAGAAAAAGGCGGACTAGCCGCCTTCCGGTCATGAGCAAAAGTCTACATAGGCCGCTCCTACCGGGCGCCCCGCAGCCGCTGCCGCCGATCGCGGCCGAGCGGACGCCGATCCTGAGCGAGCTGGTCACCTACGAGAACCGGCGCGGCCAGCGGATCGTCGGCTTTCACGACTACGCCAAATCGACGCCGCGCGACCGCCCGTGGATGATCGTGCTGCCGGGCTACGGCGAGACGAAAACCGACGTCCTCGCGCCGTCTTTCTATCTCGCGAAGAACGGCTTTCACACGCTCCGCTTCGACTATTCCGATCACGTCGGCGAGAGCGACGGCGAGATCCTCACGACAACGCTGCCGAAGCTCAAAGACGACATCCTATCTGCCGTCGACTTCCTCGAGCGCCGCTACGCCGCCCGTCCGATCGGCGCGTTCGCGAGCAGCCTCGCGTGCCGCTCGCTCCTCCGCGCGGCGCGGGAAGACGAGCGCATCGCGCTGCTGATCAATTTCGTTAGTATCGTCGACGTCCGGAAAACGCTCTTCGCCATCTATAAGGAAGATCATCTGGAGCGCACGCTGAAGGGGCTGCCCAACGGCGTCATGGACGTGCTCGGCTTTCAGGTCGACGCGGATAATTTCCTGCGCGCCGCCGTCGCCGAGAATTTCGGGGACCTCGCCTCGACGCTCGAAGACGCGCGCGGTATCAAGGCGCCGGCGGTCTTCTTCGCATCGGAAAACGACGCGTGGGTCGACCTCGACGACGTGGAGCTCGTCGTCTCGACGCTGCCGACGCGGCGTAAAGAGCTGCGCGTGCTGAAAGACGGCATGCACCGGCTCTACGAAAATCCCTTGGTCGCCAAGGCGGCGCTCAAGGGCGCCGTCGAATGCGCGCTGCGCTACCTGCCGACCGTCAAGCCGGCGGCGCGAATCGGCGATCTCGATTTGAAAGAGATCGGCCACCGCATACGCAAAGAGAAAGAGCGCTACCGGCTGCTGCGGGGCGTGAACAAGGACGCCGAGCGCGAGTTCTGGAAGACGTATCTCGAAAAATATTCGTTCATCATCAACGTCCACGACTACTGGAACCTGCTCGATTTCATTTCTCGCGTTCTGGGCGAGCTCAAGCCGGGACAAAGGGTTCTCGACGGCGGCTGCGGCATCGGCAACTACGGGACCTTTCTGCTGATGAAAAACATCTATCGCATGCGCCAGGCGGTCTCTCCCGGCGCCGACGCCGCAGGGTACGCCTATGCCGGCGTCGATTTCGTGAGCGAGGCGGTCGCCCAGGCGCGGCGGACGCACGCGGATTTCAGCCGGGAATTCGGCCACGGCGGCCTGCCCGCCCGCTACAGCTATCTGGTCGCCGACCTCGAAAGCCCGCTGCCGTTCCCGGCCCGTTCGTTCGATCAGGTCTGCATGAATCTCGTCGTTTCTTATTTGCAAGAGGCGGGAAGGACGCTCGCCGACATGGCGCGGCTTTTGAAGCCCAAGGGGCGCATCGTCATCACAAGCCTCAAGCCGTTCGCCGATCTGTCGCAGGTCTACCGCAATTACATCAGCGTCACCGAGGAGGCCGGCCAAGTCGAAGAGGCGCGCAAGCTTCTCAGTAACGCGGGCAAGGTCATGGCGAAGGAGGCCGAAGGCATCTATCGATTCTTCACCGAAGAAGAGCTGGCCGATCTTCTCAAGGAGGCGGGTCTGACCGACATCGAGACGTTCCGCGCGTTCGGCAATCAGGCGAACGTCGCGTTCGGCGTCGTGAGCTGACGGTTACCGAATGCCCGTTCAATTTTTTTCCTTCGGCGGACTGGTCAACGGCCTCTCGGCCGCCCTGCTCGGCCTGTTCGTCTTCTCGCGCAAGCCGCACGACATCCGCCATCAGACCTACGCGATCTTCTGCTTTTGCCTCACCGTCTGGAGCTACAGCTATTTCCGCTGGCTGATAAGCGACAACGCCTCCGACGCGCTGCTTTGGAGCCGCGTTCTCATGGCCGGGGCGATCTTCATACCGCCGACGGCGTTTCACCATCTCGTGCGCCTCCTCGACAAGAAAATCTCCCACATATTCATCGCCGGGAACTACGTGGTGGCCATGGTGCTTTTCTGCGGCAACTGGGACAACTGGATCGTCACGGGCGTCGCGCCGCGCGGGCCGTTCGCGTACTGGCCGGTCCCCGGGCCGCTGTTTCACCTGCACGTCGCGCAGCTCGCCGGCCTCGCGCTGCTCGGGCTCGGCATCCTGCTGCGGGAGCTGCCGCGCGCCGACGGCCTCAAGCGCAACCAGATCCGCTTCTTGATCGTCGCCGAGATCGTGGGCTGGAGCGGCGGCGCCACGAACTATCCTTTATGGTACGGCATTCCGATCCTTCCGTACGGCAACATTCTCGTCTCGGCCTACACGGCGATCTTCGCCTACGCGATGGTTCGCTACCGGCTCCTCGACATCGAGCTTGTCATTAAAAGGAGCCTCATCTACGCCTTCCAGCTCCTCATCCTGCTCACACCCTGCTACGTTCTTTTGCTGCTCGCGCAGACGCTGTTTTTCGGCGAGGTGAGTCCGCGTTTTTCGATCTTTGCCGTGCTCCTGTTTATTCTCGTCGGCTTTTTCTTTCCCAAGTTTCGCTTCCGCACCGAAGAAGCGTTCGAGCGCGTGTTATTTAAAAAGCGTCACGACTATCGTGCGACGCTGCTGCATTCGAGCCGCGAGATGATCTCGATGGTGGAGCTCGAGGCCGTCTGCGATAACCTTGTGAAGACCGTCGTCAATGCGCTGGGCGTGCCGAGGGCGTCGCTGTTTCTCCTCGACGAGAGCAGCGGCTCCTACAAGCTCCGCAGCAGCGTCGGCTTGAATCTGGAAGACGCCAAAGCGCCCGAAATCACCCGCGACGAAGCGCTGGTCGAGATTTTAACGCGACGGCACGAGGCGGTGATTCGCGAAGAGCTCGAGATGGCGGGGGACGAGGGCCCGGCGCTCGAGGCGGCGGGGAAAATGGCCAGCTTGCAGTCGGAGATCGCGCTGCCGCTCAATTCCAAGGACCGGCTGATCGCGATTCTCAACCTCGCGCTGCGCGAAGGTAAAGAAATGTACTCGCCGGAGGATATCGAGGTTCTGTCGACGCTGGCGAACCAAGCCGCCATTGCCATCGAGAACGCGCGACTCTATGAAAACTTGAAGTTCTCGCAGAGCATCATCCGCCGCGCGGACCGCCTCTCCTCGCTCGGCATGCTGACCGCCGGCCTGGCGCACGAGATCCGCAATCCGCTGGTCGCGATCCGCACGTTCACGCAGCTCCTGCCGGAGCGCTACCTGGACCAGGAGTTCCGCGAGGTCTTTCAGTCGCTCGCGCTCAAGGAGGTCGACCGCATTTGCGGCTTGGTGAACGACCTGCTCAACTTCGCGCGGCCCTCGACGCCCAACGTCTCGGCCCAGGACGTGAACGAAATCGTCGACGCCATCGCGCGCATTCTCGAGACCGAGGCGAAGGACAAAGACGTCAAGATCGAGATCCATCTCGGCTCGGCGCTGCCGAAAATATTCATTGACAAGGAACAGATAAAACAGGTATGCATGAACCTGATTTTAAACGCGATTCAGTCGATCGAGGGGCCGGGGACCGTGGAGATCAGTACGCGCCTCTTCGGCGAGAACGGATCGAAGCGCTTCGCCCAGATCGAGATTCGTGACACCGGCGTCGGCATCCCGGAAAAGGACATCGAAAACATTTTCAACCCCTTCTTCACGACCAAGAAGGACGGCAGCGGTCTCGGGCTGTCGATCTCGCATCAAATCGTCAAAGAGCACGGCGGCTATATCGTCGTCGAGAGTCAAGTCGGCCGCGGCACAAGCTTCTTCGTCCGCTTGCCGGTGGGCTATTTTCCTCGCCAAGAGGTGAAGCCCGTTCCTCAATCCCATGAAGAAGATCCTGGTCGTTGATGAGTCGCAAGCGGTCCGTGAAACAATTCATCTGCTATTGGGGAGCGACTTTGCCGTCGCGCAGAAATCCTCTCTCGAAGATCTCGACCTCGGCGAATCCGCAACCGACCTCCTGATCGTCGGCGTCTCTTCCGTCGACGCGAAACCCGAAGAGCTTTCCGAGATGGCGCGCGACGCCGCGTGCCCGGTGCTCTTTCTCGTCAGCTCGCCGTACGTCGCGTCGCAGGCGCCCAAGCGAGACGGCGTCGATTATCTCGTCAAGCCGTTCAACCCCTATGGGCTGAGGGAAAAAGTCGACGCGCTGCTGTCCAGCCGGCGGCCGGCCGAGCGCGAGGCGTCGGCGGTGCTCGCGCCGCGGGCGCTCCGCTATCTCGAGCCGCCGTTCGCGACCGAAGAGGTCGCGCGGCTGGCGCGGAAGTTCGCCGAGACGCCCTTCCCGATTCTCATTTCGGCCGAGCCCGGCTGCGGCCAGGAGACCGTCGCGCGGGCGGTCCACGCGCTCGCGAATCTATCCGGCGCGTGGCTCTCGGTGCACGCCGCCGAAGCGGCCGAGCTGCCGGCGCGCCTTGCGGTGCTGCCGCAGGGGCAGGGCGGCACGCCGCCGACCGTCTATATCCGGGACGTCGACGCGATGGAACTCGCGGCGCAGTCGGCGCTGCTGGATTTTCTGCTGGCCGAAGAGACGCACGGGCGGGAGCTCAGGCTGATCGCCAATGCGCGCGGCGACCTGCTGGAAAAGGTCTATCGCGGCGAATTTCTCGACGCGCTCTACTACCGCCTCGCGACTCTGACCGTCAAGCTGCCGCCGCTGCGCGACCGCCCCGCGGACATTCCGCTCATCGCCGAGCGTCTGGCCGAAGAATGCTCCCGGCGGCTCGGCGTGAAAAAGCCGCGATTCTCCGCGGCGGCGCTGGAGCGGCTAAAGAATTATCTCTGGTTCGGCAACCTGGACGAAATGGAGAGCGTGATCGCGAGGACCCTGACGGTTCACGCCAAGGAGCTGATCGACGCGCCCGATCTCGTGCTCGGCGGCGAGCGGCCGGCCCAGACCCCCGAGCGCGCGACGCGCGCCGCCGCCGCGGCTCCCGCCGAAACGGCGAAGCCGCAGCCGGCGGCGGCCGCTCCGGTCCACGCGGCGCCGCCCGCCACCGACAAGCCGCGCGAGGTTTCGGTGCTGAACAACGGCCATTTGCAGGAGCTCAAGATTCTGATCGGCGAGCTCGCGCACGAGCTCAAGAATCCCATGGTGACGGTGAAGACCTTCTCGCAGCTCCTCGGCGACCGCTTCGACGACCCGGCGTTCCGCGTCCGCTTTCAGCAGACCGTCAACGGCGATATCCAGCGCATGGACGATCTGCTGGAATCGCTGATCGCCTTCTCGCACTTCGGCCGCCCAGAGAAAGAAAAGGTGGTGGTCTACGAGCAGCTCAGGCGGGTCGAGGAGGAGCTGCTCTCGGAGCTCATCAAGCGCGAGACGGTGCTCCAGTGGGGGGAGCGGAGCGAAAAGGCCGCGACGTTCGTCGACAAGGCGCAGTTTCTCTTCGCGTTCAAAAACATCCTGGCGGCGGTCGTCGGCCAGGTGAAAGCCAAGAGCGAGATTCAGGTGGATATCGATGAGCGGGGCGGCGTCAGCATCCGCTATACGCGCGAAACGCCGGGCGTCGGCGCGCTCGCCGAATACGTCGGCGCCGGGGCGCCCGCCCAGGGCGAAGAGGCGCTGCCGCTCCGCGTGCTGCTCGCCAACATTCTCCTGGAGCGAAACGGCGGCGGCGTCACCGTCAAACATTCCGAAGGTGAAAAATCGCTGGTTTCCGCCCAGCTTCCGACCAAGACGCAAGGGGGTACGAACTAAAGCCATGAGCCAACCGTCGCTTTTAGTCGTCGACGACGAGATCGGCGTAAGGGAGTCGATCCGTCTGATCTTCAGCAAGTCTCTGCGCCTCCATGAGGCGCGCTCCGGCGAAGAGGCGCTCCGGAAGGTGAAAGAGGAGATGCCCGACGTCATTCTGCTCGACATCATGATGCCCGGCTTCGACGGTCTCGAGACGCTGAGAAAGATCAAGGAGATTCATCCGGAAGGGCAGGTGATCATGCTGACCGCGCTCAACACGGCGCGCACGGCGTTCACCGCGAAGGAGACCGGCGCCTTCGACTACGTCACCAAGCCGTTCGACATCGACGAACTCCGTTTGCGCGTCGACCGGGCGCTGGAAAAAAGCCACCTCGCGCGCGAGGTCGAGCGCCTGCAGGAGGAAGTCGGGCGCAAGTACGGCATCGAGAATATCATCGGCAACTCCAGGGCGATGATGGAGATCTACAAGACCGTCAGCCTCGTGGCGAAGCGCAAAAGCACCGTGCTCATCACCGGTGAGAGCGGCACGGGCAAGGAGCTAATCGCGCGCGCGATCCACTACAACAGCGACCGGAGGAATAAACCCTTCGTCGTGGTCAACTGCGCCGCGCTTCCCGACAGCCTGATCGAGAGCGAGCTGTTCGGCTATGAAAAGGGCGCGTTTACCAATGCCTACCAGAGAAAGATCGGTCACTTCGAGTCCGCCAACGGCGGAACGCTGTTCCTCGACGAGATCGGCGAGCTCAATCTCGGTACGCAGGCGAAGCTCCTGCGCGCGATCGAAACCGAGACGTTCATCCGCCTCGGCGGGAACGAGGAAAGCAAGGTGGACGTGCGCATCATCGCGGCGAGCAACCGCGAGCTCGAGAAGCTCTCGCGCGACGGCGGCTTCCGCGTCGATCTATTCTATCGCCTGAACGTCGTTTCCGTGGGTTTGCCCGCGCTCCGCGAGCGCCGCGACGACATTCCGGTGCTCGTCGACCATTTCTTGAAGCTCAAGGCGCGGGAGAACGGCGTTACGCCGAAGCGGCTGAACGCCGATGTCGTGGACCGCCTGGTATCCTATTCCTGGCCCGGGAACGTCCGGGAGCTGGAAAATTTGATCGAGCGGCTGACGATATTGACCGCGAGCGACACCGTGGCGCTCGGCGATCTTCCGCTGGAGATGCGGTCGGTCCAGCCGGCCGCCGGGGGCTCGCTGAAGGACGAGGTCCTGCAAGGCTCGCGCCCGCTCGGCGAGGCGGTCGACGAGTTCGAGCGCGCCATCATTTTAAAGGCACTCAAAAAGACCGGCTTCAATCAAACCAAGGCCGCCGCGCTGCTGGGAACGAGCCGCCGCGTCCTGCGCTATCGCATGGAGAAGCTCCAGATCGCCGAAGACGCTCCGGTCGAGGATGATTGCGCAAAGTTGTCCACCTAGAGCCAAGTTTGTTGTCGCTTGATCATCGCTGCGCAGTAATGCTCGCCTAGCGCGGTTCGCGCACATTTCCGGCCTTTATCTTTTCCTTGTATTTCAGCAGCTTATCTGACCGAGTAACCCCGGTTCAAAGCCCGGCTTTTACTGCTTTCATGGCATATCGCTTGCTCAAGCAAGATAGGTTATGGAAGAACGTCCTAATATCCTCGTGGTCGACGACGAAATCGGCCCGCGGGAATCTCTCAAAGTCCTTCTCAAGCCCTACTACAACGTGTACGCCGTCGAAAAGCCGACCGAGGCGATCGCGATGCTCGAACAGATTCCAGTCGATCTCGTGACGCTCGATCTCAAGATGCCGGGCATGTCCGGCACCAAGGTCCTGGAGAAGATCAAGCAGCGCGACCCCGACATCGAGGCGATCATCATCACCGGCTACGGCTCCATGGACACGGCCATCGAGGGGCTGAGGCTCGGCGCGTTCGACTACATCTCCAAGCCGTTCGACGTCAATCACATCCTTACGCTGATCCGCCGCGCGCTCCAGCGGCGGCAGGCGAAAATGGAGCTCAAAAACGTCAAATCGGAGTTTCTCGCCAACATCTCGCACGAGCTGCGCACGCCGCTTAGCGTCGTCATCGGCTTCGTTTCGATCCTTCTCGACCAGCTGCTGGGTCAGCTGACCGAGCAGCAGCAGAAGATCCTGGAGCGCGTCTACAAGAACTCCGGCGAGCTCCTGGAGCTCGTCGACAACGTGCTGTTCCTGAGCTCGCTCAACGCGGGCGAGGTGACGCTCGCCGCCGAGGCCTTCGACGCCCGCGCGATGCTCGACCAATGCATCAACCGCTACCAAGCGCTGGTGAAAGACAAGCGCATCGCGGTGACGATCGACGCCCCGGCCAAGGTGCCGAGCGTCGGCGATGCCTCCAAGACGGCGCGCGTCACGCAAAACCTCCTGCACAACGCGATCAAGTTCACGCCGGCGGGCGGCACCATTACCCTTAAGCTCCAGGAGGTGCGCGCGGAGAAGCGCTTGCAGATCGAGATCATCGACACCGGCCTCGGCATGCCCGAGCAGCACATCGAGCGGCTCTACGAGCCGTTCCAGCAGATGGACAGCTCGATGCGCCGGCAGTTCTCCGGTCTCGGCCTCGGTCTGACGGTCGCGCGCCGCCTGACCGATTTCCTGGGCGGCAGCCTGCAAATCAAGAGCGGGGCGAACGTCGGGACCCACGTCGTCTTCAGCATTCCGCACGAAGCCGAGCGCGCGAACGCGGTCGCGCGCCACACGGTGTGAATATGATCCGAGAGGCTGCCATGAATACCATTCTCTTGGTCGACGACAATCCGGACAGCCGGGAGATTTTAAGATTCCGGCTGTGGGATGTCGGCAGCTTCAACATCGCCGTCGCCTCGAACGGGCTCGAGGCGCTCGAGGTGGGCTACGTCGTCAGGCCGGACCTGATTTTTATGGATTTGCGTATGCCGGTGATGGACGGCTATGAAGCGACGCGCGCCCTCCATCAGACCGATTGGGGAAAAAAAACGCCGGTGATCGCGGTCACGACTTTTTATTCACGCGAGCAATGGCGGATGGCTTTGAGCGCCGGCTGCTGCGGTTTTATCGTCTATCCGATCCGCGACTGCGGCGAGGTGGGAAGAAAAATCCACGACGTGCTCGAGACGCAAGCGGCCTGAGCGCCGCGCCCGTCTCAAGCAGCGGCGATCAGCGTCCGGGCAGGTAGACGGTTCCGTCCATCAAGAGTCTCGCCGTGCGCGCCAGCGCGGCCTTCGAGAGAATAAGCCCGCCGTTTTCCTTGCGCGTTTCGATCTCCACTTGAATGGTTCCGGAAGGATGGCCGATGCGCACCGCGGGCGGATTGTCCGGCTGCACGCGGCGATAGATCTCGTTGACGATCGTCCCCTCGACCTTCGCCGCCGCGCCTAAGCAGACGGCGCCCGTGACGGCGTACGCCTTGTGCAGCTTTTGCAGCGCGGTCATGCGCGCGATGACATCGACGTCGCGGCTCTCGACCTTGCCCTTGGGCGTCTGGTAGGTCGTCGGCGGCGAGACGAGCGCGATCTTGGGCACGCCGGGGCTCTTTTGCGTCGCTTGTTCTTTCTTCGCGATGCCCATGATCTCAGCCACGACGGATCGGATCTCCTCGCATTTCTTGAGCAGCGGCTCATCCGCCGCGATCTGATCCGACGTCGCGTCGTCTTTCATTCCCAAATCGGTCGCGCGCACGAAGACGAACGGGTTCGCCGCGTCGACCATGGAAACCGTCAGGGTTCCAAGCGTGGGAAATTTGACGTCCTCCTTGACCTTGCCGGTGGGCAGCAACTTGCCGGTTACGGCGCCCCCCGAGTCGAGGAAGTCGAGCAGGATTTTCGAACCAGAGCCGGGCACGCCGTCGATGCGGAAGTCGCCCTCGCTGTCGAACTCGCCGTTGACGACGGGGAACTCGCCGACGATGATCTTTTTCGTGTTGGTGTTGTAGATGCGCACTTTCGTGATCGGCTCTTTCGCGTCGATCAAGCCGCGCAGCAGGGCGAAAGGACCGACGGCGGCGGAAGTGTTGCCGCAGTTGCCGGTGTAATCGATCACCGGGTCTCTGATGCCGACGTAGCCGAAGGTGTAGTCCACATCGGCGCCTGGAATAGTCGGAGGTCCGATATAAGCGACCTTGCTGGTGAGCGGGTCGGCGCCGCCGAGGCCGTCGATCTGCCGCAGATCCGGGCTGCCGAAGACGGCGAGCACCGCCCGGTCGCGGTCTTCGGGATTCCGCGGCAGGTCCTTTTCGAGAAAGAAGATCGGCTTGCTCGTGCCGCCGCGATAGATAGCGCAGGGGAGCTTCATCGTCGCTCGGTTTTTTATAGCCGATTTACGGTCGAAATTCCACAGCGGTCGTACGGCGCCAGCCTCTACGCTTCGACGATGTCGCGTTTGGTGCTCTGCACAAAGGCGAGGACTTCGTCTCGCTCGGCCGGAGGGACTCGAAATGCCTCCAGCGTGGCGTTCAAGTGCACCAGAAACGCCGACCAGTCGTCTTCGCTGATCTTCATCCCGTAGTGGGAGGTCTTCATGTCCCGCCCCGTGTAGTAGAGGGGGCCGCCAGCGCTCGAGCATAGAAAATCGATCAGGAGCTGTTTTTCCCGTCTGATGCCGTCCGTTCCCCGATTTTGCCAGAAGCGAGCCAGCTGCGAGTCCGCTTGCAGGCGCGGCAGCAGGTCGCTGGCTACCGCGGCGATGGCGTCGTAGCCGCCCAGACGTTCGTAGAGCGTTTTGGTACTCATCGCTTCATCTCCTTCCGTTTGTGACGTAAGAGTCGCCGAACTCAGCGGCCCGGCTGCATTCCTCTCGCTCTGTATACCGCCCCTGCCTCGCCTGAGGAAAGATAGCGCAGCAGCGCCTGCGCCGTCTCGCGCTCGCTGGTATGCGCGGACAGAAAGCCGACCAGCGAAGTCGGCGTCGAGATGTCGCGCGGCAGCGGCCCGACGACTTCGACGCCCGGCTCGGTGATGATTTCGCTGATGAACGTCAGGCCGTAATCGACTTCACCCTTCGCGAGCAACTCCATCGCGCCTCTGCCGCCCTGGCCCAGTTTGATCTTGGGTTTCATCTGCTCGGCGATGCCGAGCTTTTGAAGCGTTTCATTCATGCTTACGCCCGCGGCCGCCCCGCTCGCCGCATTCGGATAGGATATCCCTTTCGCTCCTAGAAAGAGCCGTTTCACCGCATCGGCGGTCGAGATGTCGGGCTTCGGCGCGCCGGCGCGGACGGCGAGGCCGATCGCCACGCTCGCGAGCGGCGTTTCGCTCGCCGGCACGACGTGGCCCGAAGCGATCACCGGATCGAGCGGCGGCTGCGCGACCGGCACGTCGAACGGCTCGCCCTTGACGATGCGCTCCTTCGTCCCGCCGCCCGAGCCGAACGTCGCTTTGACCTTGTGGCCGGTCGCGCGCTCGAAGCCGGGAAGCAGCTCTTCGAAAGCCGCCCGGATGCCGCCGGGGGCGATCAGGGTGATCTCCGCGGCGTTCGCGGGAAGCGGACTGACAGCGATCAACGCGCCGACGATCGGAACGAGCAGGCCCTTCA
>Ga0075436_100002012_pt1 | contig 14046 bp, 9 predicted proteins | sample RhiMethybrSRZTD5_FD_75303 | JGI IMG/M metagenome (GOLD analysis project Ga0075436, IMG submission 75303) | Populus rhizosphere microbial communities from Tennessee, USA - Rhizosphere MetaG P. TD hybrid SRZTD5 | ecosystem: Host-associated > Plants > Roots > Rhizosphere > Soil | place: USA...
GAGAGCGAGAGCCGCTTCCACAGCGCGTTCACGCACGCGGCGATCGGCATGGCGCTCGTCACCACCGAGGGCAAGTTCATCCAGGTCAACAAGGCGTTCTGCGAGATGCTGGGACGCACCTCCGAGGAGCTCCTCGCGGCGAACCTGCGCGAGCTCGTGAACGGCGAGGACCTGCAGGCGCTGCAGGAGCCGGTCTCCAAGCTCGTGAAGGGGCAGCTCGGCCGCGTGCAGACCGAGCTTCGCGGCGTGCACCGGGACGGGTCGGACGTATGGCTGATGCTCAACGTCTCGCTCGCGCGCGACTGGCAGTTCCGCACGCACAACCTCATCGTGCAGGCGCAGGACGTGACCGCCCGCCGCCGCGCGGAAGCCGAGCTCTACCACAACGCCTACCACGACAGCCTCACGCAGCTCGCGAACCGCGCCTACTTCGTCGAGCAGCTGAACCGCGCCATCGCGCGCTCGCAGCGCCATCCCGAGCAGCGCTTCGCGGTGATGTACCTCGACTTCGACCGCTTCAAGATGGTGAACGACTCGCTCGGCCACAAGGCGGGCGACGAGCTGCTGGTGAGCATCGCGCGGCGCCTGAAGTCGATCCTGCGCCCGACGGACGTGCTCGCGCGCCTCGGCGGCGACGAGTTCGCGATCCTGGTGGAGGACCTCTCGCGCCAGGGCGACGCGATCGAGCTCACCGAGCGCATCGAGAAGGAGCTCGCGAAGCCGGTGCAGCTCGGCGCCATGGAAGTGAGCATGAGCGCGAGCATCGGCATCACCTTCAGCACCAACAACTACCAGACCTCCGACCAGATCATCCGCGACGCCGACATCGCCATGTACAAGGCGAAGTCCAAGGGCAAGGCGCAGTACGCGGTGTTCGACTCGAGCCTGCACCAGCACGTCACCGCGCAGCTGCGCCTGGAGACGGAATTGCGGCGCGCGCTCGGCCAGGGCCAGATCTACCTCGACTACCAGCCGATCTGCTCGCTCAAGGACCGCAAGCTCATCGGGTTCGAAGCGCTCGCGCGCTGGAACCACCCCGAGCGCGGACTGCTCGAGCCGTCACGCTTCATCCCCGTCGCCGAGGAAACCGGCCTCATCGTGCCGCTGGGCAACTGGGTCATCACCGAAGCCTGCCGGCAGATGCGCGAATGGCGTTCGATCCGCGACAGCAACGAGCTGAAGATGAGCGTCAACGTGTCGAGCCTGCAGCTCACGCATCCGGACTTCGTGGCGCATGTGGGCCACGCGCTGCGCGAGGGCGACATGAAGCCGAACCAGCTCACGCTCGAAGTCACGGAGAGCGTGCTCATGGACGGCATCGAGAACGCGACCTCCACGCTCGCCGCGCTGCGCGAGCTCGGCGTCACCCTCTCGATCGACGACTTCGGCACCGGCTACTCGTCGTTGAGCTACCTCGCCACGCTTCCCATCGACGCGCTCAAGATCGACCGCTCGTTCGTCGAGCGCATGGCGGTGGATGCGGAAGGCGGCGAAATCGTGCGTGCCATCTTCAAGCTGGGAACCGCGCTCAACAAGCAGGTGTTCGCCGAGGGCATCGAGACCAGCACGCAGCTCGCGCTCCTCGAGGAGCTCGGCTGCGAGTTCGGGCAGGGGTTCCTGCTGTCGCGCCCGGTCGACGCGCACCGCGCGACGGGCCTGCTCTCCTCCGACGCCGAGGTGATGACGCACTGAGGCAACCGCGCGCCGCTACAACGGCGGCGCGCTGGCGCCCGGGCTCGGGCGCGGCGCGAAGACGAGCGCGCGCAGCGCCGTATCGGCTTCGATGCCGATCACCCGGCAGTCGCTCCCGTCCGCGGGCTTGAACCACACGACGTCGTCCTCCCCGATCGCGGTGTCGTCGCCTTCGAGGCGTCCGCCGCCCGAGAGCACGTAAAGCAGCGCGCGACCGCCCGTGGCCACCTCGAGCTCCACGCGTTTTTCGCCGGCGATGCTCACGTCGACCAGGTGCCCGTCGTACTGGCGCAGCCTGTATCCGACGCCCTCGCGCACATGCGCGCCGGCGGCGCCGCCGTCGCGAACCGCGTTCGCGGCGATGCCGAGAAGGCGCGCGTGCTCCGCCGCCGCTTGCGGCATTCCGGGGCGGGTGATGCGTTCGATATCGAGATAGTCCATAGGTCCGATCGGATCAGTGGCAGGAAGAACCTTGCGCAACGCGCGCGGCCCGATCAGTAGATGACCTCGAGAATGCCCCGCAAGTGCCTTGCCGTCGCGGCTGCGGCGATGATCCTTCCGGCGGCGGCGCAGCAGAACCCGCTCGCGCGCCCGAATCGCGCCGATCCGACGGCGATCGACGGCCGCTGGAACGGCGCCGACCTCGAGGATCGCTCCAACTGCGCGCATCCGGAAAACAACGGCCACCACGGCACCTACGCCGAGTACGACTTCGCCGTCGACACCGCCAACCATTTCCTGTCGATGGCGCAGTTCGGCATCACCGGCCTCAATTGCAGCTGGGGCGGCGACTACCAGGCCGACGCCTTCCACATCGACTGGTCCGGCCAATACAACTGCACCGACGGCAAGACCGGCACGTTCCAGTCCAAGTCGATCCTCATCACGCCCAACGAGATGTCGATCCGGCTCGCCATCAAGCTCTCCGGCTCGGAGACCTGCGACATCAGCTCGGTGCTGGGCGGCTCGCGGTATTAGCGGCCACATTCAACGTGCGGGGCTCGCACGCGCATCCCACTTCTGGAGTCGGGAGCGCAGCGTGAAGAGCGGCGAGCGGCCGCGTCGTCCGATCCGCCGCCCTGGATCGCGCCGAAGCTGACCGAACAGGCCGGGGTTTCGGCGCGCACCTGTCTGAGCACCGCAGCGCGAGATTGGGCCCCGGCCTACGCCGGGGTGGTTTCGGCGCCGGGAATAATGAGCGCTGTGAGATCGCGAGTTTGCGCGCCGCCGGCCGCGTTCGGGCGAGCGAGGGCAACGCGAAGCGACGCGATCCCGGGCGAAGGATCGGGCGACGCGGGCGTGAGACGCTGCAACTGGATTCCCGACCATCGCTTGCTCGCGCAAGCGCCGGGAATGACGTCACGCGACCGGCAGGCGGATGATGAAGCGCGCGCCCTTCTCGGCGCCGGCTTCGGCGCGGATCGTGCCGCCGTGCGCTTCGACGATGGCGCGGCTGATGGCAAGCCCCAGTCCCGCGCCGCGGCGCACACCCTGCTTCTCGCCGCGCGCGAACGATTCGAAGACCTGCTCTTCGCGCCCCTTCGGCAGCCCCGGGCCTTCGTCGGTCACGGTGACTTCGACGAAGCCGCGGTCGCGCCGCGCCTCGATCAGCGCTCGCGTGCCCGCGGGCGTGTGCTTCGCCACGTTCCCGGCGAGGCTCGCGAACACGCGCTGCATGAGCTGCGGATCGACGGAGAGCGCGGGCAGGTCCGCGGGAATGCGCACGTCGATGTGATGCTTGCCGAGGATTGCGCCGAGGGAGGCGAGCGCCGCGCCCACGATGTCGGAGAGCTGGCGCCGCTCGCGCTGCAGCCCGATCTCGCCGCTGCGCAGCCCCGCCATGAGCATCGCGTCGCGCGCGACGTCGACGTAGTGCACGCGCTCGAGGGCGGTGGTGACGAGGGTCGCGAAGATCTCGAACTGGTGCCGCTGCTCGGGAATGAAGAGGTCGCGCGCGCGCTCGGGCCGGATCGCGAGCACCCCGCGCGTGCGTGTGATCGCCTTCAGCGGCAGAAACAGGTATTCGTTGCCCGCGAGCGTGTCGGTGCCGGCGCCCGCCGATTGCGCCTGGTCGAACGCCCATTGCGCCGCGGTGCTGTCGAACGGATTGGTCATTCCCCGTCCAGTCGGTGAAACCAGTGTTCCGGTCGTGTCGGGCACGAGCACGGCGACGCGCGCGCGGAACCGCCGCGACATGTACTCCTCGGTCATCTCGATCACCTGCGAGGTGGTCGCGAGCTGCGACAGGTCGCGGGCGAATTCGTAGAGCGTGCGCGCGCGCGCTTCGCGGTGCGCGGCGACGCGCGCCTGGAAACGCAGGTTCCCCGCGAGCTGGCCGATGAAGACGCCGACCACCAGCATCACCGCGAAGGTGAGGAGATACTGGATGTCGGACACCATGAAGGAGAAGCGCGGCGGAACGAAAAAGAAATCCACGACTCCGACGTTGAGCACCGCGGCGACGATCGCGGGACCGCGGCCCCATTTCACGCCGAGGAGCACGACCGTCAACATGAAGAGCATCACGATCGTCGCAAGCTCGAAGTGCGGATAGAGCGCTGCTGCGACGAGCGTCGTGAACGCGCACGCGATCACCGTCCAGAGGTAGCGCAGCCGCTTCTCGGGCGCGCGCGAGGTCGCGAGGTCCGCGGGCTTGAACGCGGGCGCGGTCACCGGCGTGCCCGCCTCGGTGCCGCCGCGCGCGATCTCGAGCACGTCGATGCTCTCGGCGGCGGAGGCGATCTTGTCGCTCATGCTGCGAACGCCCCAGCGGCGCGCCGGTCCGCGGCCCACGATGACGGTGGCGATGTTCTGCTCGGTCGCGTAGGCGACGAGCGCGTCGCAGACGCTGCTGCCGGTGAGGATCGCGGTCGCCGCTCCCAGGTCCTGGGCGAGCTTCACGACGTTGAGGATGCGCGCGCGCTCTTCCATCGGCAGGCGCTGCAGGCGCGGCGTCTCGACGTAGACCGCGGTCCAGCGCACGTCGAGCTGGTTGGCGAAGCGCGCGGCGCTGCGCACGACGTGCTCCGATCCCGGGTTCGGCCCGATGCAGCACAGCAGGTGCTCGCGCGTCTTCCACACCGCGTGCTGCGCGCGGTATTTCTGCACCTCGGTCTCGACGACGTCGGCGGTGCGCCTGAGCGCGATCTCGCGCAGCGCGAGCAGGCTTCCCTTGCTGAAGAAGGTCGCCGCCACGCCCTTCTCCGACTCGCCGATGTGCACCTTGCCTTCGCGCAGCCGCGCGAGCAGCTCGTCGGCGGACATGTCGACCATGATCGTCTCGTCGGCGATGTCGAAGAACGTGTCGGGCACCGTTTCCGGCTCGTGGATGCCGCTGATCTCGCCGACCACGTCGTTCAGGCTCTCGAGGTGCTGCACGCCCATGGTCGTGTACACGTCGATGCCCGAGGCGAGGAGCTCGTCGGCATCGTTCCAGCGCTTCGGATGGCGCCAGCCGGGCGGATTCGCGTGCGCGAGGTCGTCGATGAGGATCACCTCGGGATGGCGCGCGAGCGCGCGGTCGAGGTCGAGCTCGCCCTCGGCGGCGGCACCTTCGCGCGTGGGCGGCGGCACCCGCTCCAGGCCCTGCAGCAGGCCCAGCGTGTCGTCGCTCTGGTGCGTGTCGATCACGCCGGCGACGACGTCGCGTCCCGCGGCGCGAACGCGTTGCGCGGCGGTGAGCATGGCGTTGGTCTTGCCCGCGCCGGGGAAAGCGCCGAAGAAGATCTTCAGCTTGCCGCGCGGCCGCTCCTCGGCGGGAACCGCGGGCGGTTGCGGCTGGGGCTGGCTCATACCGTCATGGTAAAACGTCGTGCTAAGGTTTGCCGCACATGAACGAAGCCCTGCTGCTCGCGCGCGCCCAGTTCGGGCTCAACATCGGATTCCACATTCTGTTCCCGACGTTGACGATCGCGCTCGCGTGGTTCCTCGTCGCGTTCCGCTTGGCATACCAGCGTACGCGCGATCCCGCGTGGCTCGCGACGTACCAGCTGTGGGTGAAGATTTTCGCGCTCACGTTCGCGATGGGCGTGGTGACCGGCGTCACGATGTCGTTCCAGTTCGGCACCAACTGGCCGCGCTACATGACCACGGTCGGCGCGATCGCCGGGCCGCTGCTTTCGTTCGAGGTGCTGACCGCGTTCTTCCTCGAGGCCACGTTCCTCGGCGTGATGCTCTTCGGCATGCAGCGCGTGCCCGACTGGGTGCACATCGTCGCCTCGATCCTCGTCGCCTTCGGCACGACCGTGTCCGCATTCTGGATCCTCGCGCTCAACTCGTGGATGCAGACGCCCGCGGGCCACGTGTTCGCCGACGGCCAGTGGATCGCCGCCGACTGGGTGGGCGTGATCTTCAATCCGTCGTTTCCGTACCGGCTCGCGCACATGCTGACAGCCTCCGGCCTGACCGCCGCGTTCGCGCTGGCCGGCCTTTCCGCCTGGCGGCTCCTGCATGCTCCCTTCGACCACGGAGCGCGCCGGACGTTGCGCGCCGGCATCCTCACCGCCGCCGTGGCTGCGCCGGTGCAGATCTTCCTCGGCGACCAGCATGGCCTGAATACGCTCGAGCACCAGCCGGCGAAGGTGGCGGCGATCGAAGCGCTGTGGCACACCGAGCGCGGTGCGCCCCTCGTGCTCTTTGCGATTCCGAACGAAAAAACGCGGCGCAACGATTACGCGATCGAGCTGCCTTACGGCGCGAGCCTCATCCTGCGCCACGAGAAGCGCGCCGAGGTGAAGGGGCTCGACGCCTTCGGGCTCGACCGCCCGCCGGTGGCGCCGGTGTTCTTCGCTTTCCGCGTGATGGTGGGCGTCGGCGTGCTCATGCTCGCGTTGTCCTGGTTCGGCGCCTGGGCCACGCGCCGCGGCCGCACCGCGCCGCGGTGGCTCCTGTGGACCTTCGCCGCGTGCACGTTCATCGGATGGATCGCGACGCTCGCGGGCTGGCTCGTGACCGAGATCGGCCGCCAGCCCTGGCTCGTCACCGGCATCCTGCGCACGGCGCAGGCCGTGGGAGAGGCCTCCGGCGCCGAGCTCGGCGCGAGCTTCACGGGCTACGTGCTCACCTATGCGCTGCTCCTCATCGCCTATCTCGTCGTGCTCACGCACATGGCGGGCAAGGGCGCGACGCCGAAGGAGGCCTGAAGGCGATGGACCTGCCGCTCGTTTTCATGATCGTGATGGGCGCCGCGGTGCTCGCGTACGTGGTCCTCGACGGCTACGACCTCGGCGTCGGAATGCTGATGCCCGCGGCGAGCGCAGAGGAGCAGTCGACGATGGTGGCGTCGATCGGCCCCTTCTGGGACGCGAACGAGACGTGGCTCGTGCTCGGCATCGGCATCCTCCTCGCCGCCTTTCCGCTCGCTCACGGCATCGTGCTCACCGCGCTCTACATTCCGGTGGTGGCGATGCTCGTCGGGCTGATGCTGCGCGGCGTCGCCTTCGAGCTGCGCGTGAAGGCCGAAGGCTGGCACCGCGAGCTCTGGAACTGGCTCTTCTGGCTCGGCTCGTTCGCGGCGTCGTTCTTCCAGGGCGTGATGCTCGGGCGCTACATCACCGGCTTCGAGCAAGGCTTCGGCTTCTGGCTCTTCGCGATCACGGTCGGCGCGAGCCTGTGCGGCGGATACGTGCTCCTGGGAGCGACGTGGCTCATCCTCAAGTGCGAAGCGGGCCTCCAGGCGAAGGCGTTCGCGTGGGCGCGCTGGGGCCTCTTGTGGGTCGCGCTCGGCGTGGGCCTGGTGAGCCTTGCCACGCCGCTCGTGAGCGAGACGGTGCGCGAGAAGTGGTTCGATTTTCCGCGCACGCTCTGGGTCATGGTGCTCCCCGCGGCGAGCGTGGCGTGCGGCGCGTGGCTGTGGCGCGCCACCGGCGCGAAGCGGCGCACGAACGAGATGCTGCCCTTCGCGCTCGCGGTGGCGATCTTCGTGCTGGCTTTCCTCGGGCTTGCCTACAGCCTCTATCCGTACGTCGTGATCGACCGCCTCACGATCTGGGAAGCGGCGGCGCATCCGAGCGGGCTCAAGGCGCTCGCGATCGGCGCGGGCATCGTGCTGCCGTTCATCATCGGCTACACGATCCTTGCGTACCGGATCTTCCGGGGAAAGGCGAATGAAAAGCTCTATGACTGAATCGCGCCGCGCGCTCGGCGCCGCCGCGGCCGTCATGCTCCTCGCGGCGCCCATCGCGACATTCGCGCAATGGCGGGTAACGGGTCTGGACGTGCCACAGCTCGCTGCCTTCGACGCTGCGATGAACGGGTTGATGACGAATCACAACATCACCTCCGGCCAGCTCGCCCTCGTCTGGCAAGGGCGCCTCGTGCTCGCGCACGGTTACTCATTCAATCCCGGGCCTTCCGATCTCGTCACCCAACCCGATTCGCTCTTCCGCATCGCGAGCCTCAGCAAGCCCATCACGTCGACGCTGGTCAACCGCCTCATCCAGGAAGGCAGACTTTCGCTCGACCGGCGGGTCGCCGACTTCGTCGACCTCACGCCCGCGCCGGGACAGGTGGCCGACCCGCGTCTCGCCTCCATCACGGTTCGCAACCTTCTGGAGCATCTGGGCGGCTTCGACATCGATCTCCTGCATTTCGACCCGATGTTCTATGACGCGGCTATCGGCTCCGCCCTGCGTGTGCCGCTTCCCGTCGGCAAGACGGACATCATCCGGTACATGGGAGGAGTCGGCCTGTCCCATGATCCGGGTTCAACCTACGTTTACAGCAACTACGGCTACCTCCTGCTGGGGCGCGTGATCGAGAAAATCACCGGAAAATCCTACGACCAGTACGCCACCAATACGCTTCTGGGCCCGCTGGGCATCCGCAACATGCGTCTCGGACGATCGGAATCCGGACTTCGTGCGCCCGGTGAGGTCTCGTATCTATCTGGATTCACCGGGACCACCGTGATGGATGGCTCGGGACGCGTCGTGCCCTACCCCTACGGCGCGTTCAACCTGGAAAACATGGATAGCCATGGCGGCTGGATCGCCTCGGCTGTCGAGCTGGCGCGCTGGCTCGCCAATCTCGACAATCCGAACGCGCTGAACGCGGTCCTCGACCAGAGCTCGCTCGACAGGATGTTCTCGCTGCCGCAGAACTATTCGACGCCCTACACGTCCGGTGCGTACTACTACGCCAAAGGGTGGGCCGTGCGCGACTACGGCGGCGGCCGGCGCAACACATGGCACGACGGCAGCCTTCCGGGCACGACGTCCTACGCGGTACGCCTTTCGACGGGCTTCGACTACGTGGTGTTGCTGAATCGACGCGACGAAACGGGCACCACGAACTACGCATCCGAGGTCGATTCGGCGATGACGAGCGCCTATCTTCAGACGACGCAGTGGCCGAGCCACGATCTCTTCCCGGCGTTGCGATTCCCGAGGGATGGCGACCTCGGTGCCGTGACGGGGCTCTGGTGGAACCCGAACGAATCGGGCTGGGGGATTCATTTCACGCAACGGCGCGATACGATCTTTGCCGCGTGGTATACCTACGACGCCTCGGGCAATCCCAAGTGGTACGTCGCATCCAATTGCGCGATGCCGCCGGGAACGACGGGAGCGAGCGGCACGTGCACCGGCACGCTTTATGAAGTCGCCGGGCCCGGATTCTTCGGCACGACGTTCAATCCCGCCGCGGTCAACGCTCGGGCCGCGGGAAGCCTGCAAGTCGCTTTCCAGAGTGCCGGCAGCGCGTCGATGACATATACGCTCGCTGGGCAGACGCGAACCGTGCCCATCATCCGCCAGGTCCTCGCCGGGACGCGGCCCCCGAGCGTGAACTATACCGATCTCTGGTGGAACCCCGGCGAATCAGGATGGGGAATGGCGATCGCGCACGAGGGCGCAGTCATGTTCCTCGCCTGGTATGTCTACGACAGCGCGGGGAAACCCGTCTGGTACGTCGCTTCCAATTGCGCGGTCAGCGCCGACGCTTGTGCCGGCCAGCTCTACCGCACGACAGGGCCGCCATTCGGACCGACTTTCGATCCGTCGCGCGTTCAGGTATCGGTCGCGGGGACGATCAGTCTCGCGTTCACGGATCCGAACAACGGCACGCTCACCTATACGGTCAACGGCCAAACTTCGAGCAAGACGATTACGCGGCAGGTGTTTTGACGTCGTGCTTGCTTGAAGGATCCAACTTGAAGAACCGCTCGCATTCTTCCGGCGGCACCGGCCTGCTGAAGAGGAACCCCTGCACCTCGTCGCATTGGTGCGCCTCGAGGAAGCGGCGATGCGCCTCGGTCTCGACGCCCTCCGCGATCACCTTCAGGTGCAGGCTGTGGCCGAGCGAGATGATCGCCTTGGCGAGCAGACCATCGTCGGGACCGCCGCTCGCGTCGATGTCGCGCACGAACGAGCCGTCGATCTTGAGCGCGTTGAGCGGCAGGCGCCTGAGATAGCTCAGCGACGAATAGCCGGTGCCGAAGTCGTCCACCGAGAGCCGCACGCCGATCGCCTTCAGCCCCTGCATGGTCGCGATCACGTTCTCCGCGTCGTGCATCACCATGCTCTCGGTGAGCTCGAGCTCGAGGCGCTCCGACATGCCGGTCTTCGCGATGATCTCTCCCACCACGCGCACGAGCCCGCCCGCCCAGAGCTGGCGCGCGGAGAGATTCACGGAGATCACCGGATGGAAGCCCGCACGCCGCCACGCGCGTCCCTGAGCGCACGCGGTGCGCAGCACCCACTCGCCGATGGGCACGATGAGGCCGGTCTCCTCGGCGAGCGGCACGAAGCGGTCGGGAAGGATGAGGCCGCGCTCCGGATGGCGCCAGCGGAGCAGCGCCTCAACCGCGTCCACGGTGCCGGTGCGCAGGTTCACGCGCGGCTGGTAATGCAGCAGCAGCTCGTCGCGCTCGATCGCGCGCCGCAGGCTCTGCTCCATCGACAGCCGCTCGTTGGCGAGCTCGTTCATCTCCGCGGTGAAGAACTGGAAGGTGTTGCGGCCGTGCGACTTCGCGCGGTACATCGCCGCATCGGCGTTCTTGAGCAGCGTCTGCACGTCCGGTCCGTCCTGCGGATAGAGGCTGATGCCCGCGCTGCAGGTGATGTTGAGCTCGCGGTCGCCGATCACGATCGGGTCGCTCACCTTGGAGATGAGGCGGCGCATGGTGCGGAAGATCACGTCCTCGCGCGTCTGGTCGGCGAGGATGAGCACGAACTCGTCGCCGCCCAGGCGCGCCACGGTGTCGCCCTCGCGCACCGCCTCCTGCAGGCGCTCGCCCACGCACTGCAGCACCTCGTCGCCGAAGTTGTGGCCGAGGGAATCGTTGATCACCTTGAAGTGGTCGAGGTCGATGAACACGACCGCGATCGAGCGGGCGTTGCGCTGGGAGAACACCGCCTGCTTGAGGCGGTCGTTGAAGAGGTGGCGGTTGGGCAGCCCCGTGAGCGCGTCGTAGTTCGCCTGGCGCTCGAGCTCCTCCTGGTAGCGCTTGCGCTCGATCGAGTACTGCATCGCCCTGAGCAGCAGGTCGCGATCGATCCTGCCCTTCACGAGGTAGTCCTGCGCGCCGCTCTTCACGGCGTGCAGCGCCAGCGTCTGGTCGTCGTTGCCCGAGAGCACGATGATCGGCACCTTGGGCGAGTGCGCGAACACCTTGCTGAAGGTGTCGAGGCCGGCGCTGTCGGGAAGCGAGAGATCGAGGAGCACCAGCTCGGTCTCCTTGTGCGCGAGGACTTCGAGCCCGCGGGAGAGCCGTTCCGCCACCGTGATGTGGAACGGCGAGGACGGGTCCTCGGCGAGCATCTCGCGGATGAGCCGCGCGTCGCCGGGGTTGTCCTCGATCAGCAGGACGGACTGCTCGGGCTCTTCGGATTTCATCTTCCGGGTGGCAGCGTCACCACCGTGAGCCAGAAGCGGTCGATCGACTGCACGACCACGATGAACTTCTCCAGATCCACGGGTTTGGTCACATAGCAGTTGGCGTGCAGGTCGTAGCTCCTCAGCACGTCCTCCTCGGCCTGCGAGGTCGTGAGGATGACCACCGGGATCGCGCGCAGGTCCGGGTCCTGCTTGATCTCCGAGAGCACCTCGCGCCCGTCCTTCTTCGGCAAATTCAGGTCCAGCAGGATGATGTCGGGCCGCGGGCTCGAGGCGTACTTGCCGCGCTGCTTGAGGAAGTCGAGCGCCTCGACGCCATCCTTCGCCCAGTGCAGGTTGTTGTAGACCTTGCCCTCGTGCAGCGCCTCCTTCGTGAGGCGGTAGTCGCCGGGATTGTCCTCGACGAGCAGGATTTCGACGGGCGGCGATTCGTCTTGCGATTGGATCATGCGGCGTTTCCTTCGTTGGGACGCGGAAGGGTGAAGCCGAACGTGCAGCCGTGGCCCGGCTTCGATTCGACCCAGATGCGGCCGCCGTGCCGGTCGACGATCTTCTTGCAGATCGCCAGGCCGATGCCGGTGCCGGGATACTCCGTCTTGTTGTGCAGGCGCTGGAACATCATGAAGATGCGATCGGCGTATTGCGTGTCGAGGCCGATGCCGTTGTCGCGCACCGTGAACACCCAGACGTGCTCGCGCGTCTCGGATGCGACGTGGATGCGCGGGGGCTCGGCGCCGCGGAACTTCATCGCGTTGCCGACGAGGTTCTGGAAGAGCTGCGCGAGCTGCGAGCCGTCGGCGACCACCTGCGGGAGCGCATCGTGCGTCACGGTGGCGCCGCTCGCTTCCTGCGCCGCGCGCAGGTTCGCGAGCGCTTTCGCGAGCGCCGCCGCGCTCTCGGTGACTTCGAAGTCGCGCCCGCGCGTGCCGACCCGCGAATAGGCGAGCAGGTCCTCGATGAGCTGCTTCATCCGCGCCGCGCCGTCCACGATGTAGTCCATGAACTCCTTCGCGTCGCCGTCGAGGCGGTCGCCGAAGCGGCGCGTGAGCAGCTGCGTGTAGCTCGAGATCATGCGCAGCGGCTCCTGCAGGTCGTGCGAGGCGACGTACGCGAACTGCTGCAGCTCCTCGTTGGAGCGCGCGAGCTCCCGCGCCTTCAGCTCGAGCTCGTCGTGCGCCTCGCGCAGCATCGCCTCGTCGGTCTTCCTGCGCGTGATGTCCTTGCCGACGCCGCGGTAGCCGGCGAAATTGCCCTCGTCGTCATACACCGGCTGGCCGCTCACGCTCACGTAGCGCACCTTTCCGTCGGCGCCGCGGCGCGCGAACTCGAGCTCGTGGAACGCCTCGTGAGCCTCGCACGCCTCCTTGTGCGCCGCGAGCTGCGCGTCGGAAAGACCGATCATCGGGAAATCCCAGCGGTACTTGCCGAGGAACTGGTCGACGGGAATGCCCACCGCCTCGGAGTAGTTGCCGGAAATGTCGGTGAAGCGAAGCTCGGCGTCCTGCTCCCAGTACCAGTCGGAGGAGAGCTGCGTGAGGCTCCTGAAGCGCTCCTCGCTCTCGCGCATCGCGATCTCGGCCTGGCGCCGCGCCATGAGCTGGCCGATGTGGTTGCCGAAGCTCTCGGTGGTGTGCAGCAGCCACTTGTCGGGATGACGCACCTCGCGCGAGAAGAATTCCATCGCGCCGAGCACGCGGTCGCCGATGCGGATCGGAAGCGCGAAAGCGCCGCGCAGCCCCGCCTCGCCGGCGAGCCGCGCGCGCATGAAATCCTTCTTCTGCGTGACGTCGGAGACCCAGATCGAGGTGCCGGTGGCGAGCACGCGGCGGATCATCCCGGACGATCCCGGCACGAACGTCTCGCGCCGGCTCGCCTCGAGGAAGGAGCGGATCTTCGGGTCGTCGACGCTCCACGTCTCGAGGCAATGCAGGCGGTTCTCGGCCTCGTTGAGCGACCAGCGCGCCGCGCACGCCCAGTCGAGCCGCTCGCACATCACCTGCATGATCCCGCGGATCGCGGTGCCCATCGATTCGGGGCTGCCGAGGTAGCGCTGCACCGCGTTCTCGATCGCCTCGCGCTGCTCGGCCTGGTGGCGCTCGGTGATGTCGACGATGGTGCCGATGAGGCCGGCGACCTCGCCGTCGGCGCGCGCGTAGGTCGCCTTGTAGTAGATCGTGTGGCGCACGCGGCCGTTGGGCAGCTGCAGGCGGATCTCGTAGCTCTGCGTGCCGGGGCGCTTCCACAGCTGCTCGTCCATCGCCATGTGGCGCTGCGCGATCTCGGGCGCGTGCGCATACAAGTCGCGCACGACGCGCCCGAGGATCTCGGAGCGCGCGATGCCGAAGAAGTCCTCCCACGCGCGGTTCACGCCCAGGTAGCGGCCGTCGCGGGACTTGAAAAAAATCGGCGTCGGCAGGGCCTCGATGAGCTCCTGCGCGATGTGCAGGTCGTCGCGGCGCGTCTCGAGCGCCGCCAGGACCGAGGCGATGTCAGCTTGCTGCATCCACCCGTCTCCTCCCG
>Ga0075436_100002014_pt1 | contig 14043 bp, 7 predicted proteins | sample RhiMethybrSRZTD5_FD_75303 | JGI IMG/M metagenome (GOLD analysis project Ga0075436, IMG submission 75303) | Populus rhizosphere microbial communities from Tennessee, USA - Rhizosphere MetaG P. TD hybrid SRZTD5 | ecosystem: Host-associated > Plants > Roots > Rhizosphere > Soil | place: USA...
GTTGCTGAAACGACGGCAGTTCAATGGCCATTTCAAACTTGGGGGGCTACCATTGTTATTAATGGTAAGAACCAAGTTTATGAGCGAGTGGCCCGTAACAATTTGCTTTACCTGACCAATGGGCTTGGTGGTCGTGCTCTTGGAACCTTCGGCACAGTAACTCCGGGCAGCTTGCTACGCTACAATTCAAATTACGGGGCGCTTAAAGGCACGGTCAATTGCAACCAGCTTACCTTGGAGTTTATCTCCATCGACGGAGCAGTGGTCGATACAATAAAGATTTCCCATGAGTAGCCGCGTTACCCAGACCATTGTTGCCAATTGCCCCAAGACAGCGGCTACCCCTGTAGATGCTGAAACTACTTGTGGGCCAACCGACCCACGGTGTAACGACAGCGAATTTGCTTTTAGGAATCCCGATCTCTGTGGTGATGGGCAATTGTTGCTCGGTTTGCGACCAGAAGTAGCGACACTGAACACTGGGCTAACTCTCCAATATTCAACCTACATACGTATCAAGGGGGTTGATACTACTCTGACCCAAGGAATCTCCTACGCTTCAAGTAACATCAGCGTTGTAACTATCAATAGCAGCACCGGCCTTGCTACTGCGGTCTCTGCTGGCCCCGCTACGATCACCGTTACTTGGCATGGTATTACGGCTACCGCTCAGCTAACTGTAGCGTCAGATTGTGGTACTGCCGCCATTGTTATTGCTATTGATGATTCACTTTCGATGAGCCAGCCCTTTGGAGGAGGGGGTGGAGGCGGCGGTGGAGGCTCAACCAATAACGGACTTTGTGGTGCTACATTACTTGCAGAAACTTTTGAGGGTGGTAATGGTTCTGGTTATGATCTTCCTGATTGGGTAGAGACTGGAACAGTCGATCCTAATTACGCATCGAGCCCCCTGCAAGGTACCCAGTCTTTCAGAGTCCACACTGATAGTAGCAATGCCGTTCACCAATTTGATGCCCCAGTCCCTGAAAGTTGCATTCGGTTCAAGGTCAAACCCGCTACATTACCAGCGAGTGATGTGACGATCCTTGGATTTGATGGCATCGCGTTTCTACATCTCGATAATTTAGGCAGGCTACGAGTAGAATACCCGGGGTCAGCCTTTACCCCTTGGACCGTTGGTACAATGAGCGCAGGTTCTACTTACTGCGTAAAACTTCATTATAAGAACGATGGGTCGGCAGATGTTGAATTTCAGACCACCTATGCTTTTACAGGGTCAGGAAATAACCACACGTCCCTGACAGGGGGCGATACCGGCTTTGACGTCACAGGTATTATCCTTGGAAATGTAGGGGGTGCCGATAGTTCCGATATTATCATCGACGATATAACGGTGACCGATTTCTCTGGTGGTGGGGTAACGTTACTCTCTGGCGGTGGGAATACGGCCTATGACACCCGTTTGGATTTTGCCAAGGCTGCCGCGACCAAGATTGTAACAGACACTGATCTTACCAATGTCAATATTGGGATAGTTCGGTTTAATACCGCCGTGTTATCCCAAGCTTTGTCGATGAGTGAGAGTATCCTCACCAATTACATTGGGCTGACGCCACAATCCCATGCCGACACTACAATTGGTGAAGCATTGCAAGCGGCGTCCGACATGCTTGCTGCAACTTCTGCCACTCATAAGGCTATTATTTTAATTAGCGACGGAGAACAACGGGTCCCGAGTGGGAGTTCCACCACTGCCTTGGACCCTGCGACGGTCGCTCTTGCTTTTCAGAATTCCGGTGGAATTCTTGTTACTTGTGGGGTAAGGGCATCAGGAGACGGCTTTACTTTGCTTCAAAGTATAGGCACTGGGGGATTCTTCCTCAATGCCCTCCCCACTAATGTTGCCGATGTTCTAGCATTGTTAAGCGGTCTCCGTGGTTATTTCTGTGCTGGTTCCTGCACCGAGGGACTTAACACCGTTGGATGTTTGTCGGTTCCCCCGGGTGATCAAATCCAAGACCCCAGTCCTTTGGGTGATCTGGAAACCGATGGAACTGGTGGGGGCGGTGGGTCTTGGACCGAAACTGCTTCCTGCACCAAATCCTGTCCTCCGGGCAGTATCGGTGATCCGGTGACACGAGTGGCCACTTATACCAGCACCATAAGTCAAGCCGACGCCGCCACTCATGCGCAACAGCAAGCCTGTGCCGATGCTTCCGCTGCCTTGTCATGCTGTTTAAACGGCCCCATTGCCATCAATGATGCTACCAATGCCGGGGTTACTGCCGCCACACCATATCCGGCCTGCTACCGGGTAAGTGGCTTTGGTTCAACTATTGCCAGCATGACTGTGAGAATCTACGGGTTTTCCCATGTCTCACCTCGCGATGTTAAGATGTTGTTGGTTGCTCCTGACGATGTTACCTCAGTCCTCCTTTTCCAGCATTGTGGTACCTCTAATGGTGGGGGAGCAACTCCACAACCTTGTGTAAATGTTAACTTGGTTTTCCAGGATGGAGCTACTGTGATCCCCGGTGGAGTGTTTCCTGCTGCTGGGAATCCCATTCCTTCCGGCACCTATCGCCCTACTGAGTACGATGGGGCCATTGCTTTCCCGCCACCGGCTCCAATCAAAACTCCTTATCCGCTGCTGCTTTCCACTTTCAATGGGATGGACCCTAACGGTCTCTGGAAGCTCTACATCACTGATGACGTTGGACTTGATATTGGATCGGTTGTTTCCTGGGACCTTGTTCTCAATGGAACAGAGCCGGGGTGCCATTGTACTGACGATACTGTAATCCGAATCAACAATTATGCTACGGTCCTGTCAAATCTCACGATTTGCAGCCAATGTGCCACTGTTGGGGCAGGAACCCAATGGGATGGAACTCTCACTCAAACCGGGGCTGGGGTTTGTTCTTGGACCGCCAACGGGGTTTCCTTCCCTCGAATTGGCACAAGTACCTCGTTTAAGTACGCGATCATTGAGTTTCTCTCGCTCCCTAATGGACAATGTATCTATGAGTTGCGCATTTATTGTGTAATCAATACATCGCTTGGGGGTGGCCTGTTAATCTGGGCTGGGCAACGAGCCGACAGTCTTTCCCCGACCGGCACGTATACTCGAACTTCTACCCCGACAGGAACCCAAACTCCTTGCTCCCCCGGCCCCCCTACTATTGACGTAGTTACGTAAACGGGGTAATCTCTTAAGCCATGACGCCAGTTGCCCCTGCCGATTTAGTTGCCTTGGTACCCAGTTCCGGGGATACCTTGTGTCAGGCCATCATAAAATATATCAAGTTTATGATTCGGTTTATCCAGTGGTTTGGCACGGTAGCCGATAATAACGGCAACATGACCGGCGGATTTGCTGCCGATGTTTGTACTGTAAGGGCCAATTGTCCTCCACCTTCCTAATATGCCTAGCCCAATTACCCCCAGCCAGCTTCAAGCATTGATCCCTACGGCGTCCGGGTCTACCTGTGACAAATTGATTCGGGTACTCTTTACCTTACCCTCACGGTTGGTCGACTGGTACCAGTATGTCTATAATGAGGATGGGACCTTTACCGATGCCTTTAAAGCCGATCTTTGTTCTATTAACTGTGCTACAGTTACTGGTGGAGGTGGGTCCTTCGCTGCCCCTACCTTAAGCTGGGCTGGTATCTTGGCTGATAGGGTCCGGCTTAACTGGAACGCAATCTCAGGGGCTGCATACTATGAGTTGATGCGATCAACTACTCCCAATCCCCTCACGGCAGTTTTGATCAAGGAAACAACTCTCCTCACATTTGACGATACTACAGCCACCCCCGATACTTGGTATTTCTATTGGATCAGGGCTCGCACCGCAACAACTTTGGGATCATTTAGCCCTTACCTTGAAGCCTACGCCAGTGCCTCACCCCCTCTAGGACTTTCAACCCCAACAATTGTAACGACCACCAATATCCCGGATTATGTTGCTTGTTCATGGGCTGCAATTGCCGGGGCCACTACTTATGAAGTTCGCAGAAATACATCGAACAATTTTGCCGCCGCCACTATTCTAGGAACAACCGCTCAATTATTTTTTGCGGATTTCGGAGGAGGCTTGGGAACTTCTTACTATTATTTTGTTCGGGCCTTCAATAGTTATGTAACGCCAGGGCCCAATAGCACCGGGGTAATTGGCGTCAGGACCTAATATGGCTGCCGCTGGATTATCTCCACAGGAATTTAGAACGGTTGAAATTGGCCCCCTAACCGGGTTGATTGACACTCGATCTATGCCCCATGAAATTCCAATGGGGGGCTATCGTTGGGTTGAGAACATGATGGTCCTCAGCCGGGGCAAGACATGCCGTAGGCCAGGATTTGAACGTTTGTTTGCCGAGACAACCCCCTATAACAATCAAGACCTGCATGATCAACTGACATTCAGTGATCGGCAACCTATCACCCTGTTATTTGAGGCGGTGTCAACCACGGGCGTTCATCGCTTGATCGCTGGGACACAGAATAGATTGTACGCCCTTAACACGGGTACTGGAACGTGGCTGACTATTTCAGATGAAGGCTTCGGAGGATTGCCATTAACTTCCTGCTCCGACACCTTCTGGACCGCCGCTCAGATTGAAGATACTTTGGTCTTTACCAATGGGATTGACAAACCCAAGTATTGGACCTTTGATGCTCCTCCAGGTCTCAACGATATTACTGATCTCCATACTCTCAACATTACCAAGGCCAATGTTGTGGCTTCTTGGAAGGGCGTGATGTTTTACGCCAATGTTGTTGCCGATGGTGTTAGGGTCCCACATCGCCTCGTTTGGTCGGACTTTCGCAAGCCACTGTCGTTGATTCCTTCGGCCAATGTCTCGATTGCAGGTAGCCATGATCTGGGTTACGGAGAAGATATTTTGGCAATCCTTCCATTGGCTGATTCTCTACTGATTTACACTCTTCATGGGATTTGGGAGGCTCAGCCCACAGGCGATGATTCAGTATTTTCCTTTCGTCAACGGTATGCTGAGCCCCTAACTGGCAATGGTTGCCTTGCCTACAAGAGAACTATTATTTCTACCGGAGATGAACATCTCTACATGGGCCGTGATGGTATCTATGTTTATAATCTTTATACCCCAAAACCGAATAGAGTAGATTGGATTTACAGAGCATCGGCAACTATCTTCGATGAATTGGAGACTAGCCTGTGTGGGCTGCATGTCGCTGGTTGGAATCCTCTCACGAAGGAAGCTTGGTTCTCTTGGGCCAAGATGGGAAATAACAATAGGTGTCCCTATAGTTCTTTGGTAGTTAATACTCAGTACCAATTCTGCGATTATGTTCGTAGAGGATTCTCTGCCTTTGTAAATTATTCTCCATCGTCGACCGGCAATCTGCGTGATTGGATTCTGGAGCAATGTATTTGTACTGAGGCTGAACTAGAGGTAAGTGGAGTAGATCAAGGAGCGGCATTCTGTGTTACACCAGTATCTACCGCCAACTGTGGGAGTGATGCCACTTCTATTTACTCTACAGGTTCCATGACTTACTTCGGAATTACTACCGAGAATTTTGATGCCAGTAACCCTGATGCTAATTCTCTGTGTGCGATTCTGGGGTCGTTGACCCTTGATCAACTTTGTTCCGAGGAACAACAGACCCAAGCTTGCTCCGCCGCCCAACGATTCGTGATGGCTTCAACCGATGACTTCACAGTAAAACAGTATGGGACAATCTACGCCCATGAAATTTGCACCTCTTTTGCCGTGTGTGGAAGTTATACCCAGTATGGCTATGATTCCATTCTCCGCAGCGGCCCTATTGACTTCAAGGCTCCCAATGCCATGAAACTAATCAAGAGGATGCTGTTAAATTGTGAGGCGGATTTTCAGACGGTACCAAACAATGTTATAGCCCGTCTTGGGTTTGCCCGCCAGCCTTCCGACCCAAACCTTACCAATTGCCCAATCATGTGGAGGATTTTGCCAGCCAAGCAATTGGCTTGTGCTTCACCCAAGGTTGAGGCCGACCATATTGCTGCGGGAACCCGGCCTAATTTAGCGATCCAATGGCCCACTTTCTGGGGTGAGCATTTCATATTTTGGGAGTTAAAGGTGAGCGGAACCGGGGGGCCCTCGTGTTTTAGCTCAATTAACTTTGACGTAGCAGCCCGTCCTGTTAGAATCTAGGATATATGCCCAGCCCTTCTTCTATCGACGAATTCAAGAGATTTGCAGCCGGTGGATCAGTAACCACTACCCAGAAACCTTGGCCCGAATTCCCTCGTATCCCCGAACAGGTTAAGAGCAAGTTCCCCGATCTAGCCCTTCACTTTGAAGCATGGGAGAAAGCTATTGATATTTGGGTGAGGGAAGTTCAAAATACCGGCAATTAATTTATGGCATTTCCCGGAAGTTGGTTTAGTTCAGGTTATCTTGGTCCCGGTTCATCGGGCTACTGGGCGGAGCAGGACAGCCTTGCTTCGCGTCCCGGCGTTCCACGACCGGGATATGGGTATCCAGGCGACCGCTGGCGAGGGATGGCAGGTTATACCCCTCTTGATCCGGGAATGAGACAGGCTGGCAATAATACCTCACCAGTTAACATCAATTTTCATCTTAACGGTCAACCACAGCCAGGCAGCAACTATAGCCCTTCTACGGTAAGTAATGTCAAGTCGCCTGCCTTCCAGTCGAGTATAAATACGGCTCTAGGAGGGGTTAATGCTACTGGATACAACCCAAATGTTAACCCTAATGTTTTAAGGGATAATACCAAGAATCCTGCGATCCAAGCAGCGATGGGTAATATATTGGGTAACATTAATAATGCAGCGAATCCCCGGGATTTCACTAAGAGTGGGGAGTTTCAACAGAACATAAATCAAGCATACCAACAAGCAGGGGCCGATAAAACTGCCAATAGAAATCAATTTGGGAACTTCCTTGGTCTGTTTAATTCACAAACTCCGGGCGTTACCAGTAATGTCAACCAAGAGAATGCCGCGTTAGGTAATTGGTGGGACACTGGTTCAGGTGGGGTTGGTGGACAGCTTGAAGCAAATGCCGCGAACTGGCAGAAGGCTTCCCGCGCCCTGACCGATCAGGCGCTCCAGCGGGTAATGAAGAACAATGCCCTTTTGCGCATGACGCAGGGCGATAGTTCATATGCTACTCAACAGGCCCTCGATACTTCTGGCAGGCTTGCCGCTACTCAAGCTGAACAGGAAGCGCAACTTCGTCGCAACAATTTGCTCACAGTCCTCCAAGGGCAGGCTCAATACAATGGGTTGAGAAATCAAAATCTGGGCTACTTGGCAAATCGCCAACTACAGCCAATCAATATTTTGCAGCAGCTTGGTGGTAATGAGGATGCACGTCTCGCCGGTATTGGTCAGATGGATTTGAGTAACAATATTTACACGACCCCCGCCGAGCAGGCTCAGCAAAAGGCGGCTATTCTCGCGCAACTTACCGGGCTCAATAACGAGAACAATGTCTATACTCTTGATTCTCCGCAAAATAACTTGAGTCGGCAAATCTCGATGTTGGGTGCCCTACAGCAACTCAACAACCAGAATAACTTCTATGGGCTGAGCAAGCCGTATGATCCGAACAACACCGGGTACTTCCAGCAGCCTCAAATTTCGACACCGAGTAATAATTTTGCCAATTATGCGTTGCCGAGAACATTAACGCCGGAATCACTGCCAGCACCAAGCAGTAACTTTGGTCGTAATGGTTACCACATGTACGACAACAATACCAATCCTCTTTACTTTGGTTAAGCTATGCCAGCTAACATGATTTACGGAGATTCCTATAATGATCTGACGAGAGGCGATCAGAATTATGATGCCGCTCGGGACCAAAGGTATTTCCAATTGCTGGCCGATCTACGGGGTCGCGAGAGAGCGGCTCAAGCTGCTTCTGAGCATCAGGATGCCATGGAACTAGCTTTTAGGCAACTTGCTCAACAGGGACTGGAGAACAATGCTAACCGGCAAGTGCAACTTTTGACACAAGGAGCCGACCAGGATTACCGTAACCGAGCCCTTGGACAAAATGCCAATCTGTTTCAAAATCAATTGGATCAAGGGATGAAAATTGCCCAGATGAATTTGGATGCCCAGAACCGGGTCCACAATGCATCGGATGCCGATAAACTTTACAACGAGGCATTCCAAGCCATCGGTCAAAATACAATCCAAACTCCTGAGCAGCTTGATACATTCGTAGGGGATCAACTCCCCCCTGATTATAAGTCAAGGCTAGGTGCTTGGTTGAACGAAGCACAAACCAAGAGGACCGCTGGATATGATGCCGGTAACCGTGCCGCCGAAGTATTGAATGCAGAGTGGGCCCGACGTATCGCTCCATTCCAATCGCAATACGATGCTGCCCAAGCAAAGTTGCCCTCTACTGTTCCTGAGAAGCATTGGTATTGGCCCTCAACTTGGGGTCATGAACAGTTTAGCGATGTGCAAAATTCAGTGCCCGTGATGCAGTACAACCAAGCTCGAACCAAATTCTTCGAGGACTTGGCCAAGAATAAGAGCTATCAAGGGTTGGCCGATTTTGATCCCACGGCTGCGCCCGGCGGAAAATTTGTCAATGTTGTTCCGCGCCCCGCCAGTATTCCTCAAATGCAAGGGCCTCCTGCACCTTTGTCACCCTCGGCAGGAGCCGAGATTCCCCCAACATCTTCCCCAATTGAAGTACCATCTTCCCAATGGAAAGAACTACCCCAACTAGGGTTGAAAGTTCACCCCCTGATTTACCAGAGTATCGTCAAGCAAGCCTCGGCCTTTAAAACTGAGGCCGATAAATCGGCGTATCTCCAGAGAGCATGGCAGGATGCCCTACGAAGTGGAACTGCCCAGCCTATCGTCAGCCCCGGCCAAGCAGTGGATGAACGCAGGGCCAAGAGCAAGCGGGATGCTCAAAGTACCCTGAACTTCATTACATTCGGTGGGGTCCCAGCACCACAATAATTTCCCTTGTAGGGATTTTGAGGAATATGCCATACTGCCAACATGGCATTATCTCCCGTTGACATTGACCCAAATGATGTTGGGCCAAGTTCCCCTACCCCTCTAGAGCCTGCTGAAACACTCTCGGACAATGATGTTGTAAGGCTTTCCCTGCAACACCCCACCCCTGAATTGAATGACCACGATGTTCAGCGGCTTTCCAAGGGGGATTTCAATATTGATGTAGCGGGCCCTGCTCCTGAAACCCGGGCAGGGCTGGCAGCCATGCAGAACAAACTGCAATTTGAAAGTGAGTACCAACCCCCTACATCCCTAACCCCGGAAGGCACCAATCCTAGAATCCAGTACCCAAGGGGGGAAGTTACTCGTAACAATTTTTTAGAAGATACTGCTGCTCAAGTAGGGTTGGGGGTATTGCAGGCCGGGGCCGAATTAAACAAACAAGTGTCGGGGATCGAGTCGGCATTTGGGAATGAAGATGCTCAGCATCGAGCGGAGATGATGGGAGCAGTAAATCGAGGATTGGAGGAAGTAGGACGTGAAGCTGGTGGACTGCCATTAACACGGGCCATTACTTCCAACATCATATCAACGGGTCCCCAGTTATTGACAGGGGCCGTTGGTGGTCTCCCGGCTATTGCCACCACCTTTGGTCTCACCGCCGCAGGCTCCGCTACCGCCGATGCCAAGGAACAAGGGTATGAGCATCCAGAAATATATGGATTGCTCTCGGGGTTAATCGCAGCCGGTACTTCATTAATCCCTGGTTACAAAGGCCGCAACATGGTAGCCGCTGCCTCAGAAATGGTAAACAGCCCAAGCTGGAAAGCTTATTTCCAGCAACTGGTTAACCAGTACGGGACCGGCAAGTTACTTGCTACCCACGGTGGATCAACAGCTTTGATGATGGCCACTCAGAGCACGTTACAGAGCCTACTCGATAAAGCAACGATTAACCCCAATCTGCAATGGAGCGACGTCATTGTTAATGCCGCTGCTGCTGCGGGTCTCGGTAGCTTGATTGGTGAAGGATTTGGTGCCTTGGGTCAAGCCGCCCATTTGTCGACTCAGAAGCAACAACTCAATCCTATTTTGTCCCATTGGATTGATCAGATCAATAGCAGCCAACTTGTCACCGAGGGACTTAAACCAAATGAGCAGCGAATCCCCTACACAAATCACGCTGCCACCCCACCAGAAAATCTGGAACCAGAAAGGCCAGTTCCAGCTTCAATGTACCCACAGCCCAAGCCCACGGGCCCTACGGTTGGGTCATTGCGACCCCGTCGATCAACTCGGGGACCGCAGCCTGCGGTGCCAGTTCCAGAAACTCCGGTGTTCAATAGGCCCGACGTTCTCTCACCCGAGGAACAAGCGGCGGCTCAGGCTGAATTAACCAGACCTGCTCCCGCAGCCCTTGTGCCCCCTGTTCAAGACCAAGCACAGCTACAGTACGAAGTGGGAGTTGAGCAAGGGCATGTCCCAACATTACCTGCTGGACAAACCCCCATTATTATTCAGCGGGCCGATGGAACAAAATACTTGGGAGCATTCGGTGGCTATTGGGACCAGTTGCCCGGACAACCTGCGGTCATCAGCCGGGTGAAGGACGATGCATGGTCCACCGCCGCTCTTGAAAAGGGGGAGAAAATTCTCACGCCAGTTCCCCCTCCCAAAGCACCGGCCCCCCTACCCCCAACAAAACCCGTAGAACCTGCCCCAGTTGTTGCTCCCCCCTCCAAGTTGCCCGAATGGACGGCCCATGAAATTACACGGCTGAATGAAAATGCCGAACGACTTGGCATCGCCGATAAAATCGAGCAGCTTTCTTTACAGCGTCTCACTGCCAATCAAATTGCCAAGCAGCTTGGTGTTGAGCAGGATACTGTAAGGGCAGTGCGGAGTGTGAGGAGTATCCCCTCAATGGATGATAAGACGGCGTTCGAGCAATGGGTTAAAAGTAAAACACTCAAACAGGCGGGAAGTCTTATTATCAAAGCCAAGCCGGCACCGGCACCCCTACAATCTGCCCCTGCGGGTACTCTCCCAAAAAAGGGGGAGCAAGTCACAATTGGTGATTTCATCATCCGTAGAAACAAACAGGGGCGCATCACCATTACGACCGAGGAAACAGGAGCCAAGAGTTTAGCAGTCCTGCGCAAAGAGGACCCTGCCGCTCTCGATGAGAAGGCGATCCTCCATGACATTGTTGCCACTCAACGAGGTGAGAGAACCAAATATTGGGATGTTAAGGAACTTCGTGGCTCCGTATCAAGGGGGGTAAAGGAAGTGGCGGAGGAACAATTATACGCCGATCCAATGAAATTGGCTCAGGATGTTGTCCGCGAATTAAATAAAGGGCCACAGGATGCTGCGATCATCCGTACCATTCAAACGGGGGCCATGACACCAGAGCTACTGAATGCCATGGTATCGGTGCCTGTCGCCAAGAGAGGACCCAAAGCAATAGTTGCGGAGTTACGTAAGCAACTTGCCAAAGGCGTACAAGATTACTTAAACGGCGATTTGCTGGAACGCACGGAACCAGGAAAAGCAGGAGAGGCTCCCAGGGAAATATTCAAGACAACCAAAGAGAAACAGGACGATGGGAGTTGGAAGGAAATCCCGACCGATGAAGAAATGAAGCCTGAGGAAATTAAGAAGCTTTTCCCTACAGAAAAAGATTTGGCAGGACGGGTGTTGCAGATAATGCTGGGAAACAAGCAGGTGGAACTGGAATTAACGAAGCAGATTCGTTCGGCTCCGCCGGAAGCTAAGACAGAAGGTACGGGCGAAGAAGATTTTGCGAAAGGTGGGATTGCTGCGACCAAAGAAGCGAGTGCTTTAGAGCCGGTCGATAAATCGGGAATGTATCATGGGGAAGAAGTAACGAAGTTTGAAGATTCTGATCTCAGTACACCTCAGAAACTGAAAGCTGCGGAACTGGCGAACGAGATCAAAGAAGAAGTCCTTAATGGTGACGTGGGAAGATATGACAAGGGAGTAGAAATCCTACAGAAGGTATTTGGATTTACGGAAGCCAAGGCGAAAGATTGGATGGATTCGGAGAGTACTTTCTTAAGTCCCTATCATAGACGTACCGTTGGCATTTCTTTTAATGGTAACTTTGATTTAAGCCAACTGCCTCTGGCCCCCGACAAGCAAGGATTCTTTAACGGGCATCAATTGGTTTCAACATTAAAGAATAATCTTCATCCTACCGAATGGGAATTTTATAAACAGCGGGGTATTGAAGAAGCACTTGGCGGCAAGCGAGTAAGTGACTTACAAGTATTGGATTGGTTAGAAGAAAATGGACCGAAAGTGAAGGTGAGGAAGTTTGGGGAGGGCGCAATACCTGATTGGCAGAAACGTTACAATCAGCTAACGCACCAAGAGTACGATTCTTACAGCCAACCTGATCGTTACAAGATCAACGAGGCCGTTCGAGATTTTCCGTCAGGAGGAGATAAAACCGTCGATAATTTGTTGTCGATGCTGACTATAGAAAAAGAATCTGTTCAGGGTAAAAGGCTTAGAGAATACGTCCAGCTTGCATCTAAAGCGATGACTGATCGTGTTACTCAGGAACTTGAAGCCCCGTTAACCACCACCCCAGTTTCTGGGAAACCAAGGACCGCGACGCAGGAGGACTTTCGAGATCGGGACATGTTCTCCATGTATAGGGATATGGGTCTCTTGGAACCTAATCCCTTTAAGGCTCTGCAACTCCTCGCTAGAGGAGATGGGCAGTATGCCGCGTTGGCCAAAGCATTTCTGGAAGCCCACTCTCAGGAACTGGAAAAGGTTAGGTTGGTTAACTTAGGGGGAACCAAGGCCCCGGCAAGTTATAACTTTGATACCAACACAGTTAAGATCAGCCCCGATACTGCTGAACTTGATCCTGGTAACATTGATCAACATTTCCTCCATGAAGTGGCCCATGCATTGTTGGTACGCCGAGTTGAAACCCTTCCTGAAAACCATCCGCTAATTCAGGAACTCGATAGAATTTTTGAAGAAGCTCGACAGCATCTCAGTGACGATAGGATGGTGAATTATGCCTTGCAGGATAGGCATGAGATGATGGTCATGGCCCTCACCAACCCGGAAACTCAGGCCCATCTTGAAATGGCTCGTGATCCTCAAACCAATTTATCACTGTGGCAGCGATTCAAAAACTGGGTGAAGCAAATCATCTTTGGAGAACGTCCCGACCTGCTGCAATCTACCAATACCTTAATTGACCGTATCCTTGATCTTCCTCCGATAGGAAATGTTGAATGGCTGGAACGCCGATCATTTGATCGGATTGGGGGGAACGAAATTACCTCGACCAAGAATTACCCGGAAATTCGTAACCGTAAGCAGTATACCGAAGCCACTGAATTTCAGAAGGATTATACCCCGCAGGAAGAAAAGGAAGTCCTAACCCGGAAGGCCATCGCCAATAATAACTGGCTTGAAGCGAACGACGTGAAGGCCATCCTTGATGGGGTCCCCGACAATGCCAAGGGGCTTTTGAAGTCAATAGTGGGGGAACGTCTTGATCTTGTTCGGCAGGCCCAAGGCGAGCCGGGTGGCAATAAGCCGTCGACCCTTCGAGCAATTCTGGCCGACCCTACCCTAACTGATGACCGGAAATCAGAAATCTCATTGTCAGTGTTACATAATCTTCTGTGGTTCCGCCGCAAGGCCGATGTTATGGCTAGCCGTACTGAACGAGCCATTGATGAACTTGCCGACCGACTTGACAAATTGGACAAAGGATTGAACGAGCAAACTCTGAAAGTTAGGTCCCTCGAAACGGCTTTGGAGACTATCACCGACGAGTTCAAAGAATCGGTGATTAAGGAGAAACAAGGGGCCAAGGATCAAGAGACGGTCGACCAGCTAAATCGGATGATTGGATTGGCCGACGAGATCAAAGGGAATCGACGAACTGCCATGAGCAAGTTTCTTGATGCCTTGAGCGACAAGATAGATTTGGAAACTTTACTGTCGACTGAGGACCCTAAAGTTTTGCTTGAGTTGATTAAAAAGGAATTTCCTGTTAACTCGGAAGTTGCTCGTTCAGTAGGAGCCAGTGAAGAAAC
>Ga0075436_100002015_pt1 | contig 14036 bp, 10 predicted proteins | sample RhiMethybrSRZTD5_FD_75303 | JGI IMG/M metagenome (GOLD analysis project Ga0075436, IMG submission 75303) | Populus rhizosphere microbial communities from Tennessee, USA - Rhizosphere MetaG P. TD hybrid SRZTD5 | ecosystem: Host-associated > Plants > Roots > Rhizosphere > Soil | place: USA...
TTCCGTTAGGCGATCCCTTCTCCGTCCCGGCCGACTCGGCGCTCGTCGGCCGCGCGCGATCGTTCCTGCGGCAGTTCACCGGCATCGAGCCCATTTATCAAGCCATGCTGGCGGAAGCGGACAGCGGCCACGCCGCCATCCAGTTCAACAAGATGGTGCCGGGATCGGCGGCGTACGTCGTGGATCGCGTCACGGTGCGCGGCGCGTTCACGAAGCCGGGCTACGCGGCCATGCAGAAAGCGTTAGGCAGCGCCGACCGGTTCTTCCAGGGCGAACGCTGGGTGTTGGGTGACGAGCCGCCCAGCCAGGTCGACAAGACGAAAGCGCTGGCCGACCTCCGCGCGCGGTACGAGAGCGACTACATCGCGGCGTGGCGCGACTACCTGCAGGGCGCGAGCGTCACACGCTACGGCAACGTGAGCGACGCGGCGGCCAAGCTTGCGCAGCTGTCGGGCAACCAGTCGCCGCTCCTGTCGCTCATCTCGATCGCCTCGCAGAACACCAACGCCGACACGGCGATCGGCAACGCGTTCCAGCCGGCGCACGTCGTGGTCCCGCCGGGCCAAACGGACAAGCTGATCGGCCAATCGGTGCAGGCCTACATGTCGGCGCTGCTCACGCTGCAGGGTTCGTTAGGCCAGGTGGCGACGGCGCCGCCGGGTCAGTCCGAGGGGGCCATCGCCAACGCGACGCAGAACGCCAACGCCGCGCGCGGCGAAGCGCAGAAGCTGGCGCAAGGCTTCGTCGTCGGGCGAGAACCCACCGTGGCCACGGCGGTGCAGCGCCTCCTCACCGAGCCGCTGGCGAGCATCGACCCGTATCTGCGCAACTACGGCGCCGGTCAGCTGAATGGGAAAGGCCAGTCGTTCTGCGCGAAGACTGCCGCGCTGTTCGCGAAATATCCGTTCAACGACCACTCGCCGATCCAGGCGTCGTTGGACGAGGTGGCCGCGGTGTTCAAGCCGGGCACGGGCTCGCTCTGGACCTACTACAACGATGCCTTACAAAACGTGCTCCAGGCCCAGGGCAGCACCTTCGCGCCCAAGTCCGGTGGCACCTTGTCGGTGAATCCGGAGTTCCTGTCGTTCTTCAACCGCGCCGTGCAGTTTTCGGCGGCGATGTTCCCGGCCGGGTCGAACGAAGCGCGGCTCACGCTCAACCTCACGAACTATCTGATGCCGCAGAGCGGCCGCCTGCGCGTGGTGGGCGACGGCCTAACGGTGGACTACGCGGCCGCGGTCAAGCCGCACCAGTTCACCTGGACGTTCCAGCCGTCGAGCGAGGCGACGATCGCCGTGGAACAAGGCAATAACATCTGGACGAACGTCACGAGCTTCCATGGCACGTGGGCGGTGTTCCAGCTGTTCGGCGCCGCGGCGTCGTGGGAGCCGACGGCAACCGACTATCGCGCCGAGTGGAGCATTCCCGGGAACACCGCGGGCGCGAAGGTGGGGCTCGATGTCGGTCTCAACAACGTGCCGCCGGTGCTGCGCCGGGGATTCTTCTCCGGCTTCTCGTGCGTGAGCCGCGTGGTGCAGTAAGGCTGGGCTTCCTCGCTCTTGGAACACGGATTGAACGGATAACAGCGCGGATGGAACGGATCGCTCGGCTGCGGCGTAGAGCGCGTCGCGCATTGCAGCCGTCAAGCAGTGTAAACAACCAAAGATGTCTGTAGTTGTTGACGCCGGCGATGATGCTCCCACCGCAGCCGAGCGATCCGTACCATCCGTGCTGTTATCCGTTCAATCCGTGTTCCATAAAGCGAGGAAGCCCGACACGCGTGCCCGGCGCGTTATCTTGGTGCAGGCCGCAGCACGTCTCTCTATCGAGCGCTTGTCTCCGGATCGGACGTCTCGCATGGCGACTCAACGCGTTTCGGGCTCGAGTGGCCGGCGCACGCAGTTGCGCGGGCTGCATCACGGCCGACCGGCTCTGGAGCCGGGGGCGACCGCGTACAGCTCCGAAACGGGTCGCACGTATCGGCTGGAGCAAATGATCGGCAAGGGCGGCTTCGGCGAGGTGTATCTCGCGACGACCACCCTCCAGTCGGGCGCCGAATTCAAGGTCTGCATCAAGATCAGCGAGAACCTCGCCGGATGGCTGCGCGAGGCATATTTCGCCGAACTCCTCGCGACGCAGGAGCGGGCGCTGCGCATCGTCGACCGCTTCGCCGAGTTCGCGCATGGCGCCATGCGCTACTGCCTCGCCATGGAGTACGCCGAGCATGGCGACCTGGGCTCCTGGCTCGAGCGCGTTGGGCCGCAGACCGAACGCTACGTGCGACGCGAGATCGCGGCGATCCTGGACGTGCTCGACGCCCTGCACCGCGGACAGGCGCTACACCGCGACCTCACGCCGTTCAACGTGTTCGTGTGCGAGGGCGAGCGGTTGAAGTTAGGCGACTTCGGCATCGCCACGCACCAGATCAACCGCCGCGGCGTGACGGCCGACGCGTTCAACCGGCTGCACGCGCCCAACGAAATCGCGTGGGGGCGGGTGCGCCGCTGGCAGAAGCGCGACGACGTCTACCAGATCGGATTGCTCGCGGTGATGCTGCTGCGCGGCGACATCGGAAGCGCCGTGCGCAGCAAGGACGTCCGCCTGCTGCCCTGCACCGATCACCTCAAGGAAGTCATCCATCGGTGCCTCGGCTCGCGCGGCCAGCGATACAGTGCCGCGAGCGAATTGATCGAAGCGCTGCGCCGCAGGCCGAAGCAGCCGAAACTCGGCCGCGTCGATCGGTTGGCCGGCAAGCGCGTCTCGTTCACCGGATTTCTCGTGCGCCCGCGCGACACCGCCATCGCCGCCGCGAAGAAAGCCGGCGCGATCGTGCAGTCGAAGCCGGGCCACACCACCGACATCCTGATCCGCGGCCGGCCTAACAAGCAGCAGATCGCCGGCAAGGACGGCGGGTCGAAGCTCATCGAGGTGCGCCGGCTCGCCGCGAAAGGCCACAAGGTGACGGTGATCGGCGAGCGGTTGTTCTGGAAGCTGGCCGATCCGCCGAAGCGCAAACGCGCCAAGCCGGTGTCGCGAGCCTCGAACCGACGACGGGCTCTGACGCCCCGCTGACATTCCATGCGGGGGTCGCGGTGGTGCTCGCGACAACGTCTATCCGACCCTGCGCACCGACGGTATCGTTCGCCCGGCTCGCTCCCTCGCCGGCCGCTTCGAGCCCGGCGTCCCAATCAAGTCGTGTTCCGAGGTCTCCATGAGCCGCAGGGTCGTTCTGCTCGGTATGCTCGCGCTGTTAGGCGGTACGTCGCTAGCGTTAGGCACGAAGGCCAGCGCCGGCGCAAGACGGTCGGCGCCCTCGGCGCTCACGGCCACCGATTCACAGGAGATTGCGCTCGGCGCCGCCCTCGCGCGGCAGTTCGACAGCACGCGCGGCATCAAGCCGACGCCCGAGAGCGATCGCATCCAAGCCTACCTGCAAGGCATCGCCGATTCGCTGGGCCGCTACACCACGCGCAAGCTGCCGTGGACGATCCACTTCGACCCGCACCCGGGCATCAAGAGCGGGTTCGCCTTGCCCGGCGGACACATCGTCATCTGGGGCGGGATCTTGTCGTACATGGGCACGGAAGACGAAGCCGCCGCGGTGATCGCGCACGAGATCGAGCACATCGACAACGGCCAGGTCTCGCGCCGCATCGACAGCCTCGTGACCACGGAGCACCGCGACGTGGCCAACGCGTCGCAATGGCGCTGGGGCGAGTTCGGGGCGAGCTACGGGCAGGTGCTCGAATACCGCTGCGATTCGTTAGGCGCGGAGATCGCCGTCAAGGCGGGCTACTCGCCGTACGCCTACAAGACGATGATGGAGAGCTTCATCGCGTTGGGCAAGGTGCACGCGCCTAACGCAAAGCCGGCCCGGGAGCTCACTGACCGCATCGCGCAGATCGAGCGGCAGATTACCGAAATGCACTGGGACACGCTCACCAGGACGCGCCCGTTGCGCCTGCCCGGGACCGGCGGATGATCGCCACACATCTCGGTTGCGCACTGCTCTCCTGTGGGGCTCATCACCTCACCACGCCCTTCACCTCACCATGTGCCTCAGGCAATTCGCCATCACGCTGCCCATGCTGGCAGCGACGCTCTCCGCGTTACCAGCGCAATCGCACCAACTCGTTTCCGTCGGCGACCACCAACTCGACGTCGTGCGCGAAGGCAGCGGCGGGCCCGCCCTCGTCTTCGAAACAGGGCTCGCCGACTCGCTCGACTCATGGCTGCCAACGGCGCACACCGTGTCGGAATTCACGACGACGATCGCGTACTCCCGCGCCGGATTCGGCCGCTCGGGCGCAGGATCGTCCGATCATTCGGTAACGCACGACGTGCAAGATCTTCACGCGCTCTTGCAGGCGCTGGCCATCAAGCCGCCGTTCATCCTCGTCGCCCACTCGTATGGCGGCATCATCGCGCGGCTGTACGTGTCGACCTATCCGCGCGACGTCGCCGGCATCGTGCTCGTCGACGGCACGCACGAGCAGCAAGTCGAACGATGGAACGCGATCGACAGCACCTATGCGCCAGCGTTTCGCAAAGTCTTTGATTCGATGGCGACGCAGACACCGCCGGGCGCACGCGCCGCCGAGATCCGCGAGACGATGAAGATTCAAGCGGCGGGAGGCGTTCCGGGCCTAACCCCGCTGCCGGACATTCCCATGGCCATCATCACCAGCATGCGCGCGAACGACTCGAGCCGGTACGTGAACGACACGCGACGGGGACACGAGCTGTGGCGCGCGATGCACGACGAGTGGTTTCGCCGGTCGCGCAACGCCATCCACATCGTTACGACACACAGCGGTCACGATATCGCGGGCGACGAGCCTGCCCTCGTCGAAATGGCGATCCGATTCGTGCTCGATCGCGTGCGAGCGCAGTAATTCGCCTGCTGTGTCGCCCTACTGCCCCGGGCGTTTGATCGAGGCGAACACGCTCGTCGGGTACCACGCCGGCCGCGTCGGGCGGTCGGCCACGGCGCGCACGATGTCGAAGTACATCGCGTCGAACGCGATGGCGGTGTTGAAATTCACCGGCTGCGCGACATCGTCCGACGGCTCGTGGTAGCGCGTGTCGAGCCACCGCGTCACCGTCGAATCGCCAGGCGAATCTTTGGTGTAACCGACCTTGAACGCCAGCGCCGGGATACCGCGCTGGATGAAGCTGTACTGGTCGCTGCGAATGAAGCGAACCTGCTCGGGCTCGGGATCCTCCAAATTCGCCAGATGGTGCTGCTGGAGCACCGGCAGGATGTCCTTGCCTAAATCGGATTCGTTCCAGCCGTACGCGAACACGCCGGTGAGTGGCTGAATCGGCAGGTACATGTCGGTGTTGAGGTCGGCCACGATCCCCGACGCCGGCACCGTAGGATGCAGCGCGAAGTACGCGGAGCCGAGCTCGCCCTCTTCTTCGCCGGTCACGGCGAGGAAGATGATCGAGCGCTTCGGTTTCACGCGATGCTCTTGGAACGCACGCGCCGTCTCGAGCAGCGTGGCGATGCCCGACGCGTTGTCCATCGCCCCATTATAGATGCTGTCGCCGTTCACCGGCCGGCCCACACCCAGGTGATCCAGGTGCGCGCTCACCACGAGATATTGGTCGCGCAACCCGGCGTTGCTGCCGCGCAGCACACCCACGACGTTAGGCGCGTCTACCGCTGTGCGCTGGATGTCCAGGCGCACGTGCAAGCGCGGTGCGAGCGGAACGGTCGGGAGCGTTTTCTGCGCGTCGGACAGCGCGACCATCTCGGCATAGGTGTGCCCCGACCCGGCGAACAGCTGCTCGGCGTCTTCGCCGCCAACGCTCACCAGCACGCCGCGCTCGAGCGAGTCATCCGCCAGTCCCATCACGGGCCGCGCGCCCGGCCGCACCGGCGGCCGGTTTACGTTAGGCGGAGGCGGATCGGCGATCGCGAGACCGGCGACCGCGCCGCGCCGCTCGAGCTCCTTCCACCGCGACGCGCGCCCGTGCGCGAAGAGCGTCGCGTTGAGCCCCTTGGGCATGCGATCGAGATACACGGCCACCTTGCCGCGCACGTCCACGCCCGCGAGATCGTCGTGCACGCCCGGTAAGGCGAGGCCGTAGCCGACGAACACCAGCGGGCCATCCGCCTTTTCTGCGGACGATGGCGTAATGCGAACCCGGAGCGGCAGCGTGTCGGTCCTGCCCGGCGACTCCAACACCACGCTCGAGCTCTCGGGAACGACACGCGCCTCGGCCAGGTGCACGGTCTGGAAGTATCCGTCGCTGCCGGCTGGCGCGAGCCCTGCCGCCTGGAACTGGCTCGCGACATAATGAGCAGCCTCGACGTAGTCGGCGGTGCCGGTCCGCCGCCCGTCCATACTGTCGTCGGCGATGACGGTGATGTCGTGCCACCAGCGCGCGGCGCCCGGAGGGGGCGTCTGTTGGCCTCGAAGCGACGGAGCCGCGGAAGCGAGCGCCCAAGCGGCGACGAGTACGGCAGGAGAAGGACGCCGACGTGTCATACGATGTTGGTTCCGAGAGGTCGAGGGATTTCAAGCTATTGAACGCACGACTCGAGCGGATCGATGAGCACGGTTCGCCGGTGAAAGCAATTCAATGGAATCGCCCATCCACGCGCGCCGATAGCATAGCGTTGTTCGCGCAATGGAGCGATGATCGTACGGTCTCGTTCGAGGCGAAACATGATAAAGGTGCATCTCACATCCGTGTCGGTCGGAGCGGCTTGCGTCACCGCAGTTGCGTGGGCGGCCGTCGCGTTCACACCGGGAGCCATCGCCGGCCCGCGCCTCACGGTTGCGGCAGCGTCCGACGATGGCGAGTGGACCATGCCGGGGAAGGACTATGCGTCCACGCGGTACAGCGGCCTCTCGCAAATTACGCCGGCTAACGCCGCACATCTCCATCCCGTGTGGTCGTTTTCCACCGGCGTGCTGGGCGGTCACGAAGGACAGCCGCTCGTCGTGCACAACACGATGTACGTCGTGACGCCGTATCCGAATACGCTGTACGCGTTCGACTTGACGCAGCCCGACTACCCGCTCGCGTGGAAGTATCGCCCCGCCGTTTCGCCTAACGCAGTCGGCGTCGCCTGCTGCGACGCGGTCAATCGCGGCGCGTTCTACGCCGACGGCAAAATCATATACAACCTGCTCGACGGCCACACGGTTGCCGTCGATGCCAACACGGGCAAGCAGCTCTGGGAAACCACCATCGCCGACGTGTCCAACGGCGAGACGACGCCGATGGCGCCGTTTGTCGCGAAAAATCACGTGCTCGTCGGCGCGTCCGGTGGCGAATTCGGCATCCGCGGATGGGTCAAGGGACTCGACCTGCAAACGGGCCGCGTCGTCTGGACCGGCTACAACATCGGCGCCGACAGCGAGCTGCTCGCCAAGCCAGGCCAGTTCAAACCGTTTTACGATCACGCGCCGAACCTCGGCGCCTCGACGTGGCCCAAGAACGCGTGGCAGACGGGAGGCGCGCCGGTGTGGGGTTGGATGTCGTACGACTCGACGCTCGATCTCGTGTATTACGGGACCGGCAATCCATCCCCGTACAATCCCGAGCAACGCGCCGGAGACAACAAGTGGACGACGAGCGTGATGGCGCGGCGCCCAGAAGACGGAACGCTCGTCTGGGCCTACCAATTCACGCCGCACGATAGTTGGGACTTCGATGCAGCCGCCGAGATGGTGCTCGCCGACCTTCGCATCGCCGGCAAGATGCGCAAAGTGCTCGTCCATTTCGACAAGAACGGATTCGCGTACACCATCGACCGTGCCACCGGACAGGTGCTCGTCGCCCAACCGTTCGTGCAGGAGAACTGGGCCAAGCGCATCGATCTCGAGACCGGCCGTCCCGTCGTCGACTCGAGCAAGCTTACCGGTGCGTCTCGCGGCAACGTAAAGAACATCTGCCCAACGCTGGAAGGCGGCAAGAGTCCGGCCTCACCCGTTGCGTATTCACCGCGGACGCACCTGTTCTATGTCTCCACGAGCAACATGTGCATGGACTACCAGGCGGTTCCCGCGGCGCACATTCGCGGCACGCCGTACATCGGCGCCAACTCGCCCTACTACGCCGGCTCCGGCGGCTACATGGGCGCCTTCGTGGCATGGGACGCGTCCGTTGGGCGAAAAGTCTGGGAAATCAAAGAGCGCTGGCCGGTGTGGAGCGGGGTCGTTGCGACCGCGGGCGACGTGGTGTTCTACGGGACGCTCGACGGTTGGCTCCGCGCCGCCGATGCGCGGACGGGAAAGGTTCTCTGGAGCTTCAAGGTGGGATCGGGTGTCGTCGGCAACCCTATTACATACCGCGGACCGGACGGTAAACAATACCTCGCGGTGTACGCCGGGATCGGCGGTGATTGGTTCCTTCTCGCCGGTGACGTGCGGTCGGACGATCCGGCCGACGTTCGTCCACCGGCGGACTTCGCGAAGGATCTGGCGAGACACACGAGCCAGGGCGGCATGGTATGGATCTTCGCGCTCTGAGTCCCCGTTCGTTAGGCGCAGCGGAGGAGACCGCCCGATGACCCAGACGATGATACGGCAAGTCGTGCGAACGGCGATCGTGCTTGCGCTCGTAGCCGCTTGTCGGAGAACCAAAGGCGGTGCGGCGCCAACGCAAAGCGACGCGCCACCCGCGATCGCGTATTATCCCTCTCACATTGCGGCGGGCGGCGCGGTGCCGCACGGAGCGACGCTCACCAATCCATACGCCGGCGACACGGCCGCCGTGACGGCGGGCGCGGCGCTATTCACGGCGATGAACTGCGATGGCTGCCACGGCGGCGGAGCGACCGGTTGGGTCGGACCCAGTCTCGCCGATGGGCGGTGGCGCTACGGCGGCGCCGCCGGCGAGATCTTTTCTTCCATCTACTACGGCCGTCGCCAGGGAATGCCGGCGTTTGGCGGCATCATGCCGGCGGCCGGCATCTGGAAGGTCGTCACATATCTGCAATCGCTCGAGCCGCCTAACGACGTACCGACCGAGTCCTGGAAATGACCCGGGCGCCGGTCGCAGCGCCTACTTCCGACGCCCTTCGACGATCTTCGCCAGCACGATCGCGTTATCCTCTGTCGTCGTGCGGCCGAGGACGCTCACGCCGAACCCGCCCTTGCTATCCTCGACTGTCACGATCCAGCCGCCGGTCAAATCCGTAGCTTTGATCGACACGGCCTTGGTGCCGATGCCGGAGAGGTCTTTCCCGCCGGCGCCTTCCCACGCCTGAACGGTGATGGACGCATGCCGAGCGTCGGTCAACGTGACGATGACGCGCCCGTTGTCGCCGTTCGTCCAGGTGCATTTGCCGAGGACGCCGGGAATCGGCTTACCCGGCGTTCCTGCGCCGACTTTCCACGAAATCGTTTTTGTGATGTCGTCCGGCGTGAGCACGGCGCAGGCGTCGTCCGTGTGAGACGCGGAGGCCAGCTGACGCGGGCTATGGCCACCGAGAACGAGGAGGGAGATTGATGACGCGATAATGAAGAGGCGCAAGGATCGCTCCGTGGGAACGGGCCGCGATAACCTAACGCGCTCGGCGCCCCTGATCAACGCGTCGACGAACCTCACGGCCGACGGCGTAGTAGTCGCACGCCGCTGCGTCGTTGGCAAGAACTCGAAGCGCGCGTGCGGCGCGGGCAGCTCCCCTCGTGACGCGTTCAACTTGAGAGAGCGCTGTGGCTTCACAGATTGGAGCCGGAGACGGTCCGCTGGCGACGCATGATCGGCGCAGTCGTATACACGATCGGCTGGATTTACGCCGACTCCGAACATCAACGACTTCAAAGAAACAGAACTGAGACTGAAGCCCTCAATCTTTACGCGAGGTTAGGCCGTGACCACCCGGCGATCCTTCCTCCTTCAATCCGGAGCCGTGACCATGTCGATCGTCGCAGCGCCGGCCGCCATTCTCGGCGCGTCGCCAAGGCGGAAGACGCCCCTGGTCCAGACGGTGCTCGGTCCTATTCCGAGTGAGCGAATGGGCTTCACCCAGCCCCATGAGCATGTATTGGCGAGTTCGACGCAGTTCGACCGGCTTTGGCCCGAGTACTTGGGAGGACGCTCGAAGTTCGTTGCCTTGGCCGTGAAGCGCTTGCGCGCGGCGAAGGCAGCCGGCATCGACACCATTGTGGACTGCACCACCGCCGACCTGGGGCGCGACGTGCGCCTGTTGCAGGCGGTGTCTCGTGAGTCAGGCGTGCAGATCGTAACATGCACAGGGCACTGGCTTACGCCGACACCATCGTTCGAGGCCAGATCCGCAGATGAGTTAGCGGAGTTCTTTACACTCGAGATTGAGAGGGGGATAGAGGACACCGGCGTCAAGCCCGGCGTCATCAAGGTAGCGTCCGAGGGCGCGGCCCTGACGCCATTCCACGAAAAGACATTTCAGGCTGCGGCGCGCGCCAGCAAGCGCACCCAAGTGCCGGTGACAACCCACAGCGAAGCCCGCAAGCGAGGCGGAGAGGCGCAAGCCGCGGTCTTCGAAAAGGAGGGCCTCGATCCGCGAATGGTCTGCATCGGCCATAGCGATGAAAGCCCCGACTTCGACTACCTCGCGGGCCTTGCGAGGCGCGGCTACACGCTGGGGTTCGATCACCTGTTCTACGGCCTACCGGACATGGGCGGTGGGACTAACGGGATTCCGACCTGGCAGGCTCGCGCCGTAATGGTGAAGAAGTTGGTCGACGCGGGCCTGGGCGACCGTATCTTTCTGGCTAACGACTGGATGTTCGGCATCACCATCGCGCCGACAGGAACGATGGAGGTGCTCAATAAGCGCAATCCACTCGGCATCCTGTTCAATCTGCACAACACCATTCCGTATCTTCGCACGATCGGCGTCACCGACCAACAGCTCCGCCGGATCACCACCGCAAACCCCGAAATGTTTTTTGCGCGCGCCGGCTAATCGGCGCTCCCAGACTTGTCGGCCGCGCCGCCGACGCGATTTCAAGGTACGGTCGCCGAGTCCCGCCATTGACGAGCCGCGTCCAGCAGACCCGCGAACAGCCGGCGCATGTGCCAGTCGGCGTGCGTGAGGTCCTCGGGATGCCACTGCACGCCGAACAGAAATGCATCGTCGGTCGACTCGAGCCCTTCCACGAGGCCATCGGGTGCGTGCGCGCTGGCGACCAACGATGGCGGCACCGACTTGATTCCTTGATGGTGCATGCTGTTCACCATCGTGTCCTGCTCCTCGAGGAGCGCCGCCAAGCGCGACGTGGGCGCGACCGTGACTTCGTGCACCAGCTGGTCGCGCGGATTGGTGCCGCCGTGCGGGAAGTAGTCGTGCTTGATCGCGCCCGGCATCTCGGCCGCAACGTCCTGGTAGAGCGTACCGCCCGCGGCGACGTTGATCAGCTGCACGCCGCGGCAGATGCCTAACACAGGCTTGCCGTCGTCCATCGCCCACCGCGTGAGCATGACTTCGGCGCGATCGCGGTCGATGTCGGTGCGCCCGCAGCCCTCGAGGCGCGACGCGCCATAGGTGCGCGGATCGATGTCGACTCCTCCGGGCAGCAGCAGCCCGTCCAGCTGCTCGTAGATCCTCCGCATGGTGTCCGGATCGTCGGGCATGAGCGGGATGATCCACGGCACGCCTCCCGACTCCGCCATGGCCTGCACGTACCGCTGGCTCATCACCCAGCAGCGCGGCAGCTCGTCGGGGATGGCTTCCAGGGTCTGTGTCGTGATGCCGATGATCGGTCGCGAAGCGGACAAAACCGTGTCTCCATGGAGGCGCGTTGCTCTACTAACAATCTACTCCTTCAGCCGTCTCTTTGACCAACTGGTCGACCACGTCTTTCAAGTCCCCGGTGCGCTTGTACGTCGCCAGCTGGCGATCGGCGCTCGTGCCGTTGGCCAGAATCGTGTACGCGTATTCCACCTCGGCGCGCGTCCCCAGATCGTCCACCACGTCGTCGATGAACCAACCCACCAGCTCACGAATGAGATCCGACGCCGGCAACTCCTCGTGCTTGCCGAAATCGATGAGCTTACCGCTCAGGCCGTAGCGGACGGCGCGCCACTTGTTCTCCTCCAGCAACGACCCCGGGTACGTGCGAAACGTGAGGTTGTCGCGGCGCAGCTTCCAGAGCTTCGCGATGATCGCCTGCAGGATCGCGGCCACGCACACGGCCTCGTCGACGCGCGTACACACGTCGCAGACGCGGAACTCGAGCGTCGGATAGCTCCAGTTAGGCCGGACGTCCCACCAGATCTTGGACCCGTCGGGGATGCAGTGCGTCCGCACGAGCGCGTCGAGCACCTCTTCGTAATCGGACCATGCGTGCATCTCGGGCGGGATGCCCGTGCGCGGGAAATTCCGGAAGATGACGCTCCGGTACGACTTGAGGCCGGTGGTGCGGCCCATCCAGAACGGCGAGCTGGTGGACAGACACAGCACGTGCGGCACGAAGTAGCGCGCCACGTTCATGGCGTCGATGAGAAAGTCGCGATCCTCGATCCCGATGTGGACGTGCGTGCCGAAGATGAGCAGTTGTTGGGCGAGATCCTGCAGGTCCTGCTTGACGCCCATGTACCGCTCGAGCGGCGTGATCTCCTGCGTGATCCAGCTGGAGAACGGGTGCGTGCCGGCGGCGGCAATCTTGAGTCCCTTGCGGGCGGCAAGCTGCATCACCGTCCCGCGCAACCGCACCAGCTCCGAGCGCACCTCGCCCGGCGTGCGACAGACCTTGGTGCCGATCTCCACCATCGATTGGTGCAGCTCCGGCTTCACCTCCTCCATCACTAGGTGGTCGCCGGCGAGGATCTCGGTGATGTACGATCGGAGCTCGCGCGTCTCCGGATCGATGATCTGATATTCTTCTTCGACGCCTAACGTGAGCGACGGCTGTTGCATGGGCTCCCCCTCGAATGCCTAACGGCGAGCGGTCACGAACGTCGGAACGGTCGACCCGCCGCCCGCGGTCACGTTGAGCAGCGGCGTGGTGCCCAGCCGCGTCAGACACCCCTCGACGTAGCGGCCGTGGGAAACGAAGGGCGCCAGATCCACCATCCGGTCGGTAAACTGCACGGATCCATCGACGAAACTGGGGTAGGGCTCGGTGGGCAGCCGGATGCGGCGCTGGACGATCGACGGCGCCTCGAGCGCGGACGCGAGCGCATCCGCCCACGTGTCGTCGTCCACCTCCCAGCCGAGGACAATGCCCTTCCCGCCGTATTCATCGTTGGGCTTGAGCACCAGCGCGTCGCGATTGGCCGCGATCCACGGCACGAGATCGATGCGGTCGCCCTGATACACGGTGGTGCGCTCGGCCACGACGCGGGTCCAGGGAATGTGCGCGTCGATCGCGTCGCGCTGCTCGGCGGTAAAGAGGTGCGCGTTGCGTTCGTCGCTCAGGACGGCGAGGCTCGCTTTCTTGTGCAGGATCTTGCAGCGGAACGGGTTGACCATGCAGGCCGCGCGGTCGCGGACTGCGCGGATCACCGGATGGTCGATGCCGCCGCGGGCCACGAGCTCGCTGAGCAGCACGCGCTTGTAGATGAGCGTGATGTGGAAGTCGCCGCAGACGAGGCGCCCGTTGTCGTACGCCACGTCGCGCGGGTCGGCAATGACGCACGGAATGCCTAACGCATGGAAGTAGCGTTCGAACAGCACGAACTCGTTGTAGGTGGGCACCTCGCGCCAATCGAGGATCGCGATGCGCGGCTGTTCCCGCGCCCCGCGCCAGCTCCGGAAGGAGTCGAGCAGCGGGAACAGCACGCCGTGCCGCGCGGGAAGCGGACGCAGCTCGTACTCGCGCAAGAAGTCGCCGGCGACCGGCAGCGCCAGGAACGCATCGGAGAGCGCGTCGCCGTACGCCAGTCCCGCGGGCGTCTCGGCGTTGTACTCGGTGAAGTAGAGGGGGCCGGCATCGGCGTCGTAGAATGCGTCGAGGCGCGAGGTGGGGCTCGCCTCACGAAACCCGGGATCGAACTCGACGAGCGTGCGCTCCCAATCCTCGAGTCCGAACTGATCGAGCACGGCGGGATCGCCGAGCGCCGCACCGAGCGCGCGGGCGAACGCCGCG